>Ga0233377_1000072_pt1 | contig 67914 bp, 49 predicted proteins | sample ElkDunMinimDraft_6_FD_191540 | JGI IMG/M metagenome (GOLD analysis project Ga0233377, IMG submission 191540) | Fecal eukaryotic communites from dung pellets of Tule Elk in California, USA - Elk Dung E36 | ecosystem: Host-associated > Mammals > Digestive system > Large intestine > Fecal | place...
ATCGTTTCAACGCAAGCGAGTGTTACACCTTCATTTGATTTTGCTACTTCAATTTGTAAAGATGCAACAGTTGTACTTCCAACAACTTCTTTAAATGGAATCGAAGGAACATGGTCGCCAGTAGTTAACAATCAAGTTACGACAACCTATACATTTACACCAATTGCAACTGCAGCCTGCGCAACAAGTACAACTAAAACTATTGAAGTAACGGGTATTACAGGTACTGTTACAGTTGAAAATAAAATTTTAAGTGTTCAAAGTAACGGAACATCTTTCCAATGGATTGATTGTACGACTGATTTAGCAATTGACGGTGCAACAGCAGCAACTTATGCTCCATCAACTCCAGGTGCATTTGCTGTAGTTGTTACAGAAAATAATTGTGAGTGGACTTCAGAATGTTTTTCAGTGAGTAACGTAGGAATTACTTCAATTGAAACTTCTTTTTCAATCACTCCAAATCCATTTAATAACAAAGTAACGATTTCTTCGGATGTAATTGGATCTAAATATACAGTGCTTAACACGAATGGACAAGTAATTTTGGCAGGAAACATAATTGAAACTACAACATCGTTGGATCTTTCAGCATTGGCTCCAGGATATTATTACATTACTGTTGGTCAACAAACTCAAAAGTTGATTAAACAATAAGCTGATTTATAATAGCAAGAAAGCCGATGAATCACTTCATCGGCTTTTGTTTTTAATAATATTTCGATAGGTCAACCCTTGATTTTATTCCACGTTTCGTACATTTTATCCTGACTAGGTCTACCCTCTTCGATTTCTCTCAATGGTTCACATTCTTTTAAATGCGCTTGACATTCGCCAGGAAGTGCTTGATACAATGCTGTACCTTTTGTTTTCCAAGCGATCATTTCATCACTTACTTGTTTGATTACCTTAGCAGGATTTCCAACAACCAAACTTCTTTTTGGAATAACAGAATTTGCAGGAACAAACGCCAATGCTCCAATAATGCATTCATCTTCGATAATACAATCATCCATTATGACAGTGTTCATTCCTATCAAGCAATTTTCACCGATTGTTCCACCGTGTACGATTGCTCCATGACCAATATGTGCACCTTTTTTCAACAAAACTGTTGTTCCAGGGAACATGTGAATGGTACAATTTTCTTGTACATTGCAACCATCTTCGATAATGATCTGTCCCCAATCTCCCCGAATGGCTGCTCCAGGACCAACATATACATTTTCACCGATAATGACATTTCCAGTGACCGTTGCATTGGGATGTATAAAACTAGATGATTTCACAACCGGTTTAAATCCATTAAATTCGTAACAAGCCATTTTAACTATTTTTAATTTGGCTTAAGAAGTTATTCAATGCTAGTTGATTTTCTTCCAATAATTTTCCATCTTCGAATGCATGTCCCCATGATGGTAAAGGCATTGTTGCAACTACATTTGCACCGAAACGTGTTAAAAGAGATTTTGAAGCTTCAATTGAAGAAGCTGCTCCTCCTCTACCTGGTGATGTTCCTGTGATAAACACCTCTTTATCTCGAATAAAATCTCTATTATATCTACTAAGCCAATCCATTGTTGATTTCATATAACTTGTAAAACTTCCATTGTGTTCAGAAGAAGCAACAACAATTATATCAGCTGCATTAATTTGGTTAAATAAGTCTATCACAACTGCAGGAATACCTTGCTCCTTCTCTGTATCCATATCATAAATTGGGATATTACGTTTTGGCAAATCACAAATTTCCATTTCAGAAAGGCCATTTGCTTTAATATATTTTAACCATTCATGATTAATTGATGTAGAACTATTGCTACCTGCGAATGCAAAGATTTTAGACATAATTTTATGTGAATTAATTCGTTTTGTTGCTCCCAAAATTACGTAAATTGTATGTCGCCGTTAACATAAAATAGCGATTGAGTACACGCGATTCAACGTCCTCAATGTAAGATACAGTAACATTTCTTACGATACTGTTGTTGCTATTCAAAATATCAAACACCGATAAGCGTAATTCCAATTGTTTTTGCTTAAGCAATTTGTAACCTATACCAGCATTCCAAACCATGATTGTTTGATTAAATTCATCACCCAATCCAGCGTACGCGTTTAAAACGTAGTTGGTATTAAATACTAATCTTTCCTTAATAATCCAATTAAATCGAGCTGAGATGTTTTGAATAAAGTACTCATTATTTGCACGATTTTGACGCGTATTGGAAGCATTGTTGTAGTTGAAAGTATAGCCAACAGAAAAATCAATTGCACTGCTTATATTACTCGCAATAACAATTCCTGCATTTGCATTAGTTGTTTTAGATTTATTGATTTCGTTATTGATCAATCCTGGCGTTACACCATAACCTCCACCAAGATTGAAATTCAAATTAAGTTTTAACTTGGAAATTGGAAATCCATAAGAAACATAGGATCTCGTAACCCAATTCCCTTCCATGTTTACCGGTTTTCTATACTGTGAACCACGCGCTAAGTTTATTCCTCCCTCAATAATCGTATCACTCGTTGCAATAATCGTTGAGTTAGTGATGTAATTGTTAGCTAAATCACCTGACAAAAAGAAATAAAGATTACTGCCCTTTTTAACATTTGTAACATTAAATCGACCGAAAGCACGGTGATTGTATTGCTGTTTTAGGTTTTCATTTCCGCTCGACAATGACAATGGATTAGAGTTGTCAATAACATTTTGCAATTGGTCAATAGAAGGCGTGCGTGTACTTGCTCGATAATTGAGTTGCAATGATTTTGTCTTAGAAAAATCATATTTGAAGCGCATGTTTGGCAACAATTGATTAAAAATCAATTTTACGTTTCGATCAACAGGAAAATCCTGATTGTTTAAAAGGATTGTATTTTGATAACTTACTCCCATCGTTAAGTTGACCTTTTCTTTGCGGTATCCAAAGTTGGTACCCGCTTCATTACCGATTGTTTGGTTTACAAAAACATTGGATAAAAGTGTATCCATTGTAGAATAAGTCTGGAGGATTGGATCGTAATTCAACGTTCGTTTGTCTGCATTCGACAAGTTGAATGATGGCGTGTAATTAAGTTCTGTATTCCAAAATTTCCCCAATGGTTCTGTGTAAGAAAAACGAGCTGACGTGGTATAGCCTGTCGATAAATTATCTGCAAATTGATTGATTGCTCGAAGTGAATCACCCACGACTGCATTGTAAAAATAAGAGTAAGATTCCTGTCCATTTTCTCCAATTCGGTTAGAGAAATTTCCATTTAAATTAACAGAGAAGGTACGTTTAGGCTTCATAAAACGGTGACGCCACAATACAGACAATCCAGCATTTAAGCCATTATTGTAGTTAAACGTATTGTTATTAATAGAGTTGATTAACGCTTGTTGATCACTGACCGTACTTCCAATCGTGCCTCGCTCTCTCCTATTTCCTTGATAACTCAACTTTGGCGTAATCACCAAGGAATTCAAAGAATCTAACTGAACATCAAATCGGAAATTTAACCGGTGATTTGAATTACGTGTAAGAGAAGTAAAGTCTTCAGCGTACAGTTGCCCAGCTTGAGACGAAATGAAATATTCGCGATTTGTTAATTGGTTATTATTATTCTTCGAAGCATTGAAGAAATAGCTACCAGTTACTTTTGTTTTGGTTCCCCATTTATCGGTGTAATTAAACCCTAATGAGTGCGTTGTGCTAATTCCACTTTGCTGTCCAACACTAAAATTCTCTCCTTGACCCATTCCTCTCGGTCCGCCACCACTACCTCCAGCAGTACTGCTACCTGAAACTCCCAAAATATCTTCTGATGAAAAGTTTTGTTGGTTGATATTATTTGTCATTCCGATGATTGACAATTTACTTGTACCTTTAAAAATATTCACATTTAAACCAGCTAGATACAAATCAGAATATCCATAGCCCCCATATATTTTTCCAAATTGACCTTGGCTTTTACCAGGTTTGGTCACAATATTCAATGCTTTTGCTTCATTTCCGTCCGAAACACCTGTGAAACGTGACTGCTCACTCGCATTTTCATAAACTTGAATTTTAGACACAATTTCAGCGGGTAGGTTTTTTAAGGCTGCTGCTACATCATCCCCAAAAAATTCTTCACCATCAATATAAACTTTTCGAATTTGCTCACCTTGTGCTTTGACCACTCCATTTTCGATCGTTATACCTGGCATCTTCGCAACGAGGTCTTCAACAGTTGCATCAGGATTGGTTTTAAATGCATCCGCATTGTATTGCGTAGTATCGCCTTTTTGTTCAACTCGAATAGCAAGTGCTTCAATACTTACTTCTTCAATCAGTGTTGCGTCCGAAGTCAATTGAAAATCAACTGTTGCATCATTAGCGCTTAACTTAATGTTGCGCATCTGATCCACATAACTAAATAATGACACTTTTAGTATATAATCCCCAACAGGAGCTTGAATAGAATAAAAGCCAGATTCATCTGTGGTTGCTCCAGTTACAATTGCCGAATCAATCGGGTTCAAGATCATAACACGAGCTCCAGAGAGTGTGTCTTTCGATTTTTTGTCGGTAACTCGACCATTTAATGTCACATCTTGGGCAAATGATACTTGCGCAAAAAACAAAACATTAATAACTAGAATAATTGGTGCTAAAAACTTCATTGATACAAAACTAAGGCTTATTAGATGATCTATGACAATTGAATACACAAAAGGTTTAATTAAAGCTAAAAAATTACACCTTTTATCCCAATCGCAATAATTCCATCAATTGACTAACCTTATCGGCTGACAAACCTACCTCATAATTTCTGATAACCAAATATCCACCATTGGATTTTACGTATTCATCCACGTAATTGATGTTTGCAATAAATGATTTATGTGTACGCATAAAGCTTCTTTCAGACGAAACCAAATCTTCAAAGTGCTTCAAACCTTTACTAGCCAAAATAGAATTTCCATCAGTAAAATATATTTTAGTGTAGGCTCCTTCAGCTTTCATAAACAGAATGTCGTCCAACTGCACAAAAATGATAGAAGTAACAGTATAAATTGGAATTTTCTTGACAACGGGAGAATTCAAATTTTCACGCAAAGCCTGGTAATTCGAACTTGATAATTTCTTTTGATAAAGGTTAATGGAAGAAATTAAATCATCTGGTTCAATCGGTTTCAACAAATAATCGATTGCAGATAATTTCAATGCTTGAATAGCGTACTCATTGTAAGATGTAGTAAAGATGATCGAAAATGTCATTTCATCATCCGAGAAGAAATTTAGGATTTCCAATCCACTATAACCGGGCATTTCGATATCCAGAAACACGATATCAGGTTGCAACTTTCGGATTGCCAATATTCCAGAAGGCAAATCTTTGCACATTTCTAAGACTTCAACATCCTTGCAATATTCCTCGAGCATACCTTTCAGTAAGTTTCGAGCCATAACTTCATCGTCAATTACAATTGCTTTTATTGCCATTTTTTTGAAATATTTAATGTCACTTTCGTACCAAGAGGTACATGATTTGTACTAATCTTATCTTCATACTTTACACTTACAACATTCTTATCGTGATTCAGTATATCCAATCTTGTTTTGTTTGATTCAGTTGAGAAAGATTTAGGCTTGTCAAATTTTTGCTGATTGATCTTAGCAGATTTTAAACGCCCCACTCCGTTGTCTTCAATAACAACAACCAAAAACTCTTTTTCATCATAAAAATGAATGGTTAGTGTTTTTGCTCCTTCTTTATGCAACAACCCATGTTTCACCGCATTTTCGACGTAGGGTTGAATTAACATAGAAGGAATTCCTAAAGAAAGTACATCCAACTCATCATCCACAACTATTTGGAATTCAAAATCGCTTTGAAAGCGCATTTTCTCTAATTCCAAATACAATTTTAATGAAGCAATTTCATCCTCTAGTTTTATTGTTTCTTGTCCCGACATTTCCAAAATCATACGTGTGAGTTTAGAGAATTTGGCCAAATAAGTTGTTGCATTAAATTTATCATTTGAGAAAATGTACGATTGAATTGTATTCAGCGCATTGTAGAAAAAATGAGGATTCATTTGAGCCTTTATCGAGGTTAGCATAGAAACCTTCAGTTTATTTTCTAAGATAATTTTTTCGTTAAGAATTTGAATTTTTTTTCTGAGTGAACGCATCCTCAAATAGTAAGACAATGCAACGATTGAAATGAAGAACACAAAAGCAGCCAATACAAACCACCATTGGAAATAAAATGGATAATGAATTTGAAAATTTATTGATTGATCAAGAATGAAATCATTCATTTGCACCTCCAATTTATACTTTCCAGGGGAAAGAGATACCAATTGAATTTCACGAGATCCCGCTGTCAAAGTAATCCAATCTCCTCTATTCAGTCGATAGCTCATACGGGGTTCTTTACTACTCGCATAATCAAGAAGTGAATAGGTAAACCGAATGGAATTTTCATCGCTTTTCAAACCATTCAATTTATCCATTGAAATTGATTCTGTGTTAACGTAACAACTATTAAAATAAAATTCAGGATTTGCGTATTCAATCCGCTTACGATTTAATCCGATTGTCACGATTTTTTTGCCAGATAACAAAACCAATTCATTATCAGATTTAACCAAATCATTTACGTTTAACAGATTCGTATTGTAAGAGTAAATTAGTGAACTGGAGACGGTCAAATCATATTCAAAAATTCGGTTGACACATGCCAAATAAAGCACATTACCAAAGCGCTTGATATATCGAATACCATTTAGTGGAATTCCAAGTTCATTGTTCAAGTAATTTAAACTTCCAGAACGATAAACAACTGCAAAGTTTCCATTATTATCAAGTACGTACAGCTTTTTATTGTAGTAAAACAAATCACTGCCATAAAAAGATTTACCTTCAATTAGCAATTCACGATATCCTTTTGGACCGAATATATAAAGTCCAATATTAGAACTCACGATAAAACTACCATCATCGCCATAAAAACAGAGCGACTTTGCTCTTAAATTTGAAAGTAATGGAGCACCATTTTTTGTAGTGCTGGAAAAATTCTTTTCGTACAAATGATCCCATTTGGATGGTGGAGCATCCTCCTTGATTAATGGATTTTTAATTAACATTACGTATCCACTAGTCGTTGCTGCGTAATATTTGTGATCAAGCTTTAAAACTTTTTTCACGGCAATATCCTCAAAATAAACTTTTTTCTTTCCGTGAAAAATGAAGAGACCCTTTGTAGTGGTATTGAAGATCAAATCATTTTCTTCATCGTAGAATAAATTGATGATGAAATTTTGAACACCATGATCAATCAATTCACCTTTTAAATTAAAATTAAGATCTGTTTCATAAATTTGACTGTTGTAATTTCCGATTAAAAAGCTATTTTTCTTCTTAACAATCAATGCCAACTCCATTTGATTGAGGTTGTACACTTTGTTTTTAAAATCGGATATAATGTAAAGTCCGCCACGTAAACTAGAAAACCAGTGATTACCATTTTTATCTATAATACATTTATTGACTGAAACATCCAACCCTAGATCTTTGTGTGAATTAATAAAGTTGAATTGGGCATCGTAGATAAATGATCCTTGATTTGAATATAACCAATATTTATTATCCAAAAATTGAATCGCCATGAGACTAGCAGAAGTAGGAAGGTCAACAGCACGATCATATTTCAAATCATGATTGACAAAATGTATGCGATGCTGATCACTATTTTTATAGATCATAAATAGTTGCTGACCGTTGTCACACATCATATTTGCGTTCAATCCATTATCTTGAAAAAAAGTGGTCTTCTTCAATTCCAACTTCTTATCGATTCGATATAAAATATTTTCTGCGAGAAAGTAATAAGCTTCTTTAAATACACGCGATGCAACAGGATTTTTTGCATCAATAAGGATGGTCTTAATTAATTTTAATGTTTTTAAGTCATAAACATCAATTCCTTTTTGCTGCGAAACAAAAATGTAATCGTCCACAATTCCAAAGGGTAAGAATTCACCAGGTCGATTTTGCTTCAGTGCAAATAATTGTTCATTCTTGGTATAATACAAATAGCCATCAAAATTCTCATACCAAATTCTACCATATTTATCTTCAATTATTGCAGAGCCAGCAAGTGAAGTTTGATCGGGTGTATTATAAGTTAAAAATTCAAATCCATCATATCTTGACAACCCCATGTTGGTTGACACCCAGATGAAACCCTTTGAATCTTGGATAAAATCATAAACTGTTATGTTTGGTAATCCAGATTGCCTATTTATATTGATAGCAAATGTCTCCTGAGAAAAAGAAAATTGACAGCAGAGTAATATTGTAAAAAAATTAAATAGTAGGAATTTTTGCACGTTATAGTTCTAGTGTTTTATACAAATTTAATATGTTTTATTAATGTCAAAGTCTAATAAATTAACAGTTTCAAATTCCTTGGTAGTTCGAACACTATTGCCGGATCCTTTTTTACAATTAGTATATTCAACACTAATCAAATTAAAATCCTGATTTTCCTTACTATACTTAAAAGTATGCACAACTTCGCAACCATTCTTTTTTAAGTCTAATTGTCGAATAGAAAATTCGCCCTTCACATGTTTCACCTCCAAATAAGGATCGATTTGTGACAACATATCTGTATTCCGAACAATTTTATCTGAATTCAAATGCAACGAAAACCGACCATCTTCTTTTCCAAATAAAATCAGTAATCGTCGATCATTAGTGTTAACCATGCGAATTAAAACTAATTCATCCGTAAATTCATCGAGATTAAAATTTCCATCGATCTTATCCTCAATTTCATATTTAAGTGGTATGATCTCGTTTAATGATTGGTATGAATTTCCTGCACCGTCCTTTCCATTGTCCGACTGAAATGCTGTACATCCCAACAGAAAAAAGCCAACGAAAGCGATTAGTACATTATAAATTCTATTCATTTAGATTAGTTCAATTAATAGCTCAAAAACCGCCTTAAAGATTAAAGAAGGGTGTTTTTCAGCTAAATACTTCTTTTTCAATAAAGTAAAAATAACAACTGATTCAGTTAGAAACAAATTTTCCCCTAACTAATTGTAGGTGGAATAACTTTATAAAAAATGCTAGAACAAAAATAATTGGATAACGCAAATTAGATAAGCACAATTTATGAAAAGGGGATTTCAATTTACAAAGGCACGTATTTTTACCTACAACTAAACTTTTTATAAAAACGCAGGTGGTTTTCTGAAGTCCAATTTTGCATCTTTAAAGATTGATGATGTGTTGCGAATTGTAAGCATAAAGCTCTTATTCATACCTATAGGTGTCCACCTAAATGTTAAAGCCCAACAGTGCATATCTCGATTCAAAGTAAAGAAACCATGAACTATCTTTTTTGTTTTAAGATCGAAATTCACTACAGCTGCCAATTTCCATCGTTTGGTAATGCTGATATCCGCATCAACATTGATTGTATGAGTTTTTCGAAATTCTTCTGGACTTAACGCACTTTTGAATGTATTTCTATTTAATGAAAATACATGCGAAACATTCACTTTCCAAGGTATGCTAAAGTCAACAATACGCTCTGGATGCAAGTAAAAATAATCATAGTCTGCTTGCCAATTATTTGCCACTACTTCTTTGTTCTTTTCAATCTTCTCGCGACTTTCCTTAGAAGCAAAAATCAAAGTGGTAGTTAAATTGGTCGCCATTACTCTTCCCAATTTTCCATTATTCAAAAGTGCAAATTCCTTCACACTTCTATTAGTTATTGAATCCCATCCGTAGAAGGAATAGGATGTTGAAGCAACAAAATTGATCCATTTAAAAGGACTAATCCTTAAGTTAACATTGATATCAGATAATTTCATGGAATCTTTCATGATATCATAATTCCCTGTGAAGCTTAATGACTCTATCAAGCGAATTTTTTGATAACCTGTGATCGTATCTTTATCTGATTTTCGTTTTAATTCAAATGTGTTATTCAAACCAAAATTGATTAAGCCTTGACTTTTTGTTGCAGAGTATGGATAAACACTATTAGAATATGGCGAATAAGTCTGAACCGTTTGATTCGGACCAATTGCACCATCTATGTTTCTTGTCAACAGCGGACGATAACTAAAAGAAACATTGGGCGTTAATATATGACGCATCAGAGGTTTGTTCTTTCCAACAAAGCGGTAGTAGGTATACAAAACACTTGTCGCAGAAACATTCATCGACATTGCATGCGCCAATCCCATTCGATTAATTGTATCACTTATGGCATTATTCGTAACAGGATCATACGATTTATTAATTTGCTGAAAATTTAAGTGCGTTACGTAATTCACGCTCGGAGATATCTTAAGTACATTTTTGAATAATCCCCCAGTTGTTTGAACTGTGATTGATTGTCGCATTCCGTACATAAATTTATTTCCAATTTCAGAAAAGTTCTTGTCGCGCAACAAAGTATCTCTAAATGTTGACTTATTCTGCCCTTCAATATTATAAATTACTCCAAGGCGTTGCCATATTTCTCCCTTCAGAAGTTTCTTCAATGGAAAAAATTGACTTGTAGAGAAATTAATAATCGGACTTGTTAAAGCAATGTTTTTAGTTTGAGAGTTTTGGTTCAATGAAATTTTGGAAGTCAGACGGTAAGGCTTCCCTGGAAAAGTACGCGAAAGATTTATATCTGATTGGAGGGTATTTTTAAAGTAATTTTGATTCAAAGGATCCAAATTGTTTTTGGAATTATTGGAAGAAACAAAATTGATGTTTGTATTAAAGTTCCACTTCGGATTAGATTTTTCATCCTTTCTATGAATCCATTTAAAGTCAACGTTATTCAACTTTGCATCAGATGGAAATCCACTTCTAAATTGGTGATAACGGATATTTACATTACCTGAAAAACCATATTTCTTAGCATAATCCGTACTATTTCCTATTCCCCAACTACCTCTCGAGTAAGCAGTTCCATACATGGATGTTTGCACATAATCATTAATCGGAATGTAATAACCCAAATTACTTAAACCAAAACCATAAGCCGAAGTTGGCTGAATTTCTGGAAATAAAATACCATGTGTGCGTTCTTTTGTATTTTGAGGAATCATACTAAAAGGCAAACCTAGCGGTGTTGGAACACCCGCAATGTATAAATTCATTGGTCCCGTAACGATTCGCTTATCAGGTACCATCACACCTCTTGACAATCGAAAATGGTAATGCGGTTCATCCAAATCACACGTAGTAAATTTACCATCAAGAAAGTGAATTTGTTCATTGGCTTGTCGCTTGGCTTGTCCCATGTGCAAAAACATTTCGTCTTGCTTTATTTTCACCCCTTCAATATAGGCTTTCTTCGTACCCATATGGAATTTAAGAATGGTTGCCTCCACATCATCATTTCCCATTCTAAAAACAGGTTTTTCGATCATGTTTCCATTTTCGTCAATTACGTGCGTAGCTTTGATTTCTTCAGTTTCCATGTCGATCTGAATATATCCTGCCGTAAGATTCATATCCTCTGTCTCCACATAAGCCTTACCAAAAAGATGTAGTTGCTTCTTTTTGAGATCAGCATAAATAGAATCACGTGCATAATACTTGGAAATTCCACCCATACTTTCATCATTCACATAGATGGTATCTTGCGCAAATACGGAAAATGATCCATACATTATTAACAATGCATGGAAGATAAGTAACAATATGGAACGCTTTTTGAGCAAACTTTACAATTAAATTTGTGGATTATCCGATGATTTCAGGATGCAAAACTAAAAAATAACCTCTTTATGATGGAAAAAAACATATCAATCTGCAAAATCTATACCTTTTTCCTATTGATGGCCATACAATATGCTTCTTTTTCAAATCAACTATTTGCTCAAAAAGATGAATTATTCAACTCTGCAATCAAAACGGTAGTCATCGACCCAGGTCATGGAGGTAAGGATCCAGGATGTAATGGAAATCATTCAAATGAAAAGACAGTCTGTTTAAACATGGCTTTACTTTTAGGTGATATGATTAAAAAAAACTATCCCGATGTAAAGGTTATTTATACGCGCGACAAAGACGTCTTTGTTGAGTTAGATGAACGTGCTAAAATTGCAAATCGTAATAGTGCAGATTTATTTATTTGTATACACGCTAATTCGGCTGGCCCAGCAGCTTATGGAGCGGAAACATATGTTTTAGGACTTCACAAAACTGAATCCCAACAAAAGATTGCAGAAAGAGAGAATGCTACAATCTACTTAGAAGCTGATGGTGGAGAAAAATACAAAGGATTTGACTTATCTCCTGACGCAATCATCGCGCGACAGCTGCAATTAAGCATCTTTTTAGATCAATCCATCAATTACGCTAGTAAAGTTCAAGCAGAATTTAAAACTTTAGGGCGACATGACCGTGGTGTGAAACAAGCTGGATTTTTAGTTCTATACAAAACCACAATGCCGAGTGTATTGATTGAAACAGGATTTTTAACTAATCCACAAGAAGAGAACTTTTTAGCCAATAAAGAGAATCAGAAAAAGATGGCTGAGTCGATGTTTCAAGCATTCAAAAAATATAAAAATGAATTAGAAGGAGTACAAGTAGCAAATACAAATGTAAATACATCTACCAAACCTGAAAATAAACCAGCAGCTGCAACTGATAAGAATGAAGTATCGAATGCAACTGACGATCCAAAAGACAAAGTTGTGTTTAGGGTGCAGATTCAAACCTCGCAAAAAAGAATTCCAACTTCAAGCAAAGAATTTCAAGCATTGCCCATCTATGAGTACCAACAAGATGGATTGTTCAAGTACACTACAGGTCACCATGTAAATGATTTAAAATCAGCTAATAATCATAAAAACGAATTGCGAGAAAAAGGGTTTAGTCACGCTTTTGTTGTTGCGTTTTTGAATGGAGTACGTATTAATTTAGAAAAAGCTATTAAATTAGCAGAAAAATAATCGCTTTGAAAATTTCAAAAGAACTTAAGACAGGTGTTATAGCAATCGTAGCAATAGGTTTGCTCGTTGCGGGAATCAACTTTTTAAAAGGAAACAGTTTTTTCGGTGGCGATGACACCTATTACGTGTACCTATCCGAATCTGGAGGAATAACTCCAGCAACTTCCGTTTATGTGAATGGAGTTGTTGTCGGAAAAGTGATGGAGGTTGGTTTAACCAATAAGCCTACTGAAAATCAAAAGGTATTGATGAAGTTTAACATTCAAGATAAAAACTTCAAAATTCCAGTTGGCTCAAATATTCATGCAGGAAGCGTGGATCTTTTAAGTAAAGGTTTAATCATTACACCGAACGACTCAACTACAGTTTATCACAAGCCTCACGATTACATACAAGGAAGCCTAGCAAGCAGCTTAATGTCAGACGTTAAAGCATACGCGGATCCATTAATCGCGAGTGTGCAATCAGCAGTTCAAAATTTAGATAAATTCATCGTTTCTTTCCAAGCATTTTGGGATACAACTGCAAATTCTGAATTAAAGAAGACATTTGTAGAGGTGCAATCGGCATTGAAAAAATTTGGAAGTGTTGCTGGTCAATTGGAAGGATTAGTTGCAAGCGAAAGAGCCAAATTATCTAAGATTTTTACAAATGTTGAATCCATCACAAATAACCTTCAAAAAAGTAATGATAAAATTGAAGGGATTTTGGGTAATGTAAAAACAATTTCAGATGATTTAGTAACTGCGGATTTCAAGGGAACAATTGAAGCAGCTAAGAATACACTAAATAAATTCAATGTGATGTTGGATTCTGCCACACAAGGTGAAGGAACTTTAGGAAAACTATTAAAGGACGATCAGTTGTACAACGAATTGAATACAACAAACAAACGCATCCAAAGCTTAGTTGAAGATCTTGAAGCACATCCTGAGAGGTACATCCATTTCTCTGTATTTGGTTCGAAAATAAAAGGTGTTCCTTTAACACCAGCTGAAGAGCGACAACTAAAACAATTATTAGATTCAACAGAAACAAAAAAAACAAGTAAATGATTAGCGCAATATTTTTTGGAATTTTAATCTTAGGTGGAGTTGGTTTTTTTGCATGGAATATTCTTAAAATCCGTCAAAACATCCTAATAGGAAAAGACCTTGATCGATCTGACAATCCTGCTGAAAGATGGAAAACAATGCTTTTGGTAGCGTTTGGACAGAAGAAAATGTTTCAACGACCTATCCCAGCAATTCTACACTTGTTCATTTATGTAGCATTTATCATTACGCAAATTGAATTAGTTGAAATTTTTGTTGATGGAATCTCAGGAACTCACCGTGTATTTCGTCCTGCATTGGGAGGATTCTACACGTTTATTTTAAGTTTCATTGAAATATTATCAGTATTAGCTTTCGTAGCAACTTTAGCTTTTTTAGCAAGAAGAAATCTATTAAAATTACCGCGTTTCACTATGCGCGAAATGGTTGGTTGGGCGAAATTAGATGGTAACTTAATTCTTTGCTTTGAATTTTTATTGATCTGTTTCATTTTTATGATGAATGGTGCGGACGAAGTTCTTTATACAAGAGGAGCATCTCACGCTGAAAATCTTGGCGATGGTTCATTAGGTTTAGCCGTTTCTCAACACATCGGACCGTTATTCTTTGGTGGAATGTCAGATGCAGGTTTACACACAGTTGAACGCATTGGATGGTGGGGTCACATCATGATGGTATTTGTCTTCTTAAACTATTTACCATTCTCTAAACACTTCCACATTTTATTGGCATTTCCAAATACTTATTATTCCAATTTGGAAGCAAAAGGAGGATTTACAAACTTGGAATCTGTTACCAACGAGGTTAAATTGATGATGGATCCAACTGCTGATCCATACGCAATGCCAGCAGAAGGCGCAGCAGAACCACAACGTTTTGGAGCAAAAGATGTAACAGATTTAACTTGGAAAAACTTGTTGGATGCATACACATGTACAGAATGTGGTAGATGTTCATCCGCTTGTCCGGCAAATCAAACAGGAAAATTACTTTCACCACGAAAAATCATGATGGAAACACGTGATCGTTTAGAAGTTGTTGGAGATAACCTTAGAAAACATGGTAAAGATTATGATGATGGAAAAAGCTTATTGTTTGACCACATCACGGAAGAAGAAATCTGGGCATGTACTTCATGTAATGCGTGTGTTCAAGAATGTCCGGTTAACATCGATCCATTAAACATCATCATGGAAATGCGTCGTTACTTAGTAATGGAGGAATCAAAAATGCCAAATGAATTGACAGGAATGCTTACAAACATTGAAAACAATGGTGCACCTTGGCAATTTTCTCCAGCTGACCGATTGAACTGGAAAGACGAACAATAAGATTGATATACATTTACTAGATTATATAAAAGTTCTTTATGAGCAATTTAAAAGTTCCTACGATGGCCGAATTAATGGCAAATGGGGAAACAGCAGATATATTATTTTGGGTTGGATGTTCTGGTAGCTTCGACGATAGAGCAAAAAAGATCACAAAAGCAATTGTAAAAATCTTAAATCATTGTGATGTTAAGTTTGGTGTTCTTGGTGCTGAAGAAAGCTGCACCGGAGATCCCGCAAAGCGCGCTGGAAATGAATTTACATTCCAAATGCAAGCAATGATGAATATTCAAGTATTGGACGGATATGAAGTAAAACGAATTGTTACTGGATGTCCACACTGCTTCAATACATTGAAAAATGAATACCCTGAATTAGGTGGAAAATATGAAGTTATTCACCACACACAATTGATTCAAGACTTAATCAACACAGGGAAATTAACTGTTGCAGGAGGTGCCTTCAAAGGAAAGAAAATTACTTTTCACGACCCTTGCTACCTTGGTAGAGCAAACGACGTTTATGAAGCGCCGCGCGAATTGATCGAAAAATTAGATGCTGAATTGGTTGAAATGAAACGTTGCAAAACAAACGGTTTGTGTTGTGGAGCAGGTGGAGCACAAATGTTCAAAGAGGCTGAAAAAGGTAACAAAGAAATAAACGTACTTCGCACAGAAGACGCATTAGAGGTAGCTCCAGAAATTATTGCAACTGGATGTCCGTTCTGTAATACAATGATGACCGATGGTGTTAAACACTTCGAGAAAGAAGGTGACATCAAAGTGTTAGATGTAGCGGAATTAATTGCAACAGCAGCAGATTTATAAGAAATGAATACACAATTACCAGATAGCTCACGTGTTTGGATCTACCAAAGTCAAACGGAAATTGATCAACAAACACAAGATTCAATGCAAAAGGACATGAATTTGTTCGTAAGCAATTGGGCAAATCATGGCAAAGGATTACATGGTGATTCGTTTATCTTGGAGAATTATTTCATTGTTTTAGTTGTTGACGAATCAAAAATAAATGCTTCTGGTTGTTCAATTGACTCCTCTACTCGATTTATTAAGGAGATGGAGAAAAAGTACAACCTAAGTTTAATGAATCGCTTGCAGGTATTAACAGAATTGAATGGTAAAAAAGAAATCGTTCATTATTCTGACATACAAGAAAATCCAGATCGATTGATTTACAATCCCCTCATAAGTACTTTGGGAGAATTAAGAAATAACTGGAAAATAAAAGTGACAGACTTTTCTTAATGATCGAAAATAAATTCAAAAAAAATCTCAGTAGTAAACACTGAGATTTTTTTTTGCTTGAACTAAAACGAATATCCTATGCTCAATCCAAACCATGGAAATGCAGGATAATCCAAATTCAAGACATTATCAAAAAATGTATGTGAAGTATTTATTGTGTTATTCATTCCTGAACGACCAAATGAAGTATTCACTATGGAAACTAGTGGCGTCAATGTTGCTCGAAAAAACAAACCACTCTTGTAAGCCTGAAAACGGTATCCAATCTTAGGAGTTAGGTAGGTATATAATTGCGACATAGTCTTCCCTTCTCCATAAAAGGAATAATTTTCACCTAATTGAGAAGTAATCCCGACTCCCAATTCTAAGAAATTTCGCTTTCCTCCAATCAACCAATTGTAAGACCCCATCACTCCAAAATAACGACCATCACCAAAATCTAAAGCACGAGGAATTGCTATAATCCCTGCTGAAAATGAATTTTTCCAACGTTTATTTCGATTAAACAACATGTCATAATTCAAAGAACCTGAAAATCCTTGACCAAAGACTTCCGCATAAATTGCATGTTTATTCTCCAACTTTTCTGTTGAAACCGAAGTGTCATTCTGCGCAGCAACTACACTTGTTGTAGCCACAAAAATTGCGGTAAATAAATAGAATTTAGATTTCATGTAACGTATTTATAATTCTAAAATTAGCTAAAAATTTGAAAATTAAGTGTTAAAGTATGCAAAATGGCTGAACTAACTATTTTAATGCAACAAGTAGACCCATGTTCTAAGTAATCTTTATCCAAAATAACTTTTCATAAACCCAGAAGGACAATTCATCAATTGCAATTAAACTTAAATTATGAATGATTTACTATTGCAAAATATTTCAATAATCTATTTTATGAAAAAAACAATGTTTCAATTGAAAGGGCTACTTTGTATTTTATTATCCTTCAATTCTATTGCACAAGAAGACTATTCATGGACACTAAGCACTCTTAATTCAACTGTCTTTGTAGGATTAAATGCTCCAACAACCCAATTTGGTGATGTAGATGGAGATGGAGATTTAGACTTAATCACTATGGGTGCAGAATCGTCTGTTCAAAAAATTTACCTCTATAAGAACAATGGATCTGGCGTATTTACCCGAACTGAGATTACAGCAGTTACAGCGCTTAAAAATCAAAAAATGAGATTGGCTCATCTTGATACAGATGGTAAAATTGACATGTTGCTACTTGGATTAGACATAACGACGAATGCACCAGTCGTGAAGATTTTTAAAAATACAGGATCTGGTCAACACTTTTCAAATACTTCCACTTTCTATGCACCTAACTTAGTGCAAATCAAAGAAGGTGATGCACAATTAGGAGACATAGATAATGATGGCGACATTGACATAGTGCTTTCGGGAGCAGATGCTTCAAACAATCGAGTGTTTCAAATCATGAAGAACACAGGAACCTCATTTAGCGAATTCACCTATTCTACTGGAGTACAAGTCACTCCTTTAAATATGTGTGGAATAAAACTTTTCGACTTTGATAACGACGGAGATTTGGATGTACTCATTGGTGGGCGATTAACCCCAACATCATTGGAACAAAAACTATATGTGAACGGAGGAACTGGAGCTATGACAACGGCTCACAGTGTAGCTGGAGCAGTTTTAAATCCCAACTACTCTGTAATTGATTTGAATAATGATGAAAAACTTGATGTTGTCGTGACAACACCAAATGCAATTGACAGATCGGTCCTATTATCAACTAATATTTCTAGTCCATTAGTGCCGAATAGCCCTGCCACAACTGCACTGCACAGTTTTGTTGGAACTATAATTAGTGGCTCAGGCGATTTTTACAGCAACGGAAAAGCTGGTTTAATCCTAGCTGGTTTAAACTACTCGAACCCATTTACGCCAACAGTAAAGGTATACCATAACTCAGGAGCTTCAACAATAAACGAAGTTACTTCCTCTGGAATTTCAATCACAGAATCAGGTTTACAGAACAGCGCGCTAGCTATCGGAGACGTTGACAATGATGGTGATTTGGATCTGTTTTTTATCGGCTCAGGTTTGACAAAGTTATATCTTGCCAACGCATGTTCTTTTCCGCTTCCAACATCTGGAAACGTAACTTCACAATGTCCTGTAACAAATCTTCCAGCACCAACTTTACCGAAAGATTGTAACAATGTGGATGTACAAGTATTAACAGCTCCAACCATTACTTATCCAATTACCCAATCAACAAATTACGAATGGATCTATAAAGCAACAGGAGGATTGACTCGCACTCATATACAAAAAGTAGTGGTGAATGACAACATATCTCCAGTTCCAAATCTTTCGACTCTACCCAATCAAACAGTAGGTTGCGCGGTAACATCAATTAATCAATTGGTTGCTCCAACATCTACAGACAATTGCGATGGTGAAGTGGTAGGATTTATTGCGAACAGCGTGTTTCCTATCACTACCACTAGTACAGTCACATGGATATATAGAGACTCCAAATACAATATTTCACAACAGCAACAAACAATCGTAGTATCTACAACGAATCCAGTACCAAACGTTGCTTCATTACCTGCAGTTAGCTCGCCATGTGCCGTTACATCATTGACAGCTCCAACAGCAAACAAATGTGGAGAAACAATTACTGGCACATCGAATGTAGCATTACCAATTACAACAAACACAACAATCACTTGGACGTATACAGCAACTGATGGAACAACAAGCACACAAAATCAAAACGTGGTTATTGCCAATCAAAATCCAACACCAACTGTGACAAATTTAACAGCGCTAAATAGCAACTGTGCTGTTACTTCATTGACTGCTCCAACGGCAACGCACGCTTGCGCTGGAACGATTACAGGAACACACAATGCAACTTTTCCAATCACTAGTAACACTACAGTGACTTGGACATATGCTGGACCGACAGGAAATACTACGCAAACACAACAAGTTATTATAAATACTAGTAATCCTGCACCTTCCATAAGTTCATTAAGTCCAATAAGTACTAATTGTGTAGTAACATCATTGGTACCTCCAACAGCAACTCACCCTTGCGTAGGAACAATTACAGGAACACACAATGCAACTTTTCCAATCACTAGTAACACAACAGTGACTTGGACATATGTCGGACCGACAGGAAACACAACGCAAACACAAACTGTAAACATTACGGCGCAAGACATTGTCCCTTCAATAACAAACTTACCAGCTATAACTAGTAACTGTCCGGTAACATCGCTAACTGCTCCAACAGCAACGCAAGCATGTTTTGGAAACTTAACAGCTACACACAATGCTTCATTGCCAATTTCAGCAAATACTACTGTAACTTGGACCTACACAACCCCAACAGGAGCAACAAAAACACAAACACAAGCAGTTCAAGTTACTCCAGTAAATCCAACTGCAACCATTGCTTCTTTGGCTGCAATCACTAGTAATTGTGCAGTGACAAACCTAATCGCTCCAACAGCAACACACCCATGTGCAGGAACAATTATGGGAACTCACAATGCAGTTTTCCCGATTACATCAAACACAACTGTAACATGGACCTATGTAGGACCAACAGGCAATACAACTCAAACACAAGTTGTAAATGTTAGTAATCAAAACATTGTACCAACTACTATAACATTGCCAACTTTAAGCGATCCTTGTCAAATTGCTACCTTGACTGCTCCAACGGCAAATCAAGCATGCGATGGCACATTAACAGCCACGCACAATGCAACATTGCCGATAACATCAAGTACAACCGTTATTTGGACATATACTGCATCAAATGGACAAACATTATCACAAAATCAAACGGTAACAATTGTAGATGTAGCTCCTACTCCAACGGTTTCCACACTTGCAGCAATCACTTCAAATTGTGCAATAACAAGTTTAATTGCTCCAACGGCAACGCATCCTTGTGCTGCTGAAATCACAGGGACAAGCGATGCAACTTTCCCCATTAATTCAAACACAACTGTAACATGGACATTTACAAGTCCTACTGGAGTGACAAGCACACAAGTGCAAGAAATAAATATTGGTGATCAAACGATCGTGCCAGTTGTAGCAGAATTACCTGAATTAACTAGTAATTGTCCTATTGAAACATTGACTGCGCCAACTGCAACTCAATTATGTGCAGGCGAAATTACAGGAATCACCTCAGTTAATTTGCCAATTGCAAGTTCAACGACAATCACATGGACATATACAGATGGAAATGGAACAGTAGTAACACAAACGCAAGAAGTTGTAATCGATAATCCCTTGACATTTACAATAACACAATCCGAAAATACAGCAACTGTCACTGTGTCGGATACAGATGTAACTTACCAATGGATCGATTGTGAAACAACTAGTGAGATTAACGGTGAAACACAAGCATCCTTTACTCCAACTGAAATCGGATCATATGCGTGCATCATTGCGAATCAAAATTGTGAGGTGACAACAAACTGTATAACGATGAATTTTCTATCTATAAAAGAAATAAACAACTTGGATTTAACCGTTGTTCCGAACCCTTCAATTACAGGTTTCTTTACAATCAAAAGCGATCAAATCAATCAAGAATATATCGTAACGGATTTGAATGGAAAGAAAATCCTTACGGGTAAAATATTGACAAATGAAACGACGATTGATTTAGAACGCGAACAAAGAGGCGTTTACTTATTAACCATTCCGCAATCAAATCGCACAATTAAACTTATAAAATAAAAATACAAACTTAACAATTGATGGAACCTTGACATAACAGTCGAGGTTCTTTCATTTTTGGCTGTATTAATGTCAAATTGGCAGTTTTATTACTTTGGAATGATTTATGACAAAATCAGTTGAAAATATTAATTGTTATTCACTCAAGAAGCCTGAAATTATTTTTATTTTTGACTTCTATTTAAATTACAAGGTACAATGTTATCAAGCTTACTAAAGAAAATTATCGGAGATAAATCGGTTAAAGACCGTAAGGAGTATCAACCATATATTGATAAAGCACGTGCTTTTCAAGAAGAATTCAAGTCTATTTCTGATGATGAATTAAGAACAAAAACTGTATCGTTTCAAAACCTTGTTAAAGAAAACACTTTACCTCTTGAAACAGAAGTAGCTGAGTTAAAGGAAAAAGTGAAAGATTTCAATTTATCGATTAATGATAAAGAGGAACTTTACATTAAAATTGATTCAATGACAAAAGTTATTGATGATAAGATTGAAGAAACATTAACTTCCATTTTGCCACAAGCTTTCGCAGTTGTTGTTGAAACAGCTAGAAGATGGGCGGAAAATGGTCAACTAACAGTCCAAGCACAAGAATTTGACCGCGAATTAGCTGTAAAAAAAGATGGAATTACTATTGATGGAGAAACGGCTATTTGGCATAACACTTGGACCGCTGCAGGAGCTGAGATTAAGTGGAACATGGTTCACTACGATGTTCAGTTAATGGGAGGTGCCGTTTTGCATACAGGGAAAATTTCCGAAATGCAAACAGGTGAAGGTAAAACATTAGTTGCAACCTTGCCTGTGTATCTTAATGCACTTTCAGGAAAAGGAGTTCACGTTGTAACAGTGAATGATTACTTAGCTAAACGTGACTCTGAGTGGATGGGTCCATTGTACCAATTTCATGGTTTACGTGTAGATTGTATAGATAAACACCGTCCAAATTCAAAAGAAAGAAGAAATGCCTACAAAGCAGATATCACTTTTGGAACAAACAACGAATTTGGTTTTGATTACTTGAGAGATAATATGTCTGGTCACCCAGATGAATTAGTTCAACAAAAACACCACTTCGCAATTGTCGATGAGGTCGATTCAGTTTTAATCGATGATGCAAGAACTCCATTGATTATTTCTGGTCCAACACCAAAAGGTGACGAACACGAATTCCATCAATTAAAACCTCGTGTTGAAAACATTGTTGCAGCACAGAGAAATTACGTTAATCAATGTTTGGCAGATGCTAAAAAGATGTTGACTGTAATTCAAGACGGTTTTGAAGACAAAAAGAACGGTAAAGAAATGTTGGAGCAAGGTGGTATTGCATTGCTTCGTGCACACAGAGGTTTACCAAAAAATAAAGCGTTAATCAAATACCTTTCTGAATCAGGAATTAAGGCGCACTTACAAAAAACTGAAAATTTCTACATGCAAGAGCAAGGAAAGCGCATGAAAGAAATCGACAGAGAATTGTTCTTCGTTATTGATGAAAAACAAAATACTATTGAGTTAACTGATAAAGGAATTGATTTAATTTCAGGTGCTGATGATAGAGATTTCTTCATCATGCCAGATATCGGTTCACAAATTGCAAACTTAACAAAGCAAAATTTACCTGCTGAGGAATTTGCAAATGCAAAGAATGAGTTAATCCGTGATTATTCTGTAAAATCAGAAAGAATCCACTCAATCAGTCAATTATTGAAGGCATACTCACTTTTTGAAAAAGAGGTTGAATATGTAATCATGGACGGAAAAATTAAAATCGTTGATGAGTCAACTGGTCGTATCATGGAAGGTCGCCGCTACTCAGATGGATTACACCAAGCAATTGAAGCAAAAGAAAACGTAACAGTTGAAGCTGCTACGCAAACTTACGCTACGATTACTTTACAAAACTATTTCCGTATGTACCACAAACTTGCAGGTATGACGGGAACAGCAGAAACTGAAGCAAAAGAATTCTGGGATATTTACAAATTGGATGTAGTTGTTGTTCCTACAAATCGTGCAATTTCTCGTAAAGATCAAAACGACTTAGTTTTTAAAACGGCTCGTGAAAAATTTGCTGCTGTAATTACAGAAACTGAAAAATTAGTTGCTGAAGGAAGACCAGTTTTGGTTGGAACTACAACAGTTGAGATTTCTGAATTATTAAGTAGAATGTTGCAAATGAAAGGCATTAAACACAATGTCTTGAATGCGAAACAACACCAAAAAGAAGCTGAAATTGTAGCTGAAGCTGGTAAAGCAGGAGCAGTAACAATTGCAACGAATATGGCTGGTCGTGGAACGGATATCAAACTTGGAGAAGGAGTTAAAGATGCAGGAGGTTTGGCTATTATTGCAACTGAACGTCATGATTCTAGACGTGTTGACAGACAGTTAAGAGGTCGTGCTGGTCGACAAGGAGATCCAGGTTCATCACAATTCTTTGTATCGTTGGAAGATGACTTGATGCGTAAATTTGGTTCAGATCGTATTGCCAAATTGATGGATAGAATGGGATTGAAAGAGGGAGAAGTTATTACTCACTCAATGGTTTCAAAATCTATTGAACGCGCACAAAGGAAAGTAGAAGAAAATAACTTCGGAATGCGTAAGCGTCTATTGGAATACGATGACGTAATGAGTGCGCAACGTAAAGCTATCTACAAAAAACGTCGCAACGCCTTGTTTGGTGAGCGCATGGATGTTGATGTAGATAACATGTTTTATGATACAGCAGAAGCAACCGTTTTATCATACTGGAAAGGAAACTTCGAAGAGTTCCAAAATGAATTGTTAAGAGATCTTGGAATTGAGTCGCCTGTTTCTGAAGCTGAATTTGGTTCTCTTGATCAAGTTACAGTTGTTGAGAAAGTTTACTTTGCAATGATTCAACGTTACCAATCTAAGAATCAACGCATCATTGATATGTGCTGGCCACAAATTAAAGACGTTCAAGAAAGAGAACCAGGAAGATTCAAAAACATGTCTATTCCTTTAACTGACGGAAGAAGAGAATTACATGTTGGTGTGAATTTGGATGAAGCTTATGCTTCTGAAGGTAAAAACGTCGGAATTGAATTGGAAAAGGCAATCGTTTTAGGAATTATCGACAACGAATGGAAAGAGCACTTACGTGAAATGGATGAATTACGTTCTGCAGTAAACAACGCGCAGTACGAACAAAAAGATCCGCTTCTTGTGTATAAATTGGAATCGTTTGAATTATTCAAAAACATGTTAACGCGCTTAAACAAAGAAGCAGTTGAATTGTTGATGAAATTGGATCTTCCATTCAATGAAAACAAAATTGAAGCATCAACGCAAGAAATTAAAGCGGAAAATGCATACGAGAAAGCACAAGAAGTAAGCACTACTCCAGCTCCTGAAAGAATTGAAGGAAGCCAAGGATATCAACAAGCAGTTCAAAATTCGATGCCGCAGCAACCAAAACAGGCTCCTGCAGTAGCGGAAGACAAAATTGGGCGCAACGAAGCTTGTCCTTGTGGAAGTGGAAAGAAATACAAACAGTGTCACGGAAAATAATAAATGAATCATGAATACTGGACTTTTAAATCCAGTATTCTTTTTTTATAGCAAAACCTTTATCAATTGAAAGTTGGCATCATAGGAGCGGGAAATGTCGCTTGGCATTTAATTCAAGGGTTTCAACAAACTTCTGAAGTTGCCGTTTCGTGGATTTACAGTAGAACTCAAGTAGAACAAGCTTATTTTCCTCAAGTAACAATTCTTTCCTCTTTTGAAGAGATTGCCAAAACCCCAGTTGACCTCATCTTGCTTTGTGTAAATGACGATTCAATTCAACTTGTTCTAAACAACTTACCGGAAGATTGTTCAGTTGCTTACACTTCAGGTACTGTTTCACTAGAAAATCTTCATTACACTCAAGAAAATTGTGGCGTTTTTTATCCACTTCAAACCTTCACAAAAGGTACTCCAGTTGATTTAAAGGAAGTGCCATTCTTGATTGAAGCATCCAAGGAATCATTTCAATTAAAATTGACAAAAATTGCTCATTTCTTAAGTTCAAACGTTCAAGAAATGAATTCCTCTGAGCGCAAACAACTTCATATTGCAGCAGTTTTTACCAATAACTTTGTCAATCACCTTTTGTATTTGGCGGAGCAACATTTAGTTCAAAACAAGCTTAATGGTGAGTTATTAAACCCATTATTGAAAGAAACCGTAAGGAAAGCGATTGAATTAGGACCATTAAAAGCACAAAGTGGACCAGCTAGAAGAATGGATCAAAAGACAATTGACACGCATCTAAATAATCTAAATGGACTGCCAAAAGAGCTATACGAATTAATTTCACAAAGCATTCAAAACACGTATCCTGATGATAACTTATAAAGAAAGACTGAATCACATTACAACGTTAATCTTTGATGTAGATGGCGTTTTAACTACAGGCGACATCACAATTGGTCATGATGAAATTTACCGAACTCTAAATGCGAAAGATGGTTACGCTTTGCAATTGGCTGCGAAAATGGGACTAAATCTTTTTGTGATTTCTGGTGGTCACTCTGAAGCATTGAAAAAAAGTTTAACAGGATTGGGATTTAAAGATGTATTTATGTCCATTCACAGTAAAATGGAAACATATCAATCCATCAAGAAGGAACATGGTTTAGAAGATTCTGAAATTTTATATATGGGAGATGACATACCAGATTATAAAATAATGCAACAAGTTGGATGCGCCGTTTGTCCACAGGATGCCGTTATTGAAATTAAATCAATTGCTCATTATCAATCACCATTCAATGGTGGAAAATTAGCAGTTAGAGATGTTGTGGAGCAAGTGTTGAGAGTACAAAATAAATGGATGACAAGCGAAGCATTTTCGTGGTAAATCCTCCAATATCAAGTAATCAACATTCAACCATCTGAATTACAATTGATTCTGTTAAAAATTCATTCAAAGCAGCATAAAATTAGCGAAAAGTAGTTGTTTGTTCATTTACCCCATTTTTTTAGTTGAATTATTCGTAAGAGTTTAATGATTTCAATATCTTAGATTTAAAGTATTGTGAAAATACTACTTAATCAACTATGATATGAAAAATGTAACGCTTATTAGCAATATACCGCTATTTATTAGTTTTGTAATTACTGCTTTTGTCACTTTAGATTCTCTTGCCCAAACTTCAATGGAGGGGATGACGCCAAACAACTTCAATTATACAAGCTTCGGCTTAGATGAAACCACTCATCCACAGAAATTAAACCATTACGCACCTTGTACTGATTGCGAAGAAGATCTTAGCGCACGCACTTTATACAACAAAAAATATATTGGTACGGGGAAAGATAAAGGATTAATTCACACGCAATCTGGATATTCTCCTATCAACTACCAAGACAAGTCAGGAAATTGGCGCACCTACGATCAACGACTAAAATCTGCAGGAAATGGGGTTTACATTGCAGCCGATCAATTTTTCCCAACTAAAATTGATGTTCGAAATGGATTTTCAAGTATAACAACTCAATATGGCGAGGTTAAATTCAACAATTTACCAGAATTAATTTGGGTCCAAGAACAAGTAGAAACCTCGCTTGGTAAAGCAAAAATGCAAAACTTTACTGCAGGAGATGATGGAGTGTATGTGATCGATGCATGGCCAGGAATTGACATGGAAATACGTGTTCTTAATGGAGCAATCAAAACTAATTACATTGTAAAAGCAAAGCCAATCCAAACAGCAGGTCATTACATTTTCCGCGATAATTGGATACTCCCTGAACAAATTTCTATTAAGCGAAACGGAGAAGGAATACTCATTTCAAATAATTCAGGAGTTGAAATTTTAGAAGTTGAACCATCTTTCGGTTACCCACTAAATGACCCAAGTAACAGAATGCATGACTATTTTACATATGCTATTGAAGGCTCACAAGTAGGTTTACTTGTTCCACTTACTATTTTAAACCGAAATGGAATCAACTTCCCTTACGTCATAGACCCCCTAGTTACAACAACCGGAACATTAGCTCAAGCTTCTATACTAGGATCACAATATAATGCAAGTTGCAATTTCACTAACTCGTGTAATTATACAGTAAATGTTCCATTAACACCATCTGCAATAATTGAAAACGTTACATTTTCATTTACTTACCTTGCACAAGGAATCTGTTGGTTAGAAGATGGGGCGATGCGTGTTCAAGTTGGAAATTGTCTCAGTCCTAATCAAGCAGGATTCTATTGGCTTTGTAACGGTATATTTGGAGGAACATGTGCAGCTAACAACCTAGCAATAATCAATGATGTACAAAATTGTTTACCCGCACCCTCTTGTACACCTGGAACTTTACCCGTGACCCTTCAATTTTTTAGAAGATGTTACGGAACAACAGGTTGCAGCAACACTTGCATTGGTGCAAGCACACCCTTTATAATCAATGTTACAAGTAGAACTTTGGAATATACGAATCCAACTTCACAAATTACACTATCTAACACTACAATCTGCCAAGGTCAATCTATTACCGCATCAACAGCTGTCACTTCAGGAACAGCACCTATCGCCTACAATTGGAGTTTGAGCCCCAGTGGGACACCTTCTGTAGGAACAGGTGCAACTGTCACAATACCATTTCCAACAGCTGGAACATTTACGATTTACTCTACTGTTACCGATGCTTGTGGGAATGTAATCAATGCTTCAAGAAACGTTATTGTAAATCCAGGACCAACGATTTCCGCATCGAGCAACCCAGCAACTATCTGTTCTGGTCAAAGCCCCAACATTACTTTAACATCCACTTCGCCAAGTACAACATTTAGCTGGACACAAACTCAAGTTGGTGTAACAGGCGCTAGCAATGGAACAGGGGCATCAATCAATCAAGTATTAACAAATTCAGGTACTGCGAATGGTTCCGCAACATACGTGGTAAATGCCACAGCGAATGGATGTGCAGCAACACCATTAAATGTTGTTGTTAATGTGTCACCTATCCCCACGGGAACAGCAACTCCAAATCCTAGTACAATATGTAGTGGTGAAACAACCTCGATCGTATTAAATTCACCACAAACAGGTGTCACTTACACATGGACTCAAAGTGCAACTGGAACAACTGGTTCAGCCGATGGAAATGGAACTAGTATTTCACAAACATTAATAAACGCTGGAACAACAACTGGATCGGTAACTTATACGATTACACCTTCAATTGGAACTTGTCTAGGTACATCATTTACGAGTCAAGTAACTGTCAATCCAGTGGACAATGCCGCTTTTGCATATCCAAGTAACATGATATGCAATACAGGGACGAACCCAACACCAGCCTTAACAGTACCAGGAACAGTGGGTACTTTTTCAGGACCAGGCGTTGATTTTGTTAGTACAACTTCTGGTCAGATAAACCTTACTACAACACCTGCTGGGACTTACACTATTACGTTTACTACGAGTGGACCATGTCCAGCAACATCTACGCAGTCAATTACGATAACAAACGGACCAATCGCATCCTTTAGCTACACAACGCCTGTTTGTATAAGTGGCACCAACCCGATTCCAATTTTAGTTCCAGGGGCAACAAGTGGTACATTTTCGGCAGCACCTACTGGTTTATTAATCAATGCAACTACGGGGTTAATTAATTTAGCTGGGTCAACAGCTGGTACATATACAATAACGAATGCTATAGCTGCATCTGGAGGATGCGCAGCAACAAGCGAAACATCGTCAATTACAATTACAGCACTTGACAATGCAAGCTTCACATATCCTAGTAATTCATTCTGCTCAACAGGAACCAACCCTACACCAACCATAACTACAAGTGGAACTACAGGAATATTTTCTGGAGCTGGTGTTGATTTTGTTAGTCCATCTACAGGTCAAATAAACCTTGCTACAACACCTGCAGGAACATATACCATAACATTTACAACAAATGGAGTTTGTCCAACAACATCTACGCAGACAATTACAATAACAAACGGATCAAATGCATCATTTAGTTATACAACACCTGTTTGTACAAATGGAACCAATCCAGTTCCAATTTTGGCAACGGGAGCAACAAGTGGATCATTTACGTCAACACCTGCAGGACTTTCTATCAACACAACTTCAGGAATCATCAATCTAGCAGCTTCCACTCCAGGTTCCTACACAGTAACTAATACAATTGCTTCATCAGGAGGATGTCCTGCAATTAGTCAAACTGCAACGATCGTTCTTACACCAATTCCCACAGCAACTATATCAGGAGGAGGGTCCTATTGCGTTGGCTCAACACCTCCATCGATCACACTTAATTTAACAGGATCTTCGCCTTGGAATGTTGGTGTTTCTAATGGATTAATAACTCAAAATCTAACTGTTACTAGTTCGCCAAATACTTTCAACCCACCAATTGCTGGAACCTATACATTAACTAGTGTATCAAATGGAAGTTGTACAGGAACAGTTTCTGGTTCAGTAACTATCGTTCAAAATTCTTTACCAAATGTATCAGCAGGAAATGACACGACAGCATGTGTATCGTCATCAATTACTTTAAGTGGATCTGGTGCAACCACATACGCGTGGAGCAATGGAATTACCAACAATATGCCATTTACCCAACCTGCAGGAATTGTAACATATACAGTGACCGGTACAGATGCAAATGGATGTACAAATACCGATGTAGTTACGGTAACAACTGTCCCTGGTCCAGTAGTCACTTTAAACACATTAAATCCAGTCACATGTTATGGTGGCAACAATGGTTCTATACTTACTTCTGTGACTGGAGGAGTTGCTCCAATACAATACAGCTGGACTGGTTCACCAAGTACATCTACCAATGCAATGAATTTAACAAGTGGTAACTATGCACTTACAGCGACCGATAATTCAGGATGTGTTGGTTCACTTTCTTTTACTGTCACCCAACCTGATTCTATTACCGTTACGGATTCTATTATCCATTATGATTGTGGAATTTCAACTGGTTCCATTTTATTGACTACTTCAGGAGGAACTCCAGCCTATAACTACACGTGGACTCCACCAATTTCAACATCAAATGAAGCAGTCGATTTATTAAATGGAAACTATCAAGTAGTGATTACAGACGGTAATAATTGTACTAAAACCGTTGCGTACATAATTGACAATTTAAATACACCACTTTTTACGTTTAATTCGTCAACAACTACAATAGACAATGGAAATTCGGTGACAATTGAACTTGACACAATTACTGGTCTTTCAATTGACTACATCAGTTGGTCACCAAGTGATAGCTTAAGCTGTACTGATTGTTATGATCCGATTGCTAATCCAACAGAAACAACATGGTATTATGCCACAATTTATTTGACAGAGGGCTGCTCTTATACGGATAGTATACTAATTACTGTTAATCAACCTTGTCCTGAATTATATATTCCAAACATATTTTCTCCCAATGGAGATGGTGAAAACGATTTCCAATGCGTAAGAGGCGGTTGTATTACAAAATTACAATTTACAATTTTTGATCGATGGGGAGAAATTGTATTTCACACCAATCACCAAGAAAACTGTTGGGATGGCACATTCAGAGGAAGAAAAGTACAAACAGGAGTTTATGCCTATAAGCTTATAGTTTTACATGAAGATGGTACAGAAGAAGTTCGATCTGGTAATTTAACGGTAATAAACTAACGCAATAAACCTTAGAGCCATGAAAAAGGAACTAATTATCGCAATATCATGTTTTGTAAGTTGCATGAATGTACAAGCACAAGACATTCACTTTTCTCAAGCCAACCATTCGCCATTAACGCTAAATCCAGGTTTAGCAGGTGCAAATTATGACATGCAAGCAACTGTCAATTATCGGTCACAATGGAATAGTGTTTCATCGCCATTTCAAACAATTGCTTGTTCATTTGATGCACGTTTAAATCCTAATAAGCGGCAGAAAAAGGCACATTTTGCGCTTGGTGTAAACTTCTTTAATGATAAGGCTGGTGAAACTAATTTGGTCACAAACAATGCCAATTTAACATTAGCTTCGCATGTCCTTCTCAGTAAAAGCAGTACCATTGGCGCTGGAATAAGCATTGGTTGGTTGCAACGTTCAATTGTAGGTCAAAACGGTATGTGGGACAATCAATACAATGGTATGCATTACGACCCAACGCTATCTAGTGGGGAATCTTTCTTAAATGCTTCTTTTTCTACAATCGATGCTGCTGCAGGTTTAGTTTATACTTACGCATCAACGGAAGGATTCATGTCACAAAACAATTCAAAAGTTATTAATGTTGGTTTTTCAGCTTTTCACTTAACACGCCCCAATTTTTCTTTTATTACATCTAAAAGCGAAAGAATGCACATGCGATTTTCAGCTTTTGTAAATGGAAGCTTTGGTATAAAGCGATCAAAAATGTTGGTAGAACCAGCAATCTATTTCCACAATCAAGGAAAATTAAGGGAGCTAACATTTGGAACTTACGGTAGAGTAATCCTCTCTGGACCTTCGAAGGCAACAGGATTTGTGAAAAAAACTTCGCTAGCACTAGGACTATTTTGTCGAAACCAAGACGCGCTTATAGCTAAATTTCATTTTGAATGGAATGGATTAGGTGTAGGACTTTCTTATGATATGAACATTTCCAAATTGGCACAAGTATCTCGCGCTAGAGGTGGAACTGAAATCTCAATGCGCTGGGTTATGGGAGATCTTCATTTTAATAGAACAAGTAATATTTATCGCAAACGCAAATATTCATTCTAATTTATTACTAAAGGATAAGATTAATTGCGACCACCCCAAAAAAAATATTGAACACAAAAAAAAGAGTTGGATTAGTCCAACTCTTTTTTTCTTATCGATTTTCGAATAATTAGTGCTTAATCATTATGCTTTGATTAAAAGATCCACCCTCTGTTCTCACATTTAAAATGTATTTTCCAGTTGATAAATACTTCACCTGAACTTCTTTTTTCAATTCATTTCCAACTGTATTGAAAACAGTTCTGCCTGTCAAATCCATTAGACTAATCGAATAACTTGCGCCAGATAATTGATCAAATACAATGGTAAAAAGACCTTCTGAAGGATTCGGATACACCGTAAAAGCACCAGTCGCAGCACTTTGAATTCCTACAGAACTTTGAACAACTACAGATTGTGAAACTTCACCATCACAAGCATCAGTAACTGTCACAACATATGTACCTGGAACTAATCCTGTCAATGAACTACTTGTAGAAGTAAACCCGTTTGGTCCAGTCCATGAATACGAATAAGGAGATACACCTCCTGTAGCTGAAACAGTTGCAGTACCATTAGAACCACTACTTACAGTACCAGAAGCAGTTACAACAGGATCTGTAGCAACATCACAAGGTTCGGTGCCTAAACAAAAATCATGTGTTACCTCATCTCCGAAATCTGCTGTTGTCATTGTTACCAAATCAGTATTTTCATAACTTAACCAATACCCCACGTTAGTTGCTGTACACGGAGGCCAATTAGAATTGACACTCGACATACCATCACCATAATCATCTTTCATTTTAAACTTGTAACATCCTTCAGGTAAGCAGAAACTAGAAACTGATTCTGATGCATTATTAAAAGGGCCACCAGAATATAATACAGTATTATTCAAATCTAAAATTTCAAACGTGGATTCATCTCCATAACAGTCTGAACGAATGGTCAAAGTAAATGTCAATGCATTAACCATAGCAGTAAAACTAGATACCTTTACGTCATTTGCTACATTTTCATCTGGAACCCCATTAGGCAAAGATGATGTGATTGTAAACGTATTATTTCCATTTGCCGCTGTAAAAACTGGCAATGTAATGGTTTCAGTTTGCCCAGTAGTTAAACTTCCCGTCCAATTATACACTTGATCACCTAATCCCGTTGAAGAATAAGTTAAAACCAAACTCGTTAATGTCGCTGTACCGTAATTTCTTATTGTAACTGATGGAGTCATTTCATTAAAACAATTGGTTCCAGTTGGAGAAATTACTGACTGTACACCTCCATCGTTAGCAACAGCTATGAAATTAGGGTCATATCCGTCCAAAATAGTTACTCCAGAATTAGTAGGGTCCAACCAATATTTTAATTGCTGCGAAATTGTACTTCCAGCTGGCTCCCATGAATTATGCACTCGACCGTAATAATCTGGTGCGCTAAGGTTTGAACATGAAGCTCCTCCACCCCAAAGTTGACCGATAATTCGATGATTTTGATCAAACAAAGGTGAACCTGATGAACCACCTTCTGTCGTTGTATTTCTGTCCCAAGAAACCATCCAAGAACTATTAGCTTCATTTGAATTCATCGCTTGTACAGGTGTTGACTCTTGATCATCAAAAGAAATCTTCTTTATGTCACCATCTGGATGATGGATACTTACTGTAGATGTTGGATTAACCCCAGAATTATCCCAACCAGAGAAAAAAGTATTAAAGGATGCAGGAACAGTTCCGTTTTCCAAACCACCTGTAATTTCTACTAAACTAAAATCTGATGGAGTTCGTCTAGCGCGCAACACAGCTCCACTTAAAGATTGAAAAGTAGGAGACGAACCTGGATTCGCACAAGTAGCACTTTGCCAATTGAATCGGAAAATCCAATTTGTAGGACTTGTTCCACAATGTGCTGCCGTTAAAACATATGGTTTACCATCATTAGCAGTATTGTTAATCATTGATGCAGAACAAAAACCATTTGATCCAGAAACAAGCATAATTGCACCACGAATTTGATTTCCCCATGCGTCTGCGTCAGGACAAGCAACATTCATATTACACGATCCAGAAGTATTTAATCCTTTCTCATTAAACTCTGAAGCTGAACGATAACCGTGGGTAACTTTAGAAATGGTTAATGAATTCAAAGCGCTCACATTCTCAGGAGCTACGTAATATTCTACGATAGCAACAGATCCCGGCACTAACTCCGTTCCTAATTGACCTTCGTAAATATGATTTTGCGTAAATGCCCCTAGAATAAAAGATTTATCTTCATTATAGACGTACATTTCATTTCCCTTCGGAATAGTTAAATTTTCAAATGTTAAATTGATGGTTTGAGCATACTTTGATTGCACCTTCAACACCCAAATTCTCCCTCCATTTGCAGTGCTAAACCACTTTCCTGAGTTATCAAAGTTTAAATTTGTTTCATGATTGTATCCAAACCTCCATGGTCCAGATTTTGTTTGATCATTTATTAGATCTTCGGCTCTTAAAGCATTAATATCAGGTTGGTTAAACATTTTCGTTTCCAACTGATTAAGACTTACAACTTTGGAAGCCTTTGGACTGCCGCCATTTCCTTGAATTTGGGAAAATCCCATTTGATAACAAGAAAATAGTGCAAGGAGAGTAAAAATTTTTGTCTTCATAAAGATGAATTACACAGTTTAAAGTCCCTAAACTTAACATATTTTCACAATTAATCAAAATAATTCACAATTGCGAATTATCTACTTGAAATATTGTAAATTTGCAGCATGAAAGTAACAGCAAATTCTGTGGTTTCGTTGGATTACACATTAAAAAACAACGCTGGAGAAGTATTAGATTCTTCTCAAGGAAGAGAGCCTTTAGTATACTTACATGGAGTTGGAGCATTGATTCCAGGATTGGAAAATGAAATTGCCGGAATGGAAAAAGGTCAAGCTAAAATCGTTGTAGTTCAACCTGAGCATGCATACGGTATAAAAAGTGATGATTTATTACATGTAGTTCCTAAAAGCGGTTTCCAAGGAGATGAGGAAATGCAAGAAGGAATGCAAGTTCAATTAGAAACTGAGCAAGGTCCAGCAATCGCAACTATCTCTAAAATTGATGGTGAAGATGTAACATTGGATTTAAATCACCCATTAGCAGGTGAAGTTTTAACTTTTGACATTTCTATTGCAGATGTACGCGAAGCGACGTCTGAAGAGATTGCACACGGTCACGTTCACGGACCAGGTGGTCATCATCATTAAGATTAATAAAAATCTTTTTAAAGCAGATTGGAATTTCCAATCTGCTTTTTTTATTTGCTAAAAAAGCTAAAAATGATATTTCCGTACGCTCTACTCATCTCAAAGTGCGGAAATGAACTTAAATCCGTACGTTTTCCATGCTCGATAATTAAGGTTCCACCTTCTTCCAATAAATCACGATCAAACACACTTGAAATAATTGCTTCATGAAACTTCACTTCATAAGGAGGATCTGCGAAAATCAAATCAAATTTGGAATCAATTTTCTGCAAGTATTTGACAACATCGTAATGAACAACATCAATCTTATCAAGCATTTCAAATTCTTTGGCCAAAGAATAAATATGTCGCGTAACTTTATAATTGGAATCAACGGCAACCGATGTTCCAGCCTCACGTGATAACCACTCAAAAGAAATATTACCAGTACCCGCACATAAATCTAACAGCTTTAAATCGATCAAATCCATTCGATTTTCTAGCATATTAAACAACCCTTCTTTTGCAAAATCAGTAGTTGGTCTAGAAGGAAACCCTTTAGGTACAGTTACTTTTTTTGTCTTTAATACTCCTCTAATTATACGCACAACATTTGATATTTTTCTAGAGCACTAGCTCCAATGATAACTTCTAACTGATTCTTAATTACTTCTTTCAAGGTAGTTTGTAATTGCATTACATCCAATTGATTTCCAGCACCTGCAATGATTTCTAATTCATTTGAGGTATTAGCCAAATTCAATTGCTGAATTGTATAACTAAAGTAGTACACAACATCTTCCACTGAAGTATAATTAAACGTTGAAGAAAATTGCAATTTATTGTCTTGAACTATGACCAATAAAAAATGATCTTGGTGCAAAACTAATTTTGATTTCAATTTATAAGTTGAACCTGAAAATACACCACGCACTACATGGGTTCCTTCATGTTGCATCACAATTCTAGGGAAACGAATCACGAAGAACGATTTTACCCACAATGGAATAGAATACACATTTACTAAATTTTGTAATGGCAATCTATTATAATCAATCACATTTGTAACATCTAAATTACCAAAACACAATTGAAAAATTGCTTCTTTGTCAGATTCATTAAAAATATTAACCGGCACTAAGGTAGATTGGCTTTCCGACCACGACAAAGTAATATCATCGAAATCTGATTCTTTCCACCCTAACCCAGACCAAATTTCATCCAATTGAGGCTTATAACGATAATCTTGTCGATCCAAGAAGAAAAATAAACGATCTTCCACCACCTCTATTCCCTTCAAAATCACAAATCGAACAGCTGAGAAATTTATATCTATTGCTAAATGAAGTCCCTTCATGAATAAAGTAATTGATTTTTAACAGTTACAAATTTAATCTATTTAATGGATATTGTATGAAACATTTTCAAGAAGACAATGGCTGTTGCCTAACTTTAAAGACAATTAAAAAATCGTTAAAAAATCCTAACAACCTACAAAACAGAATTATAAATAATTAATTTAGAAATGTAAAGCGACAATTGTCACTATACACTGAATAATATAAACCTTTTACACAATTCGTATGATGAAGCAAGTTTTAGTTGCATTTGCAGCTGCATCCACACTTTCATTTGCAGCCGTTGCACAAGATGACATGAGAGAGAAAGTAAATTTTGGGTTGAAAGCCGGTATGAACGTTTCCAACATTTGGGATACGCAAGCCGAAGACTTTTCAGCTGACCCTAAAATTGGTTTTGCAGGTGGTGCTTTTGTAACACTGCCTTTAGGGCGATTATTCGCAATTCAACCAGAAGTGATGTTTGTTCAAAAAGGATTCAAAGGAAACGGAAGTGTTCTGACAATTCCTTATGAAGTAACTAGAACAACAAATTTCTTGGAAATCCCAGTTCTTTTTGCTGTTCGACCAGCTGATTTTATCAGTATTTATGCTGGTCCACAGGTAAGTTTTCTTTTAAGCCAAAAGGATAAATTATCTTTTGGTAACAGCACTGTAGAAGACAAAGAGCAGTTTGAAAATGACAACTGGAGAAAAAACATGTTGGGTTTACACATGGGATTGGATATAAACATCCGTCATTTTGTAATCTCACCTAGAGCTAGTTTGGATTTCCAAGACAACAAGGGGGACGGAAGTTCAACTGATCCTCGTTACAAGAATTTCGCTTTGCAACTAACAGTTGGTTACAGATTTTAAGCATTAACAATGTAAGTAACTTTTAGTTTCATAGTAATAGTAGTAGTAGTAGTAGTAGTAGTAGTAGTTAGATGAGAAGTTGGTTGGATGTTCACGTCCAATCAACTTTTTAGTTTCTACACATTCCATCGTTCATACTTTTGAACATTCTCCCTCCTACTCTGCTGTTAAATTCAGTAGTTTTGAAGTAAACTATTAGAATCAGCATGGAAGATATTTCATTTTATTTTGCTCCTATTGTAGATGAGAGAATCATTGGAGGTGGACTTGGAGAGGAAACGAATATACACACAGATGGCTATTTTCCAGAAATAGAAAAAGGCTCAATTGCACTATTTTATGTTCCTGAATTCAGAAAATCAGATTATACAGAAATTGCGAAGGAAAAATTTAGAGAGCAATTTTATCAATTGAATAGTGCTTCATCTTGGACAAAAAAAATCTATGATTTAGGTGATATAAAGCCAGGAGAAAGTGTAAAAGATACTTATTTCGCAGTTGGTAAAGTAGTTGCAGAATTGGTGAAAAATCAAATTATTCCTGTAATGATTGGTGGTTCGCAAGACATGACAATTGCCCTTTACAAAGGCTACGATAAACTAGAACAATTCGTCAATCTTTGTTCCATTGATTCAAAACTTAATATAGGATCGCCAGAAGAAGAAACTCATGCAGATGCATATGTAAGTCAACTTTTAATGCAACGTCCATGTTATTTGTTCAACCATGCAAATATTGGACTTCAAATTCCGCTTGCTAAAAAACAAGATTTAGAATTGTTTGAACAATTATACTTTGACTACTGTCGACTGGGAGAATTCAACGCAGATTTCAAACGTGCTGAACCACATTTAAGAAACTCTGATATTTTAAGTATTGACTTAACAAGCGTAAAATTTAGTGAGTTAAATGATGCACAATATACCAATCCAAATGGATTCTATGCTGAGCAAATGTGTCAAATGGCGCGCTACGCAGGTGTGAGTGATAAATTGACAAGCATGGGAATTTTCAATTATTTACCAGAAAAATCAAGTGCTAGAAACATATCCGATCTTGTTGCTCAAATTATTTGGTACTTCATTGATGGTGTGAATTCACGTGTAGGAGATTTCCCAATTGGATCTCGCAAAGATTACATGAAATTCACGGTTCACATGGATGATTTTAAAGAAGAAATTGTCTTCTACAAAAGCGATAAATCAGCTAGATGGTGGATGGAAGTTCCGTATCCTGCAGAGCAAGGAAGAAAATACGATCGTCATTATTTAGTGCCATGCGATCAAATGGATTATGAACGTGCAATGCAAAATGAAATTCCTGATTTATGGTGGAAAACCTACCAGAAATTGATCTAATAAATAAAATTAATTATTGGGATTTTCGATAATCGTAATCCATTCGTTTTGCCTTTAAAAAACGAGGAATGAAATATTTGCTCGTTTTAAAATTCTCAATGACAACACCTCGTGAAGTCGATGAATGAATCATTTTAATTTCATATTCATTGGCTTCAACAACCATTGCTACGTGACCAACAGATGTTGATTTCACATTACTGCCCTTAAAAAAAAGTAAATCCCCTGGTTGAACATCTGCAAGCTTTACGGTTTTACCCATTTCGGCAATTGAATAACTTGATCGAGGCAATGAAAATCCAAAACCACCCATCACATAACCAATAAATCCAGAACAATCGAAACCGGATGGTGAAGTTCCAGAATAACGATATGGCGTACCAAGAAAGGTTTTTGCAAAGGAAATCATATCATCAATTTTCTTTCCATTTTTCAAAACCACATTGGATGAAACAGAATCAGAAGAATTAGCTAAGGAATCAGCTTTCTCAACCTTAATTGTATCCACAATTGCAATTTGTCCCTGCCCAAAAGAGGAAAGCGACAAACAACTAACTACTGCAAATAACAACTGAAATTTCATCTGAATAAATTCTTCGGTTGCAAAATTATAACTAATTTCGGATAATTAAAAATTTGCATTGAATCCAAACATCGACATAAAAAGCCTTAATAAGCTGTATTACAGCATAGGAGAAGTTGCGTCCATGTTTGATGTAAACCACTCATTGATAAGGTTTTGGGAGACGGAATTTAAAATTATTCGTCCGAAGAAAAATCCGAAAGGAAACCGCATGTTTTCACCGAAAGACATCGAAAATTTTAACAAGATTTATCAGTTGGTTAAGGTGCAAGGCTTTACACTTGAAGGTGCAAAAAAAGAATTGAAGAAAAAATCTGAAATCGACCCAACTGCAGAAAAACCATCTGAATCGAATGCTGAAATCATTGAACGATTGGAAGAGATTAAGCGAAAATTAATCGCAATGAAATCTAAATAGAGCTAACATTACACTACATTATTCGACTACTTTACAATAAACCACTCACTTTTTTTCATTGTTTTCACCATTCATAAAAATAAAACCCCTTAATTTCCGTTTCAAAGGTTATTTTTGCCCCATGCGAATTTGGATTGTACTAATTTTCTTATGTCAGCTATCAGTTTCTTTTGCTCAAGAAGTTACGCTTTTTGGTATCTGCGTCAGTAAAAAACAGGAACGATTGCCAGATGTTATCATACGCGTCAATCAAAATCCAGAACCACTTTATTCCAATCAAAAAGGAGAATACTCAATTAAAGCAAACGTTGGCGAAACCGTGCAATTGCAATACCAAATTATTGGCGACACCGTTAAATCGTACCAAACGTTTCATGTAGAGAAAGAGTCGACCACAAAAATCCCAACGATAATCGTTGCTTCGTCCATAAATTTTAGCAATCTACAGGAACATACTGTCATTCGAAACATTGACAAACCATTTGAGTTGACTCCTTTAAAGATGCGCGATTGGCAGGTTCTACCTGTTCAAAATATTGAGCAAGCTTTGGTTTTTACGACAGCAGCAAGATCTAACAATGAGTTGACATCCAACTACAATGTTCGTGGAGGTAATTACGATGAAAATCTAGTATACGTAAATGGTTTTCAAATAAACCGTCCTTTTTTAACACGTGCTGGTCAACAAGAAGGAATGAGTTTCATCAATGGTGCTTTGGTAGAGTCCTTAAGTTTCTCCGCAGGAGGTTTTGATGCACAATATGGCGATAAATTAAGTTCCGTTTTAGATATCAAGTACCGAGATCCACAAAAATTTAAAGGATCAGTAATGGCATCCATGTTGGGAGTTGAGGGACATTTAGAACAAATTTTAGGCAAAAAACAACGTTTTAGTTACATGTTTGGAGCGCGCTATCGTTCTAATGGTTATTTCTTAAATTCTTTGCCAACGAAAGGCTCATACAATCCTGTGTTTTGGGATGGTCAACTATTAACCAACTACATCATCAACGAAAAATGGACTTGGTCAACAATTTTCCACGTTTCAGACAACAATTATCAATTCAACCCGCAGACTGCTCAAACTAATTTCGGGCCAGCGAACGAAGCAAAAGCACTTACAATCTACTTTGATGGAAAGGAAAGAACGCAGTTTAGAACCTTAATGGGAGGTACAAAATTTGCGTATAAGTCAACTGACAATCGCACAAAATTAAACTTCTTCGCAAGCGGATTTCACTCAGATGAACGTGAATACTTTGATATTCAGGGACAATATTTCATCAATGAATTAGAAACGGATCCTTCAAAAGAAGAGTATGGTGATTCAATCGCTGTTTTAGGCGTAGGAACTTATTTGGATCACGCACGTAATCGTCTGAGAGCGACGATTCTGAACTTATATCACACAGGAAGTCGCGAACTAAAAAATGGATTTGTCGACGAACAAAAAACTAAACACAACTTATTTGATTTATTGTGGGGCGTAAATTACCAACAAGAAGAATTCAACGATGTATTGTCAGAATGGAAAATGGTAGATTCTGCCGGTTATAGTATTCCTCAAAGTAATGACCACTCTATCCAATTATCAGAGGTTATTAAAGGACGACACAATTTACAATCGAGTAGAATTACTGGTTTTGGTCAATTAAATTCAGTATGGTCGCGCACAAAGCTCAATCGACCTGTTAGCATTACAAAAACTTATAAGGACAAAGATAAAAACAAGACCAAAGTTGTATTTAAAGACACTGTAGAAGCTTCTGTTGCAAAATGGGCTTTATCTGTAGGTACGCGTGCGGCATACACGAGCGTAAATGATGAGTTTTTTGTAACGCCACGTGTTTCTGTAATGCATTACCCACGTGTTTATTTAGTGAAGGATTCTACGATCCAAAGAAGAAATGTTAGTTTACGATTCTCAACTGGTTTGTATTATCAACCACCAATTTACCGTGAAATGCGTCGCTTTGATGGATCGTTAAACACAAATGTTCTTTCACAAAAATCTTATCATGCTGTTTTGGGTTATGACATGTTCTTTTTCATGTGGGGACGTGACAATCCATTTAAATTTACGACAGAATTGTTCTACAAGTATATGTGGGATGTTAATCCATACAAAGTTGAAAACGTAAGAACTCGTTATTATGCTGACAACAATGCAACGGCTTATGCAGTTGGTGTTGATTTCAATATCAATGGTGAATTCATTAAAGGAATTTCTTCGTATTTCAAAGTTGGAATCATGCAGACGATGGAGAACATCAAAAATGATTCGTATAAGGAATATTACAATGCGGCAGGCGACAAAATCTACTTTGGTTACAGCAAGGATCAAGTAGTTGTAGATTCTGCGACTATTAGTCCAGGATTCATTCCTCGTCCGACAGATCAATTATTAAATATTGGGATTTTAATTCAAGATCAAATGCCAAAGTTTGAAGCATTGAGTGTTCAAATCGGGTTACAGTATGGTTCACCATTACCATTTGGTCCTCCAGGAATGGATCGTTTCAAAGATACACTACGTATGAAATCTTATTTTAGAGTTGACTTTGGAACGTCTTACGATTTCTTGTACAACAAACGCATGAAGGAACAGAAGAACATTGAAGTAAAACAAAATTTCTTCAACAAGACATTTACCGACGCTATTTTATCGTTTGAAGTATACAATTTACTTGGAATAAACAATGAAATGTCGAAGCAGTGGGTTCAAGATGTTAATGGTGGCTATTATGCAGTACCAAATTACCTGACACAACGACGTTTCAATTTAAAATTGATATTAAGATTTTAAGACTTAGAACCATCAGCTAATTACAATACAGATTTTTTAGCGTATATTTGCGCAGAATTTCACACAATGCAAGACGTTAAAGTTACCATCATAGACCGCGAAGGAGTAGAACATGAATTAGTTGCTCCAACAGACATGAACATGAACATCATGGAATTATGTAAATCGTATGAATTGCCAGTAGCTGGTGAATGTGGCGGAATGGCGATGTGCGCAACTTGTCAGTGCTATTTAGAGTCAGACCATCAATTACCTGAACAATCGGATGATGAATTGGACATGTTGGATCAAGCATTCTTCGTGAAATCAAACAGTCGATTGGGATGTCAAATTCAAATTAGCGACGACATTGATGGCATCGTTTTGCGCTTAGCTCCCGAGGCATAATTTCCTTTCAAAATTATCTTATTCTTTACCTGAAGTTTGTATTTGTAGTTCTACTTGCTAATTGCTCATGCATTTAATTAGCAAAAAAAATGCTTTACCCTTTATCGACTTACACAAGTAAACCAATAAAAAGTAAAGCAATAATTTTAAGGTTATCCTAATCTACAGCACAAATTTAAATCCTGAACTAAACTGCAGTACATTTAATAATTCTGTAAATGCTATTTGTCTTCTATTTCGATCATAAGTAGCATGATAGTAGTAATCTGAGCTATCCTCTATAATCAACAAACTTGTATAAACATTGACATTTGCTCGAGCAGAAATTGTCCACATTACACCCTTCGCTAATGGTACATTCAATGCAGTTTGCCAAAATACTCTCGCACCATACATTCTATGACCATAAAGTTCTTTATTTACTAACTGACCTTTTGTATTGATTGGCATCACAGACGTACCTGAATAATAGGAATCAACTTGTACACTTTGATTTCCATCAACACGCTCATCAGAGACTTGTAAAATCAAAGCACCCACACCAAATGTATGAACGATTCCTATCGGTGAAATATGACCTTTGTATGCAGTACTGTAGGTAAAGCAGGGACTCATAACACGGTATTTAAGAGCACTTAAATCCGAAGCAATAGACATGTAGGAATAACTATCATAACCACTGACATAAACCTCTTCAACACCTGTTAGTTTTGCTGAACCATAGTTCATTGAAAATTCAACACCAATGAATTGATTCGCGTTTAGCTGTCGGTCATAACTTGCAGTAAAACCATAACCAACACCATATCTAGCACCATTAATAGGAGAGCGACTACCTACCAAATTGGCGAAAAACTTAGGTTCGAAATTTCCAGTTACAGTAAATGAATTCTTTTTTCCGTAGTATCCAAAACCTTGACCAAAACTAGTATGTAAAAGCAGCAAGAATGGAAGTAAATATATAATTTTCATAAGGTATGTCCTGTTTATTTAATGGTCATTAAGTTAAGCATCGAACTTCTAAGTACATTTTTAGATGCTTTAGAAGTGATTTTAATTGCCGAAGTTGTTTGGTGCATTCCGCTTTCTAAATCAAAGGTATAAACGGCAGCAATCGATCGGTATCGTGCTGTTGTTTCTTCCAATAAATTCTTAAAGAATAGAGCAGGATTCCATACAAAACCGAATATTTTACCGTATCCAATACTACTTTTTGGACTTTCACCGTAAAAGAAATAGGCAATTTTCTTAGAACCTAATTTACTCATTAATCGTTGAGATTGATCAAAATCGATTGGGACAATTGGTGCTGAATCACTATTTAAGTCACTAATTTGCATCAATAAATCTTGTACAAAAGCATTGTTATTGATTTCCTCAGTCGTGAATAATTCTTCGCCTGAATGTCCTCCAATTTTTACAAAATTCACTTTGGATTTATCTAATGCATAATCAATCGCATCTACAACGAGAGGTTTTACTTCAATATTTCGCTTTCCATTGTTACTTGAAATATTCGTGTAAATCAATGGTTTTGTTAATATAATTTTTTCTCCTTTTGCGATCGTACCTGTAACCTTAAAATTCCCAGAAAGATCACTACCCTTACCTTTCTTAGATTTTTTAGTAGATGCTGACTCTTCTGGCACTTCATTACTTTCTGTAAACATACTTTTGAATTCACTATCTTTCAATACATCTGAAAGACCATAAAAATGATAATTAACAGAATCGATTGAAGTTACAATAGCACCTTCGGATGTTTTCGTTGAACTTTTACGAATACGAGAATATTTGCTGCCTTCAGTACTTTCAGGAACTGCTTCTACAACTTTTACGGTATCTGTAGCTTTGTTTAATTCCGCTAATTTATTTTCTTCAATTTTTAATAATGCTTGCTTGTAGGAGATATCATAATACTTAGAAACCTTCAATCTTCCATTTCCTGCAACCAGATTAACTGTTTTGTTATAAATAGCAGTTATATATTCATTTGTAGGATACATCTTATGAATATCATATGCATTTCTCAAAGCGAAGGTATAGGATTGATCAGCCTTTAAATTCATCAAGAAATGAAAAAACTGTCCACTCGCTCCCTCCAACTCTTTCTCTTTCGGGAAAACTGACTTCCAATTAGAATTCGCTCTAACTCGTGCTAAATCATACCATGCATGCGCCTTGAAAGCTTTCAAAGATTCACTAGTAGGGAATTCCTTTTCCAATACGTATATTTCATACAACGCGTAAGGAATTTCTCCTCGAATGATACGATTTCGAACCGTTTCAAAACGGCAAATATTTCGAATTTCATTGAACTTAGATTCACTTACCAAAAACGTGGCAGTACCCCAATTTGTATGCTTTAAAATCGTTTTATCAACCTCGTTTCTACGTTTTTCAATATTTGGGTGCGTACTTAAGCTGTCATTGTGATTCGCATCGAAATCAATCGCATACTCTTTTTTCGTAAATATGCCTTCGGGAACGAAAAACAAATCTGTATTGTAGTATTGATTATCAAATTTTAACTCATCAAATGGCAAATGACTAAACATCAACACATCTAGTGTTCCGTATACTTCATCTTTGGAATATCCAGCATCGTGACACATTTGAACAGCTTCGCGATCTGCTTCAAATTCATGTTCTTTCGAATATTGACTTAATTGTTCAATTGAACGCTTATTATTCGATTCAAATTTAAATGATTCAATAACGTGATTGTGTTTATAGTGGATGATTTCATGTGCTAAAACGTAGGCTAATTGTGCTTCATTAGCAAATTGAGCAATTAATCCAGTGCTAAAGAAGATCATCCCTTGATTGGTTGCAAATGCATTAGCCACGTTTGATTTCATCACATAAAATCTCAACTTAGAACGTAAATTCTTATCGTTTTGCAATAATTTATCTGCAACAGATTCGATGTATTTACACACATCATTTCCGTAAGTTACAGATCCAGAATTCAACAATTGATCAATTCCATAATGTATTTGCTCTAGAAATTGCGCTCGTTCCTTTTTTTCGAGTGAACTTAAGTCCATCTCATCTTGCTCAATTTTAGCTTTAGCCGCAAGTTTAAAATCGTTAGGCATTTCACCTTTTGAACGTAGGGGTTGATAACTATTAAAATTTGCTTGAGCTAAAATAAGATTTATCGAAAGCAAAAATGCAATCGACAAGAGATGATAAATTTTCATAATTTTATAAATAAGTTGGCTAAGATAATAGACTTGGAGGGATTTTGCAAACTGGAATTTCCACCATCTTGTGTCTATTTAATCTATTTAATCGTTGATAAATGCGTAGTACTTCGACTTCTCTTTCAGTTAAATGATCTTCTTCTCCTTCAAAATCCATTGCCCATTCAAGTTCGGGATAAGTAGCACCAATCTGGTCTTCATCACTTCTTCCGTCTTCAAACAATCCGTCAGTTGGTTTTGCTACTTGAATTTTAGAAATGATTCCAATTTCTTTTGCAAGTGCAAAAACTTGCGATTTATTTATATCAGCAATGGGAGAGATATCTACTCCCCCATCACCATATTTTGTATAAAATCCAATTCCGAAATCTTCAATTTTATTACCGGTTCCTACAACCAAACATCCATTTGCTTGTCCAACCGCATACAAAGTTGTCATTCGAAGACGCGCACGTGAATTGGCCATTGCTAAATGATTTAACTCTAAATCAAACGGCATACTTTTTTCAAATGTATCAAACGTTGGAGTTAAATCTACTTCAATGATTTCCACATTTTGAAATTCAGATTTCAATGCTTGCATGTGTAACCACGCGCGGTCGTATTCTGATTTTGTTTGTCGAATAGGCATCGTCATTAGTAAGGTTTTTTGGCCTGTCATTGCACACAATTTTGACACCACTGCACTATCGATTCCACCAGAAATCCCAACAATAAAACCCTTCATCCCAACGGATGAAATATATTCATCTAACCAATTCTGAATATGAGTAGCTACCTTTTCGACTTGCAAAATTTGTTTGTTTAGTTTATTAGAACAATACAGAAAGTTTAAATTGCAACTGTCCTTGTGTTGCTTTATTGGAAACGCTTGTACGCATAATATTACCATTAACATCTGGCTCCATTACGTGTAAGTACGCATTATCACGGTTGTAATACAAAGGTGTAATTCCGTAATAGTACCCAACTTCTAGCATTAAGCAAGTTGTACCTGCAAAATTCCATTCAGCACCTCCTGCTATTCCAACAGATCCTTTATAGAACACCACTTCGTTGGGAGCTTTCATTCCATCATTATCAACCAAGCTATAAGTTGGAACATTATCAGCAAAATTTAAAGATTCACCAGTATCATGCGATTTTTGACCCAACAAGAAGCTGTGACGCATACCAAACTTACCGAAGTATCTGAAATAACCGATAAAATTAGTTCTGAATATTAACATTGTTGGAACTGTTAAATAAGTAGTCTTTTGACGGCGCTCATTTAACTTGTACAAACTTTTTGCGGCACTATTATCTGCATCAAAATCTTCAGTTCCTACAATCTTCGTATCGTTGTAGTAATAATACAACTGGCGATCATTTACACCAGACTTAAATTTAGTAGTCGAAAATTCAAACTCGATTCCAGTTGTTAGACCAATTGTTTCATTAAACATATAGTTCAAATTTCCACCAATCAATAAGTCATTTCCAACGCCATCTTTTTCAACGTATTTTGTACCCATATTTTGAAAATTCAATCCAAAACCTGCTACTAAACCACCTTGAAATTTTTTATCTGCTGCCTCTTGTCCGAAAGTAATTTGCGCAACTGAAGCAAGAATAAGTGAGAGTAAAATCTTTTTCATTTTAATATTGTTAGTTGTGTTATAAAAAAGGGTCAATTATCTACCCAAATTAACTAATTTTGTAACGAAATTAAACAAAAATATGATACTCAAGAAAAATTTGCTAATTGCGGCTTCAATTTTACTTTTTAGTTCGTGTAAGTCTGACTTGCTTGATATTAACATCGACAATGTTAATGTAGAAACAAAATTTACGCACCTTGATTCTATTTTGTTTTTCACACCATCAGCTGAATTACCTGAAGCTAGAAGAAAACTAAATCAAACAGTTCAAGATATTTTCGACTATCAGATAGGATATTGCATGCGCATTGGAAAGGTTGAAGATTCTGCTTTTATCAACAGTATTACGCAATACAGACAAGATCCTGCAATAATTAAATTGGAGAATGAAATTGCAAAAGAATTTTCAAATTTAGAGAACGAAAAAAGCAATTTAATCGTTGGACTTAGAACCTTAAAGGCGCATCTTCCTGATGCCAAAATCCCAACGCAAGTCGTTTTTCAGAATACCTTGTTTAATAGTAGTGCATTTTGTACTGAGAATGAAATCGGTATTGGATTGGATCAATATTTAGGAAAAAAATCACCAACTGTTCAAAGTTTGCCTCCAGAGCCCTATTACGATTGGATGAAAGAAAGTTTTGACAGAACTTACATGGAAAGAGATGCCATTTTATCATGGATAATCACTCACATTCTACCGGAAGTGTCAGGCAATCTAGCAGAAGAAATGATTTTTTACGGAAAAGCGCTTTACATCACAGAGGCTGCATTTCCAACGTTTGAAAAAAACATCATTATGCGTTACAATAAATCAGATTATAAATGGGCAAATGATAACGAATATAGTCTATGGAAATATTTAGTCGATGAAAATGCACTTTTTAAAACTGATGAACGCATGTTGTCGAATATGGTAAAGGAAGGTCCATTTACACCAGGTTTACCTGAAAAAGGTCCGGATCGACTTGGCCAATTTTTAGGTTGGAAAATGGTGCGCAATTACATGCAAAAAACAAAACTATCAATCCAAGAATTGATTACTGTTCCTTACAACGAAATACTTCAAAAATACGAACCAAAATAGAAAAAATATGTCAGAAGATACAATCGTAAAAACCTCTGAAATCAAATTGTCAGTAGGTTTAAATGAAAATAATTTACCTATAGGTATCAAATGGAGCGCTACAGATGGAGCGGTAGAAAACGCCCCTGCTCGTGCAATGATGTTGTCAGTTTGGGACCACCAAGCGAACAACACAATGAAAATTGACTTGTGGACAAAAGATATGTCAGTTGAAGAGATGAAGCAATTTTTTCATCAAACTTTGCTGACAATGGCTGATACGTTTGAAAAGGCAACAGGTGAAAGAAATATTTGTGAGGATTTGCGTGATTACTGTTATCACTTCGCTGACAAAATGAACATTTTACCAGAACAATAGTGAAAGGACTTCTCCATAAAATGAAGACCGATTTCGGTCAGCCAATTAGCTATTCATTGCAATTAGAAGGTCAAACACTTTCTCTGAATCAAGTAATAGGAAAGGAGTTAAAAATTCAATTTACTGGCACAATCATTTGCAGTTCTTGTAGCAAAAAAATCAAGAAAACATTTCAAGATGGATTTTGCTATAATTGTTTTCAATCAGCGCCTGAAGCTTCTGAATGCGTGATTCGACCAGAATTATGTAAAGCTCATTTAGGCGAAGGTCGAGATGTAGAATGGGAAGAACGCAATCACAATCAACCGCATGTTGTGTATTTGGCGAGTTCGGACACTGTAAAAGTAGGTGTCACACGCGCTACGCAAGTACCTGGAAGATGGATTGATCAAGGCGCATTTGCAGCAATTCGTTTGGCCGAAACCCCCAACCGTTATGAAGCTGGCAGATTGGAAGTTGCCCTAAAAAGTGTTTTTACAGATAAAACAAATTGGCAACGAATGCTTAAAAATGAAATTGATGATTCGATTGATTTGGAAGAAGAAAAATGGCAATTGCACGAACAGTTACCTTCCGATTTGACGGAATATTTCTCAGAAAATGATGAAATAATCACAATGAATTATCCGGTAAACTTGTATCCAACGAAGGTTAAGAGCATTTCACTTGACAAAACTCCAGAAGTTGCAGGCAAACTTTCAGGAATAAAAGGTCAATACCTGATTTTCGAAGACGGATCTGTGATGAATGTCAGAAAACATACTGGTTACGAAGTAGAAATTAGTTTCTAAATACCGAGCATGATACTTTAAACCTCCTTCGATTTCGTTGGAGGTTTTTTTTAGACCATTTCAGCCAATTTCTTCCCAACATTTGTCCCCAAGGCAACACCAATTCCACCCAAACGAACACCAAGAAAAACACGATTTGACACTTGCTTTATCAAGGGAAATTTACTTTTACCAACTCCCATAATCCCACTCCACTGATAATCAATTTTAAATTCTTTGTTGGGTAAAATCATCGTTGAAAGCAATGTTTTTAATTGATTTTGAATTGGATCTGATGTCACCATTTCAAAAGTTGTTTCTCCTTCAACATCTAAGTTTCGAGCACCTCCAAAAAGTACGCGATTACCAAAATTTCGGAAATAGTAAAAACCAGAATCAAAATGAAAGGTTCCTTTGAATGGTAAATTTTCAATGGGTGAAGTCACCAGAACTTGTGCTCTTGCAGGCAGTACATCTTCATTCTCTACCAATTTACTAGCAAAACCGTTAACGGTCACCATCATTTTTTGGGCTTGAATTGTTCCAATGTTCGTTTCAGCTATTCCAGCGATGACATCAATGGATTTCACCTCGATGCCATACAAAATTGAAATACCAGCCTCTGTCACCAACTGGTGGTAACGTTTCATCATTTTACCTGTATCAATTTGTCCTTCAATCGCAATATGGAAACTTGTTTCAACATTTTGAAAACCAAATTTACCTGCTGAATCTACATCTTCTTTAAAAACTTCGGAATTTCCAGTAATCCTCTTCATTTCCAGATTCATTTCAGTTAATTGATCTTGAACTTCTGCAGCGACCTTTGATTTTGAAGGAATAATTAAATCCCAACCCCCATTTTGTTGAAAATCCATTGCTTTATCGCCTATCAATTCGCGTAACTGAATCAATCCTTCGTAACGCGCTTGCACCGTATCCCAAACAGTTGTATTATCAGTGTTTTTCAAATCATCAAGCAATTCCACCGGTCCACCAAAACTTGCAAAACCAGCATTTTTCGTACTTGCTCCACAAGGCAAAACACCTCTTTCAACCACTATGATTTTTGCGTTAGGAAAACGTTTTTTTAGGTGGAATGCAGTTGAACAACCAACGATGCCAGCACCAATTACTAAAAAATCGATTTGCTCAAAATATTCCTTTCTTTCCCAAAAACTTAATTGTTCAATGTTTAGCATGATATTTGGACTCATTTGTCAGAGATTTTTGCAATATTTGTAATAATTTTTAATCAAATTTAAACCAAATCTGTAACAGGTTGTACAGCATACACGTTTAAGTCATACATATGAAACATTTTTTCCTTTTTTTGCTGTTGGTACTTCCATTTTTAGGGATCAGTCAGACTATTGATGTAAAGTTCGATGGAAACATTACCAACTTTGATTTAAGCAAGAAAGAAGCTGGAGTGACCATATCCATTCTTCAAGGTGGAAGCACCGTCGTAAGTGCAGTAACTGCAACCAATGGTAAATATTCCTTGAAGGGAAAAATAGATACAAACACACCATTTGATGTTGTATTTTCAAAATCGGGAATGGTTAGCAAGCGTATTAATTTCAATTTGAAGGGAATTAACTTGGAAGACAGTCCAGCTGGAGATTTAAAACCTGTAGAAGCATTGGATATTGAATTATTTGCAGAACGTCCAGGTATTGACTTTTCATTCTTAAACACCCAACCAATTGGAAAATTCACTTGGAATTCTGGTGGTTATGCGCAATTAGACCAAGCTGCAATGAGGTTAATGACCGATAAAATTGCAAAATTACTGAAAGATGCAGAGATCAAAAATCAACAGAACGAACTTGCATATCAACAATCAGTTCAAGCTGCAGATAAAGCCTATGCTGCAAAAGATTACGTTTTGGCTTTAGCGAAATATGAGGAAGCAACGAGGTTTAAACCAAAAGAAATGCATCCAATCAATCGAATTAACGAAATTGATGCAATCCTTCAAAAGCAAAAAGTAGATGATTTAAAAAGTCAACAAGATAATGCCGCATACAATAATTTAATCACTGCCGCAGATAACTTTTTCAAAGCGGGTGATTACGAAAAGGCAAAAGCAAAATACTACGAAGCATCAGACATCAGTGACGAGCAATATCCACTCAATCAAATCAAAGAAATCACTCGATTAGTTAAAGAAAAAGAAAACGAAGGAAAATATAAGCAATTGGTTGAATCAGCAGACTTGATGCTGAAACAAAAAAGTTTTAAAACTGCTCGAGATAATTACGCGGAGGCATCTAAATTGAAGCCTAATGAACAATATCCAAAAGATAAAATCAAGGAGATTGATGATAAATTAAAAGGTGAAGCGGATGTTGCAGCCAAAAAAGCAGCATACGACGCATTAGTAGCAGAAGCCGAAGCGTTGATGAAAGCTGAAAATTGGTTAGAAGCGAAAGCAAAATTTGAAGAAGCACAAAAAATTGAATCTGCATCAACATACGTAAATGGTCAGTTAGTAATCATCAATAAAAAACTGGCTGAACTTCAAGCTGAAAAAGAAAAGGCAGAAAAAATCATCGCATTATTAAAAGAAGGAAATCAAGCATTTGTTGCCAAAACGTATGAACCTGCGTTGGCAAAATTCAAAGAAGTTCTAACATTGGAAGCTACGAATGCTGTTGCGACTGAAAAAATTGCTGAAATCAATGGGATATTGGCAGATCAACAAAAGGACAAGGAACTCAATGATCGTTTTAATGCCTTGGTAAAAGCTGGTGATGACCAAAATACAGCAAAAAAATACGCAGAAGCATTGGCGAAATACAAAGAAGCAATTGGCTTAAAAGCAGATGCAGCTGTTGACATCAAAATTCAAGAAGTTCAAAAGAAATTAGACGAAGTAGCTCAAGCTGCAGAATTGGAAGCAAATTTTGCAAAACTTGTGAGTGAAGGTGCTGCTGCGCTTACTGCAAAGGATTACCCAACGGCACTTGCAAAATATGAAGCTGCACTTGCACTAAAAAGTAGTGATGCCGCAGTAACAACAAAGATTGCTGACATTAAAAAGTTAATGAATGACCAACAAGCTGAATCACAAAAACTTGAAAAAATCAACCGATTGATCCAAGAGGGTATTGAGTTGATGGAAGGTGGTGTGATGGATGGTGTTCAACTTGAACCAGCGAAATCAAAGTTTAATGAAGTGCTTGGTTTAGACCCTGCAAATGCAATTGCAAAGGCAAAATTGGTTGAGATCGAAAAACTATTAAAAGCAGAAAAAGAACTTTCAGATAAGGAGGCAAAATTCAATGAAAATGTAGTAAAAGGTGATGCTGAAGCTGGTAAATCAGAATGGGCAAAAGCAATCAGTTTCTACAATGTTGCTTTGACATTTAAAGAAGATGCTGAAGTTCGTCAGAAATTAGCAGCTGCGCAAGGGAAATTGGATGAAGTAGCATCTGCAAAGCAATTGGATGCAGATTACCAAAAAGCAATAACTGAAGGTGCAGCATTAAAAACTGCTAAAAAATATGCAGAAGCAATTACAGCATTCGAGCGTGCAAAAAACTTAAAACCAACGGAAAGTTTACCACAAGAAGAAATCGCAGCTATTCAGACATTGATGGGTGACGAAGCAGCTGCGTTGGAAAAAAGCAATCAAATTAAAACTTTACTTCAAGAGGGCGAAACGCTTTTTACAGCTAAAGATTTCACAAATTCAAAAGCAAAATTCAATCAAATAATTGGATTGGATCCAAGCAATGCAACAGCTACAAAACGATTGGCTGATATAGAAACAGAACTCTCTAAATTAGCTAGCGATGCGGTAAAAAACGCACAAATAGCTCAATTAAATCAAGAAGGGGAAGCTTTATTTTCTGCTTCTCAATACGAAAATTCTGAAGCAAAATTTAAGCAAGTTATTGGTCTGGATGCTAACAATGAAACTGCAAAAAAATTCTTGAGTGATATTTCAGCTAAATTACTTGAACAAAAACAACAAGCTGAAACAGATGCAAAATTCAAAGCATTTGTTGACCAAGGAGATCTTGCCAACACAGCAGCAAAGTACCAAGATGCAGTTACAGCATATGCTCAAGCAATCGCGTTAAAGAATGATCCGATTGTTCAACAAAAACTGGATGCAGCGCAATCAAAATTGGGTGAACTTTCAGCTGAACAAGAATTAAACTCTAAATATACAGCGGCAATTACGGCAGCAAACGCCTTACGTGACCAATCAAAACATGCAGAAGCAATTGCAAAATACGAAGAGGCAAGCACATTAAAACCAGCTGAATCCTATCCAAAAACAGAGATAGAAAAAATACAACTATCTATTCAAAATGAAGCTAAAAACGGACAAGTAGCGTCACTATTAGCGGAAGGAATTCAATTATTTACAGCAAAAGACTATACTAGTTCGAAAGTGAAATTTGAATCAGCTTTAGGATTAGATCCAACAAACACAGTTGCGAAAGGAAAACTAAAAGAGATTGAAGATGCCTTAAGTGCATTAGCAGCTAACCAGGTAGCAGATGCAGAATTTCAAACATACAAGGCGAATGGATTGTCAGCTTTTAATACGCAAGACTACAACAATGCGATGGGCAATTTTGAACGTGCTTTAAAAATAAAAGACGATGCTGAAATCAAACAAAAAATTTCAGAAATTCTTGCCTTAAGAAGTGAGCAAACTCAAAAAGCGCAACAAATTACAGAGCTACTGTCACAAGGTAAAACAGCGTTCGATCAAAAAAATTGGACCGAAGCGAAGGCTAGCTATGAAGCAGTATTGGCATTAGATCCATCAAATTCCACAGCAAGCAATCAGCTAGTGGCTATTGAAACTGAAATACAAAAAGAACAAACTAACGCGCAACAACTAATTGATTTCAATCGATTGAAAGCACAAGGATTAGCAGAATTTGCAGCAGGGAATTTAACCGAGGCCATTTCCACATTGGAGAAAGCAATTACCATCAAACAAGATGCAGACGTTACGCAAAAAATTGCAGAAATTAAAAGAATAATTGGTGATAAGGAGCAGGCACAAAAAGTAGAGCTCGATTTTACTGCAGCAATGGAAGCAGCATCAGCATTTGAAACAAATCAAGATTTAGTAAACGCACTAAGCAAGTACAAGGAAGCAAGCAATTTAAAACCTTCAGCTCAGTTACCAAAGGACAAAATTGAAGCTATTAATCAAATATTGAATGAGCAAAATGCAGCGCTTAACTTAGAAAAACAGTATGCAGATTTGATGCAACAAGGAGATGCTTCAATGAGTGTACAAGGATATGCGGATGCGATTCAAAAGTTTAAAGCGGCATCTAATTTAAAACCAAATGAGGAAACTCCACTATTGAAGATCAAATTAGCTGAAAAAGCGATAGAGGATGCTAAAAAGAATCAAGAAAATGTTGCATTTGAAAAGTTGATCCAAGACATCAACTCAACTATCAATGCAAACAATTTTACGAAAGCCAAAGAATTGTTTTCTACTGCAAATACGATGCAACCAAATGATCCACGTTTGAGTGTTTTGTTGGATAAAATAAATCGCATGGAGCAAGAAGAGTTGGAATACAAGGAGTGGATGACCAAAGGTAAAACTGAAGAAGACTCAAAAAATTACCAAGAAGCGATAACTATGTACGAAAAAGCTAAGCTTCTTAAATCTACTTCTGAGGTTGTGTCGAAAATAGAATCCATTCGTGCATTATTAGACCAAGCAAATGCAGAAAACACCAAAGCAACAATTTACCAGCAATACCTAGATGCTGGAATAGCTAACGTAAATTCTAAAGAATATGAATTGGCAATAAATAACTTCAGAAACGCATTAAATGCAAAACCAAACGATGCAACTGCTTTAACTAAAATAGCAGAAGCTGAATCGCTTTTAGAAAAATTACGAGAACAAAGTAAGCAAAAGGCAGAATCTGATTTAGCTTTCAATAAAATGGTTGCTGAGGCCGATGAGCTATTTAACAACAATAATTACCAAAAAGCGGCGGAGGCATATAGAAATATTCTCGCTATTAAACCTGAACATGCATACTCAAAACGTCAGTTAACCGAAGCAGAACGATTAAATAAACAAGAATCAATTGCCCTTGCAAATCAGCAATATCAAAAAATATTAGATGTCGCTGATAATAATTTCCGCTCTAAAAATTACGATAGAGCTATGGAATATTACAGACGTGCGCTTTCTATCAAGTCAACCGATATTTATCCGAAGAAGCGAATTGAGGAAATTAAAGCAATTCTTAATCCAGTTGCTGAAGATACAGGCGAATTGAAACCACTTGGAGACCCTTTTGATGGATCAATTTTAGATGGTGAAACGTTATTGCAACAAGCTGAACAACAACGAAAAGACAACAAGCGTAAAAACCTATTGAAGGCAGAAGAAAAAGCGATGTTGACAAATCAGCAAATACAAGGTAATAAGCATGCAGAATTAACTTCTACAATCAATTCAATTTTCACATTGTACACGAAAATTATTGTAGAGCAAGATGTAAAGGCAGTTGACAAATTAGCTATTTCAGCAGATGTAAATCGTGTTGATACTAGAAAATATCAAGTTGATACAGACAATCAAAACTATCAACATCAATCGGTGATGACAACACAAGATCAGATGAATAGTCAAATTGCTAAAACTAACATTGATTTCAATACTGGAATTGAAAAGCAAATTGAAAATCACATCAACGTTGACAAAGTAAGAATGGATGAACAAGATCAGAGAACTGTTATTTCTGCTAATACACACAATGAAAGTATTGAAGTGGGAGGAAAAATAACTGATGTTCAAAAAGTAATCGCAGAGGAGTCAGCAACTAGCAACGAAATTCAGGCAGCTATTGCTTTTGATGTAGATGAAAAACGTCAAATTGCTGAAAACACAATAAGTACAATTGATGCAGCGAAGTACAATGAAGTGGTAGTTAGCAAACAAAAAGTAGACGAAGTATATACAAAAGTTGGTGAAAATGCTTACAGTAATCAAGTTACATTGGCAGAAAACAATAGCAAACTCCAAACAATTGATCAATCCATTTCGAACAAAAATACAGCTGATGCGATCAACAATCACACGAAAGCGATTGAAATTAATGAGGGTGTAACGACAGTTGTAGAATCCGTTTCAAAAACCACAGTTAAACAGCAAAATCAAGCGGTTGAAAGTAACGAGCTTATTAAGGTCAAAGCTGAAGATTTAGCAAAGAAAGACAACGATAAGGTATTAGGGAATGCATTGAAGAACAATGAGACCAAGGTCTTGGTTACTGATGCTGAGAAAAAAGAACTAGCAAATAAAGAGAAGGCATTAAATCAACACAAGGACAAAGTCAATACAGTTAAAATTGTAGAAAATTCTACCACTATTGCACAAAATCAAAAAAGTGCTTCAGATGATCAAGAGCGATTAAATACGCAAAGAGATATCGAAATTAAGAAGGAAGAAAAAGCGCAACGTGAGTCAATTGAAGCGCAACGAGCGATTGATAAATCAGAAAGTGTTAAAGAAATGGAAAAGGGCATTAACACTTCCAATGCAAGTCAACAAGCTGAAAAGACACAAAGTTCTTACGATGCAAAGAAAGAGATCGACAAGGTGGAAGTAAAAGCAGTTAATCCTGCAAATGTTCCTAATACTTTGGGTGAGAAATATCCTGCAGGAGTTTCACAAGAAATTTTTCAACGTAAAGATGAAGCTGGTATTTTATCTGCGATTATAACACGTAGAATTGTCGTTATTGAAGGTCGAGGAAATGAATATGTGAAGACACAAACAAATCATGCTACAACTTATTCAAAAAATGGTAAACCAATTACTGAATTTGTATGGCAAAAAGAGACTCAAGATGCGAAACTTCAACGTCATTATTAGTCTTTTTCTACTGTTTTCGTGTACATCAAAAAAAGAAAACCAAGCAATTGAAGGTTTTACTTTAAAAGGACTCACTCAAGGCACAACTTATTCAATTATTCTGGCGGAAGATAAAATTAATTTTCAGCAGCAAGAAATAGAACATTTACTTGCTGCTTTTGATACTATTTTATCAACTTATATTTCCAATTCCGAAATAAGTCAACTTAATAATTCGATACAACACTATTCATTTAAAGACGAAAACCGTTTTTTTAAATCGTGTTATGAATTGTCACAAGAAGTTTTTAAAGAATCGAATTACCAATTTGACCCATCAATTTATCCACTAGTGAAAGCATGGGGATTTTTTAATAAATCAGAAATTGTCCCTGAACAAGCTCAAATCGATTCGTTACGAGCGTTTATTTCGTTTGAGCAAGACAAACTTCATTCAGTAAAATTTGACGGAGATTCTGTTCACTTTTCTAAGAAAGACCCACGATTTAAACTAGATTTCAATGCGATTGCGCAAGGATATTCCGTAGATGTAATTGCAGATTTCATTCAATCCAAAGGACATAAGAACTATTACGTAGAAATTGGTGGCGAAGTACGTGTTTCTGGTTTAAATCGATCTGGTGAAAAATGGAAGCTTGGTATCGACGTACCAGATGAATTGGAAGAACGAGAAAGTTTGGCTACTGTGAAAGTTACAAATTGTGGACTTGCGACAAGTGGAAACTACCGCAATTATTTTGAAAAAGACGGTAAAAAATATGGTCATATTTTATCACCAACAACAGGCTATCCAGGAAAAACTGATATTCTATCGACTACCGTTATACACAAAAATGCGGCATTAGCAGATGCTTATGCAACAGTTTTCATGCTCCTCGGGAAAGAGAAAAGTATCACATATTGCAAAGATCATCCACAAATTCAGCTACTGCTTGTTTATTTGGATGAGGAAAATCAAATGAAAGTGTATAAAACGGCAAATTTTGAATAAATTAGTCGAACTTAAAAGAACGCTGATAACATGAAAAAAATCGTAACATATTGCACATTAGCACTACTTCTTGTTGCTTGTCATAAGGATTGGACTTGCACGTGTGTATATCCGAACAGTACAACCAGTGTTCCTTACAAAGATATTTCCGAAAGTAAAGCAGAGGATCAATGTCACGCAAGCGCCTTGGTTGATTCCGTAACTTACAATTGCTCCATTGCAAAGCGTTAATCAAAAAGATTTTAGATTAAAGAAATTTGGCGATTGTCTTGGACTTATTTTCAGTTTCTAGCCATTCATCTTGAGGAACGGACTTTTGAGTTAATCCACCTCCAACGAAAAGGTAAATTTTGGTAGCATCGATTCGAGCTGATCGTAAGTTGACGTACAATTGTGTTCTTTCGGTTGATTTAAAACCAATGATTCCGGCGTATAATTCACGTTCATGCGGCTCAAAGTTGGAAATGCAAGTCAACGCTTTATCTCTTGGAAAACCACTAACGGCTGGCGTAGGATGCAATTTTTGAATTAGATTCCATTGTTGATCAGGTTCTATTTTAAAATCAAAGTAATGCACCAAATGCTTTACTGGTCCAGCGACTAATTCCTGACGTTCTGAAACTAATTTTTCGCTGGTTGAATTTTCCAATTGCTTTGAGATGAAATCAGTAACCATTTGTTGTTCTTGCAGCTCCTTCTGTCCCCAATCGGATTGGTCTGTAGTTGGTTTTGTCCCTGCAAGTGACATCGTTTTACCATTACCAGATGAAATATCAACCAATATCTCTGGAGTTGCACCAATCCAAGTTCCCAACAAAGGACTTTTAAACGTATAGCAAAAAGTGTTTGGATAAGCCTCCAATAATTGATGAAACAACAACTTATTGTCACCATCCTTAAAATCCACCACTTTTATACGTGATAAAATTGCCTTACCAATGGAATTATCCTGTAAATAGTGAATAAATTCAAAAGCTAAATCGATGTAAGCTGATTCTGAAATTACGATTGGCTTCTCCAAAATAGCTTCCTCCTCTCCTATTTCATTTTCAAAAAATCCATAGCAAGCAGTTCCTTCGAAATTGGATACGATAAAACCTTCAAAAATAGATGGCTGATCTACCAATCGAAAAACGCCGCGCTTGTGCTGAATTTCTCCGTTTGGAAAGCGGTATAAAAGTTCTGTTTGCAAATTAACGGGCAACAATCATTACAGTTAAACGACCTGTACAAACTAATTTCCCAGTTTCTTCATGATGGATATCTACTTGCCATACATGCGTGCGTTTACCAGCGTGAACTATTTTCCCAGTTGCAACAACGAATCCGTCACGAACTCCTGCCAAATGATTGGCATTGATATCCAAACCAACAGGTACTTCTTTCTCTATATCAATCAACAAGACAGACCCCATCGATCCAATACTTTCAATCAAAGCTGCACTTGCTCCTCCGTGCAACAATCCTGCTGGTTGATGCGTAGAAGCTTTCACGGGCATACGCGATTTTAAATAATCGTCACCCAATTCAATGCACTCAATTTCCAACACCTCCATTAAGGTGTTTTTATTGAATGAATTCACTTTTTCTAATGGAATTTGCTTTAATTTCATATGTGTAAAAATAAGGAAAAGATTGCGAAAATTCTAAGGGATGTTCATCCAATTACGTGCCATCGGACCTTCATTAAAGATCAAATCTAAAATTGATAAATTCTGCAAGCAAGCAGGTCTATCATTAAAAACTTGGTAATAATTGGCATGCTTAAATTCGCTGTCAGTGTCCAATTTCACCTTTCTAAAATCTTTGGAGGGATTTAAAATGTATTCAGATGAACATTCATATGGAAAATCAGGAAAATCCAACCACGACAAAACGCGATCATGGATTGCACGATTAAATTCGACCAAATTAGAGATTGGAGCTTCGATGAGTTCTTTGACCTCCATCCCATAATAATCAAAATGTGCTGCCGAAGAATAAGCTGTTTCAATTGATTTCCAATGAATTTTTCGCCAACCATCTTCCACAATTACGAGTTCATCCATGGAAGTTTTATTCCCATTGATTTTTTCAACAGGAATACTCAATAACTGCTTACCATTTGGACCTAGAACTTCGCAGCGAGAACGAATTGTTTGTTTCACGAAATGTTCTTTCACCTCAATTATAGGCGAATTTGAATTAACAAACTCACGGTAATAGGCAATTGGGCCAAAATAAGCAACCGGAAAAACCGTCATTATTTAATTGCTTTGAAAACACGTTCCCATCTTACACCATACTCAGGATTGCTAGAGTACCACGTCATTGAAGCTTTACCAACGATGTGATCTTCCGGAACAAATCCCCAAGTACGTGAATCTGCACTTTGATAACGGTTATCCCCCATCATCCAATAGTAATTCATTTGAACTGTGTAAGTCGAAGTTTTCTTACCATCAATGTAAATTCCATCAGCTTTTTCCTCTAAGGTATGCCCTTCGTAAGCTGTGATAATACGGCGGTAGTATGCAATGTTCTCTTTCGTAAAGTCAACCACTTTACCAGCATAGGGAACTTGAAAACGTTCAAAGTTTGTAATATTATTCGAAACGTTGATATCTTTCGGGAAATATGATAAATTTTCAATTTGCTCAGATGCTCTAAATTTACCTTTTCCATCCGGAGCGTATTGCGGAGAGACATTCACTGTGAAATTCACATCAGGATAAGCTTTACGCACTTTAGCAATTGTTTCAAGATTAGCGTGGATACCATTTACTACGCGACCGTCCCAATATAAATCAGATTTTTCTATACCGAATTTAGTATATAACTCTTCAGAAGTAGCAAAACCAATCTCACTTGCGAAGTACATTAGATTTTGATGTGGAGCAACTTCTGCTGGTTTATCATTTACATACAAGATAGAATTGCGAATTTCTAAATAATCTTTAGGCATTCCAACACAACGTTTGATGTAGTTCTCACGCTTATCAACTGGACGATAAACAATTCCGTGGTGACGAATTAATTGTCCTGTTTGATTGTCCATTGTAATCTTATCTACAGCAATCATTTTACGTGCCTTCGCCTTCCACTCATCCAATTCTTGAATGTATTCAAAACTTGCACGTTCATTTACAAATCTATTTTTTAAGTCATCTGTATAGATACCAGCTCTTGTTAAAGAATCCGAATAGAATTTGTCAATTATAGCAAAACGAGCCGTATTTGATTCACGATAAAGACGAAATGCCTCGTTGTTAACAATCCCTTCGTATTCATGTCCCATTAATCCATAAGGCATACGAGGATCGTAAACAGCAGTATCACCTGCAGGATAATTGAACACGACTACATCATATCGTTGAATTTTTCCAAATCCAGGTAAACGCGTGTAAGTTCCCTTTTCCAATGTAGTATATGACTTCATTGTAATAAATGGTGTCGTATTGTGCACTAAAGGATATGAAAGTGGTGTAACAGGAACTTTTGGTCCATAAGCCAATTTATTTACAAATAAGAAATCACCCACCAAAAGTGTTCTTTCCATTGATCCAGTTGGGATTCTGAAAGGTTCAAAAACGTAAGTACGAATAATCAATGCTGCAACTAAAGCAAACAAGATGGAATCTCCCCACTCTTTCACTTTAGATTTAGAACCTGGACGTTCGCGTGTTACCGCACCGATTCCCAACGCAATTATGTGTCCAATTACTGGAAGTGCCATAAACAAAACTAGGTGATCTCCCCACTCTCTTTCACTTGCTTCTTTTCCATTTGCCCAATTGGTTTCAGGCAACATTTTATCTTGATTTTTAGCAATTTTAAAGAATATTAGATAAGGGAAAAAGATTCCTTGTACTGTATCTAATAATGTATAATATCCAAATCGTCTGATGTAAGTAACATTGATTACAGCCCACATTACTAAGTGAACACCTGGTACAACCATCAATGCAGCCCACCAACCTTTTTTACAAAAAATCTTGAATGCAACGTAGTAATTATATACAGGAATCAAGGCTTCCCAAGACTTTCTTTCAGCTAACTCAAAACTCTTCCACCACATTGCTAAATAAGGGTGGACTAATAAGAATAGGTAAAAATAAATAAAGCTCATTTTCTATATTTTAGTATGTTAGATTTTAAAATTTAAAACATCAGACATCGTAAAGATACCTTTTTTTCCATTCAAATATTCAGCAGCCAAAACCGCTCCCAAAGCAAATCCTTTACGATTATGTGCTTCATGTTTAATTTCAATGGTATCAATCTCTGAAGTATATTTCACAACGTGCGTTCCAGGCACATCTGGTAAGCGAAATGAAGTTATTGCCAATTCATTAGATTCAACTTCCGGCGCAGATTCCTCACCTAATTTCCAATGATTTACCTTTGTATTATTTTGCATCAATTCATTTGCTAAGGTAACTGCCGTTCCACTTGGTGCATCCAATTTTTGTAAGTGATGAATCTCCTCGATGCTTGGAGTATACTCAGAATATGGTTGAATTAACCTTGCAAGTTGACGATTCAGTTCAAACAACAGATTTACACCAACCGAGAAATTACTTGCTGTTAGCAAAGCAGAATTCGAATTTGTAATTGATTCCGCTACGCGATCGTAATCATGCGACCAAGCAGTTGTACCAACAACTACAGGAATTTGGTTCTTGGAACAAAACAATATATTTTCAACTGCTGCATCAGGACGCGTAAATTCAATTGCAACATCCACATTTTTATCCAACAGATCAGTTAGTGCATTTTCAGAATTTACTTTAGCAACAATTTGGTGGCCACGTTCAAGCGCTATCGTTTCAATAGCCTTTCCCATTTTTCCGTAACCGATTAATGCGATTTTCATATCTATTATTTAAATGATAGTTGTAAGGAAACTCCAACTGTAGTTGGACTTCCATAAGATATCGGAATGTATGCGGGACGAATGCGCATTGATAGATTTTCAGATACATCAAATTTCACAAAATGAGCTTCGACAGCGGCATCGGCGATTTGAAGTAAATAAACCAATCCCATTCCAAAAAAAAACAAGTCACGATTAGATAACTTTTTTTGATACAATTGCAAAACACCTTGATTATCAAGATTTGAATAGGTATCAGAGTAGACAAAATTTTCTGTTCGATTAATGTATTCAGCTTTCAATGCTTTTTGTTCGGCATTATTTTGCAAGGCCAAATACCCTGCTGCACCTAAACCAGCATAAATAAGTGGCACTTTCCAATAGGCTCTTTTTTTGCCCTTTGGCATTGCGATAGAATTGTATATCTGTCCGCCACCTGGTACAATAGAAAAAAGGACAGCCTTCTTTACAGAGTGTCCTTTTAATGTATCTTCTTCGGATGTAGATTTCTTTTCAACAGTATTATTCTGTTGACTAAAAGTTGGAAATGCAATCCAACAAATAAAAATCAAAGTCCAAAATTTCATTCAGCAAGTGCGATTCAACTATTAGTTATTCAACAACTCAATGATTCGATTTAAATCATTTTCAGAATTGAATTTTAAAACGATTGTTCCAGATCCGTTGGCAGCTTTTTTAATATCCACTTTTGTTGCCAAACGATCACCAAAATGTTCTTTAAAAACGAATTGTTGATCAGATATTGTAGAAGGTTTCGATTTTTTAACAATTTCATCTTCTACCTCTTCGCTTGATTTTGTCAATTCAAATTCACCTTTAACAAGTGCTTCTGTATCGCGAACGGATAAACCGTGTGCAATTACTTGGTTGAAAATTCCGATTTGAAATTGCTCGTCACCAGCAGAAACTAATGCTCTTGCATGGCCCATTGAAATTTGATTATCTTTAACAGCTAATTGAATTTCAGCTGGCAACTTTAGTAAACGTAAGAAATTTGTAATACTTGAGCGCGATTTTGCTACTTTTTGACTCAATTGATCTTGCGTCAATGAACATTCATCAATTAAGCGTTGGTATGATAGTGCAACTTCAATCGCATTTAAATCTTCACGTTGAATGTTTTCCACCAATGCCATTTCAAGCATCGTTTGATCATTCGCCACACGAACATATGCAGGGACCTCAGTTAAACCAGCTAATTGCGAAGCACGGAAACGACGTTCACCCGAAATTAATTGATACTTATTTGCACCAACTTTTCTTACTGTTAAAGGTTGAATAATCCCGTGTACAGAAATCGACTGGCTTAATTCTTCCAATGCAGCTCGTTCGAAATGTGTACGTGGGTTAAATGGATTTGCTTCAATGTCTGAAATTTGAAGTAATGACACTGATCCTGCTTCACCACTAGGCGCGGCTGTTGTTTCAGCTCCTAATAATGCACCTAGACCTTTCCCTAAACCTGAACGTTTATTTGCAGCGCTGCTCATTTATTGAATAATTTTATCGTTGTTAGAAATTGTTGTTAAATCATTTTTTTGAAGCACTTCACGAGCAAAATTCAGGTAATTGATAGAACCTTTGCTTGCAACGTCGTGCATTACGATTGTTTGTCCAAAACTTGGCGCTTCACCAAGCTTTGTATTGCGGTGAATAACCGTATCGAAAACCAACTCTTGGAAATGCGATTTTACTTCGTCTACTACTTGGTTTGCCAATCTCAAACGTGTATCGTACATTGTTAAAACAATTCCTTCGATTTCAAGGTCTGTATTTAATCTACCTTGTACGATTTTAATTGTATTCAACAATTTTCCAAGTCCTTCCAAAGCAAAGTACTCACATTGAACTGGAATCAATACAGAATCAGCCGATGTAAGTGCATTTACAGTAATTAAACCCAAAGATGGCGAACAATCAATGATGATAAAATCGTATTTATCTTTCACCTTTTCCAAGGCCATTTTTAATTTATGCTCGCGATTTGGAATATTAATCATTTCCAATTCTGCTCCTACTAAGTCGATGTGAGATGGTAGAATGTCCAAATTTGGACTATCAGTAGAAATGATCAATTCTTCTGGATTGGTATCATTTACCAAGCAATCGTAGATATTACGAGAGTTTTTAGGATCAAGTCCTACTCCACTTGTTGCGTTCGCCTGTGGGTCCGCATCAACGATTAAGGTTTTATATTCTAGCACACCAAAACAGGCAGCTAAATTGATAGCAGTAGTCGTCTTACCTACTCCCCCCTTCTGATTTGCAATAGCAATGATTTTTCCCATCCTTGAATTTTTGAGAAGTTAAAGATAATATGAAAATAAAAAATATAATATGATAAGCACTAATAGTTATCAACGAAATGAAAGAATGCGAGATAATGACTGTTGAATGAAACATTTGAGTGAACAAAAAGCAGTTACTATTCTCAAACAATTAAGTTTTTACATTCCTGGCATGCCTTTCATTCCCTTCAATTGCTTCATCATTCCCATCATATTTTTTGGGTTGCTCATCATCTTCATCATTTTTTTAGTGTCACCAAATTGCTTCAACAACTTGTTCACCTCTTGAATCGATGTTCCACTACCATTCGCAATACGATTTTTACGTGAAGCATTAATTAAATCTGGGTTTTCACGCTCTTGTGGAGTCATTGAATAAATGATTGCTTCAATGTGTTTAAAAGCATCATCCTCGATTTCAACATCCTTCATGGCTTTACCCATTCCTGGAATCATACCCATCAAGTCCTTAACATTACCCATTTTCTTCACTTGTTGCAATTGCGCCAAGAAATCGTTAAAGTCAAATTGATCTTTATGGATACGTTTTTGAAGTTTTCTTGCCTCTTCCTCGTTGAATTGCTCTTGTGCACGCTCAACTAAGGAAACAACGTCACCCATCCCTAAGATACGATCCGCCATACGTGAAGGATAGAACACATCTAGTGCATCCATCTTTTCACCTGTACCAACAAATTTGATTGGTTTATTTACAATCGATTTAATTGATAAGGCAGCTCCACCTCTTGTATCACCATCTAATTTTGTTAGTACAACACCATCAAAATTGATTTTATCATTAAATGCTTTTGCAGTATTAACCGCATCTTGTCCTGTCATGGAATCCACAACAAACAAAGTTTCAGTAGGATTGATTGCGTTTTTAACAGCCGCAATTTCATCCATCATTTGCTCATCAACAGCTAAACGACCAGCAGTATCTATGATTACTACATTAAATCCTTTTGATTTCGCATGTTGAACAGCTGCTTGTGCAATTAAAACTGGGTTTTTCTCTTCCTTGTTCGAAAATACTTCAATCCCTAATTGCTCACCAAGAACATGTAATTGATCAATTGCTGCTGGACGGTAAACGTCACACGCTGCTAACAATACATTTTTATTCTTTTTCGTTTTCAAGTAGTTACCCAATTTCCCAGTAAACGTTGTTTTACCAGAACCTTGCAAACCTGACATTAAGATGATTCCTGGAGTTCCTTTAACGTTGATATCAACCTCATTTCCACCCATTAATTCTACCAACTCTTCGTGGCAGATTTTCACCATTAATTGTCCCGGAGAAACCGCATTCAACACATCTCTACCAAGTGCCTTTTCCTTTACTGTATTTGTAAATTCTTTCGCTGTTTTAAAGTTAACATCGGCATCTAGTAAAGCACGACGAACCTCTTTCAACGTTTCAGCTACATTGATTTCTGATATTTGACCTTGACCTTTTAAAACCTTAAAGGCGCGTTCGAATTTGTCCGTTAAATTTTCAAACATTGTTTATGCAATTTTAAGAAGCCAAAATTAGTAAAAAGAATTGAGATTTTCTCATCAATTCGACTAATCGGCATCTTTAAATTTGATAGCAAGTTCTACACCCCTTTAAATTCATATAAAAAAGGAAAAATCACACAAAATCATGTGAGTTTTCAACTACAAGGTGCTAT
>Ga0233377_1000073_pt1 | contig 67623 bp, 62 predicted proteins | sample ElkDunMinimDraft_6_FD_191540 | JGI IMG/M metagenome (GOLD analysis project Ga0233377, IMG submission 191540) | Fecal eukaryotic communites from dung pellets of Tule Elk in California, USA - Elk Dung E36 | ecosystem: Host-associated > Mammals > Digestive system > Large intestine > Fecal | place...
GGGGATGGGGAAGTTCTCCAAGCATCTCATGGACTCGGCCGCAGCGAAGGACCAGGGGAAGAGCACTGAATACATGGGACGCGCTTTCATGGGATTGGGTTACTTGGCGGGAATGCAGATCGCCGCTGCGCACGAAGTCCAGGGGAAAATGGATGAGTACGACCAGAAGGTGCAGGACCGGCTCTTCTTCCTCCTGGGCCTGAGCGTCGACCTCGTAGGGTTCGGCATCGGGGAGTGGAGTGCCGCGCTGCTGGATGCCTCGGGGGCGAACATGGCGCTGGACGCGGGCGGTGAGCTGATCTGGTTGATGATCAGCAAGCCCACGAGCGAGACCATCGACTCGTACAAGGACATCGAAGGATCCCGCCTGGACAAACTCAAGGAGAGCAATCGCCTGGCCACCCTGGGCAGTGAATATTGGATATTTCACGAACTGAAGCGCTACGGGTTCTCGTACAGAGTGCCTCCCAGCGACCCCGCCTTCAGCGATCCGCCCATCACCGGAGCCAATGGGAACCTCCTCCCCTTCGACACACTGGCGAAGGACCCGAAGGCGTTGAAGAACCTTGCCAACTGGCTGATCAGCAACGGCTCGGGAAGCGGAGACAAAAGCACGGCCGGAGAAGCCGCAGCAGAGATCGACCTCCTCTTCACCGGCGCAAAGGGAAAAACCAGGGATAATCCTGCACCGTGGGGATGACGGCAACATCAAGAGGTTCTTAGACACTCGGTTTCTCCGGAGAGAATGAAGTTTTTTTCTTCGGGAGAAGTGGTAACCACTTTAACGTACGACTCTTTCTTAACCAGCTCGTCGCGTGGTTCCGCCGGATCAGCAGAAGCAACTTTATAGCCTCGCTTGATCAGCCCACCGGCCAATAGGTTTAGCGTACCTAATGGATCGTCCACACTGGATGTGCTCACCCCGGTAATGCCATATGTCCGCTTTGATTTACCATCGCCGCAAGGAATGTTTTTGCCGCCCTCATTTGTCACTTTGACATCCCTCGCTTGGACCACCTTCATCAGCCAGTCGATGTCGGCCTTCAGTGTCATCTCGGCCTGAGCCGCCGTCGGTCCCGGAGGATCGGAGGAACACGCTCCCAGGATCAGCAGTCCCAGGGCAGCGACCATAGCTGACCCGATACGAGCGAAAGCAGGGTGCGCCACGAATCTCCCCGTCCACGTCGGCCGACATCACTTAGCTCCCATGATGTCCGAGAGTTATGAAATTTCCAGGCAGAATTCCTTAAACGTCACTCACGATGGCCAGAGAACGTAGTCGCTCGTCCAGATCTTGAACATGTCTGCTCTCTGCCCACGGCTGAAGTCGGGCGCGCACCTGTCGGACGGACTTCGCGAGCCTCTCGGAGCTGTGAGTTGTGATGATGTTCGTGGCCTGACCGATCATCGCGACAGCTTCGGGAATCTCGCGCTTCTGGATCAAGGCGGTCGCGTATTCCAGTTGCAGGATGCCTCGCTCTCGAACAGAGTCGGCCCCCATCCTGGCAAGCCGCCGCTCGGCTTCGGTTATCGCCTGGTCTGGTTGCTTGAGTTCGATGAGACAGAACACACCGTATGAGGCGACACGGTCCTGGTTGAGCCAGAACAGGTGCCGAAGATTCGGATCACTTGGCTTCGCACCCGCCAGATCGGTGGCGCGATCGAGGAGTCGGAGCCCTCGATGGTCGCGCCTAGTGCTGGAGATTACCCGAGCCACCTGGATGGAGGTCGCCGCCTGCTGTAGGGGGTTGCCGCTTTCTCTGGCCCAGCCTTCAGCGGCGAAGACATGGTCCATGGCCACCGTGGGCTTCTTTTCATAAAGCGCCATGTAGGCCGACAGCCCGTGCAGGTGAGCAAGGAGGGCAGGGGCGCGCAGTTCGTGGGCCGCTGTCAGCCCTTCGGCGTACCGACGAGCGGCAACGGCGTAGTCCCTCAAATCAAAGTGACACCAGCCCGTCATATGGCTCAGGCTCCAGTAAAGGCGCAACAGCCGCTCGCGCAGGGGTGAGGTGAGAGAGCCTCGTTTCAGTAGTTCGTCGACCAACGCGCGCTTGGCCTCGGCTATCGGCAGGACCCGCTGAGGGCCGGACGCCTCGTCCATGGCCCACAGCCGGGCGGTGAGTTGTTCCAGCACGTCGATGGTGGCCGCGTCGATGGGGTGCTGGTGCCGGGCGGCGACTGCCAGGCGTTCCCGTTCCGGCGGGGTGAGGTGGCGCAGCAGGCTCAGGGCCGGCGTCCCGCCCAGGAGCAGGGCGAGTTCGAAGAGCAGTTCGCGGCGTTTCACGTCGGCCTCCTCTGCGCCGACCGCGCGCAGCAGGTCGGCGCAGAGGGCGGGCGCGGGAACGAGTGGGGGAAGTGCCTTCGTTCCCTTGGTTCCCGGGATGGCCTGCGCGGACACCTCACGACGGTAGTGGGCGTCGAGGTGACGGTGATCCGTCTGGTCGATCAGGTCACGGTCGCGCGCCCCGTAGGAGGCGTAGACCTCGTCGGTGACCAGGCGGCGGGCGGTGGTCTGGTAGACGCGGGCGAAGATGGCGATCGCCCCGGCGCCGGGACGCCGCCCGGCCTGCGGCCATGCCTCGTAGTCGTAGAAGCGCGCGGCGCGCAGGGCCGCGGTGCCCGCGGGGTCGAGGTCGTTGTAGGCGGCCACCACGTCGCCCGCCGTGCGACCGTGGGCGTAGCGGTACAGCCGCAGCGGGCTGACCTGGTGATCGAGGGCGAACACGCCGGCGATCTGGTCGAACGTGAGGCGACAGGCCCGCAGCGCCTCGCTGCGCCTCCTGCATCCCAGCAGGATCCGGTATCCCTCTCCGGGCATCCTCGACTCCCTTCCCCGAACACACACGGATCGTATTCTCATCGTCACGGAGAATGACAGCCCGTGAGGGAAGTGGGGATCCTCAGCCGTTGGGGGCGGTGTTCTCGCAGGTCAGCGCCACTGTGCGCGGGGTATCCGTCTGGCGGCGCCTGAGGGCTACCGCAGGGGAGCGTCGGGCCACTGTTCTGCTGACGATTTCCCCCGACCAGGAGACCAGGAGAGCGCGCATGACCACCACCCACGACGGCGTGGCCCCGGAACTCATCGAGGCGATGGTACGACTCAGCCCCGGCGGCATGACCTGGCGGCGGACCTTCCCCGGCCATCCCCGCCAGGTTCCCGAGGCTCGGCGCTTCGTCCGGTTTCTCCTGGTCGATTCGCCCTTCGGGCAGGACGCGGAGCAGGTCGTCGCCGAACTCGCCGCCAACGCGATCCGCCACACCGCGAGCGGGCGACCGTACGGCACGTTCGTCGTCGAGGTCGTCCGCAGGCCCGGGGACACCCGCGTGACGGTCTACGACTCCGGCCTGGGCGCCGTCCCGGCCCTCCTGCACCCCGCCCTCCTTCGCGAGGGCGGCCGAGGGCTCCCCCTGGTCCTCGCCCTCGCCTCCCGGGCCGGCTGCCGGGGCACCCAATCTCACGGCCACGCCGTGTGGGCTCTGTTCGAACGCGGCAGGTCACAGCCCTCGTGGTCGTGATCCGATATCCCGCCGGGCGGGACAGGGTCCGGGAAAGCGAACGGCCCCCGCGAAGGAGTTCGCGAGGGCCGTCTTGGAACGTGCGGGTCAGAGACCGGCGGCGGAGCGCAGGGTGTCGGCGCGGTCGGTGGACTCCCAGGAGAAGCCCTCGCGGCCGAAGTGACCGTACGCGGAGGTGCCCGAGTAGATCGGGCGGAGCAGGTCGAGGTCGCGGATGATCGCGGCCGGGCGCAGGTCGAAGACCTCCAGCACGGCCTGCTCGATCTTCTCGACGTCGGTCTTCTCGGTGCCGAAGGTCTCGATGAACACGCCGACCGGGTGGGCCTTGCCGATGGCGTAGGCGACCTGGACCTCGGCGCGGTCGGCGAGACCGGCTGCCACGATGTTCTTCGCGACCCAGCGCATGGCGTAGGCGGCCGAGCGGTCGACCTTGGACGGGTCCTTGCCGGAGAAGGCGCCGCCACCGTGACGGGACATGCCGCCGTAGGTGTCAACGATGATCTTGCGGCCGGTGAGGCCGGCGTCGCCCATGGGGCCGCCGATCTCGAAGCGTCCGGTCGGGTTGACCAGGAGGCGGTAACCCTCGGTGTTGATCTCCAGGCCGGCGAGGACCGGGTCGACCACGTGCTCCTTGATGTCGGGAGCGAGCATCTCCTTGAGGTCGATCTCGGCCGCGTGCTGGGTGGAGACCACCACGGTGTCGAGCCGGACGGGCGTGTCGCCCTCGTACTCGACGGTGACCTGGGTCTTGCCGTCGGGGCGCAGGTAGGGGACCGTGCCGTCCTTGCGGACCCGCGACAGACGCTCGGCGAGACGGTGTGCCAGCTGGATCGGCAGCGGCATCAACTCGGGGGTCTCGCGGCAGGCGTAGCCGAACATGAGCCCCTGGTCACCGGCGCCCTGGCGGTCGAGGTCGTCGCCGGCCTCGCCCTCACGGTTCTCGTAGGCGTCGTCGACGCCCTGCGCGATGTCGGGCGACTGCGCGCCGATGGACACCGACACGCCACAGGAGGCGCCGTCGAAGCCCTTGTGCGAGGCGTCGTAGCCGATCTCAAGGATCTTCTCCCGGATGAGACCGGGAATGTCGACGTAGGTCTCCGTCGTCACCTCTCCGGCGACGTGGACCTGACCGGTGGTGATCAGTGTCTCGACCGCGACGCGGCTCTTGGGGTCACCCTTGAGCATGGCGTCGAGAATCGCGTCACTGATCTGGTCGGCGATCTTGTCCGGGTGGCCCTCTGTGACCGACTCGGAGGTGAAAAGGCGACGGGACAAGTCAGTGGCTCCTCATGCAGCGGCTGCTGGCGTCTGGGGGCTCTGGCGTCGGCGGACACCAGTAGCGCTCCGGCGAATTCTAGCCCCACCTGATGCGGAGCCGTGAAATCGTCTCAGATCATGTCACCCTAAAGTCTCGGGTCCCATACGGAAAAGAGCTCCGTCTCGCGCGAATCCGGGTTCGAGACCCCTTCGTCCGCCGCACGAGGTGCGCTCGACCGAGACATAGGGACGAAGCACATCAAAGCCCGTCTTTAATCATAAATCGGGCAAGGGATCGGGAGGTAATGTCTCCGGGGCGAAGACCTCGGCGTCGGCGGCGGCCACCACCGCGGCGTACTCCTCGTCGATCTCGAACACCATCCCGCCGAGTTCGATCGCCGCGCCCATGGACAGCTCCAGCGGGCCGAGCCGGGTGCGACGGGAGTGGGTGGCGTACACCGAGGTCGGCGCGTCACGATCGAAGAACTTGGTGGAGATGACACAGATGGTGCGATCGGTGACCACGATAAGGAAGATCGCCATGCACGGATTTCCCACCGACAGCGCCGGCAGGACGTAGTGGATCTCCTCGCCCGGGGGAAGCAGCGCCCGGCATCGAGCCCTCACGGCGGCGGCGACCGGCATGATCGAAACCCCTCCCAGGCGCGACGTCGCAGGTCATCTCGGACGAAGTATCCGTCGGGAGGTGGTCTACGGCAAGGGGTCAGACCAGGCGCGCGATGACAAAACCGCCGCCTGGTCGCGGCCGGCGCCCAAGGCGCGGGTCAGGCCAGGCGCGCGGCGACGAGGTCCCAGACCGTGTCGGCGAGGGCCTCCTTGGGGCCGCGCGGGATGTCGACCCGCTCCCCGTCCGCGGTCAGGACCACGGCCGCGTTGTCGGGCGTGCCGAAGGCGAGGCCGTCACCGACCTGGTTGACGACGAGGAGATCGCAGCCCTTACGGGCGAGCTTGGCCCGCCCGTTGGCGAGGACGTCGTCGGTCTCGGCCGCGAATCCCGCGATCACCCGCGGACAGGGCTTGAGACCCTCGCGGCGTCGCTCACCCAACTCCGCCAGGATGTCGGGATTTTTCACGAGATGGATGGCGTCAGGCTCGTCGGCGGTCTTCTTGATCTTCGATCCGCTCCGCGCCGAGGGCCGGAAGTCGGCGACGGCGGCGGCCATCACCACGGCGTCGGCGCCCTCCACCGCCTCCAGCACGGCGTCACGCAACTCCAGGGCCGACTCGACCCGGACGACCCTGGCTCCCGCGGGATCGGGCAGGCCGACGTTCGCGGCCACCAGGATGACCTCGGCCCCCCGGGCGACGGCCGTGCGGGCCAGCGCGTACCCCTGCAGGCCCGAGGAACGGTTGCCGATGAAACGGACCGGGTCGATCGCCTCGCGGGTGCCCCCGGCGGAGATCACCAGACGGCGACCGGCGAGATCGGCCGGACGCCCGGAGATGACGCGGCGGCAGACCTCGAAGATCTCCCTGGGGTCCGGCAGCCGGCCGGGGCCGGTGTCGGCACCGGTCAGGCGGCCCACGGCGGGATCGACGACGATCGAGCCGCGCTCGCGCAGCGTGGCCACGTTGGCGCGGGTCGCGGGGTGCTCCCACATCTCGGTGTGCATCGCGGGGGCGAACACCACCGGGCAGCGCGCGGTGAGCAGGGTGTTGGTCAGCAGGTCGCCCGCCAGCCCGTGGGCGGCCTTGGCGAGCACGTCGGCGGTGGCCGGCGCGACGACCACCAGGTCGGCGCCCTGCCCGATGCGGACATGAGGAACCTCGTGCACGGACTCCCAGACATCGGTCGTGACCGGGTTGCCCGACAGCGCGGCCCAGGTCGGCTCGCCGACGAAACGGAGAGCCTCCGCGGTCGGGACGACGCGCACGTCGTGGCCCGACTCGGTGAACAGACGCAGCAGCTCACACGCCTTGTAGGCGGCGATGCCCGCGCTCACGCCGAGGACGACCCTGGGCCTGTCGGAGGGAGACACCGCTTTTTCCGGGGACCGCATCGAGGTGGTTCAGCCCTCGATCGGCTCGGAGGTGAGCAGGCCCTCGCTGACCTCGCGCAGCGCGATGGACAGCGGCTTCTCCTGCGCGTGGGTCTCGACGAGCGGGCCGACGTATTCGAGCAGGCCCTCGCCGAGCTGGGAGTAGTAGGCGTTGATCTGACGCGCCCGCTTGGAGCCGAAGATCACAAGGCTGTACTTGCTGTCGACGATGTCGAGCAGGGCGTCGATCGACGGGTTGGTGATGCCTTCGGAGTAGGCGGCGCTGGTTGCCACGTGTGATTTCCCCTAGCTAGGTGAACGTCCGAGGTGCGAATCCTCGGGAGCATCAGCCAACAAGGCTATCAGCCGATGGCATACGTCCTGGACGGACGTGTTGACGAGTGTCAGGTCGAACTCCTGCTCCGCCGCCATCTCGATCCGGCCGGCCGCCAGGCGGCGGGCGATGACGTGCTCGGGCTCGGTTCCCCGGCCGCGCAGGCGCTTCTCCAGCTCCCCCCAGGTCGGGGGCGCCAGGAAGACGAGCAGGGCCTCGGGCATGGTCGCACGGACCTGCCTGGCGCCCTGGAGGTCGATCTCCAGCAGCGTGGGCACCCCGGCCTCAAGCTTCTCGATCACGGGGCCGCGCGGGGTTCCGTACCGGTTACCGGCGAACTCGGCCCATTCCAGCAGCTCGCCCGAGGCGGCGAGGCGGTCGAACTCCTCGTCGTCGACGAAGAAGTACTCGACGCCGTGGGTCTCCCCCGGACGGGGTTTCCTGGTGGTCACCGAGACCGACAGCCACACCTGCGGGTGTGCCCGCCGAAGCTCGGCGACGACCGTGGACTTGCCGACACCCGACGGCCCGGACAGGACCGTCAGGCGTTTACCCGCCGGGAGCCCGGGGAAGGCTCGCACCCCCTCCGGACCTACGGCCGGGGATGTGGAGCGACCGGCCCCGCCCTCGGCGGTTGCCTCCGGAGTCCGACTCCTGTCGGACCACGACGATGCGGTCACTCCAAACCCCCCGTGATGCCGTCCCCCATGCGGGGTGAGCGTGGTCGTATGAACCGAGATTAGCTCTCGGCACCGCCGAACTCACGCTCGAGCGAAGCTCGCTGGTTCGTACCCAGGCCCCGCACACGGCGGGACTCGGCGATGCCGAGCTTTTCCATGAGCTGCTTGGCGCGGACCTTGCCCACGCCAGGAAGCGACTCCAGAAGAGCCGACACCTTCATCTTGCCGATGACGTCGTCGGCCTGCCCGTCTTTGAGCACCTCAGCCAGAGAGACCGCCCCGTGCTTCAGGCGGTTCTTCACCTCGGCACGCTCTCGGCGGGCCTTGGCAGCCTTCTCTAGGGCTGCGGCGCGCTGCTCAGGGGTAAGGGGAGGAAGAGCCACGCCGGGTCACCTCGAATTTCCTGTCGATGTACTCGGACGGGATGGGAAACTAGCTGGTCATGGCGCTTCAAGCAACGTCAAGGCCACTTTATCCCCCTAGAAAATCTACTTCGTGACTTTATGTGCTTGCAATGTTGCTTTCCGTTGACAAAACTGCTCTCATCGTCGAGTTTTCAGGGGTTGTCCCACCCGCGACGCCCGACGCTCTCCCGCGCCTCCCGGCACGCGAACTCGGCCGTTTTCCCGCATTCCCTCCCGGGCGAAGGCGGATGGTTTCCGGCGTTACCCCACCCGCGACGCCGGGGGTCCGCGAGCCCTCGCGGATGCCGGATCGGCCTCCCCCGCGATCACCCGGCGGCGTCCCGGCCGCCCCGCCCGACGGCGTCCGGGCCGCCCTCAGGCGCGATGCCCCGTGGCGGAGACGCGTCGCAGGGCGGCGGCGATGCCCGCGGCCGTCGCGCCGGGGTCGGCGGAGCCGGTGATCGGGCGGCCGATCACGAGGAGGTCGGCCCCGTCGGCCAGAGCCCGCTCGGGAGTGGCCACTCTGGCCTGGTCCTGGCTCTCGGCGCCCGCGGGGCGGACGCCGGGGGTGATGAGGGTGATGTCGGACCCGACCTCGGCGCGCACCGCGGCGACCTCGCGCGGCGAGCAGACGAGGGCCTGGGCGCCCGCGGCGACGGCCAGCGCCGACAGACGGCGCACCGCGTCCTCGGGGGTGCCCTTGACGCCCACCAGGTCCAGGTCGGTCTCCGAGAGCGACGTGAGCAGCGTCACCGCCGCGATCTGGGTGTGGGGCATCGCCTCCACGGCCGCCCGGATCATCGCGGGACCACCGGCGGCGTGAACGGTCAGGATGGCGGGCTTGAGCCTGGCGACGGCCCTGGCGGCGCCCGCGACGGTGTTGGGGATGTCGTGGAGCTTCAGGTCGAGGAAGACCCGCACTCCGCTCGCCCCTCGGACCGAGGCGATCACGTCGGGGCCGTAGCGGAGATAGAGTTCCAGCCCGACCTTGACGGTGGTGACGTGCGGGGTCACCAGGCTCGCCCAGCGGGCCGCGGTCTCGAGGTCCGGCGCGTCCAGGGCGACGGCGATGGGTGCGGGCGTCACAGGGAACTCTCCTCAAGATCTATCCGGTGCCGGGTGGACGCCCCCGGCGGGCGGTGGGCCAGTCCGACCGCGTCGGCCAGCCGATGGAACCCCCGGGCCGCCAGAAGCTCCTCAAGCTCGCGGAGGATGCGCAGGCAGGCGTAGGGGTCGTGGAACAGCGCCGTCCCCACGGCGACGACACAGGCTCCGGCGAGGATGAGCTCGAAGGCGTCCCTGCCGGTCAGCACGCCGCCCATGCCGATGATGGGCACGCTGGGCAGGGCCGCGTGGACCTGCCACACGCAGCGTACGGCCAGCGGACGGATGGCCGGACCCGACAGACCGCCGGTGACCGCCGCGAGCGCGGGGCGCATCGCCTCGGTGTCGATGCTCATGCCGAGCGGGTTGTTGATCATCGAGAGCGCGTCGGCGCCGCCGTCCACGCACGCGCGGGCGACGCTCACGATGTCCACGACGTCCGGGGAGAGCTTGGCCACCACGGGCACGTCGTATCGCATCACCGAGCGCACCGAGGCGATCACCTCCGCGGAGGCGGCGCCGTCGCGGGCGAAGACCCGGCCGCGGTCCTCGATGTTGGGGCACGACAGGTTGACCTCCACGGCGGTGACGCCGGGCGCGTCGGTGAGCCTGCGGGCCAGCGCGGTGTACTCGGCGACGGTGCCGCCGCCGATGGACACCACGGTCCGTACGCCCCGCTGCGACAGCCAGGGCAGCTCACGCTCCAGGAAGGCGTCCACGCCCGGCCCCTGGAGGCCGACGGCGTTGAGCATGCCCGAGGGCGTCTCGGCCATCCTGGGGGTCGGGCGGCCCGCCCTGGGGGCCATCGTGATCGACCGGGTGGTCAGCGCGCCGATCCTGGCCAGGTCGAAGAACTGGGCGAGCTCGGAGCCGGACGCCGCGCACCCGGCGGCCGTGGTGACGGGGTTGACCAGCTCCACGTGCCCCAGATACGTCCGCATGTCAACCGGCATTCCGCGTTCCCCCACCGGGTGCTCCCAGCGCGTCGAACGGGATCGTGCCGACGTCGTCGAAGCGGACGCGCTCGCCCCTGAAGACCGGTCCTTCGACGCACGAGCGCACCATCCGGGTTACACCGTCGTCCCCGATCACCGGCAACACGCACGTCATGCACACGCCGATCCCGCACGCCATGCCCTCCTCGACGGCCACCTGGACGGGGATGTCGAACTCGACCGCCACCGCGGTGACGCCGCGCAGCACCGGCATCGGGCCGCAGGCGTAGACGGCGTCGGCCCGCACGTCGGCGATCACTCCCGGCAGCACGTCGGTCACCCTGCCGCGCATGCCCAGGGAGCCGTCCTCGGTGGTGAGCGTGGTGGTCTCCCCCATCCTCCTGGCGCGCAGGGCGCCGAACACCCGGTCGGCGGAGACCGCGCCGAGGACGAAGTCGACGCGGCAGCCGCGCCCCTGGAGGGCGTCGGCCACGGTGAACAGCGTCGCCGCCCCGTGCTCGGCGCCGACCAGGACGCAGGTCACCGGGTCCCTGGGCAGGGGGAACGGGCGGCCGAGCGGGCCCACCAGGTCGAGGGTGTCGCGGGCGCGGCGCTCGGCGAGCCAGGCCGTGCCGGGGCCACGCACGGAGAAGACGAACTCGACCGTACCCCCGTAGTCGGGCTTGACGTCGTGGACGAAGAAGGCGCGGCGCGTCAGCATCGACGTCCGGTCCCCGCCGACGGTCACCCCGACGAAGTGGCCCGGCCGGAAGCGTTCGGCGATGCCGGGCGCCACCACGGTCAGCGCATGGTAGGCGTCGACGCGGCGCGTCGTCAGCACCGTGCCGGTCACCAGTACCGGGGTAACAGGCGTCTCCCTCACCTCCGCTAAGGCGCCGGCCCGCTCCTCAGCCGCTCCGCAAACGCTTCGCGTGCTCCTGGAGGGACCGTACGCCGATGTCGCCACGGACGATCGCCTGGATGCCCTGCACGGCCGCGGCGAGCCCCTGGACGGTGGTGATGCAGGGGATGGCGCGCAGCACCGCGGCGGTGCGGATCTCGTAGCCGTCCAGCCGAGGTCCCGACTGGCCGGGACTGCCGAAGGGGGTGTTGACGATGAGGTCCACCTCCCCGTCCAGGATGCGCCTGACGATCGTCTGCTCGCCTTCGGGGCCGGTCCCCTCGCTGTGCTTGCGCACGATCTTGGCACGGACGCCGTTGCGGCGCAGCACTTCGGCGGTGCCCTCGGTGGCGAGGATCTCGAAGCCGAGGTCGGCGAGAGCCTTGACCGGGAAGATCATGGCGCGTTTGTCGCGGTTGGCCACCGAGACGAACGCCCGCCCCTTGGTGGGCAGCGAGCCGTACGCGGCGGCCTGCGACTTGGCGTAGGCGGTGCCGAAGAACTCGTCGATGCCCATCACCTCACCGGTGGAGCGCATCTCGGGGCTGAGCACGATGTCCACGCCGCGGAAGCGGTTGAACGGCAGCACGGCCTCCTTGACCGCGATGGGCGCGTCCAGCGGCATGGTGCCGCCGTCACCGGTCGCGGGCAGCAGGCCCTCGGCGCGCAGCTCGGCCACCGTGGCGCCCATCATCACCCTCGCCGCCGCCTTGGCCAGCGGCACCGCCGTGGCCTTGGAGACGAACGGGACGGTGCGGCTCGCGCGGGGGTTGGCCTCCAGCACGTACAGGATGTTGGCGGACATGGCGTACTGCACGTTGAGCAGGCCGCGCACGCCCACTCCCCGGGCGATCGCCTCGGTGGCGGCGCGGATGCGCTTGATGTCGTAGCCGCCCAGCGTCATCGGCGGCAGCGAGCACGCCGAGTCGCCGGAGTGGATGCCCGCCTCCTCGATGTGCTCCATCACGCCGCCGAGGTAGAGCTCCTCGCCGTCGAACAGGGCGTCGACGTCGATCTCCACGGCCTCGTCGAGGAACTTGTCCACCAGCACCGGATGGTCGCTGGCCGCGCCCGCCTTGGCCATGTAGGCGGTCAGGGTGTCGTCGTCGTAGACGATGGCCATGCCGGCGCCGCCCAGCACGTAGGAGGGCCGCACCAGCACCGGGTAGCCGATCTCCGCGGCGATGGCCAGCGCCTCCCCCTCCGTCACCGCGACGCCGTGCTTGGGCGCGGGCAGGCCCGCCTCGGCGAGCACCCTGCCGAACGCACCGCGCTCCTCGGCGAGGTGGATCGACTCGGGCGAGGTGCCGACGATCGGGACTCCGGCGTCCTTGAGCGCCTGGGCCAGGCCGAGCGGGGTCTGGCCGCCGAGCTGGACGATGACGCCCACCACGGGACCGGTCTGCTGCTCGGCGTGGACGACCTCCAGGACGTCCTCCAGGGTGAGCGGCTCGAAGTAGAGGCGATCGGAGGTGTCGTAGTCGGTGGAGACCGTCTCGGGGTTGCAGTTGACCATGACGGTCTCGTATCCGGCGGACGACAGCTCGAAGGAGGCGTGTACGCACGCGTAGTCGAACTCGATGCCCTGGCCGATCCTGTTGGGTCCCGAGCCGAGGATGAGGACCTTGGGACGCTCCCCGTAGGGGACCTCGGTCTCCTCGTCGTAGGTCGAGTACAGGTAGGGGGTCTGGGCGGCGAACTCCGCGGCGCAGGTGTCGACGGTGTTGTAGACCGGGCGGACGCCGAGCGCGTGGCGCAGGTCACGCACCCGCGACTCGGTCATGTCGCACAGCTCGGCGATCTGCACGTCGCTGAACCCGTACCGCTTGGCCCCGGTCAGCACCTCGGCGGTGAGCTGTGGCGCCTCGCGCAGCGAGGCGGCCATCTCGTCGATCGCGATGAGCTGGTCGAGGAACCAGGGGTCGATGGAGGTCGCCTCCGACAGCTCTTCGATCGTGGCCCCGGCGCGGATGGCCTGCTGCATGGTGAACAGGCGCCCGTCGTGCGGGACGCGGCAGGCGGCCAGGAGCTCGTCCTTGGAGCCGGGCTCCCCCGCCCAGGTGAAGGAGGCCCCCTTCTTCTCCAGCGAGCGCAGCGCCTTCTGCAGGGCCTCGGGGAAGGACCTGCCGATCGCCATCGCCTCGCCCACCGACTTCATGTGGGTGGTGAGGGTCCGGTCGGCGCCCGCGAACTTCTCGAACGCGAACCTCGGCACCTTGACCACGACGTAGTCGAGCGAGGGCTCGAACGAGGCGGGGGTCTCCTTCGTGATGTCGTTGGGGATCTCGTCCAGGGTGTAGCCGATGGCGAGCTTGGCGGCGATCTTCGCGATCGGGAAGCCGGTGGCCTTGGACGCGAGCGCCGAGGAACGCGAGACGCGGGGGTTCATCTCGATGACGACCATGCGGCCGGTGCTCGGGTCGACGGCGAACTGGATGTTGCAGCCGCCGGTGTCGACGCCGACCTCGCGGATGACCGCGATCGCCACGTCGCGCATGTTCTGGTACTCGCGGTCGGTCAGCGTGAGCGCGGGGGCGACGGTGACGCTGTCGCCGGTGTGCACGCCCATCGGGTCGATGTTCTCGATCGAGCAGACGATCACCACGTTGTCGGCCCGGTCGCGCATGACCTCCAGCTCGTACTCCTTCCAGCCGAGGATGGACTCCTCAAGGAGCACCTCGGTGGTCGGCGAGGCGTCGAGGCCCGCCCCGGCGATGCGGCGCAGCTCCTCCTCGTCGTGGGCGAAGCCGGAGCCCACCCCGCCCATGGTGAAGGAGGGCCGCACCACCAGCGGGTAGCCCAGCTCGTGCGCGGCGGCCAGGCACTCCTTCATGGTGTGGCAGACGAACGAGCGCGCCGACTCGGCGTTGAGGCCGCGTTCGGCGGCGACCTTGGCCACGATGCCCTTGAAAAGCTCGCGGTTCTCGCCCGCCTGGATGGCGTCGACGTCGGCTCCGATCAGCTCGACGTCGTAGCGGTCCAGGATCCCCGCCTCGTACAGGGAGATCGCGGCGTTCAGCGCGGTCTGCCCGCCCAGGGTGGGCAGCAGCGCGTCGGGCCGCTCCTTCGCGATGATCTTCTCGACGATGTCGGGGGTGATGGGCTCGACGTAGGTGGCGTCGGCGAACTCGGGGTCGGTCATGATCGTCGCCGGGTTGCTGTTGACGAGGATCACGCGAAAGCCCTCGGCGCGCAGCACTCGGCAGGCCTGGGTGCCCGAATAGTCGAACTCGCAGGCCTGGCCGATCACGATCGGCCCTGAGCCGATCACCATGATCGACTGGATGTCCGTACGCTTAGGCACCCTTGCTTCCCTCCGTGCTTGTGGTCGCGCCCGGCCCCTCGCCGGCTCCGCGGACGACTCGTCCCCCGCGGGCCGCTCCGCCCGCCATCAACGCGCAGAAGTCGTCGAACAGGCCGGCCGAGTCGTGCGGGCCCGCCGCGGCCTCGGGGTGGTACTGGACGCTGAACGCCGGGCGGTCGAGCAGCCGCAGCCCTTCGACGCAGTCGTCGTTGAGGTTGACGTGGCTGACCTCCGCGGGCCCGTACGGCGTGTCGAACACGCCCTCCAGCGGTGCGCGCACCGCGAAGCCGTGGTTGTGCGCGGAGATCTCCACCTTGCCGGTGCCCCGGTGCTGCACGGGCTGGTTGACGCCCCGGTGGCCGTAGCGCAACTTGTAGGTGCCCAGCCCGAGCGCCCGCCCGAAGAGCTGGTTGCCGAAGCAGATGCCGAAGAACGGCACGCCCGCGTCGAGGACGCCGCGAAGCGCCTCGACCGGGCCGTCGGCGGTGGCGGGGTCGCCGGGGCCGTTGGAGAAGAACACCCCGTCGGGGCCGATCGCGAGGATCTCCTCGGCGGTGACGGCGGCGGGCAGCACGTGCACCTCGCAGCCACGCTCGGCCATCCGGTGCGGCGTCATCGCCTTGATGCCGAGATCGACGGCGGCCACGGTGAACCGTCTGGGACCGATCGCGGGCACGACGTACGGCTTCGGGGTGGAGACCTCACCCGCCAGGTCGGCGCCCTCCATCGCGGGGCTGCCCAGCACCCGCTCCAGCAACTCCTCGACCGGCGCCAGGGCCTTGCCGGAGAAGACCCCGGCCCGCATCGCCCCCCGCTCCCGCAGGTGGCGGGTGAGGGCACGGGTGCCGGTGATGGCGATGCCGACGACGCCCTGCTCCTTGAGGTAGTCGTCCAGGGAGCGGTTGGAGCGCCAGCTGGAGGCCACCCGGGCGGGCTCCCGGACCACGTATCCGGCCACCCACACCCTCGACGACTCCGGGTCCTCGTCGTTGACCCCGGTGTTCCCGATGTGGGGCGCGGTCATCGCGACGATCTGGCGGTGGTACGACGGGTCGGTCAGCGTCTCCTGGTAGCCGGTCATCCCCGTGTTGAAGACCATCTCGCCGAAGGTCTCGCCTTCGGCACCGTAAGGGGTCCCGTGGAAGACGCGCCCGTCTTCCAGGACTAGCACTGCGGTCACTCACACACCCCGATCATCTCGGCTACAGCTCCGCAAAGTATGAAATATCCAGCAGGTTGGGTCGCCGCCCCGCCCTCGGACGGGACATCCGCCCCATGCCCGGGGGAGGAACCCCCGCACCTCGGCGAGGGGGAGGGAAAGCCGTCCCGCGCGGCGCCCGCGACGGTCCGGGCCCGGCGGACGAGAGCCCTCACGTGAGCTTTCCGTCCAGGACGGTCGGCCTGCCGCGCAGGAGGGTCGCCACGACGCGGCCCGGCAGGGTCAGGCCCTCGTAAGGCGTGTTACGGCTTTTTGAAGCGTAGCTCCCCGGGTCGACCGCGGTGCGCACCGACGGGTCGTAGAGGGTGATGTTGGCCGGGGCCCCGACCTCGATCGGCCGCCCCTGGTCCTGGAGCCTGCCGATCCTGGCGGGAGCGACGGACATGCGCTCGGCGACACCCGCCCAGTCGAGCAGGCCCGTGTCAACCATCGCCTCCTGGACCACCGCCAGCGCCGTCTCCAGGCCGATCATGCCCATCGCCGCGGCGTCCCACTCGGTCTCCTTGTCCTCGACCGGGTGCGGGGCGTGGTCGGTGGCCACGCAGTCGATCGTGCCGTCCGCCAGGGCCTCGCGCAGCGCCTCGACGTCCTCGCGCGTGCGCAGCGGCGGGTTCACCTTGTAGATCGGGTTGTAGGAGCCGACCGGCGAGTCCTCGACGAGATCGTCGGTGAGGAGCAGGTGGTGCGGGGTCACCTCGGCGGTGACGTCCCAGCCCTTGGACTTGGCCCAGCGGATGATCTCCACGGAACCGGCCGTGGAGACGTGGCAGATGTGCAGGCGCGAGCCGACGTGGGCGGCGAGCAGGCAGTCGCGGGCGATGATCGCCTCCTCGGCGACCGCGGGCCACCCGGTGAGGCCGAGCCGCCCCGAGACCGCGCCCTCGTTCATCTGCGCGCCCGCGGTCAGGCGCGGCTCCTGGGCATGCTGGGCGACGACGCCGTCGAACGCCTTGACGTACTCCAGGGCGCGGCGCATGAGCACCGCGTCGGAGACGCACTTGCCGTCGTCGGAGAAGACCCGGACCCGCGCGGTGGAGTCGGCCATCGCGCCGAGCTCGGCGAGACGCTCGCCGCCCAGGCCGACGGTGACGGCGCCGACGGGGTGCACGTCGCAGTGGCCCGCCTCCTGTCCCAGGCGCCAGACCTGCTCGACGACACCCGCCGTGTCGGCGACCGGCTCGGTGTTGGCCATGGCGTGCACGGCGGTGTAGCCGCCGAGGGCGGCGGCGCGGGTGCCGGTGTCGACGGTCTCCGCGTCCTCGCGGCCCGGCTCGCGCAGGTGGGTGTGCAGGTCGACCAGGCCGGGCAGGGCGATCAGCCCTTCGGCCTCCACGACCTCGCCACCGGTCAGGCCCTGGCCGATCTCCACCAGCAGGCCGTCGCGGACCAGGATGTCGGCCGGCTCGCCGCCGAGGATCCTGGCGCCCCTGATGACGATGCCGTCACGCGTGGTCCCGATGCGGTCGTTCATCAGATCTCTCCTCCGAGCTCGGCGCCGCCAAGCAGCAGGTACAGGACGGCCATGCGTGCGGTCACACCGTTGGCGACCTGCTCGACGATCGTCGAGCGCGGCGAGTCGGCCACCTCGGCCGCGATCTCCATGCCCCGGTTCATCGGGCCGGGGTGCATCACGATGGCGTGCTCGGGCATCCTGGCGACGCGGTCGCGGTCGAGCCCGTAGCGGCGGCTGTATTCCCGCTCGGTGGGGAAGAACGCCGCGTTCATGCGCTCGCGCTGCACGCGCAGCATCATCACCACGTCGGACTTGGGCAGCACCGCGTCGAGGTCGTAGGAGACCTCGCACGGCCAGGAGCCCACCTGGACGGGGAACAGGGTCGGCGGGGCGACCAGGGTCACCTCGGCACCGAGCGTGGCCAGCAGCAGCACGTTGGAGCGGGCCACCCGGCTGTGCAGCACGTCACCGACGATGGTGACCCTCCTGCCGTCCAGCGGGCCCAGGCGGCGGCGCATGGTGAAGGCGTCGAGCAGGGCCTGGGTGGGGTGCTCGTGGGTGCCGTCCCCGGCGTTGACGACGCTGCCGCGCACCCAGCCGGCCAGCCGGTGCGGCGCGCCCGAGGCGCCGTGGCGGATGACGACGGCGTCGGCGCCCATCGCCTCCAGGGTGAGCGCGGTGTCCTTGAGCGACTCGCCCTTGGAGACGCTGGAGCCCTTGGCGGAGAAGTTGATGACGTCGGCCGACAGTCGCTTGGCCGCGGCCTCGAAGGAGATCCTGGTCCGGGTGGAGTCCTCGAAGAAGAGGTTCACCACCGTGCGGCCCCGCAGGGTGGGGAGCTTCTTGATGGAACGTTCCGAGATCTTCGCCAGCTCGTCGGCGGTGTCCAGGATGAGCAGGGCGTCGTCGCGGGTCAGATCGGCCGCGGAGATCAGGTGGCGCTTCACCGCTCGTCCCCCTTCAGCAGCAGGACCGCGTCACTGCCGTCGTTCTCCTCCAGGTAGACCTTGACGTTCTCGGACTTCGAGGTCGGCAGGTTCTTGCCCACGTAGTCGGGGCGGATGGGCAGCTCGCGGTGGCCCCGGTCGACCAGGGCGGCGAGTTGCACGGCCTGCGGGCGGCCCAGGTCGTTGAGCGCGTCGAGCGCGGCGCGGACGGTGCGGCCCGAGTAGAGGACGTCGTCGACGAGGACGACCACCTTGCCGTCGATGCCGTCGGCGGGCAGCTCGGTGCGGCCGAGCGCGCGGGCGGGACGCAGCCGGAGGTCGTCGCGGTACATCGTGACGTCGAGGGAGCCCACGGGGACCGAGCGGCCCTCGAACTGCTTGATGTGGGCGGCCAGGCGGCGGGCCAGGTGGACGCCGCGGGTGGGGATGCCCAGCAGGACGACGTTCTCGCCGCCCTTGGTGCGCTCAAGGATCTCGTGGGAGATGCGGATGAGGGCCCGGTTGATGTCGGGCTGCTCAAGGACGGCGCGGGCGCCGCCCTGCGCGTGCGGCAGCGCACGCGAAATGGCCTCTGCCAAGGAGGAACACCACCTTTCCCGCCTCACGGGACGGGCCTTAAAGGAAGTCAACGACCTCAAGGTACCAGCTGGGTGACGGTTTGCCCGAACAGGGGTCCGCTTCGCGAACAGCGCGGGTCCGCCCCCGGCAATCTTCTCAAAAGTGAATAAATATCACGATCTTCGCTGACTCCCCCTTGGTCTTCGGGGTATGCGCTTTACATCCGCACCAAGGCGAAGCATGACGATCCCCCGGGAGCGGCCGTCCCGGCGTGCCCACCACCGGCCGCTCCCGTCAACCAGCCGCTAAGGGAGAGAAATGACCTTTCACGTCGACTCCGAGGTCGGCCGGCTCCACCAGGTCCTGCTGCACAGGCCGGAACTCGCCCTGAAACGGCTCACGCCGTCGAACAAGGACGACTTCCTCTTCGACGACGTGCTGTGGGTGCAGCGCGCCGTGGAGGAGCACGAGGAGTGGCAGAGGCTTCTGGTCGACCAGGGCGTCACCGTCCACATGCTCTCCGACCTGCTGCACGAGACGGTCGAGATCCCCGAGGCGCGCAAGCACATCCTGGACGGCATCGCCGACGAGCGTTACTTCGGCCCGATGGCCGTCGACGCCATCCGCAACGCGCTCGACTCGATGGACTCCGTCACGCTCAAGCGCTATCTCACCGGGGGCATCACCAAGCGCGAGCTGGTGGAGATGGGCACCGACCCCAAGAGCCTCGCCTTCCACACGCTCAGGCCGGACGACTTCGTCCTGCCCCCGCTGCCCAACCACCTGTTCACCCGCGACACCTCCTGCTGGATCTACGACGGCGTCTCGATCAACGCGATGAGGAAGAAGGCACGCCGCCGCGAGACCCTCAACATGGAGGCGATCTACCGCTACCACCCGGCCTTCGCGGCCGGCTACGACCGTCCCGAGGAGGGCGGCTACAACGTCTGGACGCCAGGTACCCCCACGGCGCCCGCCACCATCGAGGGCGGCGACGTGCTCGTCATCGGCCGGGGCGCGGTGCTGGTGGGGATCAGCGAGCGTACACAGCCCCAGGCGGTCGAGATGCTCGCGCGGAGCCTGTTCAGGCGAGGGGCCGCGACGAGGATCGTGGCGCTGGACATGCCGAAGGCGCGGGCCTTCATGCACCTGGACACGGTCATGACCAACGTGGACGTCGGCGTCTTCACCAAGTTCGCGGGACTGGGCATGCTGCCCTCCTACACGGTCGAGCCGGGTGACAACGAGAAGGAACTCAAGATCACCGACCATCCCCCGGAGGACATGCACCGGGCCATCGCGCGGGCGATCGGGCTGGACGACATCAAGGTCCTCAGCGCGACGCAGGACGTGTACTCCTCCCAGCGGGAGCAGTGGGACGACGGCTGCAACGTGCTCGCCCTGCGTCCCGGCGTGGTGGTGGCCTACGAGCGCAACACCACCACCAACAACCACCTGCGCGAGAACGGGATCGAGGTCATCACGATCCGGGGCAGCGAACTCGGCCGGGGCCGGGGCGGCCCGCGCTGCATGAGCTGCCCGCTCGAACGCGACGGCATCTGACCCTCCCCTTCGGGAGACCTCATCACCCCGCCGCGGGAAGGGAGGCCGCGACCGGCACGCGGGCACGCCGGCGTCCGCCGTCTCCGGTGGACGGGACCGTCGCACCGAGTGTTCCCCGGGGGGCGCGTCACTCAAGATCATACGCCCGTCATCGCCACCCCGCGACGCCACTGCCGCAAACCATCTAGAAGATGCTGAAATCAGGCGAAAGTGTCGAAAAAATCGGAGGTTTCGTCACCTCGGGTAGGACAAGTGCGGCCTTTGAGGCGGACCCCACCGGACCGGATTCGACATCTTTTTTCCAATCAGCTTGACCTTAGGCGCCCACAGCTTTACCGTCACTGTCCGTAACCACACCTCGTGGCGTTATCGGGTGAATCCTGACGCACCGGTCACCAAAGGTGCCAGGCTCAGGCATCAACCCGGTGAACGGGGCATAAGTTGCGAGGTAGCACAATCATGTTGAGAGCACCACATAACCGAGCCGGGGGGCCACACGATGCCGTCTGAGTACGCCAAGTCACTGGGTGCAAGACTCCGCGCCATTCGCACCCAGCAGGGTCTGTCCCTGCACGGAGTCGAAGAGAAGTCCCGGGGACGCTGGAAGGCGGTCGTCGTGGGCTCGTACGAGCGTGGCGACCGTGCTGTCACCGTGCAGAAACTTGCCGAGCTGGCTGATTTCTACGGAGTGCCGGTCTCGGAGTTGCTTCCGGGAGGGGCCGCTCCAAGCCCTCTTGGCCCGACACCGAAGCTCGTGATCGACCTTGAGCGTCTCGCCCAGCTCCCCAAGGAGAAGGCGGGTGCGCTCGCCCGTTACGCGGCCACCATCCAGAGCCAGCGTGGCGACTACAACGGCAAGGTGCTGTCCATCCGCCAGGAGGATCTTCGCTCCCTCGCCGTGATATACGACAAATCCCCCAGTGAGCTCACCGAGGAGCTCATCGGCTGGGGGGTCCTGGACCCGGAGGCCCGCCGAGCCGTCGAAGCCTTCTGACGACCCCTGACCGGTCGTGGGTGCGCCTGACCGGCGTGCCCACCCCGCAGAGCCCCTCGTTCTCAGCAGAACCTGTCCTTGGTTCCACCCCGGGCCACAGCCGTTGTGGTAGGAAAAGGCAGACACGCATTTAGCGAGGTGTGGTGGACATGGACAGGGGAGATGATCGGATCGATCATTCTCGACCCACCTCCGGAACACCTCCCCGCACCGCCCCGACCTCGCCGGGATCGACCAGGGCACGCGCCTTTCCGCGGCTGCTGGCCTCGATCGGCGTCACCCGGACCCAGGACACCCTGAAACTCCTGCCGTTCGTCGTGATGGCCGTGGTGGCCGCGATCGACTTCGGCACCGGCCCCACGTCCGGCCTCCTGCCGCTGCTCGCCCTCGGCCCGGCCTTCGCCAGCGTGGCCTGCGACCTGACCCGCACCACGGTGGTCGGCGTCGTCGCCCTGGCGCTGTGCTTCGCGCTCGGTCTCTACAACGGCATCCTCTCCTCCCGCATCAACATCACCCTCATCGCCATCCTCGGTGTCACCGTGGCCGGCGTGCTGGCCAGCGCCGGACGGCAGCGCCACGAACGCCAGCTCGCCGACGTGCGGTCGGTGGCCGAGGCCGCCCAGCGGGTGTTGCTGCGCCCGGTGCCCCGCCGCGCGGGGCCGGGCATCGGCGTGGCCGTCTCATACACCTCCGCCACGGCGGAGGCCAGGATCGGCGGCGACCTGTACGAGGTCGTCACCACCCCGCACGGGGTGCGGATCATCGTGGGAGACGTCCAGGGCAAGGGCCTGGAGGCCGTGGAGACGGCCGCGGTCGCGCTCGGGGCCTTCCGTGAGGCGGCCCACGACGAGAGAACGCTCCAGGGCGTCGTGGGGCGCCTGGAGAACGCCCTGACCCGCGAGCTGTCCGGCGAGCAGTTCGTGACCGCCGTGCTGGCCGAGATCAGCGGCGATTCCACCATCACCCTCATCAACTGCGGCCACCCGGCGCCCCTGGTGTTCGACGCCGACGGCGGGGTCTGGTTCGCCGATCCCCCGGACGACGCGCTCCCGCTGGGCATGAGCACCCTCAAGGCCGTCGAGCCGCAGCCGCACCGCATCCCCTTCGAGCCGGGTGACCAGGTCCTCTTCTACACCGACGGGGTCGTCGAGGCACGCGACGACGCGGGCGAGTTCTATCCGCTGCTGGAGCGAGCGCACCTGCTGGAAGGCGACGACCCCCAGGGCTCGCTGGACGCCCTGCGCGCCGACCTGCTCGACCACGTGGGCAGGCCGCTGAGCGACGACGCCGCGATGCTCCTGCTGCGCCGCCGCGCCGTCCACCAGAACTCCACGGCTGCGTGAGAGACGGCGGCGCGAGAAAGAGCACCGGGAGGGAACGGCGGCGCGAAAACGGCGTCACGGCGCCGCGAGAGAACATCGGCGGAAGAAAGGCGCGCGGCGACGGCGGCGCGAGGGGATGACGGCACGAAAACGTCCCCGTACGCCCTGCGCCCGCCGGCGGAGCCGGTGGACGCGAGACGTACGGGGACGCCGCCGGTGAGCTCGGGCGGCGCTCCCGGCCGGGAGCGCCGCTCCCGCTCTAACCGGCTAGAGGGATCCTGCCCGGGAGCACGGGCTGGCTCGGGACACCGAGCAGCTTCTCCACGGTGGTGACGAACCGCTCCGCCTCGGAGATGAGCTCCTCGGCGTCTCGTGAGGACACCGTGCGGGTCAGGCCCGCCTCGGCGGCGGCCCGCTTGGCCGCGCTCGTCTCGAAGTAGGGGGCCCACTCGGCCAGGCGGGGCTCGGCCTCGGGCAACAGCTCCCAGGCACTGCGCAGCCTGCGCCTGCGCCCCTGCATCGGACGGGGACGGGCCGCCAGGACGGCGGCGGCCGCCCTGAGCGCGGCGAGGTGGGCCGCGACGTAACGCGCGGCGGAGGTCCGGGCCGCGGCGGCCTCTTCGAGGCAGTCGCGCGCGTCTGTGAGGTGTGCCCGCACCGTGGGGGACAGCCGGGGCCCACCGGAATCGCCGAGCCGAGGGGTCATAGCGCTTCAGCCTCCTTGGTCGCAAGCGGCTCCGGCGTTTTCGCCGGTGGTATCACATTCGCAGACCCCACCGACAAATCCGCCGGACGGCCGGACGAGGAGCTTCCCCTCTCCCCGTCCGTCCTGACCTGGTCCGATCGTCTCCGCCGACGACATGGACCCGATCGGCCGCTCTTGGAACACGAGCCGCGAGCCCCGTGTCATCACATCGAACATAAATTCGATCACTAATGCTGTCAAGTAAAACGACGAACAAAAGTTCGATCTTCGGGTATCTGGAGCACACGAAAGGGCCCCGGGAGATCACTGTCTCCCGGGGCCCCTGTTCGCGGTCGGCGACGTCACGACCGGCGGATCGCGCTGCGCCGGACCGTCCCTTCCGCCGCCCCTACCGGACGAACCTGCCTCGGACGTGCACCGGCACTCCCGTGCCGAGCAGCCCGGGAAGGACCTCCGCCACGTGCATCGGCAGCCGTACGCAACCGTGGGAGGCGGGCGCCAGCGGCACCGAGAGCGCGCCGTGGAAGGCGATGCCCCCGTTGAAGAAGATCGGGTTGTAGAGCTGGCCCAGATAGGACTTGTGCCAGCCGTCCCTGCGCCAGGTGGTCTTGTAGTCGCCCGTCGGCGTGCGGGCGTCGCCGCAGAACCGCTGGGTCCTGCCCTCCCAGGTGGCCGTCTCGCAGTAGGCGATCCCGCTGCCGGAGGAGATGTGGCTGACCAGCTTCACCGCGCCGCCGACGTAGAGGACCATCACCTGCTTGGCGAGGTTGACCTCCACCCGGGTCGGCTTGCCGTTGGGGGCGAGCACCTTCGGTGCCAGGGGGGCCTCCAGGGCGTTCCAGGTCCCGCGTGCCACCGTGCTGGTCGGCGAGATGCCGTTCACCTTCTGGAAGGCCCAGACCGCCGCCAGGGTCGCCCCGCCGTAGCGGCCGTCGATCCTGCCGGGGGCGTAGCCGAGCTCGGCCAGCCGGGTCTGGAGTGCCTTCACCCCGGCGCCCTTCGCTCCCAGCTTGAGCGTCCTGCCGGGTGCGACGAACGAGGACGCCTCCATCGTGACCCCCGCGACAGCCGGGGAGGCCGAGGTCCGGGCCGTGGCGCCGGCGGGAAGGGCGACGCCCGCGGAAGAGAGGAGCACGGCTCCCGCCGTCATCAGTGCGGCCACTCCCGGCCGCAGTCCAACCCCCACTTTCGATCAACTCCTCATATCACTATGGATCGGGTCAAGGGACCATAGCGCAAGGTTTCCCAGCGCAGACAGCCGGTTACAAAGCGGCAATCAACGGTCAACCCATTTAGAGTGGCCGCGTGTCAGAAAAGTTGCATCCGAACATCGAGAAGGTCGCCGCCGTCCTGCGCGAGCACGGCGCCCCCGGCGAGATCGTCATCTTCGCGGAGGCCACCCCCACCGCCGCCACCGCGGCCGCGCAGCTCGGCTGCGAGGTCGGCGCCATCGCCAACAGCCTGATATTCGACGCCGACGGCGAGCCGCTCCTGGTGCTGACCAGTGGCGCCCACCGCGTCGACACCGACCTGATCGCCAGGACGGCCGGAGCGGCGAAGGTGAAGCGCGCCTCCCCCGCCTTCGTGCGGACGGCCACCGGCCAGGTCATCGGCGGCGTCGCCCCGATCGGCCACCCCGCGCCGGTCAGGACCCTGGTCGACACCTGGCTGGCCAAGCACGAGGTCGTCTGGGCCGCGGCCGGCCACCCGCACACCGTCTTCCCGACCTCCTTCGACGAGCTCGTCCGCATCACCGGCGGGGTCCCCACCGAGGTCGAATAACGGCTTTCGCGGCTTTTGGACTCGGCGCCCCGGCCTCGGGCCCTGGGTTCGTGCCCCCAACCGGGCCCCCACGCCCACGCCCCGAAGTCCGGTACGCACGACGCTCGCGACCGCGCGGGAACCACGTGACTCCCGCGCGGTCGCGAGAAGCCGGTCAGGCCGTCCGCGACCGGGCCGGGAGGCGGGCGGAGAGGCCGGAAAACCCCTGGTGAACGCCCGATACCTCTTCCTTTCCACACGGCGACCCGTGCCGCGTCCGCCCTGCTAGGGTGCGACGCGTGATCGGACTGCGACGGATCGGCCCCGACGAGTTCACGCTCCGGCTGGACGCGGTCCTCGGCGTCTACACCGAGGCGATGAACCCTCCGGCCGACCAGATCGCCGGCCGCAGGCTCATCATGGGAAACCACGCCACCCATCCCGCCTTCACCTGCCTGTTCGCCGAGCTTCCCGACGGCACCCCCGTGGGCATCGCCTACGGCTTCCACGGGGTTCCCGGCCAGTGGTGGCACGACGTGGTCAGGCAGGCCCTCGCCGACGATTACGGCGAGGGCTGCGCCCGCGACTGGCTGGGCGACGCGCTGGAGATCGCCGAGATCCACGTCCACCCCGACTACCAGGGCAAGGGCATCGGCCGGGCGATGATCATGGGCATGTGCGCGGGCCGTCTGGAGCGCACCGCCGTGCTGTCGACCCGCGACCAGCCCACCGCGGCGCGCCACCTCTATCGCAGCGTCGGCTTCGTGGACCTGCTCACGGAGTTCGTCTTCCCCGGCGGGTACGAGCGCTACGCGATCCTCGGGGCCTCTCTGCCGCTGGGCGGCTGAGATGCCACGGCGTCAGGCCGGCAGCGGGGCGACCGGCGTGTGGTCGAGCGCCTGGAAGACCTCCCTGGTCGCGCTTGAGCGGTTGAAGGTGATGAAGTGGATGCCCGGCGCGCCCTCGTCGAGCAGGGTCTGGCAGAGCTCGGCGGCGTGTTCGATGCCGAGGCCGCGCACCGCGGCCGGGTCGTCCGCGACGGCCGCGAACCTCTCGGCCACCTCCGGCGGGAACGGCGCGCCGGAGAGCTGCTCGGACCTGGCGATGGTGCTCATCTGCGTGACGGGCATGATGCCGGGGATGATCGGCGTGTCACAGCCGGCGGCCGCCACCCGGTCGCGCAGCCGCAGGTAGTCCTCGGCGCGGAAGAACATCTGGGTGATCGCGTAGTCGGCGCCCGCGCGGCACTTGCGCACGAAGTAGTCGGTGTCGGACTCGATCGAGGCCGACCTGGGGTGCTTGTACGGGAAGGCGGCCACGCCCACGCAGAAATCGCCGGACTGGCGGATGAGCCGGACCAGCTCCTCGGCGTACAGGACGCCCTCGGGGTGGCGCACCCACTCGCCCGTCACGTCGCCGGGCGGGTCACCCCGCACGGCGAGGATGTTGCGCACGCCCGCTCCCGCGAAGCGGCCGATCAGATGGCGCAGCTCGCGGACGGAGTGGTTGACGGCGGTGAAGTGGGCGACAGGGGTGAGCGTGGTCTCGTGGGCGATCCGCTCGACGATGTCGACCGTGCGGTCGCGGGTGCTGCCGCCGGCGCCGTAGGTGACGGACACGAAGGTGGGCTGCAGCGACTCCAGCTCGCGGACGGCGCGCCAGAGCTGCCGCTCCCCCTCGTCGGTCTTCGGGGGGGAGAACTCGAAGGAGAACGAGCGGGCACCGGCGGCGAGGAGTTCGCGGACGGTGGCGACACGATCGGGGAGGACAGACGCGCGACCCAGAGCCATGGGGTCAAGGATACTTGCCCGGCCGCTCGGTCGCCCGACCAGATCGTGTCCGCCGGACATGGAGCGGACTTGTCACAATTAGCACGTAAACAACCGCCCCTCTAGATCGAAATGTCCCCTTGGACCGTTAATCTCATTACCTGACCTCCTCGCGCCGCCAAAGCCGGGGGATTCCAGTTTTCATGGATTGGGTTCCCTGCCTCGTCGCCGGCCGCAAGGAACCCGGAGGTGTCGTGCCCTACACCGGTTCCACAGGCGTTCCACCTCTCCACCGGCCCGGCGGAGAGGATCTTGCCCATCATGCGTACGGTGGTCGGGGTGTCATCACCGCCGGTCACGACGCCGGGATGCACGGCGCCGTACCGCGTTTTCCCCCCAGAGCTGAAGCCCAGGGTCTCCACACTGGAGGTATTCGATGATCACTTCTGCAGCCGCGCTGGACATGATCCGATCCGAGGTCGATCGTTCTCTTCGGCGATTCGTCGAACAACAACGCCCACAGGTCAGCGCTCCGGAGCTGGCGCCGCTCGTCTCGGCGGCCGAGGATTTCCTCGCGGGCGGCAAGCGGCTGCGTCCCGCCTTCTGCTACTGGGGCTGGCGCGGTGCGGGCGGGGGTGAGGAGCCCGCCATCTTCTCCGCCGCGGCCTCGCTGGAGCTGCTCCAGGCCAGCGCTTTGGTGCACGACGACGTGATGGACGCCAGCGACCTGCGCCGGGGCATGCCCTCGGCGCATCGCAGGTTCGAGGACCTGCACAGGAAGGCACGCTGGCACGGTTCGGCCGAGCAGTTCGGCGAGGGGGCCGCCATCCTGCTGGGCAACCTGATGCTCATCTGGTCCGGTGAGATGTGGCGCAACAGCGGCCTGCCGGCCGACTCCCTGGCGGCGGCGCAGAAGGTCCACGACGACATGCGCACCGAGTTGATGTGCGGGCAGTACTTCGACCTGCTGGAGCAGGCGCACGGCGAGGGCACCTTCGACAGCGCGCTGCGGGTCGCCCTCTTCAAGAGCGGCAAGTATTCCGTGGAGCAGCCGCTCAGGCTCGGCCTGGTGCTGGCCGCCCGGGGCAGGGAACCCTGGATCGACCGGCTCTGCGAGGAGTACGGGCAGTCGGTGGGCATCGCCTTCCAGCTGCGTGACGACATCCTCGGCGTGTTCGGCGACCCGGACGAGACCGGCAAACCGGCCGGCGACGATCTTCGTGAGGGCAAGCGGACGATGCTCATCGCCCGCACGCTCGCCGTGGCCTCGGAGTCCCAGGCCCAGGTGGTGCGCACCACGCTCGGCGATCCGGGCCTGGACGAGACGGGGATCGACCGGCTGCGTCAGGTCATCGAGGAGACCGGGGCCCTCGTGGCGTGCGAGGACCTGATCAAGGGGTATCTGGAGAACGCCCTCGGCTCGCTGGAGGGCGCGCCGATACTCCCCGAGGCCCGCACGGCCCTGGCCGACCTCGCGGTGGCCGCCACCTCCCGGCGGACCTGACCGCGCCCGGCACGCGACGGAACGGCTCACGGCGGCGGCTCATGGCGGAACCGGCGCGCGGCGTGCCGGCCCCCGACGGAGCGGCTCACGGCAGGGCCGACCCCCGACGGGCGGCGAACAGGGCCGGGCCGGCGAACAGGGCGATCCGCCCGGCCAACGGACACGGCCCCCGCCGGACGGCGGTGAGGCTCAGGCGGGGGCGTCCAGCCTCCGCTTGAACTCCTCCGCCGCCGCCTTGGGGTCGTCGGCCTCGGTGATCGCCCGGACGACCACGACCCTGCGCACGCCGTACGACATGACCTCCTCCAGGTTGGCGAGGTCGATGCCGCCGATGCCGAACCAGGGCCGGTCGGTCTCCAGGGCCGCGGCGTGCCTGAGCAGGCCGGGGCCCGGGGCGGATCTTCCCGGCTTGGTGGGCGTCGGCCAGATCGGGCCACAGCAGAAGTAGTCGACACCGGGCTCGACGGCCGCGGCGGACGCCTCCTCGGGGGCGTGAGTGGAACGCCCGATGAGGATGTCGTCGCCGAGCATGTCGCGCGCGACCCGCACCGGCAGATCATCCTGGCCGAGGTGGAGCACGTCGGGACGGACCGCGTACGCGATGTCGGCCCTGTCGTTCACGGCCAGGAGGGCGCCGTGCCGGTCGCAGGCCTCGCGGAAGACGGCGAGGAGGTCGAGCTCCTCGCGCGCCTCAAGGCCCTTCTCGCGCAGCTGCACGATGTCGACCCCGCCCGCGAGGGCGGCGTCGAGAAAGTCCGCGAGATCTCCGCGGTCCCGGCGCCCGTCCGTACAGAGATACAGGCGGGCGTCAGAAACCGAGAGCTTGGGCACGTCTCTTCACCTCGGTGTGGCGGCCCGCCGCGATCGCGTCGACCGGGGAGCCCGGCAGCGTGTCGTCGGGGGTGAAAAGCCAGCGAAGGGATTCGACATCGTCGTATCCGGCGTCCAGGAGCACGGTGAGAGTGCCGGGAAGGCCCTTGATCACGTCTCCGTCGACGAGGAACACGGCGGGGACCTGTGGTTCTCCACCGCCCCTGCGCACTCCGATGAGCTTACGGTCCTTGAGAAGTTGCTTGGCGCGACCGGTGCTCAGGTTGAGCCTTCTGGCCACCTCGGTCAGGGTGAGCCACTCGCCCACCAGCTGGTCGGTTTCCCGGTCGATCTGCGCAACAGAAAGCGTCACGAATCCACCACTACCACATCGAGCCCTTCGCCAAACACCTGGCGGCGAGGTTACGCCACCGTACAATCGCGCAACGCTATCGCAGGGTCGGTGAGGCGATCGACGTCGAGGCGCTGTCCGCCCTCGATGAGGCGGCGCCCCTGGACCAGATCGCGGGGGCGGTTGACCGAGAGCACCGCGGTGAGCCGGTCGTCCTCGGTCACCCAGCAGATCGCCCACCTGGGCTTTCCCCCGGCCGCCGGGTCGCCGCGCAGGACGAGCCGGGCGCCGTCGTGGTGGCCGGCGTACTGGACCATGTGGCCGAACTGCTCGGACCAGAAGTAGGGGACCGGGTCGTAGACCGCGACGTCGCCCAGGAGTGTGGCCACCGCGACGTCCGGAGCGCCCAGGGCGGTGTCCCAGTGCTCGACGCGCAGGCGGATGCCGTAGCGGCGCGACCACCAGGCGGCGCAGTCGCCCACGGCGACCACATTGGGCAGCGAGGTGCGCAGGTGCTCGTCGGTGACCACGCCGTTGTCGAGCCTGATGCCGGATCCGGCCAGCCATTCGGTCGCGGGCCGCACCCCCACGCCGGTGACGACCACGTCGGCCTCCACCGCCGATCCGTCCGCCAGGGTGAGCCCTCCGTGGTCGACGGAGGCGACCATGGTGCCCAGGCGCAGGTCGACGCCCGCCTCCGCGTACCAGGGGGTGGTGTACGCGCCGACCTGGCCGAGCGCGGTGGCCAGCGGGGTGCGGGCGGCCTCGATGACGGTCACCGCACAGCCCGCCCTGCGGGCGGCGGTGGCCACCTCGGCGCCGATCCAGCCCGCGCCGACGACGGCGACCCTGACTCCCTCGCCGAGCAAGGATCGCAGCCCCAGCGCGTCGTCGATGGTGCGCACCACGTGCTGGGGTCCGTCCCCGCGCAGCCTGATCGGGCGGGTACCGGTGGCGACGACCAGGCCGTCGTAGGCGATCTCGCCCTCGGTGGTCTCCACCACTCCGGGATGGAGGCCCTTGGCCGACACGCCCGCGCGAAAGTCGATCTCAAGCGCGTCGAGGTCGGAGTCGACGATCGTGGAATCGGTCTCGCCGAGCAGCACCCCCTTGGACAGGGGCGGGCGGTCGTATGGCCGGTGCCGCTCCTCTCCGATCAAGGTGATCCTGCCGTCGAACCCACGGGCTCGTAACGCCTCCACGCTGCGCACACCGGCGAGGCCGGCTCCAACCACCATGACATGATTCACACTTCCCGACGATAAGCGGGAACCCCTTACTCCTACCAACGGTCGTTGATAACGAAAACGGGATTTACCTCACATCTAGCGCGCTAAGCGTGTTGCCCCACCCCTTAGGGTGAGGGGAGAAAGACGCGCGGGAGCCCGGAACGCACCGGGCTGAGAGGAGGGCTGCGGGCGAGGAAGGACCCCCTGTGAGCTGGTGATGTGCGAGGACAAGCGCCCGCACGGCACTGGCGAGCGAGGTCCGGAGACGACCGCGAGCGGGCCCTCGACCGCCACGAACCTGATCCGGGTCATGCCGGCGAAGGGAGCGGAGCACGTATGACGGACCATCTCGATCTCCTCGTCGTCGGCGGCGGCGTCATCGGCCTGTCGGTGGCGTGGCGCGCCGCCGTCCGGGGCCTCAGGGTGGCGGTCGCCGACCACGCACCGGCCTCCGGCGCCTCGCACGCGGCGGCGGGCATGCTGGCCCCGGTGAGCGAGGTCACCTACACCGAGGAACCGCTGTTGCGGCTGGGGCTGGCCTCCCTGAAGCGCTGGCCCGCCTTCGCCGCCGAGCTGGCGGACGCGAGCGGGCACGACCTCGACTACCGCACCGACGGCACGCTCGACGTCGCCTTCGGCTCGGACGACCTGGCCGCGCTGGACGACCTCGCCGCCTTCGTCGCCAAGCTGGGACTGCCCGCCGAGCGGCTCACCGGCCGCGAGTGCCGCCGCCTGGAGCCCATGCTCGCCCCCGCGGTCCGCGGCGGCCTGCTGGCGAGCGGCGACGCCTGGGTGGACCCCAGGAGGGTCACCGCGGCACTCCTGGCGGCCCTGGAGCACGCGGGCGGCGCCCTGGTACGCGCCCGCGCGGCCGAGCTGATCACCACCTCCGGAAAGGCCACCGGGGTACGCCTCTCGACCGGCGAGACCGTCGGAGCCGACCTGGTGATCCTCGCCGCCGGAGCCTGGTCGGGCTCCCTGCGGGGGGTGCCCCCCGAGGCACTGCCCCCGGTAAGACCGGTCAAGGGCCAGATCATGCGACTGCGCTCCCCCGCGCCGATCCTTCGGCGGTGCGTGCGCGGGGTCGTTCACGGCTCGCACGTCTACCTGGTTCCGCGCGGCGACGGCGAGACGGTCCTCGGTGCCACCCAGGAGGAGATGGGCTTCGACACCCGCGTCACGGCCGGTGGCCTGTGGGAGCTGCTGCGCGACGCGCGGGAGCTCGTCCCCGGGGTGACCGAGCTGGAGGTGGCCGAGGTGACCGCGGGCATGCGTCCCGGCACCCCGGACAACCTGCCGCTGATCGGCCCCACGGTCGTGCCCGGCCTCCACCTGGCCACCGGGCATCACCGCGGCGGAGTCCTGCTCGCACCGCTCACCGCCGACCTCTGCTCGGAGGAGACCGGCGAGGCGGGCGCCGGGCTCTCCGCGATCTGCTCGCCCCTCCGCTTCCGTGAACCCGGCTCCCAGGACCACGGCGAGAACCGTTCCCGGGAGGACCGGGAACACCACCTCGGAGAGCACCGCCGGAAGCACGACTTTCGGGAAGGCGATTCCCCGGAACCCCCGCCACGGGAACCCCGTCTCCGGGAGCACACACCGCAGGAGTACAGATGAACGTGACCATCAACGGCGCCGCGCACGAGTTGCCCCCGGGGGCGACCGTCGCGCAGGCCGTACGGCGGCTGACCGAAGTGCGGAGCGGGGTGGCCGTCGCGGTGAACGACGAGGTCGTCTCGCGCGGCGCCTGGGATTCCACGGCGCTCGCCGAGGCCGACCGCGTCGAGGTGCTCACCGCGGTCCAGGGAGGTTGACCGGTGGCGAAGGGCGCGAGAGGGATCGACCGGCCGGCGACGGACGTGAGGCAGTCCTCCCCGGGTGACGACGAACGCGAGGGAGGCCGGCCGGTGATGACGAACCCGGTGGACGATCTGATCATCGGCGGCGAGAAGTTCTCCTCCCGCCTCATCATGGGCACCGGGGGCGCCCCGTCCCTGGAGATCCTCGATGCGGCGCTCGCCGCCTCCGGGACCGAGCTGACCACGGTCGCGATGCGGCGGCTCGACCCGGCCGCGCGAGGCTCGGTGCTCGACGTGCTGCGACGGCGCGGCATCAAGGTCCTGCCGAACACCGCGGGCTGTTTCACCGCCGGCGAGGCCGTGCTGACCGCCAGGCTCGCCAGGGAGGCGCTGGAGACCGACTGGGTCAAGCTGGAGGTCATCGCCGACGAGCGCACCCTGTTGCCCGACCCCATCGAGACCTTCGACGCGGCGGAGCGGCTGGTCGCCGACGGGTTCACGGTGCTGCCCTACATCGGCGACGATCCCGTGCTGGCACGCAGGCTGGAGCAGGCGGGCTGCGCGGCGGTGATGCCGCTGGGCGCGCCGATCGGGTCGGGACTCGGCATCCGCAACCCGCACAACATCGAGCTGATCGTGGAGTTCGCGAACGTGCCGGTGATCCTGGACGCCGGGATCGGCACGGCCAGCGACGCGGCACTCGCCATGGAGCTCGGCTGCGACGCGGTCCTGCTGGCCACGGCGGTCACCCGGGCACAGCGTCCCGACCTGATGGCCCAGGCGATGCGCTCGGCCGTCTTGGCAGGCCGGGCCGCGCGTATGGCCGGACGGATACCCCGGCGTCGCTACGCGGAAGCCTCCTCTCCCTCGATCGACAGGCCGCCGGCGGTCCATCGGTAGAAAACCACCACGTCTCGGCATCGGTTTGGGATTCGGGGATCCTGTCGGCGCCAAATCGCCCGTAAACTCGGCCACGTGGACACGACGCTTACGGACCCCCTGGTCGGGAAACTCCTCGACGGGCGTTACCGCGTCGAGTCCCGGATCGCCCGGGGCGGAATGGCGACCGTCTATCTGGCCCTGGACGTCCGGCTCGACCGCACGGTCGCCGTCAAGGTGATGCACCGCTCGCTCGCCGAGGACCCCGCCTTCGTGCGTCGCTTCATCGGCGAGGCCAAGTCGGTCGCCAGCCTGTCGCACCCCAACGTGGTGCACGTGTTCGACCAGGGCACTGACGGCGACAACGTCTACCTCTCGATGGAGTACGTGCCGGGGCGGACCCTGCGCGACGTTCTCCGTGCCCGGGGCAGGCTGCCCGCCCGCGAGGCACTGGAGGTCATGATCCCGGTTCTCGCCGCGCTGGGCGCCGCCCACCAGTCCGGCCTGATCCACCGGGACGTCAAGCCGGAGAACGTGCTGCTCGCCGACGACGGCCGGGTCAAGGTCGTCGACTTCGGCCTGGCCCGCGCGATCGAGGCGAGCAACCAGACGCGCACCGGTGTCATGATCGGCACCATCGGCTACATGTCGCCCGAGCAGGTGACCGCGGGTGGCGCCGACGCCCGCAGCGACGTCTACGCGGCCGGCATCATGCTGTTCGAGCTTCTCACCGGCCGCCAGCCCTACGAGGGCGAGACCCCGATGTCGGTCGCCTACCGGCACGTGCACGACACGGTTCCCGTGCCCTCGGCGCTGCTGCCCGACTCCCCTCCGCTGCTCGACATCCTGGTGGCCAGGGCGACGGCCCGCGATCCCGCGAACCGTCCCGCGGACGCCACCGCGCTGCTCGTCGCCGCCGTCGAGGCCCACCGGATGCTGCCCAGGGAGAGCGGCCCGGTGCCGTCCGTGCCCGTCGGCCCGCCGCACGGCAACGAGGTGGCGGCGCCGCCCGCGCTCCCCGCCCCGGCCAACCACACGCTGATCCAGCCTCGGGTGGAGTTGCCCACCGGCCCGCCCGGCGACCGGCACACGGTCGCCCCCAGGGCGCGCGGGAGGTCCGGTGCCCGCTGGTTCCTGATCGGGCTCGCCGTGGTCATGGTGATCGCGGTGGGGGTGACCGGCTGGTTGTTCTCGCAGAACACCTCCATCGTGGTGCCCTCCACCCTGGTGGGCAAGAACATCACGGCCGCCACCGGCGAGGCCAGGCAGCGCGGCTTCACCGTCGAGGCCGGCAAGGCCGAGCACGACGAGAAGGCTCCCAAGGGGACCGTGCTGCGCACCGAGCCCGTGGCGGGCACCGAGGCCGAGCCGGGGAGCAAGTTGATCCTCATCGCCTCGGCCGGTCCCAAGCGGGTCGCGGTGCCCAATGTGGTGGGGATGACCGAGCCGCAGGCCAGGAGCAGGCTGGCCGAGTCCTCCCTCCTCGTCGACGACGTCAAGAAGCAGCCCAGCGAGACCGTGCCGCGCGGTCAGGTGATGCGGACCGTCCCCGCCGTGGGAAACCCGGTCAAGGAGAACAGCAAGGTCGACCTGATCGTGAGCGCGGGCCTGCTCATGCCGGACGTGAGGGGCATGCCCCGCGACCAGGCCGAGGGGGTGCTGCGCGGGGCGGGGTTCGCTCCGGAGTTCGTCGAGCAGACCGACTCGGCCCAGCCGTGCACCGTCATCGCCCAGGACCCGCAGCCCAAGGCCGAGATCGACAAGGGCGCCGTGGTCCGGCTCACCCTGTCGCAGTGCAGCAGCGAGTGGCGCTGGCCCTGGGAGCGCGACGGCGAGATCCCGCCCGGGGACAACGGAGACAACGGCGGCAACGTCGTGGTGGTCCCGAACATCGTGTTCAAGGACTACCGGGCGGCCAGGGACGAGCTGCGCGCCGCGGGGGTCACGGTGAAGATGAAGCGCACCCTGGGCAAGGGCAGGGTCCTGGCCCAGATCCCGCCGGGCGGCCAGGCGGTCCCGCCCGGCACCGAGGTCACCATCTGGTACTGACCGGCCTCACGACGCGGGCGCCGGCCCCGGCGCGGGGCTCCGTGCGGGCGCGCCGTGGGCCGAGGCCGCCGTCCGCCGCCGGCCCCCGCGTCAGCCCTGGGTGAGGAAGCCGTGCAGGCGCACCCTGGCCAGGCCGCCGTCGGGGTAGATGTCCACCCTGGCGTACGTGGCCGCGGGCGCGTCCCGGATGCGGAAGCGGTGCCGGGTGTCGGGCAGCAGGCGGGTCCTGGGCAGCAGCGGGAACCAGGTGGTGCCGTCCGCGCTTCCGGTCACGGAGACCTCGGCGGGGGCGTTGAACACCAGGTTGGTGGTGTCGATCTCGGCGAGGCCGACGACACCGGAGCCCGCCAGGCGGATCACCAGCCAGTCGTTGCCGCCGTCGCGGCGGCGTGCGGTCTCCCAGCCCTCGTCCTGGTGCCGGGCGAGACCCGGTGAGATGACGTTGTTGGGCGAGGAGTAGAACTCGTTGGAGCAGGCGGTGACCAGCGCGCCGTTCTCCAGGGCGGCCAGGTCCAGGCCGAGCCCTTCGTGCAGGGACAGGTCGGGCCTGACCTCGCCGTGCACCCGCAGGCGGGCGATGCCCCCGTCGGGAAACATGTTCAGCCGCACGTGGGTGTGGCGGCGCTCACCGGACACCGCGAAGAGGTGTTCGGCGTCCCCCTTGAGGCCGCTTCTGGGAACGATCTCCACCCAGTCGGCCGCCTCCAGTTCGGCGACCGTCGGGTAGCCCTCGACCTCGGTGGCCTCGACGGAGGCGTGGGGCGGGTAGTTGCCCTTGAACCAGGCGGTGTCGATCACCACGCCCCTCACCACGCCGGGCATGCCGAGCCTGACCAGGGCCCAGTCGTGGCCGGGTTCGCGCCGCCTGCGGGTCTCCCAGCCGTCGTAGACCTGGCCCTTGGCTCCGAAGGTGTGCGGCATGAAGCCGGGGCGGCCCGGCCTGATGAGGCTCTCCTTCTCGGCGAAGGACTCGTCGTTGGCCGCGATGACCGCGCCGCCGAGGGTGCGCAGGGCGAGGTCGGGCAGTGCGGTGAATTCGGTCGGTTCAGTCATTTCGCTCAAGGAGAGGACCTTTCTCGCGGTGAACCGGCCGGGCCGCCGTGGTGGTCCCGCCGCGGGTCTGGATCGTTTGGGCGGCGTCGTTCTACAGGAGGGTGCCTTGGGGATCGTTCCCCACGACCCGGCCACGCAGCCACGTCGTACGAACCTCGCCCCGCAGCGTCCTGCCGTGGTAGGGGGTGACCGGGTTCCTGTGGTGCAGGGTGGAGACGTCCACGGTGTGGACGGCGTCGGCGTCGAAGGCGACCAGGTCGGCGTCCGCGCCCACGGCGATGGCGCCCTTGCCGCGCAGCCCGGCCAGGGCGGCCGGGTGTTCCGCCATCCAGCGCACGACGTCGCCCAGGCCGTGCCCGCGCCGGGCCGCTTCGGTCCAGACGGCGGTCAGGCCGAGCTGCAGGGAGGAGATCCCGCCCCAGGCTGCGGCGAAGTCGGGCACCTTCAGGTCGGGGGTGGACGGCGAGTGGTCGGAGACGACGCAGCCGAGCACCCCGTCGGCGAGGCCGCGCCAGAGCTCGTCACGGTTGGCCGAGGAGCGGATCGGCGGGCAGCACTTGAACTGGGTGGCGCCCTCGGGCACCTCCTCGGCCATCAGCGTGAGGTAGTGCGGGCAGGTCTCCGCGGTGAGCCTCACCCCCTCCCGCCTCGCCTTCGCCAGCGGTTCCAGGCACAGCGCGGACGACACGTGCAGGATGTGCGCCCGTACGCCGATCTCCCCCGCCAGCGCGGCGACCCGTTCGACGGCGCGGCGCTCGGCCTCTCCCGGCCGGGAGCCGAGGAACTCCGGGTATCCGGGCCCTTCGGGGTCGGCGAGCAGCGCGGGGTCCTCGGCGTGGACGACCAGCAGCCCGTCGAAGGAGGCGATCTCCTCCATCGCGGCCCGCAGCCCGCCCTCCTCAAGCGGCGGGAACTCCTCCACGCCCGACGGGGACAGGAAGCACTTGAACCCGCGCACGCCCGCCTCGTGCAGCGGTCGCAGGTCCCCGATGTTCCCGGGGATCGCCCCGCCCCAGAAGGCGACGTCCACCGCGCACTGCCCGTCCGCCGCCTCGCGCTTCACCGCCAGGGCTTCCACGTTCACGGTCGGCGGCAGCGAGTTGAGCGGCATGTCCACGATCGTGGTCACCCCGCCCGCGGCGGCCGCCCGGGTGGCGGAGGCGAACCCCTCCCAGTGGGTGCGGCCCGGCTCGTTGACGTGCACGTGGGTGTCGACCAGGCCGGGCAGCAGCGCGACGCCGCCGAGGTCGACCCGCTCGACGGCGGCCGGCCCCGCGTCGTGGGCGTGCACCCCGACGATCCTCCCGTCCCTTACGGCGACCGCCGCCGGGCCCTCCGCCCCGGGCAGTACGACCCTGCGGGACCGGATGACCAGATCCGCCACGTCCTCAACCCCTGCGCCCATCCGCTCTCCGTTCCTCGCCACCTGCCGGCTGCCTGTCAGAGGTGTCTTTCCGCGACCGTACGGGCGAGCCGTTCCAGCAGCGGGCCCGCCTGGGACATGCACACGGCCGGGTCGGGCTCGATGTCGGTGAGCGCGTAGGCGGCGGTGATCCCGGCCGCGTTCAGCTCCTCGTCGCCCAGCGTGCGGCGCCCGCAGACCGCGACGACCGGGACACCCGCCTTGGCCGCGGCGCTCGCGACCCCGGCGGGGGCCTTGCCGCGCAGCGTCTGCTCGTCGAGCGAGCCCTCGCCGGTGATGACGAGGCGCGCGCCCTCAAGCCGGTCGCGGAAGCCGAGCAGTTCCAAGAGGTAGTCGATGCCGGGCCGGAAGTCGGCCGCCAGGAAGGCCAGCGCGGCGAAGCCCACTCCCCCGGCGGCGCCCGCGCCGGGCCGCCCCGCCACGCCCATCGAGCGGACGACACCGTCGTGCTCGATGGCGCCGACCAGGCCGTGGGTGTGCGCGGCGACGGCGGCGAGCCTGGCGAGTGCCCGGTCGAGCAGCTTCACCTCGTCGGGGCTCGCGCCCTTCTGCGGTCCGTACACGGCGGCCGCGCCGTGCGGGCCGAGCAGCGGGTTGTCCACGTCACCGGCGACGACGAACTCGACATCATCAATCGCGATGAGTCCAGAGATATCGATTTTTTCCAGGTCGCGGAGGGCCGCTCCCCCGAAGGGGAGTTCCCGTCCCCCGGAGTCCAGGAAGCGCACGCCGAGCGCCCGCATCATGCCCGCGCCACCGTCGGTGCAGGCGCTGCCACCGAGACCGAGCACGACCCGTCTCGCCCCGCGCCGCACGGCGTGGGCGATCAGCTCGCCGGTGCCGTGGCTGGTCGCGGTGAGCGGGGCCGGTTCCACCCCCTCGTGCGTGGGAGATCCCGCGGTGGCCGTGCCCCCCGAGGCGACCGGCAGCCGCCGCAGGCCGGACGCCTCGGCCAGCTCGACGACCGCCGTCGGCACGTCCCCTCCCGCGGGGGCGCCCTCTCGCGAGGAGGCGTCGCGCCAGGCGTAGCAGGCGAGGACCGGTTCACCGACGGGGCCGGTGACCTCGACCTCGACGCGGGTGAACCCGCAGGCCACGACCGCGTCCACGGTGCCGTCACCGCCGTCGGCCACCGGTAGCGCGACCGTGGCGACGCCGGGCCCGAGGCCCGCCGCGACCCGCGCGGCGACCTCGGCGCCGGTGAGCGAGCCCTTGAACTTGTCCGGGGCGATCACGACGTGTCCCGACGACTCAGACAACCCTGCTCCCTGCTGACGGACGGGGGCACGCGTCCCCGGCCGGCGTGAGCGGCCGGGAGGCGGATGCCGAAACCCGGTGAGACGAGGCGACCATCATCACATCCGTCGCCGTGCGCCCTCGACGCCCGGCCCCGCGGCCCCTGTCATCCGCGCCATCCGCGCCATCCGCGCCATCCGCGTCATCCGCGTCATCCGCCGACCTCCTTCGCCGCCGTGAAGCCCTGCTCCTCGGCCAGGCGCATGAGACGGCGGTGCGCCTCACCTCCCGCGCGGCCGAGCTCGTCCTGGGCGACGGTACGCAGTTCGTCGTCCTCGACGACGGTCTCGCCGCCGACCAGCAGGCGGGCGAGCGGAGGCTGCCGGGTGCCGAACACCAGGGCGCAGACCGGGTCGGCGACCGCGGAGGCGAAGGCGTCGGTGCGCCAGAGGGCGATGTCGGCGAGCTTGCCCGCCTCCAGGGAGCCGAGCTCCTGCTGACGGCCCAGGTTCCTCGCCCCTCCGAGGGTCGCGATCTCCAGGGCCTGGCGCGCGGTGAGCGCGGTGGGCCCGTACCTGGCCCGCTGGAACAGCAGGGCCTGGCGCATCTCGCCGGAGAGGGAGGTCAGCTCGGCGGAGGCGCTGCCGTCCACGCCCAGGCCGACGTTCGCCCCCCGGTGGAGCATCTCGGAGACGCGGGCGATCCCGGCACCGAGGCGGCCGTTGGAGCTGGGGCAGTGCGCCGAACCCGTACCGGTCTGGGCGAAGACGTCGATGTCGCCGTCGCTCAGGTGGACGGCGTGGGCGAACCACACGTCCGGGCCGAGCCAGCCGAGCTTCTCCATGTAGTCGACCGGGCGCTGCCCGACCTGCCGCAGGCAGTGCTCCTCCTCGTCGAGGGTCTCGGCGAGGTGGGTGTGCAGGCGCACCCCCTTGGACCTGGCCAGCGCGGCGGCCTCGGTCATCAGGTCGGCGCTGACGGAGAACGGCGAGCAGGGGGCGACCGCGACGCGGAGCATGGAGGAGAAGGACGGGTCGTGGTAGGTGTCGACGGCCTCGGCCGTCGCGTCGAGGATCTCGTCCAGCCGCTCGACCACGACGTCCGGCGGCAGGCCGCCCTGCGACCTGCCCCGGTCCATCGAGCCCCGGGCGGGGTGGAAGCGCAGGCCGACCTGTCTCGCCGCCTCGATCTCCGCGGCGAACAGGTCTCCGCGCCCGGAGGGGAAGATGTAGTGGTGGTCGCTGGAGGTGGTGCAGCCCGACAGGGCCAGATAGCCCAGCCCCGCGCCCGCCGCGCCCCTGACGACCTCGGCGTCCATCGCGGCCCACACCTGGTAGAGCGCCGTCAGCCACTCGAACAGGGTGGCGTCCTGGGCGAGCCCCTGGGAGGCCCACTGGTAGAGGTGGTGGTGGGTGTTGACGAGGCCGGGGGTGGCCAGGCAGCCGGTGCCGTCGATCCTGACCGCCCCGGGGACGTCCGGCGCGGGGCCCGCGCCCAGGGAGGCGATCCTGTCGCCCTCGACGTGGATGTGCCCCGAGGGGATCTCCTCACCCACCACCGGGGCGATGTGGACGTTCTCGATCAGGGTCGCGCTCACGGGGCCTCCGCCTTCCGCGCCGCGGCGAGACGCACGGCGTCGAGGATCTTCTCGTAGCCGGTGCACCGGCACAGGTTGCCCGCCAGAGCCTCGCGGATCTCCGCGTCGGACGGCCGCGCGACCCGTTCGATCAGGTCGTGGGCCTGTACGAGGAGGCCGGGGGTGCAAAAGCCGCACTGGACGGCGCCGCACTCGACGAAGGCCTCCTGGATCGGGTCGAGCCGGTCGCCGTCGGCGAGCCCTTCGACGGTGCGGACCTCACGCCCCTCGACCTGCCCCGCCGCGACCAGGCACGCGCAGACGGGAATCCTGTCGAGGTAGACCGTGCAGGAGCCGCACTCGCCCTGCTCGCACGCGTTCTTGGAGCCGGGCAGGCCGACGCGCTCGCGCAGGACGTACAGGAGGCTCTCGCCCTCCCAGACGTCGTCGGCGACCTCGGTGCGGCCGTTGACGGTGAAGGTGACGCGCATCATCCCGCCCTCCTCTCGAAGTGTCCCGAGCGGAACTCGTTCCACGCCCAGGTGAGGGTGCGCCGCGCCATCACCGCGATGGCGTGGCGCCGGTAGTCGGCGGTGCCGCGCACGTCGTCGATCGGGGAGACGGCCCCGGCCGCCAGCTCCCCGAAACGCTCCAGCGCCCCGGGGTCGAGCCGGGCCTCCCAGTCGAGCTCGGCGGCGAGGAACTCCTCGGCGGCGACGGCGCGGCGGGGGGTCGGGGCGGCCGAGCCGATGCCGGTGCCGACCCGGCGCTCGCCGGGGTGCAGCGCGATCGCGAACGAGCAGACCGCGATCACCATGGCGTTGCGGGTGCCGACCTTGGAGAAGTACTGGGGGCCGCTCGCGGGGCTCATCCAGAACGCCCGGATCAGCTCGTCGGCCTCCAGCGCGCTGCGCTTGACCCCGAGATAGAAGTCGTCGGCCGGAATCATCCGCACCCCCCTGGCCGCGGACTCGACCTCCACGACCGCGCCCCCCGCGAGGAGCGGCGGGTGGCTGTCCCCCGCGGGGGAGGCGGCGCCGAGATTGCCTCCCACGGTGCCCCGGTTGCGGATCTGCGGCGAGCCGACCGTGCGGGAGGCCTGCGCCAGGCCGGGGAGCCGGTCGCCCAGCTCTTTGATCAGGCGGGCGTACGTCACGCCCGCCCCGACCCTGAGCCTGCCGTCCGGTTCCTCGCTCCATCCCGCGAGCTCGGGGACGCGGTTCAGGTCGAGCAGCGCGGCCGGCCGCCGCACGTCGAAGTTGAGCTCGACCATCATGTCGGTGCCGCCCTGGATGGGTACCGCCTCCGGCAGGTCGGCCTTCGCCGCCAGTGCCTCCGCCCAGGTGGCGGGTCGCAGGAAGTCCATGACCGTCACTCCCAGGCGAAGCGGGCGTCGGGGGCGTCGTCGCGGAGCACGTCGCCCTCGATCAGCCCGTAGGGACGGTCGGCCGCGTAGAACACCTCGTTGGGGTTGTCCAGACCGAACGGTGTGAGGTCAACCAGGAAGTGGTGTTTGTTGGGCATCGCCAGGCGCACCTCGCAGATCTCCTCCCGGGCGTTCAGCACCCGTTCGCCCATCGCGTAGAGCGTCTGCTGCAGCGACAGGCTGTAGGTCTCGGCGAACGCCCCGAGCAGGTGGCGGCGCACCTCGTCGTACGACTCCCCGTACGCCCTCCCCTGCCCGGCCGCCGCCGGCAGGTGCCGCCAGCGGGCCGAGACGGCGGTGGCGAGGACACGGTCCTTGGTGGGGGCGAGGGTGGTGTACTCGTCCTGGATGAAGCCGGAGAACTCCGAGTCGGTCGAGTTGAGCACCGTCAGGTCCCTCAGTCCTGAGACCACGGTGGTGGTGCCGTCGCGGTCGTGGTGGACGACGCAGGTGCGCGTCTCCCCTCCCGAGCGGACGAAGGAGTGCCGCCCGCCCTTCTCCGCGGCCTCCCCCGACACCGGGATGCGGTCCCAGAAGTGTTCCTCGACCTCCACGCGGGCGTGGTGGACGGTGGGTTGCGACTCCACGTAGTGACGGGCCAGCAGGATCGCGAAGTCCTCGATCTCCGCCACGCCGTACTTCCTGGCGAAGGCGTACACGGTGTTCTTCTGCGTGTCGGTCGGCAGGACCGCGGCGTTGTCGCCGGTGAGGTGGACCTCCTCCATCTCGCCCGACAGCGCCGAGCCGACGGTGACGTCCTTGATGTGGTGGACGCCGCCGTCCCTGACGACGCGGACCAGGCGGGTCTCCGCCTTGCCGTAGCGGTTGGGACCGAGAACGACGGGCATCTAGCTCCCTCGATACGTCGAGTAGGCGAACGGGCTGAGCAGCAGGGGAACGTGGTGGTGCTCACGCGGGTCCGCCACCGTGAAGTCGATCGCGACCCGGGGATAGAAGGCGTCCACCGCGCGGGCGGCGAAGTAGCCGCCGGTGTCGAAGACCAGACGGTGCTCTCCCGCCCCGCAGGACCACCCCGCGATCCGCCCGTCGGCGTCGGTGACGCCCTCGGCGAGCACCTCGCCGTCCCTTTCCAGGCGTACGGCGACCCCCGCCGCGGGCCTGCCCAGGGCGGCGTCCAGCACGTGGGTGGACAGGCTCATGCGGCGGCCCCCAGGAGTTTCGCCAGCCGAAGGCGGGTGATCTTCACGAGTTCGGTCCTGACGACGTCCCGCTCGGTGTCCTCATCGTTGCCGAGCCGCTCGGTGAGACGGGCCAGCATCTCCCCCGCCGACAGACCGGTGGCGCAGATCAGGTAGATGTGACCGAACCGCCGCTCGTAGGCGCGGTTGCCCTCCGCCAGCCGGTCGAGGACGTCCCTGCCGGCCGTGTCCATCCCCGCCTGCTCCCTTCGCGACCAGGCCGCCTCCCTTTCCCGGTGGCCGGACGGCCCGGAACCCGGCACCGGCCCTCCCTCGCGGGGCGACTCCCCGGCGAGGGGCCGCTCCGCCGCACGAGGCGGCTCGCCGATCCGGGGGTGGGCGGCCAGCGCCTCACGGACACCGGACCAGTCCAGCCCTCGTACGACGGCCTCAGCCGTCTCGGCCAGCCGGTCGAGGTCGCGGTAGGGGCGCGACGCGGCCACCTCCCGGGCGAAGGCCCGGCAGGCGCAGCAGGCGAGCAGCCCGGCCTCGGCCTCCTCGGCGCCCAGCGCGTTGAACGCGGCCAGGCTCAAGACCGGCGGCGCGGAGTTCACGTTCGGCATGGCAGCAGTACACACACCACCGGTGTGTGCGGTCCAGCGCCACGAACCGCAAACTGAGCCATGATTTGCCGCAGATTTTCGTAACATGCTCCAAACCCGTTGATCGTCCTCCCCCGCCCGCCTCGGTGATGCGCGCCGGGAAGCCCTGCCCTCGCGCACCGCCGTCCCGTCCATGAGCATCGAAAAGTACGGCGCGACGGCGGGCGAGGCCGGGTGATAAGAAACTCCGATCGCCGGGAGCGGGCCGGTCCCTGGACGGCGCCTAAAATGTTCGCACTATGACTTCACACTCCCTCATCGGCGGGCACGTCTCCGTCACCGGTGGCCTCGCCAAGGGCGGGCTGCGCTATGCGGCGGACATCGGCGCCGAGATGATCCAGGTGTTCGTCAGCAACCCCCGCGGCTGGGCACTCGCCGCCGGCGACCCCGCCCAGGACGCCAAGCTGCGCGAATCGGGTGTGCTGTCCTTCGTGCACGCCTCCTACCTGGTCAACCTGGGCTCTCCCAGTCCCGAGACGCTGGAGAGGTCGGTCGCCGCCGTGCGGCACAACCTGGTGCGTGCCCATGCGATCGGCGCGAAGGGAGTGGTGATCCACACGGGGTCGGCGGTGAGCCAGTCCCGTGAGGCCGCCCTGCGGCAGGTGCACGAGCATCTCCTGCCGCTCCTGGAGGAGATCCCCGAGGACGGCCCCGACCTGTTGCTGGAGTCGATGGCCGGGCAGGGCGGGGTGCTCTGCGCGACCGTCCAGGACCTGGAGCCCTACCTGGAGGCCCTCGACCGGCACCCGAAGGCGGGGATCTGCTTCGACACCTGCCACGTCTTCTCCGCCGGGCACGACCTGTCGACCTCCGAGGGCCTCAAGGAGACCCTGGACGCCCTGCACGCGATCGCCCCGGGGCGGCTCAAGCTGGTCCACGCCAACGACTCCAAGGACCCGTGCGCCTCCAGGAGGGACCGGCACGAGAACATCGGCGCCGGCCAGATCGGCGCCGCGCCCTTCGCCGAGATGATGCGCCACCCCGTGGTGGCGGGCGTCCCGTTCTGCATCGAGACACCGGGCGGCGCGGAGAAGCACCGCGAGGACATCGAGGTTCTCAAGAAGCTCCGCGACGCCTGACGCGCCGACCGGCCGCCGTCCGGGCGTTCACCTCGGCACTCGCCGTCCGGCAGGGCCCGCGTCACCGGACTCGCGGAGATCGGACGGGACGCCCGTCCTCGTGATCCGACCGCCCCCGTGTGGCCGGATCACGGTCCGGCCCGTCGGCTAGCGCGGGCGTCCCGTCATATCGGAGATCGGCGGCCCCTCCCCTTCCGGCCAAGGACCCTGCGGCCGAGTGACCGGATGTCCCGGCTCTCGACGGTCACCCGATGTCCGCACGTCAGGCCTTACGCGAGCCTTGCGGCTCTGTCCCCCCCTGACGCGGCGGGTCCCGCTCTCCGATGAGGGAACACTAGAGGCGCGTCCAGACGAGCGAACGGCGCTTTCCCCTCAGCGCGATTAACGGTTCGTAGTTGTCGATGTGCGGAGAGCGCCGGCGCGACGAGCGGCCGCCGTCGGGCGACGAACGGTCGGTCGGGGGCCCGTGCGGCCTGTGTGAACACCGGTAAGGAACGACGTCGGCAGGGCACGCGAAACGTCCGGCGACGAGCGGGGCATCCCGACCGGGAGCCCGGCGACGGCGGGCCGGCGCCCCGGGCGGGGACGCCCATGCCGGGCACGGACCCCCTGGCCCGATGATCGGGACGGGCACGGAACCCTGGGCCGGCCGTCGGAGGCGGTGATCGGAGACGCGCGCGAAGGCCCGCCGGTCGAAGGTGGGCGCGGCGGGGTCCCCACGGGCGTGAGCCGCCGCAGGAGGCCGTGACGGCGCGGCCTCAAGAAGAAACCCTACGGCGGTCGTACGGCCGCGAGAAGGGCGGTGAACCGCCGGGGACACCCCCGCTCGGGGGCCGGCAGGACGGCCGCGAAAGCCACGAAAGGCGGAGAACGGGCGGGACACGCCCCCGGCTCCGGGCCTTCGAGAGGTGAGCTCCGTCGTCAGCGCCAGGTTCGCGCCAAGCCGACGAAACGGAACTCCCGCGAGGAGGGGCGGCCGGATCCGCCGGGAGACGTCCCTCGATCCGCGAGGGAGGCCCGGACGGCTACCGCAGGGCGGCGGAGGGCAGGGGCCTGGTCAGGGTCACGCCGGGGACGGCCGGGCGGTCGCGGAACTGGCGGATGAGCCGCTCGCGGACCTGACGGGTGTGACGGCGGCTGACCGGGAGCGTCTCGGTGCCGACCCTGAGCATCACCCGGCCACCGTCGAAGCGCAGCTCGCTCACGTGCCGGACCGAGACGAGCGTGCTGCGGTGCACCCTGATGAACCCCGACCCGGCCCAGCGCCGCTCCAGCGCGGCGAGCGGCATGCGGACCAGGTAGCTGCCCTCGTCGGTGTGCAGCCGGACGTAGTCACCCTGCGCCTCGGCGAACCAGACCGCCTGCTGGGGCACGAACCTCGTCCGCCCGGCGAGCTCGACCGGGATGACATCCTCGGGCACGGGGGCGGGCGCCGCGGGGACGACCGTGGACTCCAGGCGTCGCACCGCCTCGGCCAGCCGGTCGGCCCTGACCGGCTTGAGCAGATAGTCGACCGCCTCCAGCTCGAAGGCCCGCACCGCGCACTCCTCGTGGGCGGTGACGAAGACCAGCCGGGGCGGGTTGGGAAAACCCGTGATGAGCCTGGCCAGATCGAGGCCGTCGAGGCCGGGCATCCCGATGTCGAGGAAGACCCCGTCGAGCCGCTCGCCCGTACCGATCATCTGGACCATGTCCTGGAGTGCGGTGACGCCACCCAGGGCTGTGGAGACGTGCTCGATCCGTGGGTCCTGGCGGAGGAGATGGGCGATCTCCTCAAGAGCGGGGACCTCGTCGTCAACGGCCAGGACTCGCAACATGGCCCTACGCTGCCCCTTCGACCACATCCGCCGCAAGCCTCACGGCGACTTCAGGTAATAGTTTGACTACAAATAGCTATCGGCAGGAGGGCTTGGGAACGCGGAGCCTCACCGTGGTGCCCGCGTTGGGAGCACTCTCCACGACCAGGCCGTAGTCCTCCCCGTACATCTGACGCAACCGCACGTCGACTCCGGCCAGCCCGATCCCCCCCTCCCCGTCCTCGGGTGAGTCCTCCTGCGGGAAACCGCCGTCGAGGAGCAGCCGGGTCCGTTCGGGCGGCATGCCCAGGCCGTCGTCCTGCACGCTGATGTGGGCCTCGGGCCCGGCGTCGCTCACCACCACCCGGACCTCGCCGCGACGTCCCGCCGCGGCCACCCCGTGCTTGACGGCGTTCTCCACCAGAGGTTGCAGGCAGAGGAACGGCACCGAGAGCGACAGCACCTCTGGCGCGACCTTGAGGGTGACGTTGAGCCGGTCGCCGAACCTGGCACGTTCCAGGAGCAGGTAGCGATCCACGCAGTGCAGTTCCTCGGCGAGGGTGGCGACGTCACGGGCCCGGCGCAGCGCGTACCGGTTGAAGTCGGCGAACTCCACCAGCAGCTCCCGTGCCCGGTCGGGGTCGGTGCGGACGAACGAGGCGATGGTGGTCAGCGCGTTGTAGACGAAGTGGGGGGACATCTGGGCGCGCAGCACCCGCATCTCGGCCTCCATCGTCCGCCGCCGCGAGGAGGCGACCTCGGCCAGCTCCAGCTGCCCGGAGACCCAGCGGGCGACCTCGGTGACGGTCCGCGCCAATGCCGCGCCCACCACGGTGTCGTACGCGGCGAGCGCGCCGACCACCCGTCCGTCGACGGTGAGCGGCACGGCGACGCCGCTGCGGATGACGCAGCCGGGCGTGCCGCAGCTCAGGTCCTCTCCCGCCACCGCCCGCGGGCCGGCCGAGGCGAGGGCGGCGCGGGCGTGCTCGGGCAGGTGGTCGCGATGGCAGCCCGCCGCGCCGTCCCAGGCGAGCAGGCCGCCGGTGTCGGTGACCGCGACGGCGCCGGTGCCCAGCAGGGCGCGCAGGTGGCGGGCCGCCTTGCGAGCGGACTCGCGGGTGAGCCCGGCACGCAGCGAGGGGGCCGCCATCGCCGCGATGTGCAGGGTGAGGAAGGTGGCCTCGTCCGTCGGAGTGCCCGAACGGCCCGGGTGCTCCCGGCGCGGGCGGGGAAGCAGGAATCCGAGGAGGGTGCTGAAGGCGCACAGCAGCATCCAGCCGGTGGTCGACATGCGGGAAACGGTAGTCAACCCGCCCCTCCGGTCAGGGGCGAACGCCGATCACAGCGGACCTTCGCCCGCTTCCTCCTGATAGGAGTAGCGCTGCTCACGCCAGGGGTCGGCGATGTTGTGGTAGCCGCGTTCCTCCCAGAAGCCGCGCCTGTCCTCCAGCAGGTATTCCACGGCGCGGACCCATTTGACGCTCTTCCAGGCGTACAGATGCGGGACGATCATCCGCACCGGAAACCCTCGTTCCGGGGAGATGGGTTTCTCGTCGAACTCCAGCGCGAACATCGTCTGGGGGCGGACGAAGTCGCCGATGCGGATGTTGGCGCTGTAGCCGTACTCGCCCCAGATCATCACGTGCTTCACGCCGGGCGCGGGAGGGGCGATCTCCATCAGCGTCGCGGTGGACACCCCCCTCCACTCGCTGCCCATGATCGAGAACTTGGTGACGCAGTGGAAGTCGGCCACGATCGTGGTGCGTGGCAGCTCCGAGAACTGCGGCCAGGTGAAGCGGTGCTGCTCTCCGGAGGCGGTCGCCCCCATGACGTGCAGCTGCCAGGTCGCCGGGCGGAACGTGGGCACCCTGCCGTAGTGGATCACCGGTCTGCCCCGGGGGACGTACTGGCCCGGGGGCAGGCGAGACTCCTCCGAAGGTTCGGACTGCTCCACCATCACTCCCCTCGCTGTTTCCCCATGGCACGGGGTAATCCTGCCATCGCGGATTTCCCGGCATCTCGGTGGCTGTCGCATAGCCCTCTTTCCCGCCTCGTCCCGGGGGTGCGGGGAGGGTGTGCTCTTCGCGTGCGCTATCATTTCCCGCTATGCGCACCGCATTCTGGTTTTGGTATGGCGACGGACCCTCAGGTCGGACCGTTCGCCCCCAGATGCTGCGCTGACAGCCTGGCGAACAGAAGGCCCCGGGTCCGGTTTTCGGACTCGGGGCCTTCTGCTTTCCGGGCCTTCGTCGAGAACGTCACAACCACCACGGGAAACATCGGAGCCGGCCCGGATCGGCGGACACCGGCACAGCGATCGAGAGGGAGAGAAATGGTCATCGTCATGGGCCCGGACGCCACGCGGGAGGACGTCGAGGCGATCGTGAAGATCATCAGCTCGGTGGGAGGGGAGGCGTTCGTCAGCCGCGGGGTGAGCCGCACGATCATCGGGCTGGTCGGCGACATCGCCCACTTCACCACTCTCGATCTGCGGGGGATGCCGGGGGTGGCCGACGTGATGCGGGTGAGCGCGCCGTACAAGCTGGTGAGCCGCGACAACCATCCCGAGCGGTCCACCGTCCGCGTCGGCGGCGTGCCGATCGGCCCGGACACGGTCACCCTGATCGCCGGGCCGTGCGCGGTGGAGACCCCGGAGCAGACCCTGAAGGCCGCCCTGATGGCGAAGGCCGCCGGGGCCACCCTGCTGCGCGGCGGCGCCTACAAGCCCCGCACCTCCCCGTACGCCTTCCAGGGGCTCGGCGAGGCGGGCCTGCGCATCCTCGCCGACGTGCGCGAGCAGACCGGGCTTCCCGTCGTCACCGAGGTCGTCGACGCCGCCGACGTCGAACTGGTGGCCTCCTACGCCGACATGCTCCAGGTCGGCACCCGCAACGCGCAGAACTTCGCGCTGCTGCAGGCCGTCGGCGCCGCCGGCAAGCCGGTGATGCTCAAGCGCGGGATGAGCGCCACCATCGAGGAGTGGCTGATGGCCGCCGAGTACGTCGCCCAGCGCGGCAACCTCGACATCGTGCTGTGCGAGCGCGGCATCCGCACCTTCGAGACCGCCACCCGCAACACCCTGGACGTCTCGGCGGTGCCGCTCGCCCAGCGGCTGTCGCACCTGCCGGTGATCGTCGACCCGTCCCACTCGGGCGGGCACCGCGACCTGGTCCTGCCTCTCACCCGCGCGGCCATCGCCGTCGGCGCCGACGGTGTGATCATCGATGTCCACCCGAACCCCGCCCAGGCCCTCTGTGACGGCCCGCAGGCTCTGGTCGACGCAGACCTGGAGGAGCTCGCCCAGGTCATGGAGCACCTTCCGCCGCTGCTGGGCAAGGTCGCCGCCGGCGACCTCCTCGCCCCCGCCTGACGGGAGCCGCCCGCTCGGCCCCCGCCGACCGGCCCGGTGGCCGCTCCCCTCGGGCACGCCCGTTGCCCGAGGGGAGCGTTTCAGGCGTCGAGCCGGTATTCCTGCAGGGATCCGGCGAGCTGGACGGCGAGCTCCTCGGCGTCGAGGCGGCGCTCGATCTTCTTCAGGTCGACGAGCTTCGCGGCGGTCTCGGCCCGGCGGGGGGCGAGAAGCGTGCAGCAGTCCTCGTCGGGCAGCTCGGAGATCGCCAGGGTGCCGATGCGGCGGGCCTCGGCCATGATCTCGGTCTTGTCGAGGCCGATGAGGGGACGCAGGATCGGCATGTCGACGGCGTCGTCCTGGGCGGTGATGTTCTGCAGCGTCTGCGAGGAGACCTGCCCCAGGGAGTCACCGGTGACCAGGGCGCCGGCGCGCAGACGGCGGGCGACCTCCTCGCCGGTCTTCAGCATCAGGCGCCGCTGAGTGATGATCGCCAGGCGGTCCTGCCCGGAGGCCTTGATCGACTGCTGGGCCTTGCCGAAGGGCACAACCCACAGCCGGGATCCGCCCTGGAACTTGTCGAGCGCTCTGACCAGCGCGTACGCCTTGTAGATGGACTCGGAGGTGGTGAAGGGGATGCCGGAGAAGTGCAGGAAGTCGACCCGCAGGCCCCGGCGCATCATCCGGTAGGCGGCCACCGGGGAGTCGATGCCGCCCGACATCAGCACCAGGCCCCTGCCGCTGGTGCCGACGGGCAGCCCGCCCTGGCCCGGCTGCCCGCCGGTGAAGACGAACGCCTCGTCGCGGTCGACCTCGATGGAGACGACCAGCTCGGGGCGCTTCAGGTCGACCGGCAGGCCGTAGATGTCGTTGAGCTCGCCGCCGACCGAACGGTCCAGCTGCATCGAGGTGAGCGGGAAGCGCTTGTCGCGGCGGCGGGAGCGGACCGCGAAGGACACGCCACGCCTGACGTCGTCGCGGTCGGCCAGCAGCTCGATGGCTGCCTTGGTGATCGCCGAGGGGTCCTTCTCCACCCGCCAGGCGCTGTGGACCCAGACCAGGCCGGGAACGTAGGAGACACGCTCGGCGACCGCGTCGGCGATCTCGACGCCGCTGCCCTCCGGCAGGAAGAGCGCGATGACACCGTGGCGCTGCCGTACGTCGACCTTGACGCCGACGTCCTTCAGGGCGGCCTTGATGTTGGCCTGCAACCTGCGTTCGAAGAGCTCGCGGTTGTTGCCCTTGAGGACGACCTCGCCCAGTTTGAGCAGAACGCAGGGCTCGCCCAAGGCGGACATGGTCATGGTGCGACCTCCGGTGGAGCTTCGAGGGGATTGGGGATTCGGGGGCGTCGGGGAGACACAGTCAAGTCTCTCGCGTGCTCACGCAAAGACAACGTCTCGACCTTGCCACTTTAGTCGCGCCGTCAATCAGGTCGCGCCGTCGTCCTGATCGCCCCTACGACCCGTCGAGGCCCTGTTCGATGGCGTAGCGGACCAGTTGCACCCGATTGTGGAGTTGGAGCTTGTTCAACGTGTTCTGGACATGGTTCTGCACCGTCCGGTGGGAGAGCACGAGACGCTCGGCGATCTGCTTGTACGACAGGCCCTTCGCCACCAGTCGGAGCACCTCGGTCTCCCGCTCGGTCAAGCGGGGCGTCGCCTCGGGCGCGGGTCTGGCCGCCAGCCTGCGGTACTCCCCCAGGACGAGTCCGGCCAGGCCGGGGGTGAACACCGCGTCACCCTCGGCGGTGCGCCTGACCGCGTCGAGGAACTCCTCCTTGCTCGCGGATTTCAGGAGATATCCGGATGCGCCCGCCTTGATGGCCTCCAGCACGTCCTCCTGCTCACCGCTCGCCGACAGGACCAGCACCCGGGGCGGCGGCTCGGAGGCGGCCAGACTCCTTGCCACCTCGACCCCCGGCAGGTCGGGCAGTTGCAGGTCGAGCACGACCAGCTCGGGCCGGACCGCCGCGGCCACCCGGACCGCCTGGCGCCCCTCCCCGACCGTGGCCACGACCTCGTACCCGGCCTCGGCCAGATCCCTGGCCACCCCGTCCCTCCACATCGGGTGGTCGTCCACCACCATCACGCGCATTGACTCACCCTAGGGCTGTGCCGGCCGGAACCGACATCTCGATCTCGGTGCCCCGGCCGGGACCCGAGATCACGGTGACCGTGCCGCCGAGGTCGGCGATGCGGCCCCGGATGGACTGCGCGACGCCGAGGCGCCCGTCGGCGGCGGCCTCCTCCAGGCGTCCGGGGACGATGCCCGGCCCCTCGTCCCTCACGGTCACGGTGACCACCCCCTCCTCGCCCTCGGCGAAGACCCAGGCGGGCGCCCGCTCCCCGCAGTGGCGGGCGACGTTGTCCAGGGCGGCCCCGACCGCGGCGGCCATCTCCGCCGCGGTGGCCGCGGGCAGGGCGAGCGGGGTCGCCGGGGCGGAGACGGTGACCGTGGCCGAGCCGTACCTGTGCAGCAGCGCGCACAGGTCCGCGGTGCCGAGGGCCGACGGCTCGGGCCTGAGCCTGACCAGCTCGCGCAGGGCGGCCTCCTGCTCGCCCGCGAGCCTGCCCAGCTCGGCCGCCTCACCGCCGATCTCCTGCCCGCGCCGCTGGACCAGCGCGAGCACCTGGAGCACCGAGTCGTGGATTCCCCTGGCGAGCCGTTCCCGCTCCCGGCCGGCCGCCTCCAGCTCGATCGCCTGCTGCATGCGCTCCTCGGCCTGCTTCGCCAGCCGGGCGACGTGCCCGACGACCACCCCGGAGAGGAAGAGCAGGACGGTGCCGTTGATCGGCAGCGTCTCGAAGCCGCCCCCGGGAACGCCGTGCAGCCACAGGTCGGCGAGCGAGACGATCAGCGCGGCCACGGCACCCAGCCGCCGCCCGCCGTACACTGCCCAGGCGAGCACGGCCCCGCCCATCCAGGTGCCGGTGATCGGCAGGCTGCCCTGCTGGTAGGCGCCCTGTACGGCCGGGGTGGCGAGCAGGCAGCCCACGGTCACGAGCATGTCGGCGGCGAGCAGGGGCCGGCCGCGGAGCTCCGCGACGGAGTAGGCGAAGATCGTCGCCACGGTCCACAGCGCCATGACGCCGATCACCACCCAGCCCGTCACCGGGTGGGCATACCCTCCGGCGCGGATGAGCAGGACCGCCGCGTACGCGAGGGACGCGACGCGGAAGACCGCGACCGCGCGCCAGAACGGATCCTCGATTCCCGTCACCCGTCGCCCGCACCTTTCATCGGATGGGCCACGAGCCGCGATGATTCGCCGGCGAGGGACCTGTCCCTCGCCGACCCCCGGGGGCGATGGTGTACGGCTTGCGCCCCCGCTTCCGCCTGGTCAAGGCGCAAGCCGTACACGGAGGGGAATCGCGGGGCGGCCGCCCTGCGGGGAGGCTAGGAGAGGCCGCTTGCAGAACGCTTGCAGGCGTCCCCCGAAAGGGAGGGGGAACTCAGCCGAAGAAGACCTCGGCCTCCTCGTAACGGCCGATCGGCACGGTCTTCAGCTCCTTGGTGGCCTCGTCGAGACCGACCCTGACGATCTCGGTGCCCTGAAGGGCGACCATCTTGCCGAAGTCACCCTCCTGGACCGCGTCGATCGCCTGCAGGCCGAACCTGGTGGCCAGCACCCGGTCGAAGGCCGTGGGGGTGCCACCGCGCTGGATGTGGCCGAGCACGGTGGTGCGGGCCTCCTTGCCGGTGCGCTTCTCGATCTCCTTGGCGAGGGTCTCGCCGATGCCGCCGAGCCGCACGTGCCCGAAGGCGTCGAGCTCGCCCGCCTGCAGCGCCATCTGGCCCTCGACCGGGTGCGCGCCCTCGGCCACGACGATGATCGGCGCGTACTTCGTCTCGAAGCGGGACTCGACGTAGGCGCACACCTTGTCGATGTCGAAGGGCTGCTCCGGGATGAGGATGACGTTGGCGCCGCCCGCCATTCCTGCGTGCAGGGCGATCCAGCCCGCGTGGCGGCCCATGACCTCGCAGATCAGCGCGCGGTGGTGGGACTCGGCCGTGGTGTGCAGCCGGTCGATCGCCTCGACGGCGATGTTGACGGCCGTGTCGAAGCCGAAGGTGTAGTCGGTCGCGTTGAGGTCGTTGTCGATCGTCTTGGGCACGCCGACGACCTTCACGCCCTTGTCGAAGAGCTGCTTGGCCACACCGAGGGTGTCCTCGCCGCCGATCGCGATCAGCGCGTCGACCCCGCTCTTCGCGAGGTTCTCCTTGATCTTCTCAACGCCGTTCTCAATCTTGATCGGGTTGGTCCGCGACGAGCCCAGGATCGTTCCGCCACGAGGCAGGATGCCGCGTACGGCTTCGATGTCGAGCGGCATGGTGTCGCCCTCAAGGGGGCCCCGCCAGCCGTCGCGGAAACCGACGAACTCATGTCCGTGAACACCCACTCCCTTGCGCACGACGGCGCGGATAACGGCGTTCAGGCCGGGGCAGTCGCCGCCGCCGGTGAGCACTCCGATACGCATGGCATCCTCCGGTAATGAGTGTCGGTTCAAGATCGCCAGACTGGGTGGCTTGGTCGTCCGGCAACGGGTTTTCGCCACCGACGCAACGCATTCTGCCCGCAGATGCGCCCAGTGGTCTAGACCAAGTGTAGTCGTCCTCACATGTCGTTTCTCACGGTTGACGGCGGAGCGATCCGGCCCCGCGAGGGCGGCACAGGCCCTCGCGGGGCCGCCCTCACAAGGGGGGTACCCCCGCCGGGGGCGTCCTATGGCAGGGGCAGCACGCACGAGGGGGTGCCGACGGCGAAGACCTCTTCCGCGGGCTGCGGGTGGCCGGCCTTGAGCGGGAGCACCGCGACACCGTTCGAGCGCTGGTTGGCCACGTACATGTGACCGTCGGCGATGGCGAAGTGCCGCGGCCAGACGCCGCCGCAGGGGACCTCGGCCACCCGCTCCAGTTCGGGGCCGGAGAAGACCGAGATCGTGTCGGGCCCCCGGTTGGCGACGTAGACGAAGCCGCCGGAGACCTCCAGGTGCGAGGGCTGGTTGCGCCCCTCGCTCCCGCTGGCCGGGACGACGGCGATCTCGCGCCACTGTCCGCCGGAGACTTCGGGGGCCTCCGAGGCGCCGGCGACCTCGTAGGCGCGCACGGTGCCGTCCAGCTCACCCGCCACGTACCAGTGGCCGCCCGAGCGGGCCATGTGCCGGGGGCCCATGCCGGCCGCGAGCCGCACCGGCCCCGCGGGGTGCGGGACCACCTCGTCCCCGACCAGGTAGCGGCGGATCTCGTCGGAGCCCAGGTCGCTCACGTACAGCACCCCGTCGGGGCCGAAGACCGCCTGGTGGGCGTGGGCGCCCTCGCGGTAGGGGAAGATCCACACGTCGGTCAGGAGGCCGGACCCGTCGATGCCGTGCACGCTGACCGTGCCGTCGCCGTAGTTGGTCACCGCGAGGCGCGTGCCCGTGGGGTCCACCGCCAGGTGGCAGGGGGCCGATCCCTCGCTGGGTCGCTGCGCGAGCGGGCTCAGCGTTCCGTCCTCGGCTCGGGCGAAGACGGCGACGGTGCCTCGCTCGCTCTCTCCCACCGCGTACAGGATCGGGAGGGTGGGGTGGACGGCGAGGAAGGAGGGGCCCGAGGCCGTCGTCTCCCCGAGCCGCGCGAAGCTTCCCAGCTCGACCAGGGTGATCCCCTGCCCGGACCCGTCGGTGTCGGGGGTGTACCCGCCGATGTACGCGACCTCAGCCATCATGCTCCCGTCTAGGGGCGCGGCACGCGCCGCCCCCAGAATCATCATCTGTTCTCGGCCAAAGTGCGAAGTTAGCGCAGCGGGCCGCCGATCTCACAACGGCCCACATCAACCAATTCATTGACCCCGTCAATGAATTGGTTGATGCTGTCAAGCATGGAAAGACACGTGGCGGACGTCCGCGCCTTCAATCGCTTCTACACCAGGCACATCGGCCTGCTCCACCAGGGGGTTCTCGACAGCTCCTACTCGCTCACCGAGGTGCGGGTGCTGTTCGAGCTGGATCGGGCGGGCCGGATGGAAGTGAGCGAGCTGCGGCGGCTGCTCGACCTCGACGCCGGATACCTCAGCCGGATGCTCGGCAGGTTCGAGGGTGAAGGGCTCGTGGTGCGTGAGCGGTCCGCCGCCGACGCGCGGCGGCAGGTGGCCGAGCTGACCGGCGAGGGCAGGGCGAGGCTCGCGGGCTTCGACGAGCGCGCGGCGGAGGAGGTGCACGAGTTGCTGGCCGGGCTGACCGAGGAGGACCGCGGGCGGCTGGTCGCGAGCATGGCGACGATCGAGAGGATCCTCGGCCGGACGCCGAAGCCGGACCGGCCGTACGTCATCCGCCCGCCTCGTTCCGGCGACCTCGGCTGGGTGGTCTACCGCCACGGCGCGCTCTACAGCCAGGAGCAGGGCTGGGGGATGGACTTCGAGGCGCTGGTGGCCAAGGTCGCGGCCGACTACGTGAACAACCACGACACCCGGCGCGAGGCGGGCTGGATCGCCGAGGTGGACGGCGAGCGCGCCGGGTCCGTCTTCTGCGTGCGCAAGGACGACGAGACGGCACAGCTGCGAATGCTGCTGGTCGAGCCGTCCGCGCGCGGCATGGGGATCGGCACCCACCTCGTGGACGAGTGCGTGCGCTTCGCCAGGGCCGCCGGGTACCGGCGGATGGTGCTGTGGACCAGGGACGTGCTGCTCGGCGCGAGGCGCATCTACCGGGCGGCGGGCTTCGAGCTGGTCGAGAAGGAGCGGGGCGAGGGCGACGACGGGGCCTTCGTCGAGGAGATCTGGGCCCGCGACCTCTGAGGGCCTGCCGGCAAAGGCTTAAGTGCTCGCGGGCAGAGGCCCCCTAGAGGGCTGGTCCGATCTTGCTGATGTGGCCCCGGAGGGAATGATCGTTTGATGTGGAACGCGGATTCCGGCTTCACCTCCGGGGCCGGCGAAACCGCCGGACGTGAGGCGAGGGCTAGCATCATGCAGATGGAGCTGTGGGAGCGTTCCGCGACGCTGGATCTCCTCGGCGATCTTCTGCGCGAGAGCGCCCGCGGCGGTCGTGTGGCGGTGGTGGCCGGCGAGGCGGGCATCGGCAAATCGGTGCTCGTGACCGAGTTCGCCCGGCGATGCGGGCCGGCAGCACGGGTGCTCTGGGGCGGCTGCGATCGGTTGATCACCCCGCGGGCGCTGGGCCCCCTGCACGACATCGGCCGCCAGACCAGAGGCGTCCTGGCCGATCGGCTGAGCGCCGGCGCCGCACGGGAGGAGATCTTCGCGGCCTTCCTGGACGAGCTTTCCGGCCCGCCGCAGCGGCCGCGCCCGGTCGTCGTGGTGGAGGACGCCCACTGGGCCGATGAGGCCACACTCGACTGGCTTGTCTGGTCGGGCCGACGGATCGGCCGGATGTCGGCGCTGTTCGTGCTGACCTACCGTGACGACGAGGTGGGCGCCGAGCACCCGCTGCGAGGCGCCCTGGCGACTCTGCCCAGCGCCATCGTGCGACGCGTGTCGTTGTCGCCGCTGTCGCCGGCGTGTGTGACGGAGCAGGCGCACCGGGCCGGGCGGGATCCGGAGCTGGTCCACCGATTGACCGGCGGCAACCCGTTGCTGGTGACCGAGCTGTTCAAGGCCGAGGGCCGGGCGGTGCCGGCCACCGTGCAGGATCTCGTCTTGGACCGGCTGCGGGCACTGCCGCGGCCCGCCAGGGAACTGGCCCGGCTGGTGGCGGTGATCCCGACTCGCGCCGACGCCGCCGTCGTGGCGGGAGCGTCGGACCTGGTCGACATGTGTGTCGACGCCGGGGTGCTCGTGTCGTCCGGTGACGGCGTGTCGTTCCGTCACGAGCTGCTGCGCAGCGCGGTGGAGGACGCGATGTCGCCCGCGCGACGAGCCGCCCTGCACCGGCGGGTGCTGGGCGTGCTCGCGGGGGTCGCCGGGGTTGACCCGGGCCGCCTGGTCCACCACGCGCTGCACGCAGGGGACGAGGCCGCAGTCCTGCGGTATGGGCAGGTGGCGGGGGTCGGCGCGGCCCGGCAGGGCGCGCATCGGGAGGCGACGGCACATTACCGGGCCGCAGCCGCACACGCCGACCGGCTGCCGATCCCGCAGCAGGCCGAGCTGCTGGAGGCGTACGCGTTCCAGGCGTACCTGGCCGGGCTGGCCGAGGAGGGCCTGCAGGCCCGGCGGGCGGCGCTGGCCGTACGGGAGGATCTGCGGCAACCCGAACAGGTCGGGGAGAACCTGCGCTGGATCTCCCGGCTGGCGTGGTGGGCGGGGGACGCGGGGAAGGCCCGGGAGGCGGCTGCCCGGGCGGTGACGGTCCTCGAGGCCGGGCCGCCTGGCCGGCAGCTGGCCATGGCCTACAGCAACCGGTCACAGCTGCACATGCTGGCGGGCGAGCGGGAGACGGCGGTCACATGGGGGGAGCGGGCGCGGACCCTGGCCGACCGGCTGGGGGATATGGAGACCTCCGTCCACGCTGTGATCAACGTGAGCAGCGCCCGGCTGATGGGCGGTGACGAGGGCGCGGCCGCGGCGCTGCGGGAGGCGCACGAGCGGGCCTCATCCCTCGGGCTGGTCGATCACGCCGCCCGGGCGCTGGTCAACCTGGCCACCTCGCTGGTCCAGCTGGCCGAGTACGAAGCCGCCGTCCCGGCGGTCGAGCGGGCGCTGGCCTACGCCACCCGGCAGGACCTCGACGGCTACGTCCAGTATCTGCTCGGGGTGCGGGCAGGGGTGCGGCTGGTCCGCTGTGACTGGACCGGCGCGCTGGCCGACGCGGATGCGGCGCTGGACCGGCCGGTCCGGGCCGGGGTCGCCGTGGTTCCCGCGCTGGTGGCGCGGGGCCGGATCCAGGCGGCTCGCGGCGAGCCCGAGGCGCTGGCCACGCTGGACGAGGCCGCCCGCCAGGCCGAACGCACCGGTGAGGTGCAGCGGGTCTGCCCGGTGGCGGCGGCCCGATCGGAGTGCTTCCTGTGGTACGGCGATGCCGAGCGTGCCGCCGAGGAGGCTCGGCGCGGCCTGGACCTGGCCATGACGGTGAGCCACCCGGTTTACGTCGGGGAGTTGGCCTACCGGCTGTGGCGGGCCGGCGGGACCGGGATCCCGGGTGCGGTGGCGCGGCCGTACCAGATGATGATCGACGACGACTGGGCGGGCGCGGCTGCGGAGTGGGCCCGGCACGGTGCCGGATACGCGCGCGTCGAGGCGCTGGCGGGCGGTGACCGGAGCGCGGCGGCCGAGGCGTTGCGGGTCCTGGACGAGCTGGGGGCCGCGCGGGCGGCGGAGAGGTTGCGGGCCGAGCTGAGAAGGCGCGGATTCACCCGGGTGCCGCGTGGCCCCCGCCGGGCGACGGCCGCCAACGCCGTCGGCCTGACGCCGCGTCAGGCGGAGGTGCTCGTGCTACTGGCCGAAGGGCTGTCCAACGCCGAGATAGCCGGGCGCCTGTCGTTGTCGGTCAAGACCGTCGACCACCACATCTCCGCGGTGCTGGGCAAGCTCGGTGTGGCCAGCCGGGGCCAGGCGGCCGCTGCGGCGCACCGGCTGAACCTGGTCCGGGATCCCGCAAATTAGGGAAATCTCCCCAATCGCGGGCCGTTGCGGAGGTCCTACCGTTCTGTCCGGAGGCGCCACCGTAAGGGGAGACCATGACCTATCTCAGCACGCCCGCCGAATCACCCCTCTACCAGACCGAGCGTGCCGCCCTGGGATACGTGCCCAACTACCTCAGGGTGCTGGCGCTGCGGCCTGAGGTCTACGACGCCTGGCAGCAGCTGGGAGAGGCGGTCAAGGCCGGAATGGACATGCGTCGCTACGAGCTGGTCACCTTGACGGCCGCCCGCCGTCTCGGTTCCACGTACTGCGGTCTCGCGCACGCGGCCGTACTGCGTGAGCGGTTCTACGACGACGCGACGCTACGCGCGATCGTGGCCGACCGCCACGATGCGGGGCTGGCTCCGGTGGACGTGGCGGTCATGGACTTCGCCGAACGCGTTGCCGCCGATCCTGCCACGGTGACCGAGGCGGACGCCGAGACCCTGCGCGGGCACGGCCTGGCCGATGTCGACATCTTCCAGATCGTGCTCGCAGTCTGCCTGCGCCGCTTCTTCAGCGGCGTTCTGTCCGCGGTGGGCGCCCTCCCGGATCCGGTCTTCGACGGGCTACACCCCGACATCCGGGCGGCCCTCGGGACAACCGGCGTTGGGACCGTCTCCCGCTAGGGCCGGGTGACGGCGGGCGCCGGGCCGGCGGCTCGCCGGTGTCACGGCCCTAGCGGATCAGTCACACGTTCCCTCACCCGCCGGTGCCGCGTCGTTCAGGAAGTCCATGTGCTCCATCGACGAAGAACAAGGAGAAATCCATGGCCGGAAAAGCTGTCGTCAGCTTGACCACCGGGCTCGAGGACCCTGAGCGGGTCACAGTGGCGTTCCTGGTCGCGCTCGGCGCGGCCGAGCAGGGCCGTCCCACGCTCATGTTCCTCACCAAGGAGGCGGCCCGGCTGGCGCTGGACGGCATCGCCACCGCCGTCGCGTGTGACGGCTGCCCTCCGCTGGCCGACCTCGTGGCCCGGTACGCCAAGGCAGGCGGACGTTACTTGGTCTGCCCGATCTGCTTCGAGGCCCGCGCGCTCGACAGGCAGCGACTCATAGAGGGCGCGGAACTGGGCGGCACCGTCCCCATGTGGCAGTGGATCGGCGACGAGGGCGCGACCACCTTCAGTTACTGATGTGGTGTCCCTGCCGGCTCGGGCCGGGCCCACTGTGGGCGTGAAAAACAATGCCTGAGACCTGCCGAGCGGGACCGATGACCTCGTAGGCGAGGTCTTCCGGCTCCGGGCTGCGGCGCGCCCGGCGAAGCGGACTCCTCCGGCCCTCCCGGCGGCATACGGCGAAGCATGTCTCCTCGTTCTTCCCCCGCAGGCGGCCGGTCGGGCGAACCCGGGTGAACGCCAGGGCTCCCGCGCCGCAAACCTTACGGAAATCCCAGAGCAAACATCCGTCAAAACAGGTCGACCTATCGCCAAGATCGCCATCTGTCCCGCCTGACGCGTCCACAGTGGGATGACCGCCGTCAGATCGGGAGGACCGTTGAGCGAGGGACTCGCGTTCGCGAATCCAGTCTTCGAGACCACGCCCCACGTGGGCACCCGCCGAGCCCTCGTCTTCCTCGACTCTCCCACCGCCATGCCCCCGCCACCGTCCTCTTCCCTGTCCACGTCTCTGCCCTCGCCGTCCGCCCAGGTCACGGCCATGTCCCCGGCTCTGCCTCCGCCCTCACCGTCGCCGGACACGGGCGCGAGCACCTCCGTCATCGGACCGCGCACCGACCCGCCGGGAGCCCGGCCGGAGCCGCGACCGGACGCGCGACTGGCGAGCGCCCTGCGCGCCGAGGGGTTCACCGTCGAGGCCGAGACGAGTGAGGGGGCGGGCCCGGACGGTGAGCGCGTGTGGAACCTGCTGCGCTCGGCGCGGGAGGGCGACCTGCTGGTGATCCGGCTGCCCGCCGACGGCGGCTGGACCTCGGGACAGCTCGGATCGATGATCGGCGCGTTCGGGCGACAGGTCGGCGAGTCGCTCGCCGCCGCCGTACTGATGATCGTCGACTTCGGCTGGAGCACCCTGAGCGGCTCCGCCGAACCGGTCAGGCAGCTCGCCGTGGCCGGGGAGCCGAGGGTCGCCGCGGCGGCGCTCACCCTCACGCTGAGGTTCGACGAGACGGTGCCGGGACCGGCGCGCACGCTGACCGACGTCATCGCGGAGGGCCTGCTGACGCGGGCCGCCGACCTCGACGGGGACGGGACGATCAGCGTCGGGGACCTGCACGCCTACGCCCTCGCCCGCTACGCGGCGGTCTCCGCCGCCCGCACCCCCATCCTGATCTCGTACGGAGCCGTCGCGGGGGTCGCGCTCACCCCGGCGAGGGACACCGCCGCCGTACCGCACGCCGCCTTCGCCCGCGTCCTGGCGCGGCTCGGTGACCACGCCCCGCCCGCCTGCGGGATCGAGATCGTACGGCGGGTCTACGAGCTGCACCTGAGCGAGCCCGCCAGGGAGCTGCTGCGCAGGGCGGCCCTGCTCGACGAGGACGAGCCGATCGACGAGATCCTCGGCGACGCCGCAGAGCTGCGGCACTGGGGCCTGCTGGGCGAGACGACCACGTTCGTCCACCCCGACGTGCGGGCCTTCGGCCACTCGCGGCTGTCGGCCGCCGAGCGGGCGCAGACCTCGGCGCTGCTTCGCCGCCGCAGGGCCGGGCTGCGGACCGTGCGGCCCCGGGCGAGGCTCACCGCCGACCGGTGGACCACCGAGGACCAGCTCGGGCACCGCGTCTACGCCGAGGCGATCGCCGCGTTCGTCCGCCACCCGGAGACCCGGCCTCCGCTCACGATCGGCGTCAAGGGACCGTGGGGAGCGGGCAAGACCTCCCTGATGCGGATGATCCAGGACCTCCTGGACCCCGGGGCCGCCGGGGACGCCCCCGCCCCGATCCACCTTCCGGGCTCCCGCGCGGAACGGGCACTGACCAACGCCGAGGTGCTGTCCAGGACCGGACGGCGTCCTCGCGAGAACCCGGGGCGGGCCGAGCCGGGGCCGCTCCCGCTGCGGCCTGCGGACTGGCGGCCCACGGTCTGGTTCAACCCGTGGATGTACCAGAACGGCGAACAGGTCTGGGCCGGGCTCGCCCACGAGATCATCAGCCAGGTCACCAGCCGGCTGCCCCGCGCCGAACGGGAACGGTTCTGGCTGGAGCTGAACCTGTCCAGGATCGACCGGGAGGCGGTCCGCGGCCGCGCCTACCACCTCGCGCTCACCCGCCTGGCCCCGGTGGCCCTCGGCCTGGTCGCCACCGTCGTCCTCACCGGGGCGCTCCTCGCCGCCGCCGCGCTGCTGCCCGCGCTCGGCACCTTCCTGGGGAACGCCGCCGCGGCCGTCGGCTCCGCCGGATCAGCGGTGGTGGTGGCGGCGGGCGCGCTGCGGCTGGCGCGGTTCTTCGGGGAGTCGGCGGACAACGCGTTCCGCGGCCTGGTCACGCAGCCCGACCTGCTCGGCCCCGGCGCGGCCGAAGGGCTCGTCAACGAGGCCGCGGCCACCCCCGGATACCGGGCGAGGACCGGCTTCCTGCACCTGGTGCAGACCGACATGCGCCAGGTCCTCGACCTGGTCGCCACCGCGGAACGCCCGCTGGTGGTGTTCGTGGACGACCTGGACCGCTGCTCGTCCGCCACGGTGGCGCAGGTCATCGAGGCGATCAACCTGTTCCTCGCCGGCGAGTTCCCCAACTGCGTGTTCGTGCTGGCGATGGAACCCGAGGTGGTCGCCGCGCACGTCGAGGCCGCCTATCCGGAACTGGCGGGGACGCTGCCGGGCGGCGGGCGCTCCGGCCTGGGCTGGCGGTTCCTGGAGAAGATCGTGCAGCTCCCGCTGAGCGTGCCGCTGCTGGACGACGCCGACCGGCTGCCCGCGTTCGTACGCGCCCTGCTGGGCGTGCCCGACCTGGCGCGGCCGGAGACCGACGGAGGCACGAGTGTCCCCACGGGCAGTGCCTCCACGCTCGGCGTCTCCACGGGTGGCGTTCCCGCGAGCGGTGTTTCCGCGCGCACGGAGACCACGCGACCCCAGGCCCCGGAGACCACATGGACACCGAATCCGGCCGGACCGCGTCCGGCGGGTCCCCCAGCCGCCCTGGAACGGCTCGACCCGCCACCGGATCCGGCCGGACCGCGTTCGCGCGGTCCCCTGCCTCCCGCACGGCCCTCCCCGCTCGGCGCGGTCACACCGGGCTTTCCCGGCATCACCGCGCCACCGGGAGCGGCCGTGCCGGGACCGCGGGCGACGGAACCGCGAAGACCCGGACCGCGAACGACGATGGAGACACCCGAACCCGGACCGCGAACGACGATGGAGACACCCGAACCCGGACCGCAGGCGCCGGAACCGCCCGATCCGGTCCAGGTGAGCCGGTTGCAGGACGCCATCTGGGCGCTGCGCCCGACCACGACGACCCTCGACGAGGCGGCGCGCCTGGCGCAGGACGCCCTGGGCATCGGGTGCTCCGACGCCGTCGGCGGTCTCTGCGCGGCGACCCGCGAGGCAGCCGACCGGGTCTTCGACGACCTCTACAGCGACGAGAACGCCTACCGGGCGATCGAGTTCGTGCTCCCGGCCCTGACGTTCTTCAACCCGCGCGAGATCAAGCGGTACGTGAACGTCTTCCGCTTCTACTCGTTCCTCACCTACCGCCGCGCCCTCGCCGGGGCGGCCCCCGCCTCCGACGGCGAGGTCGCCAAGCTCGCTGCCCTCGCCGTCCAGTGGCCGCACCTGCTCACCCTGCTGGCGATGGAGACGGACGGGGCGAGCGTGCTGCGGCGACTGGAGGAGGCCGCGAACGACGACGAGAGCTGGGAGGCGGCCGTCCACGACACCGGTCTCGGCGCCCACCACACCCTCGGCGGCACTCACCTGGACACCCTGCGCGACCTGCTCTCCCGCCCCCACCCCATCGCCGACCTCGCCCGTTATCTCCTGTGATGCACGCGTCCTTGCGGATATCCGGATATCCGGCCGGACGCGACAACCCAGGCCCCCCAGGCCGTGGGCCACCGAGAGTCCCCGGCGTGCACGAGACGGCCCCCTTCACGATCACATCTCGGGCACGCTCGGGGACCTTCAGGCGCTGAGGGCCCGCGCGACCGTGAGGCTGTCCTCGTAGATGTGATAGCGGGTGACGAGCCCGTCCTCGACGGTGAGGTACAGCGCGAACGGCGAGGTGTAGGCGACCCCGCTCTTCCGCACCGTCTGCACGATCTCCCCGAACACGACGGCGTCCGCCCCGTCGACCAGGATCCGCGTCACCGACGTGCCGTTCGACTCGGGCACGTGACGGGCCTCCAGCGACCGGAAATGGTCCGCCACCTCGGCCCGGCCTGACCGGGGACGAATCCACGGCACCGCCGGATGCCCCTCGGCGGGCCAGTTCAGCTGCCAGTCGACCGGCTCTGCGAACAACTCCGCCGTACGATCGTGCTCCCCCTTGGCCATCCGACGCAGCAGTTCTTCCACGATGTCACGGGTTTCACCACTCATGTCGCAAGCATCCTGGTCTTACATGCGACCCGTCGATTACCGCCGAGGTAGGGCGGGGCCCGCGAAGGCCGAGACCGGAAAACGTCCTACCACCCCGAACGGCTACGCCATTACCCGAGATCGTTCCTCGTCGTGAGCCAGTACGGTCAGCGGGCGGGGAAGTCGAACTCGCCGTCCTTGACGCCGCCGACGAACGCCTCCCACTCGGCCCGGGTATAGACGATCACCTCGGCCTCGGGACGACGACTGTGCCGCACGGCAACCCGCCCACTACCATCGGCCAACGGACCGGCCTCAACACACTGACCACCACCATTGGCACTCTTGGTACTGGTGCGCCAGATGACACCCATCAGCTCCTCGGAATTGATGATCACTTGCTCCTGCCTCGCGCTCGTTTGATACGACCGATCGTGGTCCGGATAACAGCCATGGACTCATCCGGAGTAAGAGCGATGCTTTGCAAGGAATCGTACGCTCGTACGAAGATCTCGGCACCCTCCGCTTCGGTGTAGACGGCGCCTCCTCGGGTCTCCACATAGGTCGCGTCGGAATAGGGCTCCGGCATGTCGAAAATCGTGAAAGGGCCCTCCGGGCTGGCATGCGCCCCGGCAACGAACGGCAGGATCCGCACAGTCACATTTGGCCTGTTCATGGCTTTGGAAAGGTGTTCCAGTTGGACGCACATCACATTCGGACCGCCGATCATACGGTGCAGCACTGCCTCATCGAGGACAATCTCCAGCTTGGGCGTCGGTTCGGCATCGAGCACGCGCTGCCGGTCCATCCGGAAATCCACCCAGCGCTCGATCTGCTCCCCAGGAATATTCGGGTCGCCCGCTGAGATGACCGCAAGGGCGTAGTCCCTTGTCTGCAGAAGTCCAGGGACGACCATCGCCTCGTAAGAACGAATCCCCTCGGCGCGGGCTTCAAGCCAGGCGTGATCGAGCATTCCAGCGAGGGAGTCAGTGGCATACCCATCCCACCAGCCCTTCCGCCAGATGTCACGGCTGAGCTGCTCCAACCCATCGCGGGCTTTCTGGTCATCGACGCCGTACAGGTTGAGGAGCGCGAGTACGTCGGACACCCTCGCCGGGATGATGCCGGATTCCAGTCGGCTGATAGTCGCAGCGTCACGCTGCAGGTAATCGCCTGCCTGCCTGAGCGTCAGTTTTGCCGACTCGCGAAACTCTTTCAGGTGTTTGCCGAGCCACTGCGCCCGCAGAGTAGGTCCTCGCCTCGCGCCCATCGTCGTCTCCTTTGAGTTCACCTCGCCAGCGTCACTGATTTTGGGCAAATCAGGACAAAGCCAAAAGACTTCTTGCGTAAGCTTGCGCGGCCGTAAATTCAGTGTCACGCTACCGAAGCATCGACCATCACGCTCGGTGTTCGCTCGAAAACGTAGAGGAATCAGGGCGGAGCGGAGCCGTACGGCAGATCTTCACCCAGGTTCAGCATCGGAAGGGAGCACCGACATGGAGCACCACCCTGGTTCCGGCCAGCCATCCGCCTGCCATGGCCCGGACTTCGGCGAGCACTACCCGCGAGAGGTGGCCTTGGAGCGTGCGTACACGCCGGCCGGCGATCTCCCCCGCATGTTCGCCCTGGTCCAAGACTTCTCCGAGAGCGAGGAGAGTCACCCCGAGGTGGTGGCCTACGGGCTGGCGCTGCCGGGAGGCACCGCGACAACCGTCGGCGCGAACGGCCGCGGCTTCGGCCTGTGGACCAGCCCTCGCAGCGCCGCCCGCCGCCTCCACTCCGACCTAGTCTGGTTCGGCGACGACGGCACGCAACAGCCCACCTCGTAGTCCCCCGGGCCGGTCGCGCCCCGGCCCCGGTCAGCCGCCTTCACCCGTCCTGCCCCTCTCCCGTGTTCCCCGTCCGGGTGGCGATCCACCGATCGGTGGATCGCCACCACCGCTCGGCGGGTTCGACGCCTCCACCGTTCGGCAGCCAGGTCCCTCCCACTGGTCGGTGTTGGAGGACGTGCTGGTCGTAGCAGGCTGAATGCGCCAATCACCGAGGGGCCAAGCCCGAAAGGACGCGCGCATGCCACCAGTGATCGAGGTGCGCAACCTCCACAAGCGCTATGACGACAAGGTCGTGGTCGACGATGTCTCGCTCACCGTCCAGGAAGGTGAGATCTTCGGGATCCTCGGCCCGAACGGCGCCGGCAAGACGACCACCGTGGAGTGCGTCGAGGGCCTCCGTACGCCGGACCGCGGTGAGATCAGGGTGCTGGGGCTCGCCCCCCTCCGCGACCGCGCCGAGCTGACCCGGCGGCTCGGCGTCCAGTTGCAGGCCGGCCACCTCCCCGACCGGCTGCAGGTCGCCGAGGCCCTGGAGCTCTACAGTTCCTTCTACCGTTCCTAAACAGTGTCCAGGAGTGAGGTTTGTACCCACGTCCCGGAACTGCGCGCATCCCGAACGGTTTTGGGTGCGCTGGTCCCCCGCGTTCGCTGAGTGCCTGTCCGGCCACGCGCATAG
>Ga0233377_1000075_pt1 | contig 65282 bp, 65 predicted proteins | sample ElkDunMinimDraft_6_FD_191540 | JGI IMG/M metagenome (GOLD analysis project Ga0233377, IMG submission 191540) | Fecal eukaryotic communites from dung pellets of Tule Elk in California, USA - Elk Dung E36 | ecosystem: Host-associated > Mammals > Digestive system > Large intestine > Fecal | place...
CGTCTCGAGGCCGAGCGTCTCGAAGCCGAGCGTCTCGAAGCCGAACGCCTCGAAGCCGAACGTCTCGAAGCGCAGCGTCTCGAAGCCGAGCGCCTCGACGCCGAACGTCTCGAAGCCGAGCGCCTCGACGCCGAGCGCCTCGACGCCGAGCGTCTGGAAGCAGAACGTCTCGAAGTCGAGCGTCTTGAAGCCGAACGTCTCGAAGCCGAACGTCTCGAAGCCGAACGTCTTGAAGCCGAACGTCTTGAAGCCGAACGTCTTGAAGCCGAACGTCTCGAAGCCGAGCGCCTCGAAGCAGAACGCCTCGAAGCCGAACGTCTCGAAGCCGAACGTCTCGAAGCCGAACATCTCGAAGCCGAGCAGCCCGAAGCCGAGCAGCCCGAAGCCGAACAACCCGAAGCCGAACAACCCGAAGCCGGGCAGTTCGAAGCCGGGCAGTTCGAAGCCGAGCAGCCTGAAGCCCAGGCGGCGGAGCGGGGCGCATCCGGCGACGCCATGGCGGAAGATGCGGTCGCCGGCGAGTCGGACGAGGGTGTTGTCCTTGCGGAAGCCGGGGCGGATATCGCCACGCAGGTCCAGGCACCGCCGGTGCTGGACGGCGCGGTGGCGGCCCTGCTCGCGCGCGTGCTCGCCAGCGAGGATCCGGACGAGGCCTTCGATACCTCCCGGCTCGACATCGAGCTGCTCGATATCTTCCTGGAAGAGAGCGGCGATCTGCTCGACCACTCCGACGAGGCGCTGGCGCTGCTGCGCGAGTCGCCGGATGCGCGCGAACCCCTGATCAGCCTGCAGCGCGACCTGCACACGCTCAAGGGCGGTGCGCGCATGGCGGGCGTGTTCACGATCGGCGAACTCGGCCACGCCATGGAGTCGATGCTCGAGGCCGTGGTCGAGCAGCGTTGCGAACTCGACCGCACCGGCATCGGCCTGCTCGAAGGCGGCTTCGACCGCCTGCACGCCATGGTCACGCGGGTCGCCGAGCGGCGCGCGATCGCGATGCCGCAGGCACTGATCGACGCCTTCAACGCGCTGGCCCGTGGCCGCCCCCTGCTGGCGCAGCAGGACGCGCCGGCGGCTTCCGCTCCGGCGGCGCCCAGGCCCGTGCTCGCGCCCCTGTCGACCCCGATCGCCGAGGGCGGCGAGGACGACACCGCGATCCGCGCTCCGCAGGAACAGGTCCGAATCCGCGCCGACCTGCTCGACCGTCTGGTCACCTACGCCGGCGAAGTCGCGATCTATCGCGCCCGCCTGGAGCAGCAGCTGGGTGCGTTCCGCGCGGCGATGAACGAGATGGAGCAGACCAACACGCGTCTGCGCGACCAGCTGCGCCGCCTCGACATCGAGACCGAAGCGCAGATCATCGCCCGCTACCAGCGCGAGACCGATGCCGGCGACACGACCTTCGACCCGCTCGAACTGGACCGCTTCTCCAACCTGCAGCAGCTCTCGCGCGCGCTGGGCGAGTCGGCGGCCGACATGGCCAGCCTGCAGCAGACGCTGGACGACCTGACCCGCCAGTACGAAACCCTGCTGCTGCAGCAGTCGCGAGTCAGTTCCGAACTGCAGGAAGGCCTCATGCGCACGCGCATGGTGCCCTTCGATGCGCTGGTGCCGCGCCTGCGTCGCGTGCTGCGCCAGGCCGCTTCCGATACCGGCAAGCAGGTCCAGCTCAAGCTCGACGGCTCGCAGGGCGAACTCGACCGCAACGTGCTCGAGCGCATGACCGCGCCGTTGGAACACATGCTGCGCAACGCGGTCGCGCACGGCATCGAATCACCGGCGCAGCGCCAGGGCGCCGGCAAGGCGGAAGAGGGGTCGGTCCGCATCGCCGTGCGCCGCGAGGGCTCGGAAGTCGTGCTGGAGATCGCCGACGACGGCGCCGGCCTAGACCGCGACGCGATCCGGCGCCGCGCCGAGGACAGGGGCCTGGTCCGGCCCGACGCCGTGCTCAGCAACGGCGACCTGGACGCGCTGATCTTCGAGCCCGGATTCTCCACCGCCGACGAGGTCAGCCGCCTGGCCGGCCGTGGGGTCGGCATGGACGTGGTGGCCAGCGAAGTGCGCCAGCTCGGCGGTTCGCTCGACATCGCTACCCGGCGCCACGAGGGCACCACCTTCACCCTGCGCCTGCCGCAGACGCTGGCCGTCACCCAGGCGGTGTTCGTGCGCATCGGCGAGACCCAGTTCGCCGTGCCGATCGCGTCGGTCCGCGGCGTCGGCCGGATCCAGCGCGAGTTGCTGGCTTCGGGCGAGGCCGCCTATCCCTACGGTGGCGAGGAGTACGCGCTGTACGACCTCGGCGGCCTGGTGGGACAGGCGCCGGCGCGCGCCGAAGGCCATCTGCAGATGCCGCTGCTGCTGGTGCGCTCGGGCGAACTGCGCGCCGCGGTGGCGGTGGACGAGATCATCGGCAGCCGCGAGATCGTGGTGAAGCCGGTCGGTCCGCAGGTCGCCTCGATCCCCGGCATCTTCGGTGCCACGATCATGGGCGACGGCAGCGTGGTCGTGATCCTGGACGTGGCGCCGCTGGCCCGCCGCCAGGCCGTCATGCCGCGCGAGCCCGCCGCGCCGGAAGAGCCGCAGGCCGAGCGCCGCCGCGTGCCGCTGGTGATGGTGGTGGACGACTCGGTGACCATGCGCAAGGTGACCGGCCGCGTACTGGAGCGCCACAACTTCGAGGTGCTCACCGCGAAGGACGGCCTGGATGCGCTGGAGCGGATGGACGAACGCGTCCCCGATCTGATGCTGCTCGACATCGAGATGCCCCGGATGGACGGTTACGAGCTGGCCAAGCACATGAAGGCCGACCCGCGGCTGCGCGACGTGCTGATCATGATGATCACCTCGCGAACCGGCGAGAAGCATCGCCAGCGTGCCTTCGACCTGGGCGTGGACCGCTACCTCGGCAAGCCCTACCAGGAGCCGGAGCTGATGCGCAACGTGCACGAGCTGCTGAAGGTCCCGCATGGCCGCGACTGACACAGCGCCCCGCGTTGCGCTGCTGGCGAGGGCAGGCGACGCCTGCGAGCGCATCGCCGACGCATTGCGCGAAGCGGGCGCCGAGGTGGTCCTGGTGGCCGATCCGATGCAGGCCGTGCCGGCGCAGGTGCGCCAGGCGCAGCCGCAGGCGGTGCTGGTCGCGCTGGAACCGGCGATCGAGGACGCGATCGAGCGCTTCGAGGACGTGCTGGCCGACCCGGACTACATGGTCATCTTCGAGGAGGCCGAACAGGCCGCGCAGCGCGCCGGCTGGGACGCGGCACGCTGGCTGCGCCATCTGGCGGCCAAGCTGCATCGCCACAGCGATGTGCTGCCGGCCGGTGCGGAAACGCCCGACGAGGTGCAGCTGACCGATACGCCGCTGCCGCCCCCGGCCGCGCGGGTCGACCTGGACGAAGCCATCGTCGCGTTCACCGACGAGGCCCAGCAGCGGGCCGACACGGTGCCGCCGGACACGCTGGACGGCCTGGCCGAGGCCGCGGCGCCGGCACCCGGCGCGGTGGCAGAGGTCGATGGCGCCTGGACCATCGACGACATGCCGCTGCGCCTGGAAGACATCGACCTCGGCGCCGACGCTCCGCTGGCCCTGGAAGACATGGACGCCGGCGGCGATGTGCCGCTGCGCCTGGCGGATGTGGATGCCGGCGAGCATGCGCTGGCGCCGGGCATCGGGTTCGAGCTGCCGCCGGCCGCTGCGCCCGGGAGCGATTCCGAATACCCGCAGGCGGCCGATGACGGATCGTCCGGGCTGGACATGGCGACACTGGATTTCGACTCGCTGTCGCTGTCGCTCGATGCGGGCGACGATCTGGAGCTGGAGGAGCTGTCCTTCGACGTCGAGCGCTTCAGCCGTGCAGGCCAGGCCGAGGATGCCCCGGCGGGAATCGAGGAATTCCTGGCGCAGGCCGCGAAGGCCCATGCCGATGCGGAACCCGGCGCGGTCCCCGGCGAGGCCGGGGACGTCGCCCCGGTCGACCCCGCGCCTGCGCCGGCGAGCGACCCGGCCCCCGCGCGTGCCGCGACGGGGCTGGATTTCTCCGGGCTGAGCCTGGTCGCCGACGACGAGATGCCTGCCGTCTCCGTGGCCGCACCGGCGAAGCCCACGCCGAGCTTTGACCTCGATGCCCTCGGCGCAGGCCTGTCGCTGGTCGATCCGGACAGCTACGGGCACGGCAAGCCGCCGGGCCTGGTGCTGATCGAGGCGGGGCTGGGCGGCCCCGACGCGGTGCGGCAACTGCTCGCCGCGCTGCCGCCGGCCTTCCCCAGGCCGATCCTGATCCGGCTGCCGCTGGAAGGCGGCCGCTATGACCGGCTGGTCAAGCAGATGACGCGGGCGACCTCGGCGCCGGTCGGCGTCGCCGAGCCGGGCGAGCGCGTCGTTGCCGGCCACATCCATTTCGTGCCGCCGGGCCTGGGCCTTCGCTCCGCGGGTGCTGGCTGGGTCTTCGACGCCGCCCAGCCGCTGGACGCCGGCGCACTGCTGCCGGCCGGAGACAGCGCCGTGCTGTTCCTGAGCGGCGCGGATTGCGCACTGGTGTCGACAGTCTGCGCCGGTGGCTGGAACGGACTGGTCCTGGCGCAGACGCCCGACCAGGGCTGCTACGACCCGGCCGCCGCGAGCGCCGCCATCGAGGCCGGGGCCACGCACGGCAACCCTGCAGACCTGGCGGCGATGCTGCTCGACCGCTGGCCCGCACCGGGCGGCCATCCCCACCCAGATCCGACCGGGATGCAGTAATGAATACAGCCCCTTCCGACATTCGCGCGGTGCTGATCCAGACCGAGGCCGCGCGCCTGCTGCTGCCCAATGCCACGATCTCCGAGGTGCTGTCCTACGCCGAGCCCGACGCGGTCGAGGACGCGCCGGACTGGCTGCTGGGCAGCATCCGCTGGCGCGGCTGGCGCCTGCCGCTGGTGGCGTTCGCGCCGTTCAGCGGGCAGGGCCGCGAGCGGGGCGGCCTCGGCCACAAGGTGGTCGTGCTCAAGACCCTGGGCGGGCAGCCGACGATGCCTTACTTCGCGCTGCTCACCCGCGGCTTCCCGCGTCTGGTCACGGTCTCGCGCGAACGCCTGGTGGCCGACGAGGACGTTGCGCCGCTGCCGCCGGGCGTGCGCGCCCGGGTGCGCTTCAATGACGAGTCCGCCGTGGTGCCCGACATCGACGGGATCGAACTGGCCCTGCGCGGCGCAATGGCCGCCTGAGCCATCTCAGCCGCGCAGGTCGCCATAGAGCGCCTGCAGGGCGGCGACGGCGGCCAGGCCCGCCGTCTCGGTACGCAGGATCCGCGGCCCCAGGCGCAGCCCCTCGAAGCCGGCTGCGCGCAGCTGCTCGCGATCGCGCGGTGCCCAGCCCCCCTCCGGTCCGATCGCGAGCACGACCTCGATCGGATCGCCGGGTGCCGATACGGCGAGCGTGGACAGCGCGTGGCTGCCGGCCGGATCCAGGGTCAACCTCAGCCCCTGCGGCACCGCGTCGCCGATGCGGCCCAGGTCCATCGGCTCGGCCAGCGCCGGAACGCGCGCGCGGCCGCATTGTCCGCAGGCCGACGACACCACCGCCCGCCAGTGTGCGACACGCTTGGCCAAGCGCGGGCCTTCGAGCCGCACCTCGGTGCGCTCGGCATCGACCGGGACGATGGCCGCCACGCCCAGTTCCGTCGCCTTCTGCAGGATCAGGTCCATCTTCTCGCCGCGGGCGATGCCCTGTACCAAGGTGATGCGCAGCGGCGATTCGGTGTCGACCGCGCGCCGCGCCAGCACCTCGACCTCGCCCCCGCGCTTGTCCACCGTCGCGACCTGCGCGTCGTAGTCGTGGCCGTCGCCGTTGAACAGCACGCAGGCGTCGCCCTGGCGCAGCCGCAGCACGCGCAGCAGGTGCGCGGCGGCATCTTCCGGCAGGCGCAGGCGGGCGCCTGGGGCGAGGGGCAGGTCGAGGTAGGCTCGGGTCAATCGCATGCGCGTGCCCGCTGGCTGGAGGGAGGATGCGCGGCCGCACGCGCCGAAGCGGATGCACCGGCGGCCATGCGATCGTAAGCGCGCTCGCGCTTCGCGGCGGCGGCATCCGGATCCGCCGGCCATCGGCGGCCCCGACGGGCGCGTCCCGCGCTCATGCGGTTGCCGCCTCGATCGCGGAGGCGGTGACCTGCGCGAGCAGGTCCAGCTGCGCGTCGTCGATGCAGTAGGGCGGCATCCAGTAGAGCACCTCGCCGAGCGGCCGCAGCAGCACGCCGCGCTCGAGCGCGTGCGTATAGGCATGCAGACCGACGCGCCGGGCCGGGTCGAAGCCCGCGCCGCGACGCCCGTCGGGAGCGAGTTCGATGGCCAGGATCATGCCGGTCTGGCGCACGTCCGCCACGTGCCGGTGCGCGGCCAGGGGCGCGGCCAGTTCGGCCATGCGCGCGGCGGTGCGACGATTGCGGTCCAGCACGGCGTCGGACTGGAAGATGTCCAGCGACGCCAGCGCCGCGGCGCAGGCCATCGGGTTGCCGGTATAGCTGTGGGAATGCAGGAAGGCGCGCTCGCGCGAGTCGTCGAGGAAGCCATCGTAGATCGCCTGCGTGGCCAGCACGGCGGCCAGCGGCAGGAAGCCGCCGGTCAGCCCCTTGGACAGGCACAGCAGGTCCGGCATCACGCCGGCCTGCTCGCAGGCGAACATGGTGCCGGTGCGGCCGAAGCCCACCGCGATCTCGTCGGCGATCATGAAGATGCCGTGCACGTCGCACAGCTCGCGCACGCGGCGCAGGTAGGCCGGGTGGTGCATGCGCATGCCGCCGGCGCACTGCACCAGCGGTTCGAGCACGAGCGCGCAGATCTCGCCGGCATGCTCGTCGAGCAGGTGCGCGAGCGCGTCGGCGGCGTCCTCGGCGCAGGCCTGGGCGCTCTGGCCGGCGCGCGCGTGATAGGCGTCGGGGGAGGGCGCGAACACCGACTCCACCAGCAGCGGCGCGTAGACCCGCCGGTACAGCGGGATGTCGCCGACCGACAGCGCGCCGATGGTCTCGCCGTGGTAGCCGTTGTGCAGGGCCACGAACTTCGTGCGCCGGGGCTCGTCGCCGCGATTGCGGAACCAGTGGAAGGCCATCTTCAGGGCGACCTCCACCCCGGCCGAGCCGTTGTCGGCGTAGAACACCTTCGACAGGGCCTCGCGCCCGGCCTGGCGCGGGGCGATGGCCAGCAGCCGTTCGGCCAGCTCCACCGCCGGCGGGTGCGAGCAGCCGGCCAGGATCACCTGTTCGAGCGTGCCCGCCTGGCGCGCGATCGCGGCGGCGATGCGGGGTTCGGCATGTCCGTGCAGGTTCACCCACCAGCTGCTCACCGCATCCAGCGTGCGGCTGCCGTCGTGGCCGACCAGCCAGGCGCCTTCGCCGCGGGCCACCGGGAGCAGCGGCAGCACGTCCGGGTGTTCGCGCATCTGCGTGCACGGATGCCAGAGCACGGCCAGGTCGCGCGAACGCCAGCGGCCGGCCTCGTCTAGAATGGAGCGATCGTGAGTCGACATACCGCCATTATCGCCCGTGCCCGGTCCGGGGCGGCGCCATGAGCCGCCGCCTGCCGACCATCCACGGCGTCACCGAGCACGACGCCGGCCCGTACCGGCTCGAGCGGCTGGACCTCGAGTTCAGCAACGGCGAGCGCCGCCAGTTCGAGCGCCTGCGCGGCCGGGGCCATGGCGCCGTCGCCGTGGTGCCCCTGCTCGACGAGGACACCGTGCTGCTCGTGCGCGAATACGCCGCCGGCCTGCACCGCTACGAACTGGGCCTGGTCAAGGGCCGGGTCGATGCCGGCGAGACGCCGCTGGAGGCCGCCAACCGCGAGCTCAAGGAGGAGGCGGGCTACGGCGCGCGGCGACTGGACGTGGTGCGGACCCTGACCCTGGCCCCGGTCTACATGAGCCACGAGACCACCGTGGTGCTGGCGCGCGACCTGTATCCCGAGCGTCTGCCCGGCGACGAGCCCGAGGAGCTGGAAGTGGTGCCCTGGCCCATCGCCGCGCTGGGCGAACTGGCCCTGCGTGAAGATTTCTCCGAGGGCCGCTCCATCGCCGCGCTGTTCGCGGCCCGCCAGTACCTGAAGCAGGAAGCCGGTGCCTGAGCCCGGCATGGGCCTGGCGCCCGACCTGCGCGAGGGCGTGATCGCCATCGCGCGTGCGGCGGCGGCCGCCATCACCGAGGTGTACGAGGGCAGCTTCGAAGTCATCCGCAAGGCCGACGAGAGCCCGCTCACCCAGGCCGACCTCGCCGCCCACCACTGCATCGTCGATGGCCTGGCGCGGCTGACCCCGGACATCCCGGTGCTGTCGGAGGAGTCGGCGCATCTGGTCGGAACGGCCATGCGGCGGCAGTGGCGGCGGCTGTGGCTGGTCGACCCGCTCGACGGTACCCGCGAATTCGTCAAGCGCAATGGCGAGTTCAGCGTGAACATCGCCCTGATCGACGAGGGCGTGGCGGTCTTCGGCGTGATCCAGGCGCCGGTCACCGGCGCGCTGTGGCATGGCGCGCCGGGGGCCGGAGCGTTCCGCCGGGACGGCGACCGCGAACGGCCGCTGCGGGTGCGCGCGCCCGCAGCTGCGCCGCTGCGCGTGGCCGCCAGCCGTTCCCATCGCGACGCGCGCACCCAGGCCCTGATGGCGCGGATGGGCGAGGTCGAGCCGGTCGGGCTGGGATCCTCGCTCAAGTTCTGCCGCCTGGCCGAAGGCGCGATGGACGTGTATCCCCGCTTCGGGCCGACCAGCGAATGGGATACCGGCGCCGGACAGGCGATCCTGGAGGCTGCGGGCGGCGCGCTGCTCGATCCGCTGGGGCGGCCGTTCCGCTACAACCAGCGCGACACCCTGCTCAACGGCGATTTCATCGCCCTGGGCGATGCGGCCCTGCCCTGGCGCAGCTGGCTGTAGCGCCGCCCGCCGCCGCGCCCGTCGCGTGCATCGTCCGATCCACGCCCACTGACGCCCCGCCTCCCGTGACCGACGACCGATCCGACATCCAGCGCCTGCTCCAGATCATGGCCCGCCTGCGCACGCCCGGCAGCGGCTGCCCCTGGGATCTGGAACAGGACTTTTCCTCGATCGCGCCCTACACGATCGAGGAGGCCTACGAGGTCGCCGACGCGATCGACCGGGGCGACCTGCCTGCGCTCAAGGATGAACTGGGCGACCTGCTGCTGCAGGTGGTGTTCCATGCCCGCATGGCCGAGGAGCAGGGTGCATTCGCCTTCGGCGACGTGGTGGAGGCCATCTGCGGCAAGATGGTGCGGCGCCATCCGCATGTCTTCGGCGATGCCCGGGTCGACGACGCCCAGGCGCAGACGGCGAACTGGGAGCAGATCAAGCGCGCCGAGCGCGAAGCGGCCGGCGACGCCGATGCGTCGGCCCTGGCGGGGATCTCGCGCGGCCTGCCCGAATGGCAGCGGGCGCTGAAACTCCAGGATCGCGCCGCGCGCGCCGGCTTCGACTGGCCGGGCCCCGGGCCGGTGATCGCCAAACTGCAGGAGGAGATCGAGGAGGTCCGGGCCGAGTTCGCGGCGGTCGACGCGGCGCCCGACGACACGGCCGCGCAGGCCAGGCTGGAGGAGGAGATCGGCGACCTGCTGTTCGTCGCCGCCAACCTCGCGCGCCATGCGCGCGTGGACGTGGGTTCGGCGCTGCGCGGCGCCAACCTCAAGTTCGAGCGCCGGTTCCGGCAGATGGAGGCCCTGGCCGCGCGCGACGGCCTGCGCCTGGCCGACCTGTCCCTGGCGCGGCAGGAGGGGTACTGGGATCGGGTCAAGGCCGGCGCATGAGCCGCTTGCCCACGCCCGGGCCTGCCTTGCCGTCCCTGGCCCCCGGCACGTGCCCGCGATGAAGAGCCTGCTGCTTTTCATCGCCACCGCCATCGCCGAGATCCTCGGCTGCTACCTGCCCTACCTGTGGCTGCGCAAGGGTGGCAGCGCCTGGCTGCTGCTGCCGGGCGCGGCCAGCCTGGCCCTGTTCGTCTGGCTGCTCAGCCTGCACCCGACCGCGTCCGGGCGCGTGTACGCGGCCTATGGCGGCGTCTACGTGAGCGTGGCGCTGCTCTGGCTGTGGTGCGTGGATGCGGTGAAGCCGACCCGCTGGGACCTGCTGGGCGGCGCGTTGTGCCTGCTGGGCATGGCCGTCATCATGTGCTCGCCCAGGACCGCCTGAACGGAGGGAGCGTGCGCCGCTTCGCCAGCTTTCGCGAGTTCTATCCCTACTACCTGGCCGAGCACGCCAACCGCACCTCGCGCCGGCTGCACTTTCTCGGCAGCTGCTGCGCGCTCGTCCTGGTCGTGCTTGCGATCATGCAGCGCGATGCCCGGTGGCTGCTGGCCGCGCTGGTGTGCGGTTACGCCTTCGCCTGGATCGGCCATTTCTTCTTCGAGAAGAACCGGCCGGCCACCTTCCGCCACCCCTTCTATTCCTTCGCCGGCGACTGGGTGATGTTCAAGCACATCGTGACCGGCAGGCTGCGCTTCTGACCGGGCCGCTTCAGTCCAGGAAGATCAGCCAGGCGGCCACCACGATCAGGCCGAAGCCCGCCCAGTGGTTCCATTTCAGCGGCTGGTCCAGGTACCAGGCCGAGAAGCCGGCGAACACCAGCAGGGTGATGACCTCCTGCATGCCCTTGAGCTGCGGGGCGGAGTAGAACGTCGAGCCCAGCCGGTTGGCCGGCACCATCAGGCAGTACTCGAAGAAGGCGATGCCCCAGCTGACCAGGATCACCGGGAACAGCGCCGAGGACTTGTACTTCAGGTGCCCGTACCAGGCGAAGGTCATGAAGATGTTGGAGCCGAGCAGCAGCAGGATCGGGATGAAACGGTCGATCTGGGCCATGGCGGGGTGGTCCGGGGCAGGTGGCGGGCGGCGCAGAGATTCCCCGCCTTCACGGCGTTTGTACAGTCCGGCTGGCACGTTTCACAAAGCTGAAGCGCCTACGAGGAAACCAGACATGCGTGCAGGGCAGGAAACCGGCGGGTTGGTGTTGATCGTGGAAGACAACCGCAATATCTCTGAAATGGTGGGTGAATATCTGGAAGGCCGCGGCTTCGAGGTCGACTATGCGTCCGACGGGCTGGACGGCTACCGCCTCGCGGTGGAGAACAGCTACGACGTGATCGTGCTGGACCTCATGCTGCCGCGACTGGACGGGGTGGAAGTGTGCAAGCGGCTGCGCGCGGAGGCGCGCAAGTCGACACCGGTCCTGATGCTGACCGCCCGCGACACGCTGGACGAGAAGCTCAGCGGCCTGTCCTCCGGTGCCGACGACTACCTGACCAAGCCCTTCGCCATCCAGGAACTGGAGGCCAGGCTGCGGGCGCTGATCCGCCGCGAGCGGCGCCAGGTGGGCTCGGAAGTGCTCAAGGTCGCCGACCTCGTGCTGGACCCGGCCAGCATGCGGGCCACGCGCGGCGGCACCGAGCTGCAGCTCTCGCCGATCGGCATGAAGCTTCTGACCATCCTGATGCGCGAATCGCCCAGGGTGGTGAACCGCCAGGAGATCGAGCGCGAGATCTGGGGCAACGGCCTGCCCGACTCCGATACCCTGCGCAGCCATCTGTACAACCTGCGCAAGATCATCGACAAGCCGTTCGACAAGCCGCTGCTGCACACGGTGCAGAGCGCGGGATATCGCATCGCGGACGTCGACCAGTCGCCAGCCTGACCTGCGGAAGCACGCAATGCCGCAGGGGTTGCCCCGCAAGATCCGCTATGCGTTCGTCACCCAGGGGCTGCTGCTGACCCTGGCGGTGGTGTTCGGCGTGAGCCTGGTCGCCCTGTTCACGCGCGATGCGCTCGTGCGGCAGTGGTTGATGGTGGAATCGGAAGCGTTCTGGAACCGGCAGGCAGGGGAGGGGCCGGCCATCGTGCCGCCGGCGACCCGCACCCTGCAGGCGTACTTCCGTCCGGCGCAGGGCGGGACCAGGATCCCGCCCTACGTGGAGTCGCTGCCCGAGGGCGTCAATTACATCTACCGTTCGCACCAGGCGGTGCTGGTGCAGCGACGGCCGGAAGGCGTGCTGTATCTGGTCCTGCGCACCGCCACCGTGGACCGGCTGATGGGCATGTCGGCCGCGGCGATGATCCTGCTGGGCCTGCTTTCCGCCCTCGCCATCACGTCGCTGACCTACCGCAAGTCGCGCAGCATCGTGCTGCCGGTCAACCGCCTGGCCGACCAGGTGGCGCGCTGGGATCCGACCCATGGCGACCTCACGCCGCCGCTCGCGGCGGCCAGCCTGTCCGGTGAGCAGAGCCGCGAGGTGCGGGCGCTGTCGCAGGCCCTGAACGGGCTGGCCGCGCGCGTGGCGGAGTTCGTGCAGCGCGAGCGCGACTTCACCCGCGATGCCAGCCATGAGCTGCGCACCCCGCTGACGGTGATCCGGGTGGCCAGCGACATGGTGCTGGCCGATCCGACGCTGTCGCCGCAGGGGCGCCGCCCGCTCGAACGCATCCAGCGGGCGGCGCGCGACATGGAGGCGGTGATCGACGCCTTCCTGGTGCTCGCGCGCGAGAGCGCCATCGCCCCGGTCAGCCAGGACCTGGAGGTGGCCGAGATCGTGTCCGAGGAAGTGGAGAAGGCGCGGCCGCTGCTGGCGGGCAAGCCGGTCGAGATGACCCTGTCGGTGGCCGCGTCGCCGCACCTGTTCGCGCCGCCCAGCGTCCTGGCCATGGTGGTGCGCAACCTGATCCAGAACGCCTGCAACTTCACCGAGAAGGGCAGCATCGTGGTGAAGGTCGATGCCGATGGCGTGGCCGTGCGCGACAGCGGGATCGGCATGTCGGCCGAAACCCTGCAGCACGTCTACGATCCGTTCTTCCGCGCAGACGCCTTCAGTCCGCTGGGCAAGGGCTTCGGCCTGACCATCGCCAACCGCCTGGTGCGCCGCTTCGGCTGGCGCCTGCGCCTGGACAGCGTCGAGCGCAAGGGCACGGTCGCGACATTGCGCTTCACGCCGGAGGCTTCTGCCTGAGCCGGGCGCCGGCGGAGCTGGCAGGCGTGTCAACCGGCGCCGGGACGGTGCGTTAGCCTGTCCGACGCAGTTGTCTTTCCGGACCCCAGAATGAGCCAAGCCACTCCCCGCCGCAGGCGGCCGTTCCTCCGTCTCCTCCTGGCCGCGGTCGCGGCCGTCGCGCTCGCCGCCGGCGCCTGGTTCTGGTGGAAGGGCGCGGGCGCGGGCAGCGACGAGTCGCCGTGGCGCACGGTCCAGGTCGAACGTGGCGACATCCGGGTGGCGATCTCGGCCACCGGCACGCTCAGCGCGATCTCCACGGTCACCGTCGGCAGCCAGATCTCCGGCCAGGTGACCGATGTGCTGGTCGACTTCAACAGCCAGGTCAAGCAGGGCGACGTGCTGGCGCGCATCGATCCGCGCACCTACGAGGCGCAGATCGAGCAGGGTGCGGCGCAGATCGCCAGCGCGCGGGCCTCGCTCGCGCAGGCGCAGGCGACCCTGCGCAACGCGGAACTCGACTACCGGCGCAAGGCCGACCTGGGCACGCAGAAGCTGGTCGCGCAGGCCGACGTCGACCAGGCCCGCGCCGCGCTCGACCAGGCGCGCGCCCAGGTGGCCTCGACCCAGGCGCAGATCCGCCAGCAGACCGCATCCACGGAAACCAGCCGCGTCAACCTCGAGCGCACCGTGATCCGCTCGCCGGTCGACGGCGTGGTGCTCACCCGCACCATCGAGCCCGGCCAGACCGTGGCCGCCAGCCTGCAGTCGCCCGAGCTGTTCACCATCGCCGAGGATCTGTCGAAGATGAAGATCGAGCTGGCCGTGGACGAGGCCGACATCGGCCAGGTCCGCCGCGGCCAGGCGGTGACGTTCACCGCCGACGCCTTCCCCGACCGGCAGTTCCGCGGTGTCGTCGACCAGGTGCGCCTGGCCGCGACCACCACCAACAACGTGGTGACCTATCCGGTGGTGGTGAGCGTCGACAATGCCGATGGCACCCTGCTGCCCGGACTCACCGTCAACGCCGAGATCGAGGTCAGCAACCGCCAGGATGTGCTGAAGGTCTCCAATGCGGCGCTGCGCTACAAGCCGGTGGGCGATGCCGTGCCGGCGCAGGCCGGCAACGGGCGCGGAGGCGCCGGCATGCTCGAGGAGCTCGAGCGCGTGGCGGCCGACCTGGACCTGAGCGCAAGCCAGCGCGCGGCCTTCGATGCGGCACTGGCGGCCCAGCGCGAGCGGGCCGCGGCGCAGCGCCAGGCCGGCGAGGGGCAGGCCCGGCCGCGCGGTGGCGCGGGTGGTCCGCCGGGCATGCCGCCCATGCAGTCCGGCGCGCCCGACCCCGCGCTGCGCGCCCAGATCCGCCAGCGCATGCTCGAGCGCATGCAGGAGAATTTCGCCGACTTCACCGCCACCCTGGACCCGGCCCAGCGCACGCGCTGGAACGCCGCGCTGGCCGCCTCGCTGAACGCCACGCGCACCACGCTGTACCGGCTGGTGGACGGCCAGCGCCAGGCGGTGCAGGTACGCGTCGGTGCCAGCGACGGCACCAGCACCGAGATCCGCGGGGACGTGCAGGTGGGCGACGAGATCATCACCGGCGAGCGGGCGCGTCGATGAGCGCGTCTGCCACCCCGGTGATCGAGACCCGCGGCCTGCGCAAGGTCTATGCGCAGGGCAGCCAGGCCGAAGTGGTGGCGCTGGCGGGCGTGGACCTGCGCATCGCGCGCGGCGAGTTCATCGCGATCATGGGGCCGTCGGGTTCGGGCAAGTCGACCCTGATGAACCTCATCGGCTGCCTGGACACGCCCACCTCGGGGCAGTACCTGTGCGACGGCATCGACGTGGCCACGCTCGACCGCGAACAGCTCGCCGCATTGCGCCGGGACAAGATCGGCTTCGTCTTCCAGGGCTTCAACCTGCTGCCGCGGATGTCGGCCGAGGACAACGTGGCGATGCCGCTGGGCTACGCCCAGGTGCCGCCCGCCGAGCGCAGGCGCCTGGCGCAGGCCGCGCTCGCCGCGGTCGGCCTGGCCGGGCGCGCGCATCATCGGCCCAGCGAGCTGTCGGGCGGCCAGCAGCAGCGCGTGGCGATCGCGCGGGCGCTGATCAACCGGCCGCCGATCCTGCTCGCCGACGAACCCACCGGCGCGCTCGATTCCAAGACCGGCGACGAGATCCTGGCGCTGTTCAAGCGACTGCGCGACGAGGAACACACCGTGGTGCTGATCACCCACGACCCCGAGGTCGCCGCCCACGCCGATCGCACCTGCGTGATGCGCGACGGCGAACTGCACGAGGAGTCGCGCCGGGCCGAGGTCCCGTCGGCATCGGCCGCGCCTGCCGGCGCCCGGCCCGGGACGGCCGGGCCGGGTGGTCCGTGAGCGGCCTGGCCTGCGCCATGGATGGCTCCTGCAACCAACCGGAGCATTGCCCGTGAATTTCACCGATGTGCTGCGCACGGCCCTGTTCGCGCTGCGCGGCAACTGGATGCGCAGCGCGCTGACCTCCCTGGGCGTGATCATCGGCATCGCCTCGGTGATCGTGATGGTCTCGGTGGGGCAGGGCACGCAGGCGGAGATCGACAAGATGGTCGCCGGACTGGGCTCGCAGCGGCTGGACATCTCGCCCAATGTCGCGCGCAGCAGCGGCGGCGTGCGCATGAGCGCCAGCAGCTTCTTCACCCTGAGCCAGGGCGATGTCGACGCGATCCGCAACGAGATCCCGGACGTGCAGTACATCTCCGGCTCGCTGCGTGGAAGCAGCCAGGCCGTCTATGCCGAGCGCAACTGGAACACCAGCTGGCAGGGCGTCGATCCGGACTACCTGGTCATCAACGGCTGGACCATCAACGACGGCCAGGGCTTCGACGAGGTGGCCGACGACAAGTCGGTGCTGATCGGCGAAACCGTGCGGCGCGAGCTGTTCGGCGAGGAAAGCGGCATCGGCGAGACCATCCGCATCGGCCGGGTGCCGCTCACCGTCATCGGCACGCTCGCCCCCAAGGGCCAGAGCAGCTGGGGGCGCGACCAGGACGAGGTTGTGATGGTGCCGCTGGAAACGGCGCGCCGGCGCCTGATGGGGGCCATGGGCATGCCGCCGGGCGCGGTGATGGAGATCTCGCTGGCCGTCAGCAATCCCGACGACCTGGCCTGGGTGCAGGGCGAGATCGAGTCCCTGCTGCGCCAGCGCCACCGCATCGCCCCCGGGGCGGAAGACGACTTCCGCGTGCGCAACATGGCCGAGATCGTCGCCACCCGCACGGCCACCACCCGCCTCATGTCGTGGCTGCTGGGCGCGGTCGCCACGATCTCCCTGATCGTCGGCGGCATCGGCATCATGAACATCATGCTGGTGTCGGTCACCGAACGCATCCGCGAGATCGGCCTGCGCATGGCCGTCGGCGCCGGACCGTCGGACATCCGCCGCCAGTTCCTGGCCGAGGCCATGCTGCTGTCGCTGGGCGGCGGCCTGCTGGGGATCATGATCGGCATTGCCGGCGCACTGCTGGTCGGGCAGTTCAACAGTGAGCTGCCGGTCGAACTCAATGGCAAGGTCATCGCCCTGGCGGCGGGATTCTCGATCGCCACGGGACTGTTCTTCGGCTACTACCCGGCGCGCAAGGCCAGCCAGCTCGATCCCATCGAAGCATTGCGCCAGCAGTAGCGCCGGCCTTCTGGCCGGCCGGCGCGACTGAAGCCCGCGCGTCCGTGCATTCAGCTTCCTGAGCGCTGCGGCGCCTGGTCATGCCGCCACATTGCGTCATGGTCGTGGGCCTCGTCGCCCACGCTCCGCCGTCCCGCCGCAGGAGCGGCCTGTGGGGGGGAAAGTCCATGCGTTTGTGGCAAAATTACCCGGTTGCGGCCGTGGCCGCGCTGTCGAAAGCTGCATGTCATCGACCCCGTCGCAGTCTTGTGCGGGTCCCGCCGCAGGCCGGGCCGCAGGGGCCGGTCTGCCGCCTGAATCGGTGCCTCGCGATGGCCGATGAAACCGGGCATCTTCCGCGCGGGCCCGCCCGCGTCCTGAAGGCGACCGTGTGGTCGCTGCAGGGCCTCAAGGCCGCCTGGCTGCACGAGTCCTCATTCAGGCTGGAGGTCTGCCTGCTGGTGGCGCTCGCCCCGTTGGCCCTGTGGCTCGGCGACGACGGCGTGCAACGGGCCCTGCTGCTGGGCAGTTGCCTGATGGTGCTGGCGGTGGAGCTGCTCAATTCCGCGATCGAGGCGGTGATCGAGCGCTACGGCCCGGAGCAGCATGTACTGGCCGGGCGCGCCAAGGACATGGGCTCGGCGGCGGTGTTCGTGAGCATGCTCAATGTTTTGCTGGTGTGGGGGCTGATCCTGGCCCCGCGCTGGCTGTAGAAAACCCGAAGAAAGAAAAGAGGAAGTGATTCGATGCTGGAGATGTTGAGCGATCCGCAGGTCTGGATCCTGCTACTGACCCTGAGCACGATCGAGATCGTGCTGGGCATCGACAACCTGGTGTTCATCTCGATCGCGGTCAGCAAGCTGCCGCCCGAGCGGCGCGAGTTCGCGCGCAAGTTCGGCATCGCCGTGGCCTGCATCACCCGCATCGGCCTGCTGTTGACGCTGGCCTGGCTGGCGAGCCTGACCACCGACCTGTTCCAGGTGTTCGGCCAGGGCATTTCGGTGCGCGACCTGGTGCTGATCCTGGGTGGCCTGTTCCTGCTGGTGAAGGGTGGAATGGAGATCCGCGACCTGATCGTGGGCGAGCCGGAGTCCGAGGACGTCGATGCCAAGCCCAAGGTCTCGTTCACCGGCGTCATCGCGCAGATCGCGGTCATCGACATCGTGTTCTCGCTCGACTCGGTGATCGCGGCCGTGGGCATGGCCGGCGACTACATCCCGGTGATGGTGGCGGCGATCCTGATCGCGGTCGGCGTGATGCTGCTGGCGGCGCGTCCGCTGGGCCAGTTCATCGACAACAACCCGACCATCAAGATGCTGGCGCTGGCCTTCATCCTGCTGATCGGCGCCTACCTGATCGCCGAAGGCCTGGGCGCTCATATCGCGCGCGGCTACATCTACGGTGCGATGGGCTTCTCGGCGCTGGTCGAGCTGCTCAACCTGTGGGTCAAGCGCAATGCGCGCCGGCGTGGCGAGAAGGCCACGACCGGCGTGGACGTCCCGCTCTGAGCCATGCAGGGGGTGCCCGGCGCGCGTGCGCGTCGGGCACAATGACGGCCACCCGCCGGGAGTGACGCCAGCCCCATGATCCTTCTCCACCAGATCGATCCGGTCGCGTTCGAACTCGGCCCGGTGCGCGTGCACTGGTACGGGCTGATGTACCTGCTGGCCTTCGCCAGCGCCTGGTGGCTGGGCAGCCTGCGGATCCGCGCCGGCCGCCTCCCGGTGGACGCCAACGCCTTTGGCGACCTGCTGTTCTACGGGATGCTGGGCGTGGTGCTGGGCGGCCGCCTGGGTTCGATCCTGTTCTACGACCTGGGTGGATACCTGCAGGATCCGATCCGGATGCTCAAGGTCTGGGAAGGCGGGATGAGCTTCCACGGCGGCCTGCTGGGCGTGCTGGTGGCGTGCTGGCTGTGGTCGCGCCGGCACGGGCTGCATTTCTTCGACACCATGGACTTCGTCGCCCCGCTGGTCCCGGCCGGGCTGGGCTTCGGCAGGCTCGGCAACTACATCGGCGCCGAGCTGTGGGGCAAGTACACGCAGGGCGGCTGGGGCGTGGTCTTTCCGACCGACCCGCGCTTTGCCGGCTGGACCGCCGAGCAGTTGCAGGCCCAGTTCGCCACGGGCGCGCTGGACGCGTACGCGCGCCATCCCTCGCAGCTGTACCAGGCCTTCCTCGAGGGCGTGGTGATGTTCGTGGTGCTGTGGTGGTATTCCTCCAGGCCGCGGCCGCGCTACGCGGTGAGCGGGCTGTTCGCGCTGCTGTACGGCGTGTTCCGCTTCGCAGTGGAATTCGTGCGCGTGCCGGACGCGGACCTGGGCTATCTCGCCTTCGGCTGGCTGACCATGGGCCAGCTGCTGTCGCTGCCACTGATCGCGCTGGGCCTGCTGTGGCTGTGGATGTCGCGCCGCGCGCCCACGCTGCAGCCCTCACCGCCAGCGGCCGCGCAGTGAAACAGTATCTGGATCTGCTGCGGCACGTGCTCGAGCACGGCGCCGAGAAGTCCGACCGGACCGGTACCGGCACGCGCAGCGTGTTCGGCTGGCAGATGCGCTTCGACCTGGGCGAAGGCTTTCCGCTGGTCACCACCAAGAAGCTGCACCTGCGCTCGATCATCCACGAGCTGCTGTGGTTCCTGAAGGGCGAGACCAACATCGCCTACCTCAAGGCCCATGGCGTCGGCATCTGGGACGAGTGGGCGGACGAGCAGGGCGAACTGGGCCCTGTCTATGGCCGGCAGTGGCGGGCCTGGCCGGATGGCCAGGGCGGCCACATCGACCAGATGCGGTGGCTGGTGGAGGAGATCCGGCGCAACCCCGATTCGCGCCGGCTCGTGGTCAGCGCCTGGAACGTGGCCGAGCTGCCGAAGATGGCACTGATGCCCTGCCATTCGCTGTTCCAGTTCTACGTGGTCGACGGCCGCCTGAGCTGCCAGCTCTACCAGCGCAGCGGCGACATCTTCCTGGGCGTGCCGTTCAACATCGCCAGCTACGCCCTGCTCACCCACATGGTGGCGCAGGCCACGGGCCTGGGGGTGGGCGATTTCGTGCACACCCTGGGCGATGCGCACCTGTATTCGAACCACTTCGACCAGGCCCGCACGCAGCTGGCGCGCGCGCCGCGCCCGTTGCCGCAATTGCGCCTCAATCCCCAGGTCACCGACCTGTTCGCCTTCGGCTTCGATGACATCGCCATCGAAGGCTACGACCCGCATCCGGGCATCCGGGCGCCGGTGGCGGTGTGAGCGCGGCGGACGCCACCTCGCCGGCCGGCGAAGCGGCCACGGGGTCTCCCGGGCTGCGCATCAGCCTGGTCGTGGCGATGGACCGCGAGCGCGCGATCGGCAAGGACAACGCGCTTCCCTGGCACCTGCCCGACGACCTGCGGCGCTTCAAGGCCGTGACGCTCGGCAAGCCGGTGCTCATGGGCCGCAGGACGGCAGAATCGCTGGGCCGGGCGCTCCCCGGGCGGCTCAACCTGGTGATGACGCGCAGCGGCCGTGTCCCGTTCGCGGGCATGCGCGCGGTCGGCTCGCTCGACGAGGCGTTGCGGATCGCCGTGGAGCAGGGCGCGCAGGAGTTGTGCGTGATCGGCGGTGCCGAGATCTATGCGCTGGTGCTGCCGCGCGCCACCGACCTGCGGATGACCCATGTGGATACCGTGGTGGAAGGCGCGCATGCCTTCTTCCCGGGCGACGATGCGGCGGGCTGGCGCGTGGTGTCGCGCGAACACCACGCGGCGGACGAGCGGCACGCGTTCGCCTTCGACTTCGTGGACTACGTGCGCCCCGGGCAGCTCCGCGCCTAGCCGGGTGGCCGCCGTTTCAGGCGCCCGGGTCGCGCCCCGGCACCTGCACGATGTTCAGGCCATCGGCGTCGAGTTGCAGGGCGGTGAGCGTGCCGCCCCAGACCGCGCCGGTATCGAGCGCATGCACGCCGTGGCCGATGAACAGGCCCAGCGACGACCAGTGGCCGCAGGCGATCTTCAGGTCGCGCTCGACCCGTCCGGGCACCTCGTACCAGGGGTAGAGACCGGGCTGCTGGGTGCCCGGCGCGCCTTTCTCGTCGAACGCGATGCGCCCGCGCGGCGAGCAGTAGCGCATGCGCGTGAACACGTTGATGATCGCGCGGTCGCGGTCGGACCCCCGCAGCCGCGGGGACCACACGGGCTGGTCGCCATACATGTTCCGCAGCAGCTTGCGCGCGTCCTCGGGGCTGCGCAGCTTGCGCTCGATCTCGCGCGCGTGCTGTTCGGCGATGGCGGTGGTCCACTTGGGCGCCAGGCCCGCGTGCACCATCATCCAGCCGAGCCCGCGGTCGACATGGACCAGCGGCTGCGCGCGCAGCCAGTCGAGCAACACGTCTCGGTCCTCGGCGAACAGGATCGACTGCAGGTCCGGCTTGACCTTGCGCTGCTCGGGGCGGCTGCGTTCGGCGATGGCCAGCAGCGACAGGTCGTGGTTGCCCAGCACGCTGACGGCGTTGTCGCGCAGCGAATGGACCAGGCGCAGGGTCTGCAGGGATTCGCCTCCCCGGTTGACCAGGTCGCCGCAGAACCACAGCCGGTCGCTGGCCGGGTCGAAGCGGACCTTCTCCAGCAGCCGCTGTGTCGGGCCATAACAGCCCTGCAGGTCACCGATCGCCCAGACGGCCATGCGTCAATGCAGCGTGCGCGGGACGGCCAGCGTGAACGGCGGGATCGGCGCGTCGAAACGGGTGCCGTCGTCGCCGACCATGTCGTAGCTGCCTTCCATGGTGCCGACCGCGGTGGGCAGGGTGGCGCCGGAGGTGTAGACGAACTGCTCGCCCGGCTCCAGCCTCGGCTGCTCGCCGACGACCCCGTCGCCGCGGACCTCTTCGGTGCGGCCGTTGGCGTCGGTGATGATCCAGTGGCGCGCCACGAGCTGCGCCGGCAGGCGACCCAGATTGCGGATGCGGATGGTGTATGCGAACACGTAACGGTCGGCCTCGGGCGCCGATTCCTCGTCGAGGAACTGGGTCGCGATCTGGATTTCGAGGCTGTAGTCGGCGTGACGGCTCATGTGCCCAGTGTATGCGCTGGCCGTGAACGGATCGACTACGGTGACGTGCGCGCGCTGCCGCAGGGGCGCCCGATCAGCCTGGCGGAAGGTGGTTGGCCAGGCGGATGAAATCGGACACCGCGAGTTGTTCGGCGCGTGCCTGCGGATCGACCCCCGCATCGCGGATCGCGGTCTCGTCGCACAGCCTGGACAGCGCGTTGCGCAGGGTCTTGCGGCGTTGTCCGAAAGCGTCGCGCACGATCGCGGCGAACCGGCGCGGATCGTCGATACCGACGGTCTCCGGCGGCCGCGGAACCAGCCGCACCACCGCCGAGTCCACCTTCGGCGGCGGCCTGAACGCACCGGGGCCGACCGTGAACAGCGCCGTCACCCGGCACCAGGCCTGCAGCATCACGCTCAGCCGGCCGTAGACTTTGCTGCCCGGCGCGGCGGCCATGCGGTCGACGACTTCCTTCTGCAGCATGAAGTGCATGTCGCGGATCACCGCGGCATGGTCCAGGGCATGGAACAGGATCGGCGAGGACAGGTTGTAGGGCAGGTTGCCGACCAGGCGGATCGGTTCGCCCTGCGCGAGCGCGGTGAAATCGACGTCCAGCACGTTGGCATGCACGAGGGTGAGTTCGCCGTAGGCGCGTGCGGCCTCGGTGAGCGGCGCGAGCAGGTCGCGGTCGAACTCGATCGCGGTCAGGCTGCCGTGGCGCCGGAGCAGGGGGAAGGTCATCGCTCCCTGCCCCGGCCCGATCTCGACGATGCGATCGCCGGGCTTCGGGTCGACGGCGAGGATGATCTTGTCCACCACACCGCGCTCGTGCAGGAAGTGCTGCCCGAGCGACTTCTTGGCCGGTCCGCTGAAGCCGCTCACAGCAGGCGCGTCCCGAGCGGAACGTCGCGGTCGGGGACGCACAGGGCCACCGCGCCACCGGCATCGTGAAAGCCGGTGACCAGGCATTGCGACATCATCGGGCCGATCTGCCTGGGCGGCAGGTTGAGCACCGCGACCACCAGCCGTCCGACCAGATCCTCCGGCGCGTACAGCGCGGTCAGTTGCGCGCTCGACTTGCGCACGCCGATCTCGTCGCCGAAGTCGACCTCGAGCACGTAGGCCGGGTTGCGGGCCTGGGGGAAGCCGCTCGCGGACAGGACGCGGCCGACGCGCAGTTCGACCTTGATGAAGTCGTCCCAGTCGATGTTCTGCATGGTGGGTCTGGATCCGGAAAAGGTGTTCAGCCGGCGCCGCCACGAGCGCGCGCCAGGCGGGCGCAGGTCTCGATCGCGGCGAACAGGCTGGAGGGGTCGGCGTGGCCGCTGCCGGCCAGGTCGAAGGCGGTGCCGTGGTCGACGGCCACCCGGGGCCAGGGCAGGCCCAGCGTCAGGTTGACGGCCCGCTCGAACCCGCTGTACTTCAGCACGGGCAGGCCCTGGTCGTGATACATGGCCAGCACCGCGTCCACATCGCGCAGGCGCGCCGGCAGGAACGCGGTATCGGCAGGCAGCGGGCCCTCCAGCTGCATGCCTTCGGCGCGCAGCCGCTGCAGCAGGGGCTCGATCACGTCGAGTTCCTCGCGGCCCAGGTGTCCTGCTTCGCCCGCGTGCGGGTTGAGGCCGAGCACCGCGATACGCGGCGCCGCGATGCCGAAGTCGCGCCGCAGCGCGGCGTGCACGATGCGCAGTACGCGCGCCAGCAGGTCGGGCGTGATGGCGTCGGGCACCTCGCGCAGCGGCAGGTGGGTGGTGGCCAGTGCCACCCGCACCACGTCGTTGGCGAGCATCATCACCACATCGCTGCCCGCCTGCGCGGCCAGCAGTTCGGTGGTGCCCGAATAGGGGATGCCGCCATGGTTGATGGTCGCCTTGTGCACGGGGCCGGTGACCATGCCAGCGCAGCGCCCCGTCTGGCAGGCGGCGGCGGCGGCCGTCAGGGCGCCGATCACCGCCGCGGCGTTGCGCGGATCCGGCTCGCCCGGCGCGCAGGGGCGGGGCACGGGCACCGGCTGCAGGCGCAGCTCGCCGGGCCCGGCCGAGGCCGCGTCCGCCGGCAACAGGGTCAATGGCAGACCGAGCCGCGTCGCCGAATCCTGCAGGGACACCGGGTCGCCGAATGCGAGCAGGTCCGCGTCCCACCGGCGCTGCGCCGCGCGCACGCACAGTTCGGGGCCGACGCCGGCCGGCTCACCCGGGACCAGCGCCAGCCTGGGGCCCGACATCTCAGCCGCCGTCGCCGCCGGGCTGGGCGTTGCCGGTCCGCACGTCGACGTAGGCTTCGCCACGCATCTCGCGCACGTAGCGGTCCCATTCGTCTTCCAGCTTGCGCTGGCCGATCGATTCGCGGACCTGCGCACGGCGGTTGTCCTCGCCCGCGCTGGCCTGGCGCGATCCCACGCGCTGGACGATGTGCCAGCCGGCCTGGGTCCTGAACGGTGCGGAGACCTGCCCGTCCTCGAGCGCCGAGACCTGGCCGCCGAACTCGGGCCCGAACTCGTCCTGGGTGAACCAGCCCAGGTCGCCGCCCTGCGGCTTGCTGACCGTGTCGTCGGAGCTTTCGCGCGCCACTTCCTGGAAGTCGGCGCCGCCGGCGATGCGCGCGCGCAGCGAGTCGATGCGCGCCCTGGCCTCGCCGTCGCCGCCGGGGCCGTCGGCCGGGCGGATCAGGATGTGGCGGGCGCTGTACTGGGTCACCGTGCCGGCACCCGTGGCCTGTTCGCCCTCGCGGGTGTCCACCAGCTGCAGCAGCTGGAAGCCGCTCGGCCCGCGGATCGGCCCGATCACGTCGCCGGGCGACATGGTCCGGATCGCGTTGGCGAAGGCGGAGGGAATCTCGTCGAGGCTGCGCCAGCCCAGGCTGCCGCCTTCCAGGGCGTTGGGGCTGTCGGAATAGCGCACCGCCGCGGCCGCGAACTCGATCTCGCCGCGGTCGAGCAGGCCCTTGATGCCTTCGATCTTCTGCTGCCCGGTCGCGATCTGCTCCGGCGTCGCGCCCTCGGGCAGCGCCACCAGGATGTGCGACAGCTGGTACTGGGCGCCGCCGGTCTGCGCGGCCATCGCCGCGTCCACCTCGGCGTCGCTGACGCTGATCCGGCTCTGCGCGAAGCGCTGGCGCATGCGCTGGACCAGGATCTCGTCGCGCAGCGAATTGCGGAAATCGTCGATCGACATGCCGTCGCGCGCCAGCTGCTGGCGCAGCTGGTCCGGCGAGAGATTGTTCTGCTGGGCGATGTTGCCGATTGCCGCATCGACCTCGGCGTCGCTCACCCGCACGCCGGTTTCGGCGGCGCGCGCGGTCTGCAGCTTGACCAGGATCAGCCGCTCGAGTACCTGGCGCTCGAGCACCGGTCGCGGCGGCAGCTGGTTCTGGCGGTTCGCATACTGGGCCAGGATGTTGGCCACGGCGCGATCGAGCTCGCTCTGCAGGATGACGTCCTCGTCCACCACCGCGGCGATACGCTCGAGCGGCTGGACGGATTGCGCCTGGAGTGTGCCCACGAACAGCAGGGCGGCGCACAGGAATGCGATGCGGGTCTTCATGGGGAGGTGTCTGCGGAAGAGTCGTCCTCGTCCAGGCTGCCGCTCTGCAGCTCCGAGGGCGGGACGAGATAGAGGTCGTCGCGGTGATAGCCGAGAATAGCACGGCGCAGCCGACCCCGATTGTCCGGTCCGGCGGAGCCCAGGCCCTTGAGTTCGATCTCGAGCTGGATCGAATCGTTCATCTCGCCGCGCGTGTTGCGGACGTAGCGCCGGCCCACCAGGCGGGCCGCGATGCAGCAGCTCTCCCACTGCACGCCGGCGATGCCTTCGATGACTTCCCGCGCCTGGAGCGAGTAGTAGTAGCGGCCGACCAGGCTCCAGGACGGGTTGATCGGGTACAGGAAGGAGAGGTCGACCTGCTCGAGCAGGTCGGTCTGGCGCAATACGTTGCGGCGGTAGCGGTAGGACAGGTTGACGATGCCGTCGTCGCCGATCAGGTAGCGGGTACGGAAGGTCGCCAGGTCCTCCCTGCGCGTGGCCGGGTTCCACTGGTAGGAGGCCCCGACCGTCCAGCGGTCGTTGATGGCGTAGTTGGTGTCGGCCACCCAGGACGAACTGCCCTTCTCGACCGGAACCTCGCCGCCCAGGGTGACGCGGGCATCCTCGAAGTAGCGGATCTGCCCCACGCTGGCCGACAGCTTCTCGCGCCCGTCCGACTCGCGGATCAGGCGCGTGGTGAGGGCCAGCGTCAGCTGGTTGGCGTCGCCCTGGCGGTCGGCGCCGGAATAGCGGTTGTCGCGGAACAGCTGGCCCCAGCTGAAGCTCATGGGACGTGTGTCGAACAGCGGGATGTCGTCCTGCTCGCGGTAGGGCGAGTTGAGGTAGAACAGCCGCGGCTCGAGCGTGTGCAGGAAGCTCTCGCCGCGAAAGCGCGTGGTGCGGTCGAGGAACAGGCCGGCATCCACCGTGCCGATGGGCTGGCTGCGCGAGGGCGAACGGTTGGGGAAGGCCTCGTCCAGCTGGTAGCCGGTGTAGCGCCAGGCCAGGGTCGGGGTGACGTACCAGCTGGCGCCTTCCAGGGGCAGGCTCACCCAGGGCTTGAGGTCGAGTCGGCTGCCGCCGGGCTTGAGCTCGGGTTCGACGTGCTCGAAGCGCACGGCCTCGGTGTCGGCGCCCGCGAGGAAGCGCCCGAACGGCTGCTCCCAGCGCAGATAGGTGCGCGGCAGGCGGTTGTAGGGCAGCGCCACTTCCCTGATCGTGTTGTCCGACAGCATGTGGTATTCGGCCAGCGCCGCGGCGGTCCAGTACAGCCCGCGCCCATAGATGCCGATGTTGCTGGGCAACGAGGAGATCGAGACGCCTTCGGCGGTGCTGCTGGAGTCCTCCAGCCAGGCCGGATCGCTGATCCAGTACAGGTTGGCGCGCGCCTGCCAGCTGCGGTTGACGTTGTACGATCCGTTGTAACGGGCCATGCCGCGGTTTTTCTTGCGGTAGTTCTCCGGCGGAATGCGCGGATCGGCGATTTCTTCGGGACGTTCGCGCCAGGTCAGGTCGTCCGAGGGCAGCGCCTCCAGCTCGAAGGTGCCGCGGCCGCGGTCGGTGAGGTAGCGGAACTCGGTGCCCAGTTGCAGGCCGCGCTTGCTCATCCAGCGCGGGGTGAGGGTGAGGTCGTAGTTGGGGGCCAGGTTGAAGTAGATCGGTTGCCGCCAGTCGAAGCCATTGCGGCTGGACACGCTGATGCTGGGGTAGAGCAGGCCGGTACGGCGGCGGTCGTCGGTCGGGAACGGCATCCAGGGCACGTACAGCACCGGCACCTTGCCGATGCGCAGGGTGGCATTGCGGGCCACGCCGGTGCCTTCCTCGGTGTCGACGTCGATGCGCTGCGCGCGCAGTTCCCACCAGCGCTGGCTGGGGGGGCAGGTCGAGTAGGTGGAGCCGAACATCCGGCCTTTCGATTCCTGCATCTCGATGCGCTCGGCGCCGCCGTTGCCGCGCCGCTCGGTGAGCTGGTAGCGCACGTTGTCGATGCGGTGCGAGTCGCTGTTCTGGTCGCCTTCCAGGCGCTCGGCCACCACGCGCATGCCCGAGTCCTGGTAGCGCACGTTGCCGGTCGCGGTATAGGTGCCGGTGTCCTGCGAGAACTCGATGCTGTCGGTGCCCAGGAACTGGTCGCCGCGGCGCAGGGTGACGTTGCCGGTGACGTTGTAGATGCCGCCGTCGACGCCCAGCGTCTCGTCGCCCTGGATGTCGGTGGGCAGGTTCTCGCGGGCCTGGGCGTTGCCGACCGGGGGCTGCGCGTCCGGGAACAGGGGAACCGCGTCCTCGACCGGGCACAGCGACCAGTCGACGGGGATATCGTCGTCCGCATGTGCTGCCAGCGACAGGGCGATACAGAGCGGCAGGGGCAGCAGGCGGAACGCGGCTCGCACGCGACGGAATCCCGGCAACGGAGGGTCGCTAAGCTTGCCGCAAGCCTCGTGCAGCGGCAATGCGCGGCGCCAGCCCCGGTTCATGCGGCCGCAGGGCCTGCCAGCAGCGCTGCGACGTGGGCGACGGCGCCTTCGCCCAGTGCCTGCAGGTCGTAGCCCCCCTCCAGCATCGAGACGATGCGGCCTTCGGCATGACGCCCGGCCAGTCGAGCCAGCTCGCCGGTGATCCAGCCGAAATCGTCCGGGACCAGGTTCACCTGCGCGAGGGGATCGCGGCGGTCGCCGTCGAAGCCGGCCGACACCAGCAGCAGTTGCGGCGCGAACGCGTCCAGCGCCGGCAGCAGGATCTCCCGCCAGCCCCGGCGGAAGGTCTCGCTGTCCGCGCCTGCCGGCAGCAGCAGGTTGACGATGTTGCCGGCACCGCGTTCGTTGGCCGCGCCCGACCAGGGGAACAGCGGCGCCTGGTGGGAACTCAGGTAGAGCACCCGGGGGTCCTGCTCGAAGATCGCCTGGGTGCCGTTGCCATGGTGGATGTCGAAGTCCACGACCGCCACGCGCGCCAGGCCGAAGCGGTCCAGCGCATGGGCCGCGGCCACCGCGATGTTGTCGAACAGGCAGAAGCCCATCGCCGCCTCGATGGTGGCGTGGTGCCCGGGCGGACGCACCGCGCAGAAGGCGACGTCGGCTTCGCCATGCATCACCGCCTCGGTCGCGGCCACGCCGGCGCCGGCCGCACGCAGCGCCGCCTCGGCCGAACCGGGCGAGACCACCGTGTCCGGATCGAGCCGGGTCTGGCCGGGTGGCTGCGGCGCCAGGACCGTCGCCAGCAGGCGCGGATCGTGCACCCGCAGCAGCTGTCCGCGGCTGGCGCGCGGCGCCTCGATCCACTCCATCCGCGGGAACGCCCGGTGCAGCGCCTCGAGCACCGCGCCAAGGCGGTCGGCGCATTCGGGATGGCCCGCCCCGGTATCGTGTTCCAGGCACGCGGGGTGGGTGTAACCGAGAATGCGCGCCATGTGGGAACCCTAGCGTCGGTCGTGACGCCAGATGACCTCGCCCTGCCCATCGGCGCGCGCCAGCACCCGCGCCAGCACGAACAGCAGGTCGGAGAGGCGGTTGAGATAGCCGATCGCCTGCGGGCGCACGGATTCATGCCGTGAGAGCGTCACCGTCTCGCGCTCGGCGCGGCGCACCACCGTGCGGGCGACATGACAGCGCGCCGCCGCTTCGCCGCCGCCGGGCAGGATGAAGTCCTTCAGCGGCGGCAGGGCCTCGTTGTAATGGTCCAGCCGCGCTTCCAGGCGCGCGATGTCGGCATCCGTGATGGCGGCATGGCCGGGAATGCACAGCTCGCCGCCCAGGTCGAACAGCTGGTGCTGGATGGAGACCAGCAAATCGCGCACATCCTCGGGCAGGGCGCTCGCCAGCAGCAGGCCGATGGTCGAGTTGGCCTCGTCGATCGTGCCGTACGCGTTCACGCGCGCGCCGTCCTTGGCCACGCGCGTCCCGTCGCCCAGCCCGGTGGTGCCGTCGTCGCCGGTGCGGGTGTAGATCTTCGACAGGCGGTTGCCCATGCGGGCCGTTGCCTAGACCGTCTGGGCGCGCAGCGCCGGCAGCCGGGCCCGCAGCAGCGCGAAGCCGCCGAACAGCAGTGCCGAGTAGGCCAGCGTGCTGAGCAGGGTGGTCTTGAAGAAGGGCAGGGCGGCCGCGTAGCAGGGCAGCAGGCCGGCATTGCAGGCCGGATAGCCGGGCACCATGAACGAGGTCAGCCAGACCGCGAAGTTGCTCACCAGGAAGAACAGCACCGAACCGGCCAGCGAATAGCCCAGCACGCGGCTGCCATTGACGCGGCCACGCAGGCCGAAGGCCAGCGCCACCGTGGCGAGGATGCTCAGGTAGTTGGCCAGCAGGCTGGGCAGGTAAGCGGTGCTGGTGAAGTAGGCCAGGTAGGTCTCGCCACGCAGCAGGCCCAGCGCCAGGTCGGCGACCAGCATCGCCGCCACCGGCACCACGAACGCGAGGTAGCGCCTGGCGAAGTACGCACCGCCGAACAGGGCGATCGCCTCGATCGGCGCGAAGTTGGGCGGCAGCGGCAGCAGGCGCGAGAACGCGGCCAGCAGGATCATCGCCGTCAGGACCAGGGGGCCGGGTGCGAACGAGGTGTCGGAGGCGGGTCGGGTCATGGCAGGCGGTCGTCGACGGTGGAATCGCCGCATTCTACCCGTTCGCGCGTGGCCGCTCCGTCGCCGCCTTCGCGCCGGCCCGGCCACCGCAGCCGGTATCATGCCGGCGCATGGCAGACCTGCAGATCCACGGCGTACTGATCATCGGCGGCGGCCTCGTCGGTGCCAGCCTGGCGCTGGCGCTGGATCGTGCCGGGGTACCGGCCACCCTGGTCGAGGCCACGCCGCCCGGCGCGATGCCCGGGGTGTTCGACCAGCGCAATCTGAGCTTCGCCGAGGCCACGGTCAACGCACTCGACGCGCTTGGCGTGATGGCGCGGCTGCGGCGGCCCACCGGCGCCATCCGGCGCATCCACATCAGCCGCCAGGGCGACTTCGGCCGGGCCCTGCTGCAGGCGTCCGACTTCGGGCGCGCCGCCTTCGGCCAGGTGGTGGTGGCCCGGGATTTCGGCGAGGCCCTGGAGGCCAGGCTGTCGGAGGCCACGCGCATCACGCGGCTGCGGCCGGCGCGCTTCCTGGGGTTCGAAGGCGCAGCGGATGCGGGCATGCGGCGCGTGCGCATCGCCGACGGCCAGGGCGAGCATGTGCTCGGCGCGCGCCTGGTGGTGGCGGCCGATGGTGCCGGCAGCACGGTGCGGCAGGCGCTGGGGGTCGGGGCGGCGACCCACGACTACGGGCAGCGCCTGTTCGTGGCGCGCCTGCGCAGCCAGCGGGCACCCGACGGCACCGCCTACGAGCGCCTGCGCGACGACGGCCCGACCGCCCTGTTGCCGCGCGGCGACGGCGCTTTCGGCCTCGTGCACGCGGTGTCGGCCGCGCAAGCCGACGCGGTGGCGGCCCTGGCTGGGCCCGCCTTCCTGGCGCGGGTACAGGATGCCTTCGGCTGGCGGGCCGGCCGCCTGCTGGAGGTGGGCGAGCGCAGCGTCCACCCGGCGCTGCGCATCGTCGCGGCCCGCACCATCGCGCCGCGTGCGGTCCTGGTCGGCAACGCCGCGCAGGCCCTGCATCCGATCGGCGCGCAGGGATTCAACCTCGGCCTGCGCGACGCGCTGACCCTGGCCGAACTGGTCGCCGCTGCGGAGGATCCCGGCGCGGCGTCGCTGCTCGAGGCCTATGCCGGGCGCCGCAGCGAGGACCGCGAACGCACCCTCGCCTTCTCCGATGGCCTGGCGCGCATCACCGCCAACTCCGCGCCGCTGCTGCGGCCGCTACGCAGCCTGGGGCTGGCGGCGGTCGACGCGGTTCCGGCGCTGCAGTCGATGCTGGCCGGTGGCGCCATGGGCTACCGCGGCGACGTGCCGGCGCTGTGCCGGGGGCGCGTCGCATGAGCCGCCGCGGACCGCATGACGTGGTGATCGTGGGCGGTGGCGTGGTCGGCGCCGCCTGCGCGCTGGCCCTGGCGCAGGCCGGGCTCGACACCTGCCTGGTCGAAGCCAGGCGACCGCCGGCCTGGTCGCGGGACACGCCCGACCTGCGCGTCTACGCGCTGGCGCCCGACAACGCGGCGCTGCTCGATTCGCTCGGCGCCTGGGGCCCGGTGCGGCAGGCGCGCGCCCATCCCTACCGGCGCATGCACGTGTGGGACGCGGGCGCCGGCGAGCCCCTGGTATTCGATGCCGATTCGCTGGCCCGCACGAGCCTGGGCTGGATCGTCGAGCACGGCCTTCTGGTCGATGTGCTGTGGGAGCGGCTCGAGCAGGCCGGGGTCCGGCTGCATTGCCCGTCCGCGGTCGAGGCCCTGGAGCAGGATGGCGACGGCGTGCGCATGCGCCTGGACGACGGCGGCCGCGTCGCGTCGCGGATCGTCGTCGCGGCCGATGGCGCCGCTTCGCGCCTGCGGGCCCTGGCCGGGATCGCGGTGGACGGCCACGACTATGCGCAGCGCGGCGTGGTCGCCTATGTGCGCACGGCGCAGACGCACGCCGATACCGCCTGGCAGCGTTTCCTGCCGACCGGGCCGCTGGCCCTGCTGCCCTGCGCCGACGGCAGTTGTTCGATCGTGTGGACCTTGCCGGACGACGAGGCGGCGCGCGTTCTGGCGCTGGACGACGCGTCGTTCGGCCGCGAAGTCACCAGCGCCTTCGCGGCCAGGCTCGGCGAGATCGAGCCGGTCAGCCGGCGCGTCGCATTCCCTCTGCGGCGGCAGCTGGCGGCCAGCCAGCAGCAGGGCCGGGTGCTGGTGGTCGGCGATGCAGCGCATGCCGTGCATCCGCTGGCCGGGCAGGGCGTGAACCTGGGCCTGCGCGATGTCGCGGCGCTGCGCGACAGCGTGCTGGATGCGCGCGATCGCCGCGGCAGCTGGGATTCGATGCAGCGGCTCGCGCGCTGGGCGCGCACGCGGCGCAGCGACAACGCGGTCGCGGCCTACAGCTTCGAAGCCATCAACGGGCTGTTCTCCAACGATGCGGTGCTGCCGACCCTGCTGCGCGGACATCTGCTGGGCGCGGCGGGCCGCCTGCCGCCGGTGCTCGAACTGTTCTGGCGCCGCGCCGCGGGGCGCTGACCGGCCCGCCTCAGTGGGTCGCGCCCGCGGGCGCACCGCGCAGCCGCTGCACCAGGGTCACCACGCCCACCACCGCCGCGCCGGCGGCGATGCCCACCGCCGCGTTGATCAGCGTGGGCGTCAGTGCGCCCAGCACCACGCCAACTCCGGGCACCTGCGTGGCCTCCACGGCCGCGTCGCCGATCCATTCGCTGATCGCGTGGAAGCCATGGGTGAGGATGCCGCCGCCCACCAGGAACATCGCCGCGGTACCCGCCACCGCCAGGCCCTTCATCAGCCACGGCGCAGTGCGCAGGATCCCGGTGCCCAGCGCACGCGAGACGCCGCCGACCCCGCGGCTCAGGTACAGGCCCAGGTCGTCGAGCTTGACGATGCCGGCCACCAGCCCGTACACGCCCAGCGTCATCAGCGCCGCGATTCCGGCCAGCACGCCCAGCTGCACGCTGAAGGGCTTGTCGGTCACCGTGCCCAGCGCGATGACGATGATCTCGGCCGAGAGGATGAAGTCGGTGCGGACGGCGCCCTTGATCTTGTCCTTTTCCGCAGCGACCAGTTCCGTGTCGGGCCGCGCCAGTGCAGCGGCATGCGCGACATGGTGGGCGGCACGCGCATTGCGGCTTTCCAGGAACCGGTGCAGCAGCTTTTCCGCGCCCTCGTAGCACAGGAACAGGCCGCCGGCCATCAGCAGGGGCGTGACCAGCCAGGGCAGGAAGCTGCTGATCGCCAGCGCCGCCGGCACCAGGATCAGCTTGTTGCGGATCGAGCCCTTCGCCACCGCCCACACCACGGGCAGTTCGCGGTCCGCGCGTACGCCGCTGACCTGTTCGGCGTTGAGCGCGAGGTCATCCCCCAGCACGCCGGCGGTCTTCTTGGCCGCCACCTTGGTCATCACCGACACGTCGTCGAGGATGGTCGCGATGTCATCGAGCAGGACGAGCAGGCTGGAAGCCATGGGGACAGCCGGAATCGGGGATGGGCGATTGTAGGGGCTGGCGCGTCGCCCGGAGGGTGAGGGCGGTCGCCGCCCGCGCCGGGTGCGGACGCATCAGCCGCGACCGGGAGCCCCCGGCCGCCGGGGCAGGTCAGCGTCGCGCGGAGTATTCGCCGCGGTCGATGCGGCCATCTGCCGCCGCGGTCGATGCCGTCGAACCGGCTGGCGAGCGCCGGTTCGGCCGCGGCCTCCGCGCGCGACAGCACGCCGTCGCCGTTTGCGTGGAACTGGCGGAAGGCCCTGCTGGCCGCGACCAGGACCGGGTCGTCGGCGTGGCTGAGGACGGTCACGACCGGCTCTGGCGCGGCGGACGTCCGGGCAGGCGTCGGCGGCGGGGACCCGAGCGGCGCATCGATCGCCGCGACGGCGGCGCGGGTAGACACCACCGCCCCGGCCGCGGCCCGCGCGGCCATCACGTTGGCGGCCTGCGCCCGCCTGCTGACGTTCGCCTCCGCCTGGGCCTCGACCGGCTGCGCGGTGCCGCCGTGGGCGATCGCGCGGGCGCTGTCGGCGTCATTGGCCGTGTCCGCGGCGCCTGCGCGGATGCCGTGGCGCGCAGTGCCACCTGCCGGACGTGGTCGCCGGCGCTGGCCTCGCCCGCGGCCGTCAGCGCCGGTGCCCGGCCCGCCGCTCCCGCGCGGCGGCCTCTCGGGCGATCCGTGCCACCTCGCGCGCGCCGCGCGCCTGTTCGTGTGCGCGCTCGTTCGTGACGTCGCTGGCGACCCTGGCGGCGTCGCCATCCGGTCTCTGCGCGCCCGCCGCGCCCATCGACAATGCCAACGCCGTGGCCAGCAGGCGCCGCTGCGGCGCGTGTCCCATCATTGGCCGCTCGCGGGCGGTGACCGGTCGCATGCTCGGGGCGGGTCGATCACGCAGGCGTCAAACGGCCCGCCTGCGCGGTGCCGCAGGCGGGGTTCAGTTGCCCGGCCTGCGCATGGCCAGGACGGTGATCTCCTCCCGGTCATGGTAGAGCTGGCGCGCGCGCACCGTCACCGGCACCGCGGCCGCTTCCGCGAAGGCCTCCAGGCTGCGTTGCGTTTCCAGCCAGCGCTTCTTCATCGGCAGCTTGAGGTTGAAGATCGACTGCCGGCACCAGCCCTCGCGGAACCAGTCGCCCATCCGGCGTGCGACCCGGGAGGGCTGCTCGACCATGTCGCAGACCATCCAGTCCAGGGGGCGCGAGGGCTGCCAGCGGAATCCGTCGGCGCGCAGGTGTTCGACCAGGCCGGTGTCGAACAGATGGGCGCGCAGCGGGCCGTTGTCGATGGCGGTGACGCGCAGGCCCTGCCGTGCGAGGACCCAGGTCCATCCGCCCGGCGCGGCGCCCAGGTCGGCAGCGGTCATGCCCTGGCGCAGCAGCGCGTCGCGCTGCGCCGGGTCCAGCAGCACGCGCAGGGCTTCCTCGAGCTTGAGCGCCGAGCGCGACGGGGCGTCGGCGTGCAGCTTCAGGCGCGGCACGCCGAGCGGCCAGGGTGAGGTGGCCGCAGGATCGGCGCTGGCGAGCAGGGCATGGTCGCCGGCCAGGAAACACACGTGCAGGCGCGGCAGCGACGCATCCTCGACCGGACTGAGCAGGCCACGCTTGCGCAGGGCCGGCCGCAGCGCGTTGCCGAAGCTGCGCGCGAGTCCGGACAGCGGCTTGCCGGTGTCCGAATCGGGATGCTCCACCCACAGTGCGCCGTAGCGCGGCGCCCGGCCCGCGTCGGCCGGCATCGCCGCCTCGATCGCCTCGAGCATCGGTGCGATCCGGTCCTTCGGGTCCAGGCCGCGCAGTTCGGCGAACAGCGCCAGCGACTGGCGGGCGAACACGAGCGATCGCCATGGCAGCCTGCGCGCCATCGATGCGTCCTGCCCGAGGAACAGGACATAGCCGTCGCCGCGGTTGGCGCGGGCATAGCCGGCAATCCCTGCCTCGGCGGCGCGGTCGCCCAGTTCGGCGGCGAGGTCGGGCTCGAAGCCGGCGCGGCAGTAGCACAGCAGGCCGGTCATGGCGCGAGCGGTCGCCCGCCGCGGACGGGGGCGTGCGCGGGCGCCGGCCGGGCGATGCGCCCGGCCGCCGCGACAGACTCAGTAGTGACCGGCATTGGACTGTCCATAGCGGCGCAGCACCTCGCAGGCCGCGTCGCGGTGGATGTCGCGCACGACCTCGATGCCGCGGCGCTGCAGTTCCCCGACCCAGTCCGCCGGCAGCGGACCCTCGTCGAACGGCGTCAGCGCCTCGACGTCCTGCGAGCGCGCGCCGATCAGCAGGCGGTCGATGCCGGCCCAGACGGTCGCGCCATAGCACTGGCAGCACGGCTGGGCGGAGGTCGCGAGCACGAAGCGGCCGATGACCTTGTCGTCCAGGTCGCGGTTCAGGCGCGCGCGCTGCAGCCGCTGCTGGGCCAGCATGTAGGCCATGGCCTCGGCGTGCGCGACCGAACAGTTCTGCGGGAGCACGCGGTTCACGCCGACCGAGACGATGCGGTCGTCATCGGCGTTGAACACCGCCGCGCCAAACGGGCCGCCGCTGCCGGCGTCCACGTTCCTGCGCGACAACTCGATCGCGAGCGCGACCTTGGCCTCGTCGCCGGGATACGCACGCGCGACATCGACGTGTTCGTGCACCCATGCCGGCAGGGTGAGGTGGACCTGGGCGTACAGCATCAGCGGTCCACCGGCAGCGCGGCGCCAGCGGCCTGGCAGCGGTTCTGCACGCAGTCGCAGGCCTCGATTTCCTGCCAGCCGCAGACCGAGGCCATGCCGTCGCGCTCGCATTGCGCGCGTACGGCCTGCGCATCCACGGCGGCGTTCGCGTTGACGCAGGCGGGGTAGTAGCCGCAGCAGTTGCCCACGTTGCGGACCGCGCAGTCGCTGGCCACCTTGCACGAGGCGTCGGGCACGGCGGGCGTCGTCCCGGGCAGCGCCGGCGTTGTCGCGGCCGGTGCCTGGGGGGGAGAGGCCGTGGCCACGTCCGCGCGCGGCGCGCACGCGGCGAGCAGCAGGGCCAGGCCTGCGGCGAGCAGCAGGGACAGGTGCGGGCCCGCCATGTCAGGCCTTGGCCGCCCAGGTGTCGCGCAGCGAGACGCTGCGGTTGAACACCGGCGACTCGCTGCGGTGATCGACGCGGTCGGCGACGAAGTAGCCCAGCCGCTCGAACTGGAAGGACTGCTCGGGTGCGGCCGTGGCCGCGGCCGGCTCGACATAGCCGCGCACGCTGCGCCTGGAGTCGGGATTGAGATGGTCGCGATAGCTCTTGCCTTCGCTCTCGTCGTCCGGGTCCGGCACCGAGAACAGCCGGTCGTAGAGCCGGATCTCCGCGGCCACCGCGTGCGCCGCGCTGACCCAGTGGATCGTGCCCTTGATCTTGCGGTTGGCGCCTTCCATGCCCGGCCGCGACTCCGGATCGAGCCAGCCACGCAGCTCGACGATGTTGCCGTCGGCGTCCTTGACCACCTCGTCCACGCGGGCGATGCCGGCGCCGCGCAGGCGCACTTCGCCGCCGGGCACCAGGCGCTTCCAGCCCTTGGGCGGCACCTCGGCGAAATCCTCGCGCTCGATCCACAGCTCGCGCGAGAACGGCACCTCGCGCGTGCCGAAGGACTCGTCCTTGGGATGGTTGGAGAACGACAGGGTTTCGGTGTGTCCTTCGGGCAGGTTGGCCAGTACCAGCTTCAGCGGGTCGACCACCGCCATGCGCCGCGGGGCGGACGCGTCGAGGTCCTCGCGCAGCGCGCCTTCGAGCACCGAGAAATCGATCGTCGAGTTCTGCTTGCTGATGCCCACCCGGTCGACGAACAGGCGCAGCGCCGCAGGCGTGTAGCCGCGGCGGCGCAGGCCCTGCAGGGTATACATGCGCGGGTCGTCCCAGCCGTCGACCAAGCCGTCGGCGACCAGCTGGGTGAGCTTGCGCTTGCTCATCACCGTGTAGTTGATGTTCAGCCGCGAGAACTCGATCTGGCGCGGCCGGGCGGCCACATTGGGCAGGCCCTTGTCGAGCAGTGGCTGCAGCAGCGCCGGGGAGCCGGCCAGATCGACCTTTTCCACGCACCAGTCGTACAGGGGGCGGTGATCCTCGAACTCCAGCGTGCACAGCGAGTGGGTGATGCCTTCGACCGCGTCGCCCAGGGCGTGGGCGAAGTCGTACATCGGGTAGATGCACCAGCCGGCGCCTGCGATCGGGTGCGGCATGTGCTTGATCCGGTACAGGGCCGGGTCGCGCAGGTTGATGTTGCCGCTGGCCATGTCGATCCTGGCCCGTAGCGTGCGCGCGCCGTCGGCGAACTCGCCCGCGCGCATGCGCCGGAAGAGGTCCAGGTTCTCCTCGACACTGCGGTCGCGGTAGGGCGAGTCGCGCCCCGGAGCGGTCAGGCTGCCGCGGTATTCGCGCACCTGCTCGGCCGAGAGGTCGCAGACGAAGGCATCGCCCTGCCGGATCAGCTTCTCGGCGGCCAGGTAGTAGACCTCGAAATAGTCCGACGCGTGGCGCAGTTCGGCCCAGTCGAAGCCCAGCCAGCGCACGTCGTCCTGGATGGCCCGGACGAACTCGGGGTCTTCCCTGGCGGGGTTGGTGTCGTCCAGGCGCAGGTTGCACGCGCCGCCGAACTCCTCGGCGATGCCGAAGTCCAGGCAGATCGCCTTGGCATGGCCGATGTGCAGGTAGCCGTTGGGTTCGGGCGGGAAGCGGGTGCGGATCGCGCCGTGCTTGCCGCTGGCCAGGTCCTCGCGGACGATCTGGCGGATGAAATCCTGGCGGGTGGGGGCGGATTCGGGAGTCGGCGGCAGCCCGGCGGAGGCCGGTTCGGGAGAGGTCATGACGCGCATCAGGGGAAAAACGCCAGTGTAGCCGAGCGTCGGCTCCGTCCCGAGCCCTGCGGGGCGTCGAGGGGACGGGGGGGCGGTCCCGTTGCCGTCGCGGCCGGCACGATGCTTGCTTATCCTTGGTGGACGCGCACGGTGCGCGGGCAGGAGCCGGCATGCACGCCGTCCGACATGCGATCGCGAGATCCGTTCCCCGTCGCGGCCGGCGGCCGCGACCATGCGGTCGTGGAGGTGGGAACTGAGCGTTTCAACCGACACCGGCTCGCGCTACGAGGGACTGATCGCGGTCTGTCTGGCGCTGCTGCTGGGGCTGCTCGCGGTCGCCGCGGCCGGCGGCCTGCCCCATGCCCAGGGTGTGCCCGTCGAACAGGCGCCGCTGTCGGGCGTGGACGCGGCAGCATCGCGGCAGTCCTCGCAGCGGCTGCGCTTCGACCTGCCGCCGCCGGCCGACGGATCGCGCTGGGTGGTGCGCCTGGAACGCGATGCGCTCGATGCGGTCTGGCTGCAGCGGGGCCAGTGGCGCAGCCCGACCCTGGACTTCTTCGCACCGGGCCAGGACGTGGGCGCCCTGCCCAGCAGTTTCCTGTTCCCGCTGCCGGCCGACTGGCAGGGACCGGTGGAACTGGAACTGCATGCCACCGGCAGCGCGCGTCGCACGCTGCGCCCGGAAGTGATGGATCTGGGCCAGGCCATGCGCCTGGAGCAGTACGGCGTGGCCGCCAGCGCGATGATCTACGCCAGCCTGTTCACCATCGGCCTGCTGGCGCTGGCCCTGTACTCGGCCGCGCGCGACCGGATGTTCCTGGGCTTGTTCGGCTTCACGCTGGGCGTGCTGGTCACGCTCTCGGCCGGCAACGGACACCTCTACCAGATCCCGGGGCTGCGCCTGTTCGCGTTCTGGCGTGGCCAGGGCGTGATCGCCCTGTCGCTGCTGCTGTGCGCGGCCTGGCTGCAGATCCTGCTGCGGTACGCGGGCGAGGCGCCCGGCGAGCGGCGCTGGAAGCCGCTGGTCGATGCCATGTCGCTGGCGCTGGCCGCGCTGGCGGGACTGTGCCTGCTCAACCTGGCCTCGCTGGTCTGGATGATCGAACAGCTGCAGACGGTGCCCTACCTGCTGACCCTGCTGGTGAGCATCGCCCTGCTGGTGGAGGCCGGCAGGCGCCGCGTCCCGATGGCCTGGGCGCTGGCGGCGCTGGTGCTGCTGACGCTGGCCGGCGTGGTGGTGGCCGAGCTGGCGACGCGCGGCCACCTGCTCGACACCGTGGCGGTGCGTTATGGCTACCAGCTGGCGATCGCGATGGGTGTGGCGATCCTGGCCGTGGGCCTGCTGGGCCGGATCCGCGAGTACCGGCACCAGCGCGACCGAGAACTGCTGGCCCGCGCCGACACCGAGCGGCGGATGGCGCGGGAGACCGCGCGTTCGCACCTGGCCGCGGACCTGCAGGCGCAGCTGCGGGCGCTGCCGGTGGCGGAAATGCAGGCCAGCGCCTTCCGCCTGCTGATCGACCGGCTGCTGCCGCTGCTGCCGGTGCACTCGTGCGTGGTGGTGGTGCAGGGCCACCATGGCCACGACCTGGTCCTGGCCGAGCCCTCGGGCGAACTGGCCTCGGCGCAGTCGCAGCTGGCCCGGCGCCAGCTCGCGCTCAAGCGGCAGGCGGCCGGCGCGCTGCCGCTGCAGCAACTGGTGACCGATCCGGAACGGCCGTCGGCTGCGGCGATGGAGGCGGTGGTGCCGTTGCAGATCCGTGCGCCGGCCTGGGGCGTGCTGCTGCTGCGTCGCGAGGGCACGGACGGCTTCGCGACCGAGGAACTGTCGCTGGCCGGGGAATTCGCGCAGCTGGCGGTGCAGCAGATCGACCAGGCGGTCGCCGCGCTCAACCTGCGCCGCTCGGCCGAGCTGGATGCGCTCACAGGCAGCCTCAACCGCCGCACCATCGACCAGTGGCTGGCCCGCAGCTTCAGCGAGGCCGCGCGCGAGCAACACCCGGTGTCGGTGCTGTTCCTGGACCTGGACCATTTCAAGTCGGTCAACGACCGCCATGGGCACGCCGGTGGCGACTTCTGCCTGCGCCACGTGGCCGTCGCCTTGCGCGACGCGCTGGATGAAGGCGACGTCTTCGGGCGCTACGGCGGCGAAGAGTTCATCGCGATCCTGCCGGGGCGCAATGGCGCCGCGGCACGCGTGGCCGCCGAACAACTGCGCATGGCCGTGGAGAACCTGCGACCGGTCTGGAACGGCCAGCCGCTGCGCCTGACGGTGAGCGTCGGCGTGGCGACCCGCCTGGGCAACGAGGACACGCCCGAGGGCGCGCTGGCACGGGCGGACCGGGCGCTGTATTCGGCCAAGTCCCATGGTCGCAACTGCGTGCAGGTGGCGCCGGCCGTGTTCACCTGACGGCGCCGGCTTGAAGTGGCGCCGCGCGGCCGCACATCCCAGCGGTCACCCGATGGAGTCGCGCGATGCCTGGAATCGGAGCCTGGAAGCAGCGCCTGCCGCAACCCGGGGAAGCCCTGCCGGGCCGCGACACCCCCATCGCGCTGCATGGAAACCGCCACCACGTGCTCGGCACGCCGCTGCAGGGCGAGTTCGAGGGCCGGGCGCGGGTGCAGTTCGGCATGGGCTGCTTCTGGGGCGCCGAACGCAAGTTCTGGACCCTGCCGGGGGTGGTCACCACCGCCGCGGGCTACGCGGGCGGGCAGACGCCCAATCCCACCTATCGCGAGGTCTGCTCGGGGCAGACGGGCCATGCCGAAGTGGTGCTGGTGGTCTACGACCCGCAGCAACTGTCCTTCGAACGCCTGCTCGGCGTCTTCTGGGAAAGCCACGATCCCACCCAGGGCATGCGCCAGGGCAACGATATCGGCACCCAGTACCGCTCCGTGATCCATTGCCAGACCCAGGCCCAGCATGCGCTGGCCATGGCCAGCCGCGACGCCTACCAGCAACGGCTGGCCGAGGCCGGCTACGGCGCGATCACCACCGATATCGTGTTTCCGGCGCCGGTGTTCTATTACGCCGAGGACGAGCACCAGCAGTACCTGTCCAAGCATCCGGCCGGGTATTGCGGGCTGGGCGGCACCGGCGTGGCCTGCCCGGTGGGCGTGACAGCCTGAGGAATGCGGGCCCGCGGCACGCGGGTGGCCGCGGCCCGCGCACCCGCGCCCGGAGGCGCGGGCGCGGACGGCCGGCTCAGGCGGCGCGGTGGACGGCGGTGACGCGCAGCTTCAGCGGACGGCCCTGCGGCGTGTTCCAGTCGATCGACTGGCCCACCGACAGCCCCAGCAGCGCGCTGCCCACCGGCGCCATGATCGAGATCTTGCCGGCGCCGGCATCGGCTTCGTGCGGGTAGACCAGGGTCAGTGTGTGCTTCTCGCCGCTGTTCTCGTCGGTGCACTCCACCCGCGAGTGCATGCCGACCACGTCGGCGGGCATGACGGCATCGTCGACCACCTCGGCGCGGGTGAGTTCGCCGAGCAGGGCTTCGGCGGTGGCGTCGTTCTGCCACCGCGGCGAGTCGATCACGGCCTCCAGGCGCGCCGCGTCGCGGCGGGAGACGACGATCGGGGGCGGCAGGCCGCCGCTGGATGGGGAGGTCATGTTCGGTCTTGCTCCGTGGAAGTGCAGCGCGCGGCCAGGGCGGCGCGCAAAGAAAAACGGACGGCGCGTCCAGCGCGTCGCCCGCTCATGGTGCGGCTACCGTAGCGTCCCGGGCCCCCGGCTTCAAGTGGCCGGCGACGGGGTCACAGCAGGTCGGGGGGCGGCGCGAGGCCGCCGCGGACCACCGGATCGGCTACCGGCGGGCCGAGCAGGGCCGCCGGCAGGTCGCGGAAGACATTGGCCAGCCCGCCCAGGAAGCCGGCCATGGCCGAGCTGCGGCGCCAGAACATGCCGATCTGGCGGCTTGGCTGGACTCCGCTGAACGGCAACACCCGGATGTGCCGCGGCTGGCTGACCGGCGGCTGCACGGCCAGGGCCGGCAGCAGGGTGATGCCGACATTGGCGGCGACCATCTGCCGCAGCGTTTCCAGGCTGGTGGCGCGGAACTCGCTCTTTTCCTGCGCGCCGGCCAGGTGGCAGACCTCGAGGGTCTGCTGGCGCAGACAATGGCCGTCCTCCAGCAGCAGCAGGTTCTCGCTGGCCAGCTGGGCGACGTCGAGCGAGCTGCGGCTGGCCAGGCGGTGCTGTTCGGGCACGGCCAGCAGGAACGGCTCCTCGAACAGGAACTCGTGGTGCAACTGGTCGTCGTGTATCGGCAGCGCGAGGATCGCCGCGTCCAGACGGCCGTCGCGCAGCCGTGCCAGCAGCTCGTCGCTTTTTTCCTCGACCAGCAGCAGCTGCAGGTCGGGGTAGCGCTCGCGCAGGGGCGGGATCACGTGCGGCAGCAGGTAGGGGCCGAGGGTGGGGAAGATCCCCAGCCGCACCGCCCCCGCCTCGGGCCGCTGGCTGCGCCGCGCGGCCTCCTTCATCTGCTCGGTCTCGGCCACCACGCGCCGGGCCCGCTCGACGATCTCCAGCCCGATCGGGGTGAGCATCACCTTGCGCGGCGCGCGTTCGACCAGGGCCACGCCCAGCTCGTCCTCGAGCTTGCGGATCTGCGTCGACAGCGTGGGCTGGCTGACGAAGCTGGCTGCGGCCGCCCGCCCGAAGTGGCGATGGTCGGCGACCGCAATCAGGTACTTGAGGTCGCGCAGGTTCATCGGCTCAGGCGCTGTGCGCTTCGGCCAGCGCCGGGGCCGCGGGCGCCGGCGCGGAGGTCCTGATCAGATGGTCGAAGGCGGCCAGTGCTGCCTTGGCGCCTTCGCCCATCGCGATCACGATCTGCTTGTACGGCACCGTCGTGCAGTCGCCGGCGGCGAACACGCCCGGCATGCTGGTCTGGCCGCGGTCGTCCACCACGATTTCGCCGCGCGGGGACAGCTCGATCGCGCCGCGCAGCCATTCGGTATTGGGCAACAGCCCGATCTGCACGAATACGCCCTCCAGTTCGATCCGGTGCGCGTCGCCGCCGACGCGGTCCCGGTACGCCAGGCCGGTGACACGGCTGCCATCTCCCAGCACTTCGGTGGTCTGGGCGCTGGTGATGATGCGCACATTGCGCAGGCTGCGCAGCTTGCGTTGCAGCACTTCGTCGGCGCGCAGCCGCTCGTCGAATTCGATCAGGGTGACATGGGCGACGATGCCGGCCAGGTCGATGGCCGCCTCCACGCCGGAGTTGCCGCCGCCGATCACCGCCACGCGCTTGCCCTTGAACAGCGGGCCGTCGCAGTGCGGGCAATAGGCCACGCCCTTGTTGCGGTACTGGTCCTCGCCGGGCACGCCCATCTGCCGCCAGCGCGCGCCGGTGGACAGGATCACCGTCCTGGCCTTCAGCGAGGCGCCCGCGCCGCCGTCGGGGGCCGCCAGCTTCACCTCGACCAGGCCGTCGGCGCCGGCCGGGACCAGCTGCGTGGCGCGTTGCAGGTTCATCACGTCGACCTCGTACTCGCGCACGTGCTGCTCGAGCTGGGCGGCGAGCTTCGGGCCTTCGGTGTGCGGCACCGAGATGAAGTTCTCGATCGCCATGGTGTCGAGCACCTGGCCGCCGAAACGCTCGGCCGCCACGCCGGTGCGGATGCCCTTGCGCGCGGCGTAGATCGCAGCCGCGGCGCCGGCCGGGCCGCCACCGACGACGAGCACGTCGAACGCCTCCTTGCCCGCGATCCTGGCCGCCTCGCGCTGCGCGGCGCCGGTGTCGAGCCTGGCCACGATCTGCTCCAGGCTCATCCGCCCCTGGTCGAACAGTTCGCCGTTGAGGAAGATCGAGGGCACCGACATCACCTGGCGCGACTCGACCTCGTCCTGGAACAGCGCGCCGTCGATCGCCACGTGCGAGATGTTCGGGTTGAGCACCGCCGCCAGGTTGAGCGCCTGGACCACGTCCGGGCAGTTCTGGCAGCTGAGCGAGTAGTAGGTCTCGAAGCGGTATTCGCCTTCGAGCGCGCGCACCTGTTCGAGCAGTTCGGGCGCGGCCTTGGACGGATGGCCGCCGACCTGCAGCAGGGCCAGCACCAGCGAGGTGAACTCGTGACCCATCGGCAGGCCCGCGAAGCGCAGGTGGATGTCGTGGCCCGGGCTGGTGAGGGCGAAGGAGGGCTTGCGCTCGGCGTCGTCACGGCGCACTTCGACCGAGATCCGGTCGGACTGGGCGCGGATGTCCTCCAGCAGTTCCAGCATCTGCTTCGAGCTGTCGCCGTCGTCCACCGAGGCGATGATCGAAACCGGGCGCTGGAGCCGTTCGAGGTAAGCCTTGAGCTGGGCCTTGAGGTCGTTGTCGAGCACGGTGACTCCTGGATAAGGCAATGCGGAAGCGGATCGGAACCGACGCCGGCGGGCGGCGGGGGCGAGGGAGGACCCGGCGGCCAGGGCCGGCATCGGCTCCGATCCGCTCCCGCGCCGCCGGATGGCGGCACGGGGCGGGCTGAATCGGTGGATCAGGCGCGAAGCCGGATCAGATCTTGCCGACCAGATCCAGCGACGGCTTCAGGGTCTTCTCGCCTTCCTTCCACTTGGCCGGGCAGACCTCGTTCGGATGCGCGGCAACGAACTGCGCGGCCTTGAGCTTGCGCAGGGTCTCGCTGACGTCGCGGGCGATGGCGTTGTCGTGGATCTCGACGGTCTTGATCACGCCTTCGGGGTTGATGATGAAGGTGCCTCGCAGGGCCAGGCCTTCTTCCTCGATGTGCACGCCGAAGGCGCGGGTCAGCTGGTGGGTCGGGTCCCCGACCAGCGGGAACTGGGCCTTGCCCACGGCCGGCGAGGTCTCGTGCCACACCTTGTGCGAGAAATGGGTATCCGTGGTGACGATGTAGACCTCGGCACCGGCCTTCTGGAACTCGGCGTAGTTGTTGGCGGCGTCCTCGACCTCGGTCGGGCAGTTGAAGGTGAAGGCGGCCGGCATGAAGATCAGGACCGACCACTTGCCCTTGAGGCTGGCGTCGGTGACTTCGATGAATTCGCCGTTCTGGTAGGCGGAGGCCTTGAAGGGCTTGATTTCGGTATTGATCAGGGACATGGACACCTCGTTGGTTGCTGACACGACCGGGATATGGGTCGAAGGAAATGATAGGCAGTGACTATCGATTTGTAAAATCGAGCAATACGATCTAATCGATAGTTAATATCTATCGAAATTTCCCGATTTCAAGGGCCTGATTGCCGTGCGTGGGCTTGCATCCGTTATTGCAGTGCAGCATATTTCGGTCACGCCACTGTTGTCCGCGGGCGAGGAAGGTTCCAACCGCGGCGCAGGGGCAGGGCATGGGACCGGGCGCCGCGAGGCGCAGGTCCAGCCGAGTTCCGTATCCGTTTCTCCCTCCCACACGTATACGGAATCTTTGAAGGCGGCCTCGGCCGCCTTCATTTTTTTCCGGCGGCGCGCGGTCGCCGCTTCGCTACGATGCCCCGATGAACGATCCCGCTTCCGCGCCCACCGTCCGCCGCCTGCTCGATGCGGCGCGTGGCCGGGTAGATCCGGACGACGCGGCCCTGCTGCTGGCGCACGTCCTGGGCCGTGCCCGCGCCTGGCTCTATGCCCATGGCGGCGACCCGGTCGAGGCGACCACGGCAGATGCCTTCCGGGCGCTGCTCGACCGCCGCGAAGCCGGCGAGCCGGTGGCCTACCTGTGCGGCCAGCGCGGGTTCTGGACACTCGATCTCGCGGTCACGCCCGACACCCTGATCCCGCGGGCGGACACGGAATTGCTGGTCGAGCTCGCCCTGCAACGGTTGCCAGGCGATCGTGCGCTGCGCATCGCCGACCTCGGCACGGGCAGCGGTGCGATCGCGCTGGCGCTGGCCAGCGAGCGGCCGCGCGCGCGGGTGCTGGCCACCGATGCCAGCGCAGCGGCGCTGGCGGTGGCCGCCGACAACGCCCGGCGCCTGGCGCTGGACAACGTGGAGTTCCACCAGGGCGACTGGTTCGCAGCGCTTCCGGGCCAGCGCCTGGACCTGGTCGCCAGCAATCCGCCCTATATCGCCGCGGACGATCCGCACCTGGCGCAGGGCGACCTGCGCTACGAGCCGGCCGGCGCACTGGCTTCCGGTGCCGACGGCCTGGACGACATCCGCCGCATCATCGCCGATGCGCCGGGGCATCTGCTGCCCGCGGGCTGGCTGCTGCTCGAGCATGGCTGGACCCAGGCCGCCGCGGTCCGCGCGCTGCTGCAGGCGGGCGGGTTCGCCGACGTCGCCACCGTGCAGGATCTGGAAGCGCGCGATCGCGTCAGCCTCGGCCGGCTGCCGGATTAGCCGCGCGCTGCCGGGCCGGTTCCGGCGCGGCCCTGCGCAGCACATCGCCCGCGCGGTCGCGCCGACGCGGCGCGACCACTAGACTGGGTCATCGTTCTTCCGCGGAGGCGCCGCATGCGCACGCTGTACCCCGAGATCGCGCCCTACGACACCGGCACCCTCCAGGTCGATGGCCGGCACACGCTGTACTACGAACAGTGCGGCAATCCCAAGGGCAAGCCCGTCGTCCTCCTGCATGGCGGCCCCGGTGGCGGCTGCAACGCCAAGATGCGCCGCTTCCACGACCCGGCCAGGTACCGCATCGTCCTGTTCGACCAGCGCGGTTCCGGCCGTTCGACGCCGCATGCCGACCTGGTCGACAACACCACCTGGCACCTGGTCGCCGACATCGAGGCGTTGCGCGAGCACCTGGGCATCGAGCGCTGGCAGGTGTTCGGCGGCTCCTGGGGCTCGACGCTGGCCTTGGCCTACGCCCAGGCCCACAGCCTGCGCGTGACCGAACTGGTGCTGCGCGGCATCTTCATGCTGCGCCGCTGGGAGCTGCAGTGGTTCTACCAGGAAGGCGCCTCGCGCCTGTTCCCGGAGGCCTGGGAGCACTACATCTCGGCGATCCCGGAAGACGAGCGCGACGATCTGATCGCCGCCTTCCACCGCCGCCTGACCTCCGACGACGAGGCCACGCGCCTGGCCGCGGCGCGCGCCTGGAGCGTGTGGGAGGGTGCGACCTCGTTCCTGCGCGTGGACGAGGATTTCGTCACCGGTCACGAAGACGCGCAGTTCGCGCTCGCCTTCGCCCGCATCGAGAACCACTACTTCACCAACAAGGGCTTCTTCGAGGTCGACGACCAGCTGTTGCGCGACGCCTACCGGATCGCCGGCACCCCGGGCGTGATCGTGCACGGCCGCTACGATGTCGTGTGCCCGGTGCAGAACGCCTGGGACCTGCACAAGGTCTGGCCCAAGGCCGAACTGGCGATCACCCCGACCTCCGGGCATTCGGCCTTCGAGGCCGAGAACATCGACGCGCTGGTGCGCGCGACCGACCGTTTCGCCTGAGCCGCGCGCCGCGCCGGCTCAGCCCGGCGCGAAGCGCTCCTGCAGCGCGGCGAACAGCCGCGCCAGCCGCTCCGCCCAGGCCTGCTGGCCGGCCGCGTCGGCGATCAGGTCCTGGCGGATCTCCAGTTCCACATGCGGCAGTCCGCGGCGTTCGGCGTGGACCGGGATGGCGTAGTCGGTGGCATCGCTGACCGCGTAGGGCTGGTTGTCGCCGACGACCAGGTCCCCTTCGGCGAGCAGCAGGTCGCGCAGCGCATGCGCCAGCCGCGCATCGCGCTGGTACAGGACGCCCGCATGCCAGGGCCGCGCGATTCCGCCCATCTCCGGGGTGAAGCTGTGCATCGCCACCAGGATGGTGGGGATGCCGGCGCGCGCACGGCGGTCGAGTTCGGCCTCGATGCGCGCGTGGTAGGGCCGGAAGATCTCCGCGATGCGGCTGTCCCGGGCGGCCGCATCCAGCCCGGCGTTCCCCGGCACCTGCGTGCCGTCGCTGTGCGCCACGATCGAACCGGGCGCATCGGGCGGGCGGTTGCAGTCGATCACCAGCCGCGAATAGGCCTGCAGGATCGCGCAGGCATCGAGCCGCCCGGACAGTTGCGCGGTGACCCCGGCGATGCCGATGTCCCAGCCGATGTGGCGGTCCAGCTCCTGCTGCGGCAGGCCGAGCCGGGCCAGGGCCGCGGGCACGGCCTGGCCGGCGTGGTCGGCGATCAGCAGCCAGGGCGAGCCGCCCGCGGCGCGCAGCACCTGGACCGGATCCGGGTCGGCGCGGCCCAGCAGGCGGGCCGGCGCCTCAGCGGCGGGGCGAGCCATCGGGTTCATGGTCGACCATCCACAGGCCGGCCCAGAGCTTGAGGTCCAGCTCATAGCCTTCGGCGTGCTTGCGCATCAGCCAGGCCGGCGCGTCGGCGCGTGGCACCGCGTGGACGATGATGTCCTCGTCGCCCACGCCGCCGCCTTCGCCGACCTTGCGCAGCTCCAGCGCGCGCGCGAAGGCGATGCGCTCGTTGCTCATGCCCGACGAGGTCGGGCCGACCAGCAGCACGTCGACGCGGCCGGCCTCCCAGCCCGTTTCCTCGATCAGCTCGCGGCGTGCCGCCGATTCGAGCGTGTCGTGGCTGTGGTCGTCGCCGACCAGGCCGGCCGGCATCTCGATCGTGCGTGCGCCCAGCGGCACGCGGTACTGCTCGACGAACAGTACCTCGTCGTCCGGCGTCACCGCGATCACCAGCACCGCCAGGCCGTCGCGGCCGTGCGTGCGTTCGCACGACTCCCAGTGGCCGCGGCGCACCAGCCGCAGCCACTGGCCTTCGTACAGCAGTTCTGCGTCGGTCGCGGGCGTGTTCATGCCGGCATGGTACCCGGGGCCGCGTACACGTCCAGCGCTTCGGGATCGGCCTGCGGCGGCTGGTACTCCAGCCCCGCCGCCGCGTACAGCCGGCGCCGCGTCAGCGGGCCGAACCGCAGATGGCCGCACAGTCGCGAGACCGCCTCGGCATCGGCGGCCGCGCGGATGAAGGAGGGGCCGGCCCCGCCCAGCGGCGCGTCGCAGGCGATCGTGGTCAGCTGCCGGCACAGCAGGGCGCGCTCGCGGTGCTCGCGCAGGCGGGCGGCCGCCTGGGCCGCGCCGCGCAGGCGCAGGAATGGCACCTCGTCCACGCGCGCGAGCAGGGCGTCCAGCGTGCCGAAATGGGCCAGCAGCACCGCCGCGGTCTTGGCGCCGATGCCCGGCACGCCGGGAATATTGTCGATGGCATCGCCGCACAGCGCCAGGTAGTCGGCGATCTGGCGCGCCTCCACCCCGTGACGTGCCTTCACGCCGGCCGCGCCCCAGCGCTGCCCGCGGGCGAAGTCCCATTGCTCGTCGTGCAGGTCGAGCAGCTGCGACAGGTCCTTGTCGGCCGAAACGATCACGCCGCGGTGGCCCTGCGCGCGCGCCATGTACAGCGCGCTGCCGATGAGGTCGTCGGCCTCGTACTCGCCATGCGCCAGCACGTTCAGGCCCAGCGCGGCGGCCAGCGCCTTGCAGTGCGTGAACTGGCGCCGCAGTTCCTCCGGCGCCGGCGGGCGGTTGGCCTTGTACTGCGGGTACAGCGCGTTGCGGAAGCAGCTGTCGATGGCTTCGTCGAACGCGACGACGATGTGGCGCGGCCGCTCGCGTTCCAGCAGTTCGAGCAGGAAGCGCGCGAAGCCGTGCACGGCGTTGCTGGGCCAGCCGTCGCTGTCGCGGAACTCGTCGGGCATCGAATGCCATGCGCGGAACACGTACAGGCTGGCATCGACCAGGTAGAGCGGAGCGCCGGGCGCGGTGGCGGAGACCGCGCTCACGGCGCGAACTCGGCCAGCAGCGACGCCGGGTCCGGGCGCTCGCGTTCGGGCGCCTCCAGCAGGGGCGTCCCGATATGGATGAATCCGGCCACGCGCTCGTGCGGTCCCAGGCCGAGCAGGGCGTGGACCTGCGGATCGTAGGCCGGCCAGCCCGTCAGCCAGCAAGCGCCGAAGCCCAGCGATTGCGCAGCCTGCAACAGGCCGAAGCAGACGCAGCCGGCGGTGAGCAGGCGCTCCTGCTCGGGAATCTGCCGATCGTCCGGGTCCAGCACCGCGATCACGGTGATCACGAGCGGCGCATGGCTGAAACGCCGTCTATCCTTGTCCAGTTCCGCTTCGGCAGCATTGCCGTTGCGACGCTGGGTAATGGCGGCCAGCGACTCGCCCAGTCGCGCGCGCGCGGCTCCGGCAATGCGCAGGAACCTGAACGGAACGCGCTTGCCGTGGTCGGGGACGCGCACCGCCGAGCGCAACATACGCAGGACGGTCGCGTCGTCGGGGCCGGGCTCGCCGAGCTGGCGTGCCGGCACGGAGCGGCGCAGATCGAGCGGGATGGGCGCGGGATCGGAGGTATTTGCGGATGCAGTCACAGACTCCTGCCTGTCAAACCTGAATGATGTGATGGCGATTCAACCTTGCGCATTGTCCCCCAAATGACGCCCCGTGCCGTTCCGACAGGTCAGCCAACCAGCCGGGGAGCCGCTACGCGCGCTCCTGCGCAGGTGCTTGAGGCGCTGAAACACGAGGCGATGACCGAGCTCGGCGGCGTGCTGTCCGGGTTCTGGAGCGCCATCGAGGAGCAGGTGCGACTCGCCTCCCTGGCCGGCCACGACTATGTCGCCGCGCAGGAGGACCGCGTGGCGGTGATGGCGCTGAGCCATCGCGCGCTGGAACTGGCCACGCGCTTCCGCGAATCGATCGAGCAGGAATTCGCGCGCTGGCTGGATCCGGAAGACGCGCCGGCGCGCGACCGCTCGCTGACGCTGATGTCCGAGTCGGAGCTGGAGATCCATCTGGCCGGGCAGCAGATCGTCGAGCTGCTCGACCACCAGTTCCTGCATCCGCTCGCCCAGCTCGACGAGCGCCTGCGCCAGTTGTCGGAAGCGCTGGGCATCCGCCGTTCGCGGCCCAATCCGCTGCGCCCCGAGGTCGCGGTCACCGCGTTCGTGGCCTTGTTCGAAGCCGACGACCTCACGCCGGGCCTGCGGGCGATGGTGTTCCAGCAGTTCGACAAGCGCCTGCCCAAGGTGCTCGCCGAACTCTACGACAAGGCCAATGCCACCCTCGACGCGGCGGCGTTCCGCCCCCCGGCCGCCACGCCGGCGCCTCGCGGCGCGGGCGGGGGGACGGCCGCGCCGCGGCCGGACACGCGCGCCGGGCATGATCCGGCCAGGGAGTGGGTGCCCGACGGAGGCGTGGTACCCCATGTCGGCGCGGATACGGGGCCCGCGGGGCAGGGCGGGGAAACCGGGCACTTCGGTGGCGACCCCGGCGCCGTCCCTGCTTCCGGCGGCGGTCCCGTCGCCGAGGGATATGCCGGCGAGAGCGCGGCGACCAGCCGCGTGCGCGAGCAGGTGGTGGCCGAGGCGCTGGCCAGCGGACGCCCCCTGCGCTACCGGGATCTGGTCCGCGACCAACTGCGCGCCTGGCGCTCGCGCGCCTCCTCGGACGCCGGCGACGCGCCGGCGCTGCCTGGGCGGACCCGACTGCCGGCGCCCCGGCACGACGCGGCCCGCGGGGCTGGACACGTGCTGGACACCGACGAGCTCGTCAGCCTGGCCTCGCTGCTCCAGGGCGACGATCCGGCCCCGTTCGAGAAGGTTCTGGCGGGCGAAGACCAGCGGCCGCTGGCCGACGTGATCCGGCATTCGCTGCTCGACGGCGTGCGCCAGATCGGCTTCGATCCCGCCAACACGCATTTCAGTGGTGACGAGGAGGATGCGATCGACCTGATCGGCATCCTGTTCCAGTCCCTGTTCGACGCCAACGACCTGGCCGGCGACGCCCGCCAGCTGTACGGCAAGCTGGTGGTCCCGTACCTGAAGGTCGCGCTCACCGACGACTCGCTGTTCAATCGCCGCAGCCATCCGGCGCGGCGCCTGCTCGATGCGGTCACCGAGGCCTGCGACGGCAACGCCGGCCGCACGCCGCAGGACCAGGAAACGCTCAACCAGGCCGGGCACGCGGTCGACCGCGTGGTCGAGGAATACCAGGACGACCAGGCGATCTTCGAACTGGCTGCCTCGGAACTGCGCGACCATCTCGACCAGCAGCGGCGCCGCGCCGAACTCACCGAGAAGCGCGCCGCCGAGGCCATCCACGGCCGCGAGCGCCTGCAGCAGGCCCGGCAAAGCGCGGCCGACCTCGTCGCATCGCGCCTGTCTGGCCGACCGCTGACCGCCGCCGTCGCGCATTTCCTGGACCGCCACTGGCGCCACCACCTCACCCAGACCTGGCTGCGCGACGGGCCGGATTCGGAGCGCCACCTGGCGGCGATCAACCTGGGCGATGCCATGGTGCAGGTGGATACCGATTCGGCCGACGTGCGCGGGGCGGTCGTGGCGCGGCAACTGCTCGCCCTGCAGGTGCCGCTGGGCGAGTGCTACGCCAGTTGCGGCATGGAGGCGGGCGCGGCACGCGATGCCATGGCGCGCATCATCTCCGCCCTGGCGCTGCCAGACACGCCGCGCACCGTGCACCAGCCGCAGCTCGAGGAGCCTGCCGAGGGCGGCGAGGGCGACGGGGTCCTGCGCGTGGCCGGCGGAAGCGCGCAGCTCGAATTCGATCCGGCGATCGCCGCGCGCATGCGCCGGCTGCGCGTGGGGCAGGGGCTGCGCCTGGTGGACGAGGACGGCCAGGACAGCGCCGGCCGCATCGCCTGGATCAGCCCGCTGACCGGGCGCTTCCTGATCGTCAACCGGCGCGGCCTGCGCAAGACGGTGGTTTCGCCCGAAGAACTCGCGGTCATGGTCGCGCGCGGCCAGGCGCAGGTCCGTTCCGTGGATTCGCCGTTCGACGAGGCGATGAAGCAGTTGTGGCAACGGATCAACGTGCAGGCCGAGGACGCCGACCCCGGTCCGCAGCGGCGCCTCGGCTGAGTCAGGTGCCCGCGTCGCGGCCGCCGCGGCGATTGGCTACGATGCAGCGACTTCCGCTCGGGACCGGTGCATGGCCATGATCATCGCAGTCGCATGTGAGCAGGCGCCCGGCGAGCGGCGCGTGGCCCTGACGCCGGAAACGGCGAGGAAGCTGGTCGCGGCCGGCGCCACGGTCCGGGTCCAGCGCGGGCTGGGCGCGCGCGCCTATTTCCCCGACGCGGCCTATGCGGAGGCGGGCGCGGACGTGGTCGATGGCGAGGTGCTGCCCGATGCAGACCTGGTGCTGTGCGTGCAGGCGCCGCCGGCCGCGGCGATCGCGCGGATGAAGCGGGGCGCGGTCCTGGTCGGCGCCCTCCACCCGCAGGCCGACCCGGCGCGCGCCGAGGCCATCCGCGAGGCCGGCGTGGTCGCCTTCCCGCTCGAACGGCTGCCGCGCACGACGCGCGCCCAGGCAATGGACATCCTCAGTTCCCAGGCCGGCATCGCCGGCTACAAGGCGGTGCTGATCGCCGCACTGCTGGCGCCGCGCTACTTCCCGATGCTGACCACCGCGGCCGGGACCATCCGGCCATCGAAGGTGCTGGTCATCGGCGCCGGCGTGGCCGGCCTCCAGGCCGTGGCGACGGCCCGGCGCCTGGGCGCCCAGGTCGAGGGTTTCGACGTGCGGCCCGAAACGCGCGAGCAGATCGAGTCGCTGGGCGCCCGCTTCCTCGACCTCGGGGTCAGCGCGGCCGGCGAGGGCGGCTATGCCCGCCAGCTGACCGACGAGGAGCGCGCGCTGCAGCAGCAGCGCCTGGCCGAACACATCAGGGGCATCGACGTGATTGTCTGCACGGCCGCCGTGCCGGGCCGCCCGGCGCCGAAGATCGTCGGTGCGCAGATGGTGGCGGGGATGAAGCCGGGCAGCGTCATCGTCGACCTGGCGGCCGAAACCGGAGGCAACTGCGAACTCACGCGTCCGGGGGAGACCATCGAGCATGACGGCGTGACCATCGCCGGTCCGCTCGATCTCGCCAGCCAGGGCGCCCTGCACGCCAGCGAGATGTACGCGCGCAACCTCTACAACTTCGCGTCCCTGCTGCTGAAGGACGGCGCGCTCGCCTTCGACTGGGACGACGAACTGCTGGCCAGGACGGTCTGGCCCGAGCGCACGCCGGCCTGAGCCGGGGCGGCGCGCCCACGCAGGCGGGCCCGGGCCATGGGACCGTCGGCAGCGCACGATGGCGGCTGCGCGAGGCCGGCCCGGCGGGCACGCCGGCCAGCGGCGCTAGCGCGGGCGCTCGTGCGTGCGCGGCGGATGCGCCTGGACCCAGGCCTTGCGCTGCTCCGGGGTCATCTCCTTCCAGCGCTGCATCAGGGCCTTGCGTTCGGCCTCCGGCAGCCCACGGCTGTGTTCGAACAGGGCTTGCGCCTGCTGGCGCTTCTCCGGCGGCAGCTCGCGCCAGCGCCGGATGCCGTGGCGTGCGTTCTCGCGCTGTTCCGGGGTCATCGACTGCCAGCGGCGCGCGTGTTCGAGCATGTGCGCGCGCTTGTCGGGGGCGCTGCGGTTCCAGCGCTCGCGCACCGGTGCGAGCAGCAGTTCGCGCTGTTCGGCCGTGAGCCGGTCCCACTCGGGCAGGGGCGCGGCCCCTGTGGCGGGGGCCTGCGCGGCGGCGGCCAGCGGGGCCAGGGCCAGGAAGAGGGCGAACAGTCGGATACGTGGCGTCATGGTCTACTCCATCGCGATCAGGTCGGCGTCGCCGGAGGCGAGCCAGACGTAGAAGTCCGGGGCCTGGTCGAGGTCGTCCAGGACGGTCTCGATGCCGGGTTCGGCGGACGCGGCCGCGAGGGCCGGGGTGGCCGGCGCGACCGCTGCCTCGTCGAGCATGCCCAGCCCGACGCCGAATCCGGCGGCAACCGCCACCAGCGAGGCGAAGGCCGCGACAGGCAGCTGCCAGCGCTGCCGCGGCGCACCGTTCAGCGCGGCATGGCGGCGGCGATGCAGTTGCGCCATGGTCGCGGCCGACACGTGCACGAGCGAATCGGCATGCGCGGCGCACGCGGCGCGATCGAGCCGCTCATGGCCAAGCTCGGGGCTGTTCATTGGAATTCCTCCAGTTGTTTCTGCAGTGCTTCGCGGGCGCGGAACAGGTGGGTCTTCACCGACCCCTGGCTGCAACCCATCACCCGGGCGGTCGCTTCCACGTCCAGCTCCTCGAGCACGCGCAGGGTGAAAGCCTCCCGCTGGCGCGCCGGCAACCCGCGCAGGGCGGCCGCGAGCCTGGACCAGGCCTCGCGGCCGTCGTGCGCGCGGGACGGGTCGGGCGTGGCCTCGTCGGCCCAGTCGATCTCCTCGCCCTCGGGGTCGCGCGCGTCGGTCAGCCAGGTGAGCCGGAACTTGCGCCTGCGCTGCAGGTCGATGATCCGGCTGCGCAGCACCGACCAAAACAGGGGCGTCCATTCGTCGGCGGGGCGGTCGCGGTAGGCCAGCATCCGGGTCATCGCGTCCTGGACCGCATCCAGCGCGTCCTCGCGGTGGCGTAGGCCGGCCTCGGCGAAGCGGAAGGCACGGGTGGAGACCTCCGCCAGGAACTGCTCGAGCGTCGCGGCGCGGGCGGGCGCAGGCGCGGACGGGACAGCCGGGGCGGGGGGATCTTCCACGCCGCCCAGCCTAACCGCTGGCGCTACGGCCGCCCCGCCTGCGCGCAGGGCCGCCTGCCCGATGTCGTGTCCACCATCCATCTCGCCTGCCATGGGGTCCCCGGGGGGTACGGAGATGACAACGCGCCCGGGCCGCGGCGGTTGACGCGGGCGCGCCGGGTTCAGCCATGGTTATGATGCCGCTTCGGCAGCGCGTGGAGACCGGGATGAGCGACGGGTTCGTGGCCTTGTACATCTTCATGCTCGCGGCGATCGCCGGGCACGTGATCATCTCGCGGGTGCCGGTGATCCTGCATACGCCGCTGATGTCGGGCAGCAACTTCATCCACGGAATCGTGCTGATCGGGGCGATGGTGGTGCTGGGCCATGCCGACACCCCGCTGGAAAAGGCGATCGGCTTCCTGGCGGTGCTGATGGGGGCGGGCAACGCCGCCGGCGGCTACGTGGTCACCGAGCGCATGCTGGAGATGTTCCGCTCGTCCAGGAAGCCGGAGCCCAGGCCGTGAGCGGCGCCGCGATCGCCGACCTGCTGGTCAAGGCCAGCTACCTGGTCGCCGCCACCCTGTTCCTGCTCGGCCTGCAGCGCATGGCCTCGCCGATGACCGCGCGCAGCGGCATCCGCTGGGCCGGCCTGGGCATGGTGATCGCCACCGTCGCCACCTTCTTCCTGCCCGGCCTGCACAACGTTCCACTGATCCTGGCCGCGATCGCGATCGGCACGGCCCTGGCCTGGGTCTCGGGCAAGCGCGTGGCGATCACCGACATGCCGCAGATGGTGGCGCTGTACAACGGCCTGGGCGGCGGGTCGGCCGCGGCCATCGGCGCGGTCGAGCTGCTGCGCTGGTCGGCGCTGGGCCAGGCCAGTGCGATGGTCCCGCTGGTGCTGGCGGTCCTGGGCGCACTGATCGGTTCGGTCGCGCTGTCGGGTTCGATCATCGCCTGGGCCAAGCTCGACGGGCGCATGGACAAGCGCTACACCTTTCCGGGCATGCAGGCCTTCAACGCCCTGGTGGCGCTGGCTGCGGTGGTGCTGGGCGCGCTGGTGGTGTGGTCGCTGGGATTGCCCTGGATCGTGGCGTTCTTCATCGCGGCCCTCGCGCTGGGCGTGCTGATGACACTGCCGATCGGCGGCGCCGACATGCCGGTGGTGATCTCGCTGTACAACGCGCTCACCGGCCTGGCGGTGGCCTTCGAGGGTTACGTGCTGGGCAACGAGGCCTTGATCATCGCCGGCATGATGGTCGGTGCGGCGGGCATCCTGCTGACGCGGCTGATGGCCAGGGCGATGAACCGTTCGATCGGCAGCGTGTTGTTCTCCAACTTCGGCGGTGGCGGGGAGGCGCAGGCGATCGAAGGGGCGCAGAAGCCGATCGAAGCCGGCGACGTGGCGGCGATGATGGCCTTCGCCGAGCGCGTGGTGATCGTGCCCGGCTATGGCATGGCCGTGGCCCAGGCCCAGCACAAGATCTGGGAGCTGGCGCAGCGGCTGATCGAGCGCGGGGTGAAGGTGAAGTTCGCAATCCACCCGGTCGCTGGCCGCATGCCCGGGCACATGAACGTGCTGCTGGCCGAGGCGGGGGTGCCGTACGACCTGATCGTCGACATGGACGACATCAATCCCGAGTTCGCCAACACCGATGTGAGCCTGGTGATTGGCGCCAACGACGTGGTCAATCCCGTCGCCAAGACCGATCCGGGCTCGCCGATCTACGGGATGCCGATCCTGGACGTGGTGGATTCGAAGAACACCATCGTCATCAAGCGCGGCAAGGGCACGGGCTTCGCCGGCATCGAGAACGCGCTGTTCTATGCCGACAACACCCGCATGCTCTATGGCGACGGCGCGGAGATGGCCAATGCGCTGGTGAGCGAGCTCAAGGCGCTCGACGGCGGCCACTGAGGCGCATCAGCGCGAGGCGACCGCCGCCGCGAGCAGGGCGGCCGCCACCCAGGCCAGATCCACCGGGCTGTTGAACAGGCGCACCAGCAGGCTGCCCAGCTCCGGACCCAGCTTGACCATCGACTCCCACGGCAGCAGGCCCATGTGCCGCCCCAGCCAGGTGGCCACGATCGCCCAGTTCGCCGCGAGGATGGCCACCACTGTCGCCAGCACGCCCCACAGGGCGCGCAGCCCGCCCGGCCGCATGCGCAGCAGGCGCACCACCAGGGCCGCGTCGGCCGCGGCGACCAGCGCCATCCAGCTGCACTGCCGGTCCAGGCGCATGGCCAGCAGCACCCAGATCGCGGCGATGCCGAGGCAGGTCAGCGCCAGCAGGGCCACGGCGAAGACGGGGGACACGGGGCGCGATGACGGCATCGGAAGGCTGCGTTGCGGGCGGCCGCACAGGATACCGGGCGCGCGCCGCTACAATGGCGCATTGCACTCCGGGCCCGTGGCCCCATCTTCCCCCCATGTATTCCCGCAGCAGTGAACCGGTGCGCCTGGAGCGCGATTGCGAGGCCGTCCTCGTTCCTCAGGGCGAGCAGGTGACCCTGCCCGCCGGCAGCGTCGGCTACATCACCCAGGCGCTGGGTGGCAGCTGGACCGTGTTCGTGGAGGGCAACCTGTTCCGCATCGCCGGCAAGGATGCGGACGCGATCGGCAAGGAGCCGCCCGAGCCGCTGGAGCTGCCCGAGGGCGCCGACGACTCCGCCGTCGAGCAGCTGGTGTGGAAGCAGTTGCGCACCTGTTTCGATCCGGAGATCCCGATCAACGTGGTCGATCTGGGCCTGGTCTACGAGGCCCAGGTGCGGCGGCTCGGCGACGAGCGGCGCGCGGTCGAGGTGCGCATGACCCTCACTGCCCCCGGCTGCGGCATGGGCGACATCCTGGTCGAGGACGTGCGCAGCAAGCTCGAGCTGATTCCCACCGTCGAGGAGGCGGATGTGGAGCTGGTGTTCGACCCGCCGTGGAACCGTTCGATGATGTCCGAGGCCGCGCGCCTCGAGACCGGGATGCTGTGAAGGGGAGCTGACAGCGCCCGACATGTCGGATTCGTGACGCTGATCGCGATTTCACATGCAACTGATTCGCGGATTGCCGTTGCGGCAGCGTTCAGCTGTCGTGTAGCGTCAGTTTGCGGACAGATTTTGTCAGTCCGCATCTCGATCGACTGACGCGAGACACAGGGATGTTCCACGCATCGCCCGTCCATCTGTCCCGTGCCCGCCGGCATCTCGCCGCCAAGGCGGCTGTTTCCTCCTCCCCGGGGGTACTCCAGATGAAGCTTTCCCAACGGCGCCCGATGCGCCCGCACGCGCTCGCGGCAGCGACTGCGCTCGCCCTGTCGTTCCTCGTCCTCGCGCCGGCATCGGCCGGTGAGGCCCATTTGCAGGGCCTGCAGTCGGATACCGCCTTCGACCAGTTCATCGTCAAGTATCGTGACGGCAGCCGCGAGCAGGTCGATCCCGCCCTGCGTGCGCGCAGCCTCGACACTGCGGCGGCCTCGCTGGCCGGCGCGTCCCGCTCGCTGCAGCGCAGGGGCGTCGGCGCCAGTGCGCTGCGCGTGGCGCACGAACGGCGGCTTGCGGTCGGCGCCGACCTGGTCCGCGTCAACCACAAGCTCGACCGCAGCGACGCCGAAGCGCTGATGCGCAGGCTGGCCGCGGATCCCAGCGTCGAGTACGTCGAGGTCGACCAACTGATGCGCGCGCTGTGGACGCCCAACGACCCGCGCTACGCCGAGCAGTGGGGATTCCAGAGCAGCGCCGGCGGCATCCGCGCACCGGCGGCCTGGGACAAGTCCCGTGGCGCGGGCGTGGTGGTGGCGATCGTGGACAGCGGCATCATCGCCCACCCCGACCTCGACGCGAACTCGGTGGGCGGCTACGACTTCGTCAGCTCCACCAGCACCGGCAACGCGGGTTCCGGCGACGGCAATGGCCGCGACCCCGATCCGACCGATGCCTCCGGCGTCCTGCATGGCACCCATGTCGCCGGCACCGTGGCGGCGGTGACCAACAACGGCGTCGGCGTCGCCGGCACCGCGCCGGAGGCCAAGCTGCTGCACCTGCGCGTGCTCGGCAACAACGGCTACGGCAATACCTCGGACATCGTCGACGCGCTGGTCTGGGCCGCGGGCGGCAGCGTGCCGGGCGTGCCGGCCAACAGCAACCCGGCCGAGGTGATCAACCTCAGCCTCGGCGGCACCGGGTCCTGCGGCGCGACCTACCAGAACGCGATCGACAGTGCCGTCTCGCGCGGCAGCACGGTGGTCATCGCCGCGGGCAACAGCAACGTCAACGTCTCCGGCGCCTCGCCGGCCAACTGCAACAGCATCATCTCGGTGGCGGCCAACGACCAGAACGGCGCGCGCTCGATCTGGACCAGTGGCCAGGCGTCCAACTACGGTGCGCTGATCGACATCGCCGCGCCGGGCACCAGCATCCTGTCGACCTACCGGTCCGGCTCCTCGCCCGCGTACGCCAACAACAGCGGCACCTCGATGGCGGCGCCGCACGTGGCCGGGGTGGTGGCGCTGATGCAGGCGGCGGCGTCCTCGCCAAGGACGCCGGCACAGATCGAAGCGGCCATCAAGCAGACCGCGCGCGCCTTCCCCTCGACACCGAGCCAGCCGATCGGCGCGGGCATCATCGATGCGAACGCCGCCGTGACCGCGGTGATGGGCGGCACCCCCGCCAACAATCCCCCGGTGGCCGGCTTCGGCTCGACGGTCAACGGGCTGACCGTGCAGTTCACCGACACCTCGACCGACAGCGACGGCACCATCGCCGCGCGCAGCTGGAACTTCGGCGACGGCACCACTTCCACCGCGGCCAGTCCGTCGAAGACCTATGCCGCGGCCGGCACCTACAGCGTGTCGCTGACGGTGACCGACGACGACGGCGCCAGCAACACGCGCACCCAGGCGGTCACCGTCGGCAGCAGTGGCGGGGGCAACGTGCTGCAGAACGGCGTGCCGGCCACCGGCCTGTCGGCCGCCAGCGGCAACTGGCTGCATTACACGATCAACGTCCCGGCCGGCGCGTCCAACCTCAACATCGCCTCCTCCGGCGGCAGCGGCGATGCCGACCTGTACGTCCGCTTCGGCGCCCAGCCCACGACGAGCACCTACGACTGCCGTCCGTACCGTTCCGGCAGCGCCGAGACCTGCACCTTCGCCACGCCGCAGGCCGGCACCTGGCACGTGTCGCTGCGCGCCTACAGCACGTTCTCGGGCGTGAGCCTGCTCGCCAGCTACGGGGCCGGCGGAGGGGGCGGCAGCCAGACCTACAGCAACGGCACCGACTACAGCATCCCCGACAACACCGCGGCGGGCATCAGCAGCCCGATCACCGTGTCCGGGCGCAGCGGAAACGCCGGCAGCAGCGTTCCGGTGGCGGTGGGCATCGTGCACAGCTACCGCGGCGACCTGGTCGTCGACCTGGTGGCGCCGGACGGGTCCGTCTACAACCTGCACAACCGCAGCGGCGGCAGCGCCGACAACATCGACTCGACGTACACGCTGAACCTGTCGAGCGAGCCCTTGAACGGTACCTGGAACCTGCGCGCGTCCGATCGCGCCGGATCCGACACCGGCTACATCAACAGCTGGAGCATCACGTTCTGATGCGCCAGCCCAGCGACCACCGCCAGTCGGGGTGACAGGGGGCGGCGCGCCGGGGCACCGGCGTGGCGCCTCTCCTTATCGGGGCCTAGCCCACCGCAAGAGGAGTCGAAGGAATGAAACGGTTGACCGGTTGGATCATCGCGGGAATGCTCGCGGCGGGTGCGGCGCAGGCCGCCACCGATGTACGCCCTGCGGCGTTCAGTCACAGGCTGCCCGCAGAGCACACAGTGGAAGTGAAGAGCATGCCCGGCGTGGACGTGGCGCGGCTCAAGGCCGAGGACGCCAGGCGGTCGGCCAAGCTGGCCGAGGCGCCGGTGCGTTTCGCCGCGCCGCTCGCGGTCGACATCACGCCTGCGACGGCCGGCGACTGGGACGAAGCCGGCGGGATGCTGGTCTGGCGCCTGCGCGTGCAGTCCAAGGATGCGTTGACGCTCAACTTCGGCTTCAGCGAGTACCACATGCCCGAGGGCGGGCACATGCTGGTCTATCCGGCGGGGCTGCGCAGCGATGCCGGTCCCGAACTGATCCGCAGCTTCACCAGCGCCGACAACAAGGCCCACGGCCGCCTGTGGACGCCGGTGGTGCCCGGCGACCACGCGGTGATCGAGGTGGCCGTGCCCAAGGCGCGCGCAGGCGAGCTGCGCCTGCGGCTGACCAGCGTCAACCACGACTACGTCGGTTTCGACCGGCTGGCGCGGACCGGGCTGGTGCAGGCGCAGGGCGTGTCGGGCAGTTGCAACATCGACGTGGCCTGCCCGGCCGGCGATGGCTGGCGCGACCAGATCCGTTCGGTCGGCGCCTATTCGCGCTTCGGCACGTTCTACTGCTCCGGCTCGCTGGTCAACAACACCGCCAACGACCAGAGCATGTACTTCCTCACCGCCAACCACTGCGGCATGGGCACGGCGGACGCGGCCGCGAGCATCGTGGTGTACTGGAACTACCAGAACTCCTACTGCCGCACACCCGGCAGCGCGGAGAGCGGCCAGAACGGCGATGGCAGCCTGGCCCAGAACCAGACCGGCGCAACGCCGCTGGCGACCTGGTCCACCTCCGATTTCACCCTGCTCGAACTCGACGCGCCGGCCAACGAGGCGTTCAACCTCTACTGGTCGGGCTGGGACCGCCGCGACGTGACCTTCCCGGGCGCCACCGGCATCCACCATCCGCGCGTGGCCGAGAAGCGCATCACCCACTCGAGCAACCCGCTGCGCATCGAGGGCTACCTGGGGGCCAGCGGCACCAGTCACCTGTATGTGTACTGGAACCAGCCGGGCACCACCGAGGGCGGCTCCTCAGGCTCGCCGCTCTACAGCCCAGACGGCCGCGTGATCGGCCAGCTGCATGGCGGCTACGCCTCGTGCGCGACCAGCGGCCCGGAGCAGCACGCCGACTGGTATGGCCGCCTGCACACATCCTGGGCGGGCGGCGGCAGCGACAGCACCCGCCTGAGCAACTGGCTCGATCCTGCCGGCACGGGCGCCGAGTTCATCGACGGACTGGACTCCACCCCGACCGATCCCACCCTGCCGGTGGCCGGTTTCACCTGGACGGCGGAGGAACTGACGGTCAGCTTCAGCAACACCTCCACCGACGATGGCGACACGCTGACCTACGCCTGGGATTTCGGTGACGGCAACAGCTCCACCGAAGCCGATCCCGTGCATACCTACGCCGCCGACGGCACCTACACGGTCACGCTGACGGTGACCGATGCCGACGGCAACACCGACACGCATACCGGAACGGTCGATGTGGCCGCCACGCCCGATGCCATCGATCTGGTCAACGGCGAGGTGGTGACCGGGCTTGCCGGCGCCGCCGGCAGCGACACGCTCTACCGGCTGCTGGTGCCGGAGAACGGCACCGGCCCGCTGAGCTTCCGGACCTACACCGGCAGCGGCAACGTCTCGCTCTACGTCGCCCATGACGCCGTCCCCACGACGACCGACTACGACTGGCGTTCATCGCGGCCGGGCAACAACGAGACCATCGTCATCGCCGATCCCGAGCCGGGCACCTACTACGTGCTGGTGCGCGGCGAGACCGCGTACTCGGGCGTGCGCCTGGTGGCCACGCACGGGCTCAGCGAGACGTACTCCAACAACACCGCGTTCCCGATCCCGGACGCCACCAGCGCCGGCATCGACAGCCCGATCACGGTGAGCGGTGCGAGCGGAAATGCCTCGTCGCAGACGCAGGTGCAGGTCGACATCACCCACACCTGGATCGGCGACCTGATCGTGGCCCTGGTCGCGCCCGACGGCAGCCGCTACGTGCTGCACAACCGGACCGGCGGCAGCACCGACAACATCAACGCGACCTACACCGTGGATCTGTCGAGCGAGCCCAAGAACGGGACCTGGCGCCTGAACGTGTCCGACAATGCGGGCTCGGACACCGGCACGCTCAACGGCTGGAGCATCACGTTCTAGGCAGGCATCGCCTGTGCTGAAACGATCCCTCCCCCGCTCGCGGGGGAGGGATCGGGGAAACGGCGGGCGCGGCCACACGACAGGCGCGGCGGCCAGCGGCGCAGGACGCGCAGGTGTCCGGCGCCAGCGCGGCGGCCGCCGCGCATCCACTTCACGCCCGCGTCTTGCGGGAGGACTGCGACCGTGGACCTGCAATCGCCCTCCAGGCCGCTCCGGCGCCGCGCGCCGGCCCTGGTCTTGCTGCTGTGCGGATTACTGGTCGCGGCCTGCGCGACCGCGACAGGGAACCCTCCAATGCCCGCTCCCGAACTCTCCGGCGATGGCCCCTTCCAGCGCTTCATCGTGCGCTATCGCGACGGCAGCGCGCCCGCCCGCGACCAGGCGCAGGTGCCGGCCCGGCTGGCACGCACGGCGGCGTCCGCCAAGGTTTCGCCGACGCCCGAGCTGCGCTGGCAGCGCCGCCTGGCGGTACAGGCCGATGTGTTCACCGTCGACAGGCCGCTGGACCGGGGCGCGGCCGCCGCCCTGATGCAGGCATTCGCCGCCGACCCCGAGGTCGACTACGTCGAGGTCGACCGGATGATGGGGATCGGCCCGCAACCGCAGGTCCCCATGCGCGACGGGGACTGAAGCGGCGCGCGCGTCAGCTGGCCGCCTCGAAGCGGTTGGCGACCACGTTCTTGCGGACCCGCGCCGGATCCCAGATGCGCCCGTTCATCGCGATGTACACGCCCGGCGGCAGCGACTGCACGGCGCCGACCGCGGTGCCGATATTGAACTCGGCATCCGAACCGCGGAAGCGGGCAGGATTGAGCGCACCGGTCAGCACGATGGTCTTGGCCGGGATCGAGGCCAGCACGCGTGCGGTCTCGACCATCGAATCGGTGCCGTGGGTGACCAGGACATGCCGGCCGGGCTGCGCGGCGATGGCGGCGCGCACGAGCTCGCGGTCCGCATCGCTGATATGCAGCGAGTCCTTGCGCAGGATCGGGATCACCCGGAACCGGAACGCCACGCCCAGCTCCTCCAGGATGCGCCCGATCTGCGGGTCGCCGACCTGGTAGTCCGACTTGTCGTCGAAGTAGATCTTGTCGATCGTGCCACCGGTGGTGACCACCAGAAGTTCTTCCATTGCGGTACTCCTGCATGCGCGAGGCGCATGCGTGTCATGTCAGGGCAGATGGATCGCCGCGCCGGGCGGCGGCAGGGCGGTCGCGAAGCTCATCGCCGGGCTCCGAAGCGCGCACGCAGCCCGTTCCAGCTCGAGGCGAACACCGCCAGTACCGACAGCACGATGCCGGCGGCGGCATACCAGCGCTGCACGGGGTCGGCCCAGGCGGTCATCACCGCGTGGCAGAACAGGAACAGGCCCAGCACGCCGGCCCAGAACGCGGACCGGGCGCTGCCGGCGACCGCGCCCGCCAGCAGCAGCGCCAGCGGCAGGACGAACACCAGCATGGCGGCCAGCAGGTTGCTGTCGTCATGGAACCAGGCCAGGTACAGCAGCAGCTGCGCCAGCAGCACGAGGGCCAGCATGCGGCGCGGGGCGCGAGCCGGTCGCGCCATCAGGCCAGCTTCCCGGCCAGCATCGCCACGCGCCTGCCAAGCGCGCGGGCCAGCAGGGCTTCCTCGTCGGTCAGGGTCGGGTCATCCGACTGTCCGGCCACGTGGCTGGCGCCGTAGGGCGTCCCGCCGCTGCGGGTGCTGGTGAGCGCCTGCTCGGTGTAGGGAATGCCGGCGAGCACGCAACCGTGGTGGAGCAGGGGCAGCAGCATGGTCAGCAGGGTCGACTCCTGGCCGCCGTGCATGGAGGCGGTGGAAGTGAACGCGCCCGCCGGCTTGCCGACCAGGGTGCCGCTGGCCCATTGC
>Ga0233377_1000076_pt1 | contig 65239 bp, 56 predicted proteins | sample ElkDunMinimDraft_6_FD_191540 | JGI IMG/M metagenome (GOLD analysis project Ga0233377, IMG submission 191540) | Fecal eukaryotic communites from dung pellets of Tule Elk in California, USA - Elk Dung E36 | ecosystem: Host-associated > Mammals > Digestive system > Large intestine > Fecal | place...
CAGCACGCCAGGCCAGGTGTTCATGCTTGAGCCCGGAGAGCTTCACGATGGGCATGCGCCTACCCGGGGCGGTTTCACCTATTCGATGTTGTATCTGGACCCGCAGTGGATCGAGCGCGAACTGCGGGGGCTGTTTGAGGACGCACCGAGCCAATGCCAGCCGGCATTCGCCACGACGCTGGAAAGCGAGCCGGCCTTGGTGACGGTGATCGCCGAGGCGTTCAGTGCCCTGCAAGGCCGGGAGCTGCGCATTGTGCGGCAGACGGCGCTCGATGCATTGCTGGCCAAGCTGGCGCGGCATCTGTCCTGGCGACCACGACAGGCCGCCGATCCTCGCCTGCCGCTGGCGGCACTACGTGCGCGGGACTATCTGCATGCGCACGCCGATCAGGACCTGGGGCTGGATGATCTGGCCCAGGCCACCGGCGTCGATCGCTTCCGTCTGTCGCGGGCCTTCAAGGCCGCGTTCGGCCTTGCGCCCCACGCCTATCTGGTCCAGCTCCGCCTGGCCAGGGCGCGGCAGCTGCTGGCGGCGGGGCAGCCTCCGGCGCTGGTCGCCATGGCCCTTGGTTTCGCCGACCAGAGCCATCTGGGCCGGTGGTTCCGGCGGGCCTACGGGATGACGCCGGCGCACTACCGCAGGCGCTGCTCGAATCTTCCAGACGCCTGAACTAGCCTGGGAAACAATCGATCACCGTCCCTTCGAACGAAGCCCTGCCATGAACCAGTTACTGCCCTTCGCGCTATTCGCCTTCGTCGCATCCATCACCCCCGGGCCGACCAACATCCTGGTGCTGAGCAACAGCTCGCGGCACGGGCCCATGGCCGCGGTCCCCTTTATCCTGGGCGCCAGCTCGGCCGCCGCGACGATCATGCTACTGGTCGGGCTGGGTGCAGGCGAATGGCTGCTGCACCACCCACAGCTGCAACAGCTGATGAGCTGGCTGGGCCTGGGTTGGTTGTTATATCTGGCCTGGCAGATCGCCCGCGCACCCGCCGAACCACTGATCGCCAGCGAAAATACCCACCGCCCCGGCGCGCTTGCCGGCGCTGGCTTGCAGCTGGTCAATCCGAAAACCTGGATGATGGCCTTCGCCGTGGTCAGCGTATTTACCGGCGCCGACGCGCAGGCGTCCCGCTACCTGATTCACGCTCTGGTGTTCTTCCTCATCGCCCTGCCCTGCCTGGCCGCCTGGGCAATGCTGGGAATGGGGGCGGCGAAACTGCTGCACTCCGCCAGGCGCATGCGGCTGTTCAACTGGGCGATGGCGCTGCTGCTGGTGGTTTCGGCGGTGATGAGTTTGTAGGGTGCGACTGGGTGGCAGCAGGTGCTGGGGTTCACCCGACATTGAATGCCACCGGCGCCAATACGGCACGCCCTGACGAGCGTGCTCGCATGCGCTCAAGGTAAGCGTAAAGATCTGGCCACGCATCGAGCCAGTTGACGGGCCTGGCAATGGTGGTGAGGTAGTCGAGCATAGGCGTTACCAGCGCATCTGCACTGCTATAGCGTTCACCACAGAGAAAGGGCCGCTCGCCCAACTGTCTGTCGAGGATGGCCAACATTGCTTCCACCCGTGCTTCCGCGCGAGCCAGCGCGTTTGGGTCGACTGTCTTTTGCGGAACGGGCCCATCAACCACCAACAAATAGCTGCGTACCACATGCTTATCGACAGTGGTGGCCAGGGCGCTTGACCATTGATCTATTTCCGTACGCGCGGCGAGATCAGACGGCAGATGAGAGCGCTCCGGAAACGCCGCGTCCAGATAGCGGAAGATGGCGTTGGTCTCGAACACGTACCCACCGTCATGAATCAGGACGGGGACTTTGCCAAACGGGTGGTACGCCCGATGCGTCTCGCTATTCCATTCGACCGGCTGCCCCTGCAAGGTCATCCCATGGGTGTAGGTGAGTCCTTTTTCTTCGCAGTAGAGGCGAACGCTGCGAACAAAGGTGCTGAAGCCGGGACCGAGAATATGCAGGTTCATGTAAAGGCTCTGATGGAAAGGGCCGAAATTCTTCCGCGCTCCAGCATAGTCCAACCTCATAAAGAACCTGTTTCAGGTCCTGGCCATCCGACCAACGACGCCTCGGCGCAACGTAGCAAGCCTCAATTTGCGAGTGCGACAGGTTGCAAGACGCGTTCGGCTCGTCGATCGGCCTGCTTGCCCAGCTGCCATCCGAGCAAGCCCCACAGCATGGCGCAGACGGCTCCGATTACCGCTACCAGCCCGGCGCCCTGACCGAGCATGTCCAGCGCGGTCTTGGCCCAGCCGCTGATGGCATCGCCGGCGCGATAGACGATGGTGTCGATGACATTCTTCGCCTTGTACTTGCTCTCCGCATCCAGCGGCGCGAAGAGCATTTCCCGACCCGGCCTGACGAAGGCGTACTCGCCGATACGCCGCACGATCATCAAGGCGGCCAGCATGGCGAAGCTGGGTGCCAGCGCCAGTCCGACGAAGCCGATGCACACCAGTAATGGCACTATTGCCAAGAGCATGCGCACGCCGAGTTTCTGCGCCAGACGCCCGGTGATGAATACTTGCGAGAGCAAGGCGCCAGCCTGGACGACCAGGTCAATGATGCCGAAAACCCGGACCTGCTCCGCGCGCGCCGGAAACAGCTCAGCCACTAGCCGCGCCTGCTCGAAGTAGAGAAAGGTGGTGACCGTGGCCAGCAGCACCACAAATCCGGCGATCCCCAATAGATAGGGCGATTTCATCACCCGTGTGATGCCGCTGAAGGGGTTGCCGGGCAAGGGCCTGCGCGTGCTTTCGGCAGGTGCCGCGCCCGGACGACCGGCGCCGCCGATTTCCCGCCAGCGCATCAGCGAATACTTGAGCGCCAGCGCCACGCCGAGCAGCAGCCCAGCCAGCAGCATCAACCCGGCTTCACCCACGCTCCCAACCAGCACGGCGCTGAGAGCCGGACCTATCAACCCGCCGACGCTTGCCCCCGCCGCAATGAAGGCAAACAGACGCTTGGCCTGGGCGGCATCGAATACGTCGGCCATCAGGCTCCAGGCCACCGACACCACGAACAGGTTGTAGACCGATATCCAGACGTAGAACACACGCGCCATCCAGGGGCTGTCGCCCATGAACTGGAAGAGCGCGGCGAACATCAGCAGATTCAGGCAGAAAAAACCGTAGACCCAGTCTACGAAATGCAGCCGCGGCACCCGTGAGCTGAGCCAGGCGAACAGCGGCACCGCGCCGAGCATGACGAAGAAGGTAGCCGTGAACAGCCATTGCAGGTTTTCCACCCCCGCCGCGATGCCCATCGACTCGCGAATCGGGCGCAGCATGAAATAGCCGGCAAACAGGCAAAAGAACAGCACGAAGCCGGACAGCGCCGGACGCAGTTCATGAGCTTCGGCGTTGATGGCGGTACTCAGGCGTTGCGGGATGGATAAGGTGGTCATGGCCGCTGCTCCTCGAGGGCTGCAAGCGCGCTGGGCACGGGCTTCGGTGCCCGTGCCCGCGGCGTTCAGGGATAGGTCACGCCCGTGAGGCGCTCCGAGAGTTGCCACAGTTGCCCGGTGTCAGCAGCGTTCGCGGCGCCCCCCGGCGTTTTCGCAAAACCCAGCGGCCCGCGCTTTTCCCCCTCGCCGGTGGGCCCGTAGTAGGCGCCGCCCAACGCCTGCGGCGCGGTGGCGGCATACAGGGTAGGAATCGCGCCCTGTGCCGCGGAGTGGTACTCATCGCGATCCTGCGCCCATTCGACGCCGAACTGACTATCCAGGCCGGGGCCACGCTCGATCAGCTCGGTGACGGCGACGCCCGGATGCGCGGCGATGCTGCGAATACCCCAGCCAGCCTCATCGCTGCGCCGCTGCAACTCGAACGCCCACTTGAGTACGGCCAGCTTGGATTGCGCATAGGTGGCGTAGGGGTTGTAGCCCCGTTCGGCCTGCAGATCGTCGAAGTTGATCGTGCCGCGCGCAGCGGCGATGCTCGACAGGCTGACCACTCGGCCGTCCTCGCTTTCACGCAACAGCGGCATCAGCAGCCCGGTCAGGGCAAAGGGTCCGAAGTAATTGGTGGCCATCTGCAGCTCGAAACCATCTGCAGTGGTTTTGCGTTCTGGCGGCGCCATGATCGCGGCGTTGTTGATCAGCACATCGAGCCGCGACAGACGACTGTTGAGGCGCTCGGCAAGATCACGCACCGAGTCCAGGCTGGCCAGGTCCACAGCTTCGAACTGCACCCGCGCATCCGGCACCTGCTGGCGGATACGGTCGATGGTTTCACGTCCTCGTTCAGCGTTGCGCGCGGCGATGATGACCTGGGCGCCCGCCCTGGAGAGCGCCAGGGCATCTTCGTAGCCCATGCCGCTGGTGCCGCCGGTGACCAGCACGATGCGGCCTTCCTGCGAGGGCATGTCGCGGACGGTCCAGTCGGGCTTGGGCGGTACGCGATTGTCCGCTTCAGCCGAGACCGCAGCCGCCAGCGCAACGCCGGCAAACAGGGTTTTGCTCAGTTTCATCAATTGCCGCACGGGGCTTGAGTTGTCCGAAGCGGGGGCGATTGTTGTGCTCCACATGGCTGCGTCCTCATCGTCGTTCAGAAAATGACCGAGGCTCTGGCTGAGCGATTGGTCGACGAGTGCAGTATCTGCCGGCGAAGAGCACTTGATAATCCGGGTAATGGTGGACGGGCTGTACGCGTAGCCGTACAGTCCAGGAAGCCCATAAGGAGGTCCGATGCGCCAACCCAACCTGAGTGATATCGCGCTTTTCGCGGCCGTGGTCGAAGCCGGCGGCTTTCGCTCTGCGGCGCAGAAACGTGGCATTTCGGCTTCGTCCCTGAGCGATTGCATGCGCCGCCTGGAAAGCGACGTGGGTCTTCGCCTGCTCAACCGCACCACCCGCAGTGTCACCCCGACCAGCGCTGGCGCGCGACTACTCGAACGCCTGCGCCCGGCGCTGGATGAGATCAACGCCGCGCTCAACGATCTCGACGATGAGGCGCATCGCCCTATCGGCACGCTGAAGCTGAACGTACCGGTGCCGGTGGCGCGTTACCTGCTGCCGGAGCTGCTGAGCCGCTTCCTCAAGCGCTACCAGGGTGTCAATGTCGAAGTGGTCATGGAGAACACCTTCATCGATGTCATCGGTGCTGGTTATGACGCTGGCGTTCGCTACGAGGAAAGCCTGGCCAAGGACATGATCGCCGTACCCATCGGTCCTCGCCGCCAGCGCTTCGTCGCGGCTGCTGCACCCGCCTACCTGGCGGCTCACGGCACGCCGCGCCACCCGTCGGAACTGCCGGATCACCAGCTACTCGGGCACCGCTTCGAGAATGGCAAGGTGGGCATTTTCGAATTCGAGAAGGATGGCCAGAAACTGCGCGTCCCCCCGCAAGGACAGCTGGTGACGTCCTCCCACGATCTGCGGATCAAAGCCGCCATCAACGGCCTTGGCATCGTCTACATCTTCGAGGATTTTCTCCGCGAGCCGCTCGACGATGGCCGCCTGACGCCCATTCTCGAAGACTGGTGGCAGGCCTTCGACGGCCCCTTCCTCTACTACCACGGGCGCCGTCACATGCCCTCGCCACTAAGGGCCTTCATCGATTTCATCAAGACCGAGACGGTGCGCGCAGGCGCCTGAGCCAGAAGCTTACGCATCACGGTTTAGGTAAGCGGGATCATCACGGCGCGCTGATAGGCCGGGCGCTGCTGCAAGCGCTGATACCAGGCATACAGGTGGGGCAGTTCAGGGCGCTCGGTGGGCATTTCGAACCAGGCATAGGCGTAGCAACCGAGGGGAATGTCACCCATGGCAAAGCTCGCGCCGGACAGATACGGCTGCTTGGCCAGGACGCGGTCGACGATGGCGAGCAGCTCGCCGCATTTGGCCAAAGCTACGTCTACCGCAGCCATGTCGCGTTGTTCCACCGGCGTGCGCACCAGGCTCCAGAAGACCACGCGGAAGGGCGCAGCCAGTGTCGCCGTGACCCAGTCCATCCACTTGTCCGCCTCCGCCCGCTGGCGCGGGTCGGGATTCCACAGCGCGGGCTCGCCATACTGCGCAGCCAGGTAGCGAACGATGGCGTTGGATTCCCAGAGCACCAGCTCGCCGTCTTCCAGACAAGGCACCAGCCGGTTCGGGTTCTTTTCGGCGTAGCCCGGCTCATCAACGATACCGAAGACCCCTCCGGCGTCGACGCGGGTATAGGAAACGCCAAGTTCTTCCAGGCACCAGAGCGCCTTTTTCACATTGGTGGAGTTGGTCCGGCCCCAGAGCTTCAACATGTGCATCCCCAGTCTGTTTGCGTGGAACCTGAACCCTAGCCGCAACAGGGCCAGTTGCGCCAGTCGCGCTCAGACCCCAGGCGCCAGCGGCTCGCTCAGCGCTTCTTCTTGACCGGTTTCGGCCCGCCCAGGCTCGGTACCTTGCGGATCGGCTTGGCGTTGGGTTTTTCGCTCTCATCGAACCAGTTGCCCAGGTGGATCTTGCCCTTGGCGCCCTCCTTGGACTTCTTGGGTTTTTTCGGCTTCTTGATGATCTGCCCGCCGGGCTGTGTGGTAGGCACGCGATGATCCGGCACGAAGCCCAGCTCGTCGTGACGCGGCAGGACTTGGTTGATCAGGGTCTCGATGGCCGCGAGCTGGTCGACCTCATCGGCGCTGACCAGCGAGATCGCCTCACCGGTGGCACCGGCGCGGCCGGTACGGCCGATACGGTGTACGTAGTCTTCAGCAACCATGGGCAGGTCGAAATTCACCACCTGCGGCAGGTCATGGATGTCCAGCCCGCGGGCGGCCACGTCGGTGGCCACTAATACCTGCACTTCGCCGGCCTTGAAGCGTTCCAGCGCCCGCAACCGCGAAGCCTGCGGCCGGTCACCGTGGATCGCGTCGCTGGAAATTCCTTCGGCCTGCAGGTGCTCCACCAGCTCGTCCACGCCTTTGCGGGTTTTCACGAACACCAGCACCTGGCCCCAGCGTTTTTCCGCCAGCAGGTGCAGGAAGAGTTCACTCTTGCGCTTCTTGTCCACCGGCACCAGCCACTGCTTGACGGTTTTGGCCGCCGCGTTGCGCGGACTGACCTCGATCGACAGCGGGTCGCGCAGCAGCTCGCCAGCCAGCGTGCGGATGGCGTCGGAAAAGGTCGCTGAAAACAGCAGCGTCTGGCGCTTGCGCGGCAAGGCGCAGAACACATCATCCAGCTCCTGGGAAAAGCCGAGGTCGAGCATGCGGTCGGCTTCGTCCAGCACCAGTGCCTGGACCTGGTCGAATTTCACCGCGTTCTGCCGGTACAGATCGAGCAGCCGCCCTGGTGTGGCTACCAGCAGGTCGACTCCCTTGCGCAGCGCCATCATCTGCGGGTTGATGCTGACGCCGCCGTATACCGCATAGGTGCGCAGCGGCAGGTTCTGGCCGTAGACGCGGAAGCTCTCGTGCACTTGCTCAGCCAGTTCGCGGGTCGGCACCAACACCAGCGCCCGCACCGAGTTGCTGGCCACCTGCGCGCCCTCCATGGTCAGGCGCTGCAGCAGCGGCAGGGCAAAGCCGGCGGTCTTGCCGGTGCCGGTCTGCGCCGCCGCCATCAGGTCGCGGCCCTTGAGCACAGCGGGAATGGCCTTGGCCTGAACCGGCGTTGGCGTTGTGTAGTCGAGGGATTCGAGCGTGCGCAGCAGCGGATCGATCAGGCCCAGGGAAGCGAAGGTCATGACGGGAAACCGGACGATGAAAACAGGGTGCGCAGTTTACTCGCAAACCCCGGCGGGACGATAAATGCCTGCTGCTGTGCAAATCGGCAAAAGGTGCGCAGAGGGCAACCCTATGGCATGCATCGTTTTAGCCAAGCTCGCGATGAAAGCCCATGGCCGCGTGTCACCGACGTCAGCCTTTCAAGAGCAGCTTGCCCTCGATCGGCACATAGCGGGTGGCGGCGCGAATCAGCGACTGCGCCGTCAGGCCCGGCACCCCGTAGGCGGTGGCTTCGGCACCACCGGCACGCACGCGATCGAGCAGCAGGTCGAAATCGCCATCACCGGAAGCCAGCGCCACTTCATCGACACGCGCGGCGACATCCAGTACGTCGATGGTGATGCCCACGTCCCAATCGCCCTTGGCCGAGCCGTCACTGCGCTGGATGTAGGGCTTGAGCTTCACGGTGAAGCCGAGGTTGCGCAGGATCTGCTGGAACTGTTGCTGCTTGGCGTCGCCGCGGTCGATGGCGTAGGCATAGGCCTCTACGATCTCGCCGCGCGAACTCACATCGGCCCACAACGCCGCATAGTTGAAATGACAACCATGGGCCTGACGCACCGTGTAATAGAGGTTCTGCACATCGGCAAACAGGGCGATCTTCTTCACGGTGCATCCTGAGTCAGGGAAACATTGCCAGTATGAACGGCAATACTGCCCATGTCGCCCGCAGCACCTCTAGAATGCGCACCTGGACTTTTTCGAGACGGTCAGTGACGTGAAGCTTTTTTCCATCCTCCGCGACGCCTGGTATTTCTATTCCCGCAACCTGCCAACCATTGCGCTACTCTGCCTGCCGCTGATCGTGCTGGAGAGCTGCGCCAAGCTGGCGGTCGAGCATTGGCTGGGCAAGGGCGCGCTGCCTGCACAGGAGTTGCTGACAGGGCTTGTGTTCTACCCGCTGTATATCGGTGCGCTGATTCTGTACCTCGACGCGCGCAGCCGTGGCCATGAGCCCGGCGTGGGCGAAGTGCTGGCGCGAACCCTGCCGCTGTGGCCCGCGCTGGCACTGGTAGCGGCACTGGGTACGCTGCTGATCATGCTCGGCGCGGCGCTGTTCGTGCTGCCGGGGCTTTGGATAATGGTCAAGATCGCCTTCGCCGAATACCTGCTGGTGTTACGCGGCCTGACGCCGATGCAGGCGCTGAAGGAAAGTTTCCTGCAGACCCGCGGTCATTTCCTGCTGATCCTCGGCTGCATCCTCGCGGTATTGCTGCCGCTGTGGCTCATCGAAGTCTGGATCGCCACCCAGTTCAACTCACCGGAGCAGACACCCGGCGCATTGCCTATGGTGATTCTCGACAGCGTGCTCGCGCTGGCGCAGTTGCTGGCCACGGTGGTGATGTTTCGCTGTTTCATGCTCTGCAGCAAGCCGGACGTTGCACAGGAACAGCAGCAATAGCGCGCAAGTTGCAACGGGTCGGCTAGGCTTTTTCCTTTTTCCAACGGAGCTGCGCCATGGCTGACCAGAACCCCAGCATCCTGTCCCATGTGTCCCTTGGCACCAACCGCTTCGAGGCAGCAGCGGCTTTCTACGACGCCGTACTCGCCACCTTGGGCTGCATCCGCATCATGGCCCACCCCGGCGCAGTGGCTTGGGGCCGTGAATATCCGGAGTTTTGGCTGCAGATACCTATCGACGGCCAATCGGCGACCTTCGGTAACGGCACCCATGTGGGGTTTTTCGCTGCAGACAAGGCCTCGGTAGACGCCTTCCACCGTGCGGCGTTGAGCGCTGGCGCGACCGATGAAGGCGCACCCGGCCCACGCGAGGACTATGGCGAGCCCTATTACGGATGCTTCGTCCGCGACCTGGACGGCCACAAGATCGAGGCCGCCTTCTGGAATGTCGCACTGATGCAGCAACCCTAAGGGCGATCACCGCCTGACTTAGGTCTGCGACATCCGGATGCCGCCCAGACGCGGCAACAGCAGCTGTTCGAAGGCTTTGGGGAAGCAACGCGCGATCAGCCGTGAACGCCAATCGAGGTTGGACAGCACCAGCAAGCGCCGACGCTTGAGCGCCCCCTGATAGATCGCCTCGGCCACGTCCTGCGGTGAGGCAACGCGACCCGAGGCCAGCACCGGCTGTGGTGCGGTAGAACCGTCGCCCACCAGCACGTTCTTGCGCAGATCGGTGGCGGTATAGCCGGGGCAGACCAGCATCACGTTGACGCCGGTGCCGTCCAGCTCGCCGCGCAGGGTCTCGAACAGGCCGTGCAGTGCGTGTTTGCTGGCGTTGTAGGCGCCGCGTTCGGGCACTGGTGCGTATTGCGACAGGGAACTGAGGACGATGATCTGCCCGCGCCGCGCCACAAGGCTGGGCAGCGCGGCCTGGGTGCAATGCAGCGCACCGTAGAAATTCACCGCCATGATTCGCTCGAATACCGCCAGGCTGGTTTCCTCCACACGACTGCGGTGGGTAATGCCGGCATTGTTGATCAGCACGTCGATACCACCGAAGCGTTCAACCACCAGCGCCATGGTTTGCTGCACTGCGTCGGGGTCGGACACATCGCAGCGCAGCCCCAGCACTTCGGCGTTGTGATGATCGCTCAGGTGCTGCGCCAGGCCATCCAGTGCATTCTGCTCCAGATCGAGAATCACCAGCCGTGCGCCGGCCTGCGCCATGCGCTCGGCCAGGGCGCGACCGATACCGGCGCAGCCACCGGTAATCAGCACGACCTTGCGCTCGAAAACCTTGCTGGCAAAAACCTTGCGCCGCATATTCAACTCCTTGATCTGCTTCCGCGTGATGCCGATTCGGCCTGATAGGCTCCGGTACAGGCTTCAGCATAGGCCGATGGGCCAGCGTTTACCCGACAGCGGCCTAAACTTCAAACACCAGTTACCGGGACGATGGAGCCCAATCTTGGCCAGCATTCCCAGATTCTTCGCCGTGGCGGTGTTTTTCTATGCGCCCTGCTCGCTCGGCACGGCAGCCGAGCGACCTGTCCTGGCGGTCGGTTTCTCTGAATTTCCGCCGGCGATCTACGTCGATGAACAGGGCCAAGCCCAGGGCCAGCTTGCCGAGGTTACCCGGCAAGTCCTGCACCAGGCGGGGTATCAGGCGTCCTTTCGCCCGTTGCCCAGTGCTCGCCTCTTCGCCTCACTGAAGGGCGGCTCGATCACCCTCTGGCCAGGCGCAGCCGGCAAGCCCGAACTGGCTGCCCACACCCTGGAAACGCGCCACTCGGTGGCGGAGATCAAGCTCTATCTGTATCACCGTCAGGGCACATCCACACCGAAGCTGCCGGAGGATCTGGCAGGGCGCGGGGTCATCATGATCGGCGGCTACGACTACTGGCCGCAGATCAACCAGGTGCTCGACGATCCGCACTATGCGATCCGCCTGCATCGCACAGCCAACCACCTTTCGGGGCTGCGCATGCTCCAGCATCACCGTGCCGACTTTCTGCTCGGTTACCAGAGACCCGTAGAGCATGCACGGCAACAGCTCGGTCTCGCGCCACTGCCCTCGATTCTCATCGAACGAGTGCCGATACGCTTCATCATCTCGCGCTACGCACCCGACAGCGAAGGCCTGCGTGACGCACTGGATCGCGCTTACGAACAACTGCTGGTGGAGATTCCCGGCTGGCCCGACAGAACCAAGGCGCAAACGGCAGCCGCCGGCCGCTAAGTCAGCCCGACCGCGGCTTGACCCGCGCGGTGGGCTCGGCAATCAGCGGGTCATCTGGCCAGTAATGCTTGGGATAACGTCCCTTCAGGTCCTTGCGAACCTGGGCGTAGGTGTTCTGCCAGAAGCTCGCCAGATCCTGGGTGACCTGCACCGGCCGGCGCGCAGGCGACAGCAGATGCAGCTTGACGGTTACTCGGCCAGCTGCGATCCGCGGCGTCTGGGCAAGCCCGAACAGCTCCTGCAAGCGTACCGCCAAGACAGGTGGCGTTTCGTTGTAATCCAGCCGGACCTGCGAACCGGAAGGCACCTTGATGGACGTAGGCGCCAGCTCATCCAACCGTTGCGGCAATGGCCAGGGCAGCAACGTGGCGAGCATGGCCTTGAGGTCCAACTGCGCGAAGTGAGCCAACCGCGAAACCTTGCTCAGATACGGCAGCAGCCAGTCCTCCAGCCGTGCGAGTAGCGCGGCATCGCTGACATCCGGCCACTCACTCGACCCGGCAGCGGCCAGATCAAGCTGGTGCAGCAACCCGACGCGCGCCTGCCACTGGCGCAGCTCCGGCGTCCAGGGCAGCAACGTCAAACCCTTTCGTCGCACCAGTCCCAGCAAGGCTTGGCCACGGCCGGTTTCATCCAGCCCGGTCAGCGGCTCACGACTCAGCACCAGCTCGCCGATGCGGCGCTGACGTTCGGCCCGCAGCACGCCTTCGCGCTCGTCCCAGTCAAGCTCGTCGCGCTGGGTCACCAGCTCGGCCAGGGTCTGCTCGAACATTGCCGGGTCCAGCATCGCGGCACGGTAAATTCGTTCTTCCCGCTGGCCCTGGCGGCTTCCCAGCTCGGCGATCACCAGCCAGGTTTCCTTCATCAACGCATCGGGTTCAGCAAAGACTGCCGCGCGTCCGTTGGCCAGACGGTATTCGCCGCTGCCTTCACGACGCTGCTGGGCGATCCGGTCCGGGTAGGCGAACGCCAGCAGCGCGCCCAGCCAGCGCGGATCATCACCATCCACAGGGGGCACGCCGCCCGGGCCGCGTAGCAAGCCGCGAAACTGACGCGCCAATTGCCGCACACGCTGGGCGCCGGCATGACGCCCAGCTCGCTCTTCCAGCAGCCCGAGGCGATTGGCGATATCGCAACCGCCGCCACGCTCGCTACCGCGCTGGATATCCCGTTCCACCAGCAGCGCGGCGAGATCAGCCGCCAGCCGGCCCAGGCCAAGACCATGGCCGCGCAGCAACAGATGGGCAATGCGCGGATGGGCCGGTAGCTCGGCCATGGCCTGGCCATGTTCGGTCAGCTGCCAGCCGCCGCGCCCATTGCGCCTCAGCGCACCAAGGCGTTCGAGCAGCGCTTGGGCCTGGGCATAGGCGGCGGCCGGTGGACGGTCGAGCCAGGCCAGCTCGTCTGGCTCCACGCCCCAGCGCACCAGCTGCAATGCCACGCCGGCCAGGCCGGCCTGAAGGATTTCCGCCTCCTCGTAGGCAGCCAGCTGCGCGTGCTGGTCCTCGGACCACAGTCGGTAACAAACGCCCGGCTCCAGCCGCCCGGCGCGTCCGGCGCGCTGTGTCGCCGATGCGCGGGAGATACGCCGCGTCTCCAGGCGCGTCATGCCGCTCGCGGGGTCGAAGCGCGGCACCCGCGCCAACCCGGCGTCGATGACCACGCGCACGCCTTCGATGGTCAGACTGGTCTCGGCGATGTTGGTGGCCAGTACCACCTTGCGCTTGCCCGGCGGCGCCGGTTCAATGGCCGCGCGCTGGGCAGACAACTCCAACTCGCCATGCAGCGGACAGAGCACAATGGCGGCACGCGAGGACAGCTGCTCGGCCAGCGCATCGGCTACCCGGCGGATCTCGGCCTGCCCTGGCAGAAACACCAGAAGACTGCCGGTTTCCTCATCCAGCGCCTGCAACACCGCCTGCACCACCCGCGGCTCGATCCGCTCACCGGGTTGAAATGGTCTGCTCCAACGCTGCAGCACCGGGAACATCCGTCCCTCACTGCTGACCACCGGCGCGTCGTCGAGCAGACTCGACAGGCGCGCGCCTTCCAGCGTCGCCGACATCAGCAGCAGTTTCAGCGGCTCGTCGCGCAACAGTGCGCGGGCGTTGAGCGTGAGCGCCAGCGCCAGGTCGGCGTCCAGACTGCGCTCGTGGAATTCGTCGAAAATCACCAGCCCCACGCCGTCGAGGCCCGGGTCGCCCTGTAGACGGCGGGCGAGGATGCCCTCGGTGACCACCTCGATACGCGTTCTGGGGCCGACCTTGCTCTCCAGGCGAATGCGGTACCCCACCGTCTCGCCGACCTGTTCCCCCAACTGGCTAGCCAGTCGCTCAGCGGCCGCCCGGGCAGCCAGGCGTCGCGGCTCTAGCATCAGAATGCTCTGCCCGGCCAGCCAGCGTTCCTCCAGCAGCGCCAGCGGCACGCGGGTGGTCTTGCCCGCACCGGGGGGAGCCTCCAGCACGGCTTCGTCACGCTGCTGCAGCGCCTGGCGCAAGGCCGGCAGCGCCTGTTCGATGGGCAAGGGGGTCATGGGTACTCCGCGTTCGAGCGGGCGATTATAAAGGCGCCGCAAGATAAAACCCGATCCCTGAACAGGCCGGCACCAGGCCTGTCTGATATCAGCGAAATATCAACACCGTGCTTGTATAGTTGCACCACTTTCCAAGGAGGTCCCTATGCGTACTCGTACCCGTATCATCGGCGGCGTGCTGGCCGTCTCCCTTTTCACCCAGCTGACCGCCTGCGGCACGCTGTTCTACCCTGACCGGCGCGGGCAGATCGACGGCAAAATCGATCCGGCCATTGTCGTGCTGGACGCAGTGGGCCTGCTGTTCTACGTGATTCCTGGCCTGATTGCCTTCGGTATCGACTTTGCGACGGGTGCCATCTATTTCCCTGATGAGAACTACAGCCTGGCACCGGAAACACTGCACGAAGCCATCGGCGCAGACGGCCGCATCGACACGGCGCGCCTGAAAGCCATCATCGAACGCGAAACCGGCCTCCAGATTCCCCTGGATGACCCACGCATAATCCAGCACCAGGGCAGTTTGGAGCAGCTGGCTGCGCTGGGCCTACGCCCTGCCGCCTGATGGGCGAGAGTGCCGGCCAACGCCAGACGCTGGGCATCGAACAGGCCCGTCTGATGCGCCTTGCTACCCGTGCGGCGCTGGCGGTAGCGCTGCTGCTTGCCGCCGCGAAGGCGCTGGCCTGGTGGCTCAGCGGCTCGGTGAGTCTGCTGGCTGGCCTCACCGATTCGCTGCTGGACGGTGCTGCGTCGTTGCTCAACCTGCTGGCCGTGCATTATTCGCTGCGCCCGGCCGACGACGATCACCGTTATGGACACGGCAAGGCCGAGGCGCTGGCAGGGCTTGGCCAAGCCTCATTCATCTGTGTCAGTGCCATCCTGGTCGGCGTGCAGGGCATTGATCGTCTGATGCATCCCCAGCCCCTTGGCGCTCCGGCACTGGGTATCGCCGTAATGCTGCTGTCGCTGGCGCTGACCGCGGCGCTGCTGATCTACCAGCGCCACGTGGTGCGTCAGACCGGCTCCACGGCGATTCACGCCGACTCGCTGCATTACCGCTCCGACTTGCTGCTCAACGCCAGCATTCTGCTGGCGCTGGTACTGGCCGGCTACGGCTGGGAGCGGCTTGATGCGCTGTTCGGTATCGCCATTGCGCTGTACATCTTCTGGAGTGCTATCAGCATCGCGCGCGAGGCCGGCACCGTATTGATGGATACCGAGCTGCCGCTGCAGGTCAGCGAGCATATGCATCAACTGGCCTGCGCAGTGCCTGGCGTGCTGGGTTGCCACGACCTGCGCACGCGGGTGTCGGGCACCCACTGGTTCGTGCAACTGAACCTGGAGCTGCCTGGGGAGCTGTCCTTGTCCAAGGCGCATGCGCTGTGCGATCAGGTCGAGGCAGCGATTCAGGCGCACTACCCGCGCACCGAAGTACTGGTGCATGCTGATCCGCAGGAAGTGGTCAGAGGGAGCGACGAATCGACGGCTTCAGGACACGCATAAAACAAGACCACGCCTGGCGTGGTCTTGTTTGAATGCTTGTTCGCTGACCGCTTGTGGCGGTGTCTTCGGCAGCGCCTTGTGAGCGGTGCTGGCCCGGACCCTGACCTGGATGAGGCTTCGGGCTGATGCGGCGGGATAAATACCGCATCGCGTTCGCCGGGGGCTGAAGTTGGATAAAGCTTACGCCCGCACCATCGAAAGATGCTTGCGGATATTGTTCAAAACAGCCTCACTTGCGCAATTTTTACCAAGCCCATCATCATTTTTCGCCACTTAAGCACGAGCAAGCAAAAAAATGAGCAAACTAGATCGGTATGACCTGCGCATTCTTGCCGAATTGCAGCACGACGCACGCATCTCCAACCAGGATCTGGCCGAACGTATCGGACTATCGCCTTCCCCCTGCTCGCGGCGCGTCAAGCAGCTCGAGGATGAGGGCTACATCGTCCGCCAGGTCGCGCTGCTGGACCGCAAGCACATTGGTCTGACGCTGACCGCCTATGTGCTGATCGGCATGGACCGCCATACGCCGGAGCGCTTCGAGCATTTCGAGGAAGTAATCGGCAAATGCCCTCAGGTGCTCGAATGCAGCTTGGTCACCGGAGTGGATGCCGATTACCAGCTGAAAGTGGTAGTGCCCGACATGGATCATTACCAGCAATTGCTGCTCGGCACCCTCACTCGTATCGAAGGCGTTTCGAGCGTGCGCTCGAGTTTCGTGTTGCGCCAAGTCGTCTCCAGCACCGAGCTGCCGCTGGAGCACCTGCGAAGCTGAGACTCACTTCACAATTATTAACCAACCAGTTCGCATGGTTATTATCTATAATCCGCGCCCCCAAATGTCGCCGGCACTGCGGATACCGGAAGCCCCGAGTGACCTATCCGCATGCGCCGCAGCGGGCATGTGGTTTGTCAGCCTTTCGCTCAGGGATACTCATGGAAAACACTAATCGCGTCATGCAGAGTTACGGCCGTTGCTGCGCGAGCCCAAGCTTCTTTCACGACTTCTATAAAACCTTTTTCGCCAGCTCACCGGATGTACGGGCCAAGTTTGCTCAGAGCGACCTGGAGGCGCAGAAGCATCTGCTTCGCGCGGGGATCCTCAACCTGGTGCTGTTCGCGCGCGGCATGCCCGATACCAAGCTTCGCGCCCTGGGCAAATCCCATTCGCGCGAAGGCTTCGACATTCACCCGAAGCTCTACGATTTCTGGCTTGACTCGCTGCTGCTGACGGTCCGCCAGCACGATTCGAAGCTGGATCAACAGGATTTGTTGGCGTGGAGCGAAGTGCTCGGCAAGGGCATCGACATCATCAAGTCCCAGTACTGAGTTCACCCCGCCTCGCTTCGCACAGCGGAACGGGAACCGACCAAGCGGCAGCGGCGAGCTTCCGCGGCGCGTATAATACGCCCCGCGCCGGCCTGCCGAGCGTGCACCATCGAGGTCGCTCAGGAGAGACATGTGGAACCCGAAGTATTCGAAAAGTGGATGATGATCGCCCTGGTTGGTGGGCTGATCGCCTTCATGGCATTCATCATCTGGGACCTGGCGAAGAAATCGAAGGCTGGCCGGCTTGGCACGTCCATCCTCTTTTTGGGACTGGGGCTGTGCCTGTTCGCCTTCCTTGCCAAGCCGATCATTGGCTACATCATCGAAGTGACCCAGGGCATCCCGCACTGATCGCGGGCTCAGCTCAAGCCTGGTAATCGCGCCGGCACTTCCCGCCATTCCCCCGGTTGCAGGCCGTCCAGCGCCCAGTCACCGATACGCACACGCACCAGACGCAGCGTTGGCAAGCCGACCGCCGCAGTCATGCGCCGCACCTGTCTGTTGCGTCCCTCGCGAATGACCAGCTCCAGCCAGCTGGTCGGCACGCTCTTGCGAAAGCGCACCGGCGGATTGCGCGGCCACAGTTCGGGCTCATCGAGCAGTCTGGCGTCGGCGGGAAGGGTCCTGCCGTCGTTGAGCTCGACACCCTCCCGCAGACGCTGCAGCTGCTCTGCGCTCGCCTCGCCCTCCACCTGTACCCAGTAGGTCTTGGGCAGCTTATGCTTCGGATCGGCGATACGCGCCTGCAGCTGGCCGTCATTGGTCAGCAGCAACAAGCCTTCGCTGTCGCGATCAAGACGCCCCGCCGGATACACGCCCGCTACCGGCACGAAATCCTTCAGCGTGGCGCGCCCCTCGGCATCGTTGAACTGGGTCAGCACATCGAACGGCTTGTTGAGCAGCAACAGCCGAGGCGCTGTGGGACGTGCCTTCGGCACTCGTCGAGGCGAACCGGAGGCAGGGCGATGAATGCGGGGCATAAGCGAGTCGAGACAGGAAGAAAGCCGGTCATGCTAGGCGCCGGCCACGGCTGCCGCAAGCCAGGCCTGGCTACAGGTTCAGGTAAACATCGTTTTGGCCAGCACCACGATGCCGATCATCTGGGAAAAAATCAGCCATTGCATCAAACGATAGCGCGCGGCTGTCATCCGTCCGCTGCGCAGCAGCATGGCCACGGCGCCGTAGCTGAAGAAAACACCGACTGCCAAGAGTATCTTCAAGGACAACAAAGTGCCGAAGCTGCTGGCGAACGGATCGGCCAGAGCCTGACGGTAATACCAAGCCAGGCCAATCCCCGCGCCGTAGACGAACAGCACTACCCAATGCAGCACCGTCCGCAAACGAGCCCTTATTGCCTGGTCGACCCTTTGCATCAACTCCGGCGCGATCTGCTGGCGCACCCTGGCCAATACCGCGACTTCGACGAATAGCGTGCCGATGAAAAAGATCGCACCCAGCAAATGGATGATGTGCAACAGGGAATAACTGCTCATGCCTGCCCCTTCGTTTGCTAAACAGCAGCCCAGGATCTGTTCTGCTCAGGGATGCACAGCAGCGGCAACCCTGAAACCACCCCGCTCGGCCTGCTGACCAGGACGAGGTCTTCGAAGGTACGCAGCCGTGAGGTGTTGCTTTCGGCATCCTTGATCAAATAAGGATTGTGTTCAAGGCCCGCTGCCCTGCATACGCTGGTGGTGAACAATTTGAGGCAGCCAACCGGCCCGCCCATGGCTGCGACCGGGCATAACCGCCAGCACCACCGAAGCCGCCCGTGGCCCTTTTGCTTGCATGCTCACCACTTCATCGGCGTGCGCGGCGGTGCATGCCAGCAGGATTACACTGAAGATGATCGGCACCGCAATTTGTATGTTTGTCGCCCGTCAGCAACTCCCTCGCCATGGGAAACGCCATGATTCAGTGCAAACGTGCCTACGCCAGTCCCGCGCCCGATGACGGCCAACGAGTACTGGTGGATCGTCTCTGGCCGCGCAACTGCCGCAAGGAGGCGCTGAAGCTGGATCAATGGCACAAGGAGCTGGCGCCCTCCACTGAGTTGCGGCGCGCTTTCAAGAGCGGTGCGCTCACGTTCGAAGACTTTCGCGAGCGGTACCGCGCGGAGCTCGCGGCGCATCCCGAACATTGGTGGCCACTGCTGGGCATGATCGAGCACGAACGCGTCACGCTCGTCTATGCCGCACACGATACCCAGCAGAACAACGCCCGAGTGCTGGCCGAATGGCTGGAAGAGCAGCTCGATGGTCAGGGCGCGCAGAGCTCACCGACGTGCTATGCCGGAAAGCGCTTATCGTGAACCGCCTCAGCGCCGGCGATTGACCGTCAGCGCGGCGCGGATCACATCGGCACCGATTTCCTCCTCGTAGGCCTTCCACACTGGCACCATCTGGTCACGCCACGCCTGGCGCTGCTCCGGCGTCAACGTGACCAGTTTGCTGCTGCCGCTGGCCAGGATGTGATCACGATCGCGTCGGTTGAGCGCCGCAGCTTCCTGGTTAACCATCTGCGTGACCTCCATGAGGATGCCCTCCAGCTCTGAACGTATGACGAACGGCATGCTCGTCCAGAACGCCGAACTGGTCACCACCATGTAGTTGAGCACGCCATGATTGCTCTCGGTGATGTACGGCTGGAACTTGTGCATCTGCTGGCTGGCAATGTTCGACCAGGGGTTCTCGGCGCCCTGCACGACGCCGCTCTGCAGCGACTTGGTGACCTCCGAGAATGCCAGGCGCACCGGCTTGGCGCCAACGGCGGCAAACTGCGATTCGAGCACAGCCGAGGCCTGTATCCGGAACGCCAGCCCGGCGGCATCCTTGGGCTCGACCAGCGCGCGGGTCGCGGAAAGCTGTTTGAGTCCGTTGTTCCAGTAAGCCAGGCCATAGATGCCTGAATCGGCCATGGAGCGAAGCAGCTCACGGCTCATTTCACGTTTCTGAAAGCGGTCCACGGCCGCCTCGTCATCGAACAGGAACGGCAGGTCGAATACCTGCAGTTTCTTGGTGTATTTGTCGAACTTGGAAAGCGAAGGCGCAAGCAGTTGCACCCGACCGTCGAGCAGCGCCTGCATCTCGTCGGCATCACCGACCAGGGTCGAGTTCGAATAGACCTCCACCTTCACCTTGCCGGCCAGCCGCTCGTGGGCCAGCTTCTGGAACATCAGCGCGCCCTTGCCCTTGGGCGTGTCATCCGCAACCACGTGGGCGAACTTGATGATGATGGTATCGCTCTCGGCCGCAACGACCGACGCACTCGACAAGCAAAGACCTGCGACCAGCGCAGCAACACAAGACTTGAACATCTATCCCTCGACGAGGAAAGCTCGACCCAGCACCTCATGAGCGCCCCGCGAGCGGTTTATTGGAATGCGAAGCGACCGCCTTGCGCAGCTGCGCGGCGTATCGAATTCGAACAGGAAGGCCAGTTCAGCAACCCAGGGGGTCGACACTGGCTTTATTGGAATGCAGTTCGCGTATCTGCGACGCCGTGGCGACGCCGCGAACCGAGATGGAAGTCTTGGGCATCGAGGTCTGCGGCACAAGCGCAGGAAATCCAACCAGCTCTCAAAACCGGCATGTTGCGCTCATCCGAACGCTCGAACTTTATCCTTGCGCACCATTTCTACAGACAACACTTTTCCTCGGCCCATTTATATGAACGAAGCCCCGACCCCATCCGCTGATCAAGTCGAATGCCTGATCGTCGGCGGCGGACCAGGCGGGTTGACCGCCGCGCTGTATCTTGCCCGCTTCCATCGCAACTGCCTGGTGGTGGACGATGGTGCCAGCCGCGCCTCGCTGATTCCTCGCTCGCGCAACTACCCAGGGTTTCCGCCCGGCATCTCCGGCGATGCGCTACTGGCCCGGTTGCGGGACCAGGCAGCCGGTTACGGTGCGCGTTTTGAACAGGGCCGCGTCGATGAGATAGAGCCACTCCAGGAGGGCTTTAAGGTGCGCTATGGCGAGCGCCAGCGCATCGCCCGCCGAGTGATTCTCGCCACCGGCATCGAGGACACCCTGCCCTCGATGCCCGATGCGCATGCCGCCATCGCTGAAGGAAGCCTGCGGTTATGTGCCATCTGCGACGGCTACGAAGTGGATGGCGACAACGTCGCCGTTTACGGCGAGGCCGAAGACACCATCCGCCATGCGGTATTCCTGCGTACTTTCACTGACCGCGTCACCGTCGTGGTTCACGGCGACCCGTCCGCCTGCGACGAAGCCATGGCCCTGGCTGAGCATTACGGCATCCGCCTGATCAGCGATGACGTCGAGGCCCTGCGCCCTTGCCCCCAGGGCATCGAGCTGGTCACCGCCAGGCAGGGCACGCACCATTTCGACATCATCTACCCCAACCTGGGTGCGCGTTTTCGCTCCGAGCTGGCGCTGAAGCTGGGCGTTGCCTGCGATGAATGCGGCGCGCTGATCGTCGATGACCATCAGCAAACCTCAGTTCCCGGGCTCTATGCGCTGGGCGACGTGGTCACCGGGCTCAAGCAGATGAGCGTCGCCATCGGCCATGCGGCCCAAGCCGCCACCGCCGTGCACAACAGCCTGGAAAGCAAACCCTGGAGCAGGTCGCGAGCACCGCACTGACCGGTTCTCGAAACGATCGCATGGTCGATTCACGACCGCCGGCCGGGCGGTGCCCTTCGCTCTGCCGAGCAGGCATACTTCCGGCTTCTGCCCGGGGCCGACAGCATGCGCATTCACGTTACCTTCATCGACCGTATCGGTATCACTCAGGAAGTCCTGGCCCTGCTGGTGGCGCGCAACCTCAACCTAGACGCTGTGGAAATGGTGCCGCCAAACGTATACATCGACGCCCCCGCGATCGATGCGGATGTACTGGACGAACTGCGTCAGGCGCTACGCGGCGTGGATGGCGTGCAGGACATCCAGGTGGTCGGCATGCTTCCGGGGCAGCAGCGGCGCCTGCAATTGGATGCGCTGCTACATGCCATGCCAGAGCCGCTGATGGCGGTCGACGGCGAAGGCAAGATACTAATGGCTAACCCCGCATTGATCGGCCTGGTAGGGCGCGACCCCGAAGGCCATTTCGTCGGTGACCTGTTCGAGGCACCTGAGTTGCAGGCGGCCATGCTCGCCCATGGTTTCCAGCTGCCAATGCGCGAGGTGATTTTCAACGGCCAATCGTTACTCATCGATGTCATGCCGATCGGCGAAACGCTGGTCGCCGGAAACTCCCAGCCGGCGGCCGGCGCCCTGCTTACGCTGTATGCGCCCAGCCGACTCGGCGAGCGTCTGGCCGCGCTGCATCCACACCATGCAAAAAGCTTCGACGCACTGCTCGGTGACTCACCAGCCATTCGCACGATCAAGGCACGCGGCAAACGCGTCGCTGCGCTGGACGCCCCCCTGCTGATCCAGGGCGAGACTGGCACCGGCAAAGAACTGGTGGCCCGTGCCTGCCATGCGGCTAGCCTGCGCAGCAATGCACCTTTTTTGTCCCTCAGTTGCGCAGCCCTGGCCGAAAACCAAGCCGACGGCGAATTGTTCGGCTATGCACCGGGCGTTGCCAGTGGCACCCAGCGCGGCGGTAAACCCGGCCTGCTGGAGCTGGCCAATGGCGGCACGGTATTTCTCGATGAGATCGCCGAGATGTCGCCCTATCTTCAGGCCAAGCTCATGCATTTCCTCAGTGAAGGCAGCTTCCGGCGTATCGGTGGCGAGCGGGAAATCGGCGTCGACGTGCGCATTCTCAGTACCACACACCGCAACCTCGAGCAGTTGGTCAGGGAAGGCGCTTTCCGCGAAGACCTGCTCTATCGCCTCAACGTTCTCAATCTCGACGTGCCTCCGCTGCGCGAGCGCGGCGAGGACATCTTGCTGCTGGCAAGACACTTTCTGCTGCAGGCATGCACTCAGATTCAGCGGCCCCCTTGCCGGCTTGCCCCCTCGACCTACCCGGCCCTGCTCGGCAACCCCTGGCCCGGCAACGTCCGCCAGCTGCAGAACATCATTTTTCGCGCCGCGGCGATCTGCGACCGCAACGTAATCGGGCTCGACGATCTGGACATCGCCCGCACCGGGCTGGCGCGCGAAACCGAAGAAATCACCAGCCTCAGCGAAGCCATCGAGACGTACGAGCGCTCGATCCTGGAGAAACTCTATACGAGCCACCCCTCCACACGCCTGCTGGCCGCTCGGCTGAACAGCTCACACAGCGCTATCGCGATGCGCCTGCGCAAATACGGCATCGGCGGTTAATGCGGCATGCTTGCCGTTAACGTCACCTTCGGAAACGGCGACGCGCCCAAGCTGTGCATGGTTGTCCCAACTCGCACCAAACCGCCTCGCCGGGTGTATTGATACCGCTACACCGTATCGAAACAGTTACAGCTCGTTTTCAATCGCCCAACCGGCTTGAACGCCATTATCGTATCGAAATCGATACATCGCAGCGGCCCCTGCGCCACGCAATCTTCGCAAGTAATTGATAGAAAACGATTTACTATGAGGCTGGCATCCGCTTTGCTTGTTCATGAGTGAACGGGGTCTGGCCTGCTGTACTGTCCCGACAGTCCAGCAGAACTCGGATAGGTGCCTTGCCTTTCGCACACCGACACGCCGTAAATCAAAAGAACAAACGGAGTCGACATGCAATTTCTCAACAACTTGGTTAATCAAATCAACGCGCTGGTATGGGGGCCACCGATCTTGGTGCTGATCCTGGGGACCGGCCTTATCCTGTTGATCATGCTGCGGTTCATGCCTTGGCGGACGATTCCGCAGGGCTTTCGCCTGTTATGGCAGGGTCGCAACAACGAAGCCGGCGCCGAGGGCGAGATAAGCCCCTTCCAGGCACTGATGACATGCCTGGCGGCTACGGTGGGCACCGGCAACATCGCCGGTGTCGCGACCGCCATCTTCCTCGGCGGGCCGGGGGCATTGTTCTGGATGTGGTGTACCGCGCTGGTGGGCATGGCAACCAAATACTGCGAAGTTGTCCTGGCAGTGCATTACCGCGAGAAGGATGACCGCGGCGAGCACGTCGGTGGCCCGATGTACGCCATCAAGAACGGCCTGGGCAAGAAGTGGCTGTGGCTGGGCGGCGCTTTCGCGATCTTCGGCGGTCTGGCCGGATTCGGTATCGGCAACATGGTGCAGGTCAACAGCATGGCCCATGCCATGGAGACGACCTTCGGCCTGCCGATGTGGGTGACAGGCGTGACCTCGATGATCATCGTCGGCCTGGTGATCCTCGGCGGCATCAAACGGATCGGGAAGGTGGCAGCAGCGCTGGTGCCTTTCATGTGTGTGGCCTACATCATCGCCGCGCTGGTGGTTCTGGCAGTCAACTTCCAGGCCATTCCGGGGGCCTTCGTACTGATCTTCGAATCGGCCTTCAACCCGGTGGCGGCAACTGGCGGCTTCGCTGGCGCGGCGGTGATCGCAGCGATTCGCTTCGGCGTTGCCCGCGGAATCTTCTCCAATGAGGCCGGTCTCGGCACGGCAGGGATCGCCCAGGCGGCCGGCACCAGCAATAGCCCGGTGCGCTCCGGCCTGATCGGCATGCTGGGTACGTTCATCGACACCATCATCATCTGCAGCATGACCGGCCTTGCCATCATCTGCTCCGGCGTATGGACCAGCGGTGAAAGCGGCGCGGCATTGTCGGCTGCGGCCTTCGAGTCGGCAATGCCGGGTTATGGCGGCGCCATCCTGACCGTTGCGCTGGTGATCTTCGCCTTCACCACCATCCTCGGCTGGAGTTACTTCGGGGAAAAATGCTGGGAATTCCTGGTGGGCACCAAGGCCATCATGCCATTCCGCATCATCTGGGTGCTGGCCGTACCCTTCGGCGCTGTGGCACAACTGGATTTCGCCTGGCTGGTCGCCGATACACTCAACGGCCTCATGGCAATTCCCAACCTGATCTCCTTGCTGATGCTGAGCCCGGTGGTCGTCAAACTGACCAATGCCTATTTCACCGAGCGTAAAACGCAGGAAGCGCTAGCCAGCGTCCCGCGCTAAGCGGCAGCCCGCGGGAAAGATTGGCCAGGCGGAACCGGCCTGATCAACGGAATTTGTTTTCAAACGAACTCCGTTGATCAGACTAGCTTGCCGCCTCGCCAACCACAGCTGTCTAAGCTGACAACAACCCACCCGGCGCGGCTTGCGACCGGGGCGGCTGTCGTTTCAACCGCGAGCACACCTGCCATGTCTCTCAGCACCTTCGACCTGTTCAAGATCGGCCTCGGCCCCTCCAGCTCGCATACGGTAGGTCCGATGAACGCGGCAGCTCGATTCGCCGAGGGACTGCGACAAGACGATCTACTGGCTACAACCGAACAGGTGCGGGTCGAGCTATACGGCTCGTTGGGCGCTACCGGGAAAGGCCACGGCAGCGATAAGGCAGTGATCCTTGGCCTCGAAGGCGAGCAGCCGGATCTGGTCGACACCACCCGTATTCCCTCCCGCCTGGCCGCTATCCGGAACAGCGGCACCCTCCACCTGCTGGGCGAAAAACCGATCCATTTCGTCGAGCGCGAGCATCTGGCAATGATCCGCAAGCCCTTGGCCTTCCACCCCAACGGCATGATCTTTCGCGCTTTCGACGCCGCCGGCTTACAGATACGCAGCCGCGAGTATTATTCGGTCGGCGGTGGTTTCGTTGTCGATGAAAAGGCGGCCGGCAGCAACCGCATCATCGAGGACCAGACACAGCTGCCCTTCCCCTTTCACAGTGCCCGTGAGCTGTTGGCACTGTGCGACGAACATGGCCTGTCGATCAGTCAGCTGATGCTGGCCAACGAGGCGGCCTGGCGACCGGAGGTGCAAACCCGCGCGCGGCTGCTGCACATCTGGCAGGTCATGCAGGACTGCGTAAGCGCCGGCTGCCACACCGAAGGCACCCTGCCGGGCGGGCTCAAAGTCCAGCGCCGCGCGGCCAGACTTTACCGCCAGCTCAGCGAAAGCCCAGAAGCCAACCCGCCCGACAACCTCAACGTGCTTGACTGGGTCAACCTCTACGCCCTGGCAGTCAACGAGGAAAATGCCGCCGGCGGGCGCGTGGTCACCGCCCCCACCAACGGCGCCGCGGGAATCATCCCGGCGCTGTTGCATTACTACATGCGCTTCATACCCGGCGCCAACGACGATGGCGTGGCGCGCTTCCTGCTCACCGCCGCGGCGATCGGCATGCTCTACAAGGAGAACGCCTCGATTTCCGGTGCCGAAGTGGGCTGCCAGGGTGAAGTGGGCGTCGCCTGCTCGATGGCCGCCGGCGCGCTCTGTGAAATACTCGGCGGCACCCCGCGACAGGTGGAGAACGCCGCTGAGATCGGCATGGAGCATAACCTCGGCCTGACCTGCGATCCGGTGGGAGGCCTGGTTCAGGTGCCCTGCATCGAACGCAACGCCATGGGTTCGGTGAAGGCGATCAATGCCGCGCGCATGGCCCTGCGCGGCGACGGCAGCCATTTCATCTCGCTGGACAAGGTCATCCGCACCATGCGCCAGACCGGCGCCGACATGAAGAGCAAGTACAAGGAAACCGCTCGTGGCGGGCTGGCGGTCAATATCATCGAATGTTGAACCAGGCGCCATTCGCCACCCTTTACTGGTGCTAGGGGATGCCGGCGTCAGGCTTTATCATCCGCAGGGCTGAGCGGTCGGGATTGAAAGGAATCTCGCCAATACCCCGCTGTCTTCCCCCTATGCCGTCAAACGCGACCTGTCGGAATAACGATACCCCATGTCGAATTACAGCAGCCCGGAGCCGTCCCTCCCCAAGGCCTCCAACCTGGCCAGAAGCAATCTGGAGTACCCAGTCGTGGGGATTGGCGCGTCGGCCGGCGGGCTGAAAGCGTTGATGACCTTTTTCGAGCACATGCCCAGCGACTGCGGCATGGCGTTCGTGGTCATCATGCATTTTTCCCCTAAGCACGAAAGCAATGCTGACAAGATCCTCCAGAACGTCACCCGCATGCCCGTGCTTCAGGTCAACCAACCGGTGCCGATCGAGCGCAACAAGATCTACGTGATCCCACCGGCGATGGATCTATTGATGAACGACGGCTACCTGCGCCTGCAGAAGCCCACGCGTGAACGGGGGGCGCAGGTAGCCATCGACCTGTTCTTCCGCGCCCTGGCGGACGTGCATCACACCCACGCCATCGGCATCGTATTGTCCGGCACTGGCGCGGACGGCTCTGTAGGGCTGGCGCGTATCAAGGAACAGGGCGGCGTCACGCTGGCGCAAAGCCCCGAGGACGCCGAATACGACTCGATGCCAATCAACGCCATCGAAACCGGCGCGGTAGATATCGTTCTGGCAGCCGCGGAAATGCCGCAGCGCCTGGTAGAGCTGGGGCGCAACCTGGAGGCCCTGCTCACACGCAAAGAGCCCCTGCCCCAGCCGAGCGAGACCGAGCAGGCCAGCACGGCACAAGCCCCGATTGATGACGAGCAAGCCCGCCCACAATCCAAACCCAACGAGCTGGCGTTGCGCGAAATTCTCGCCGCGCTGCGCAACCGGACCGGTCACGATTTCCGGCACTACAAACAGGCCACCGTACTGCGGCGCATCGAACGGCGAATGCAGGTAAACGCCCTGCGTGACATGCCCAGTTATGCCCAATTCTTGCAGGAACAACCGGAGGAAACGCCCGCGCTGCTGGCAGACATGCTGATCGGCGTGACCAATTTCTTTCGCGACCGGGAGGCCTTCGAGGCGCTGGAGCGCGACATCATCCCGGCACTGTTCGAGGGAAAAACCGACGCCGAGGACAAGTCTCTGCGCATCTGGTCAGCGGCCTGCTCGACCGGTGAAGAAGCCTACTCTCTGGCCATGCTCTTCGCTGACCAAGCCCAGCTGAGCAGCCCCGACAACGAACTTCATATTCAGCTGTTCGCCACCGACATCGACGACCGCTCGCTGGAAACCGCACGGGCCGGCGTTTATCCGGAAGCCATCATCACCGATGTGCCGCCCAGCCGCCTGCGCCAGTATTTTTTCAAGGAGCAGAACCACTACCGCATGCAAAAGGAGCTGCGCGAACGCATCCTCTTTGCCCGCCACAATATCCTGCGGGATCCGCCGTTTTCCCGGCTCGACCTTATTTCCTGCCGCAACCTGATGATCTACCTGGACCGGGATATTCAGGTGGAAGTGCTGCGGATGTTCCATTTCGCGCTCAACCCCGGCGGCTATCTGTTTCTCGGCAGCTCGGAGACGGCCGACGCCTGCAGCCAGCTGTTCGAGCCGGTAGACAAGAAGAACCGCATCTACCGCGCCAAGAACGTTGGCTCGGGCCTTCGCCGTGCACCGCCCGGCCCGTTCCAGCCGCTGACGGAGGGATCGCTGGGTAGAGCACCGCTCAGCCAGCCCCCCCGGCGTCATCGCAAGTTCTCCTTCGCTGACGTGCATCAGCGCGCCCTTGAGCAGTACGCACCGCCGAGCGTGATCGTCAACCACGAGGCCGAAATCGTCCACATGTCCGACCGCGCCGGGAATTTTCTGCGCTATGTCGGCGGCGAGCCGTCATTGAACCTGACCACCCTTGTCCATCCGCAACTGCGCCTTGAACTGCGCACAGCGCTGTACCAGGCCACCCACACGGGGAAAAGCGTCGAGGCGCGGCGAGTCAGGCTGGAGCGTGACGGCCGGCACTACTACGTGAACATGGTGGTACGCCCCTTCCGTGACAACGAAGCCGGCAGTGACTACATGCTGGTGATCTTCGATGAAGTCGAAGATTGCATGGACGGGAACACACTGGAACATCCTCAGACCAAGGACAGCGTGCTGCTTCAACTGGAAGCCGAACTGCAGCAAACCAAGGAGCAGCTGCAGCTCACGATGGAGCACTCGGAAACCTCCACCGAGGAGTTGCGTGCTTCCAACGAAGAGCTGCAGGCCATTAACGAGGAATTGCGCTCGGCCACCGAAGAGCTGGAAACCAGCAAGGAAGAGCTGCAATCCATCAACGAAGAGCTCACCACGGTCAATTTCGAGCTCAAGGCCAAGGTGGACGAGACCAGCAAGATCAACGACGACCTGCAGAACCTGATCTCCTCGACGGATATCGCCACGCTGTTCGTCGACCGCAAGATGCGCATCAAATGGTTCACGCCGCGGGCGCAAGACATCTTCAACGTGATCGGCAACGATGCCGGGCGTTCGCTGATGGACATCACCCACCACCTCGATTACCCGCAGCTGCATGACGAGGCCACCCAGGCCTTCGAGGCCCTCCATCTGGTGGAGCGGGAAATCTGCAACCGGGACGGTGATCGCTGGTACCTGGCGCGCTTCCTGCCTTACCGCACCCTGGATGACCGCATCCAGGGCGCCGTGTTGACCTTCATCGACATCACCGACCGCCGCCGCGCCGAGGAGCAGGTACGTGCTGGCGAAGCCCATATGCGGCAGCTGGCGCAGAGCACCAAAGGCTACGCCATCATCACGCTGGACTGCGACGGAAACATCACCACCTGGAACCGCGGCGCCGAATACATTTTCGGCTACAGCGAGCAAGAGGCGATCGGCCGCAACATCGCGCTGATCTATACCGAAGAGGATCGCCTGGCCGGCGTGCCGGAGGCCGAGCGTAAACGCGCCATCGAGCAGGGGCAGGCAACCGATGAGCGTTGGCATGTGCGCAGGGATGGCAGCCAGTGTTTCTTCAGCGGCCTGGTCAATCCACTGATGAACAATAACGGGCAGATCACAGGCTTCGCCAAGATTGCCCGCGACGTCACCGAAGACCGGCAGCGCAGCCACGAGCAACAAAACGAGCTGAAGAACATCCAGGCCGCCAACGAGCAGAAGGATCAGTTCTTTGCCGTGCTCTCCCATGAACTCAAGCATCCACTCAACCTGATTCAGCTCAATGCCGATCTGATCGCGCGCTCACAGGCCGTGAAGAACACACCGAACCTTGGCAGGGCGACACAGGCTATCCAGAACGCGGTCCGCAGCCAGTCACGAATCATTGACGATCTGATGGACGTCTCGCGCATTCGTACCGGCAAGCTAAAGCTCAACTTCGCCACGCTGACTTACCAGGATCTGCTCAAAGGCATCGATGCCGTATTCGAACCCCTGGCACTGGCAGAAGGCATCAATTTCCAAACCTTCAAACCGGAACAGCCGATCTATGTGCGTGCCGACCCGACGCGGCTGGAGCAGATCGTCTGGAACCTGCTGAACAACGCCTGGAAATTCACCAAGGGCGGCCACCGTATCTGCATGCAACTCGAGCGCGAAGGTGATCAGGCGCGGCTGGATGTGATCGATACCGGTGAAGGCATATCTGCCGAGTTCCTGCCTAAGGTGTTCGACATGTTCGGCCAGGCCGAAATGCAGCACGCCCAGCGCGCCAAACACGGCCTGGGCATCGGCCTGGCCTTGGTCAAGCAACTGGTCGAGGAACATGGCGGTCGCATTCAGGCCTTCTCCGAAGGGCTAGGGCGCGGCGCGCGCTTCAGCGTCTGGCTGCCGATACACATGCAGGCCGAACTGGCGCTCGGCGAACTGGGCAATGCCAATGAGCTGGGGGCATTGGTCGGCATCGGCATCCTGCTGGTGGACGACTCCCCGGACATTCTCGAAACCCTGCGTGAATTGCTGGAAAGCGAAGGCGCGAACGTGACCACCGCTGACGGCGGCGCACGAGGCATAGAAGCGGCCGAGCAGTCACGCTTCGATGTGATCGTCTCCGATATCGGCATGCCGGACATCGACGGCCACAAAATGATGGCCGAGATACGCCGCGGTACTACCAACGCAGAGACACCCAGCATCGCCCTGACGGGTTACGGCACCTTGCGCGACGTGGAAAAGGCCAATAACGCAGGCTTCACCCTGCACCTGCGCAAGCCGATCGACCTGCAGGCGTTGATTGATGCGGTAAGCCAGGCGGTACGTTGAGCGCACCGATCGCCGCCGGGGCCCGCCTTCCACAAAAGTGGTACGGTGCTGGCCGCAGGCCCGTGGAGGACCGGCCCCAGCGTGCAACTTCAGGGCGGCGGGCTCACCATCAGGCCTCCTTGCCTATGCCGTATTCCCGCAATTTATTGGCGATGGTGGTGTGCGATACACCGAGGCGCTTACCCAGCAGGCGACTGCTCGGGTGTCTGGCATAGAGGTTTGCCAGTACGGCTTTCTCGAAGCGGCCGACAATGGCGTCCAGGTTGCCGTCCAGGGAGAACTCGCCCAGCGGCTGCGCGGCGCCGTATTCGGGCAGGCGAATATGTTTGGGCTCGATAATCCCCCCCTCGCACAGCGATACCGCCTGGAACAGGGTGTTCTCCAGCTGGCGCACGTTGCCCGGCCAGTGATAGCCGCCCAGCCGCCCGAGAGTGGCAGGCGACAGGCCCGGCAACGCACAGCCGATCTGCCGGCTGGCCTGATCGATAAAGTGCAACGCCAAGGGTTCCAGGCCATCGAGGCACTCGCGCAGCGGAGGGATGTGCAGCGACAGCACGTTGAGCCGGTGATAGAGGTCTTCGCGAAAGCGCCCCTGAGCACAGAGTTCGGACAGATCGACCTGAGTCGCACAGATCACCCGCACATCCAGATAGACCTCCTCATCGCTACCCACCCGGCGAAAACCGCCATCCTGTAGAAAGCGCACCAGCTTGGCCTGCAGGCGCGGGCTCATCTCGCCGACGCTGTCGAGAAACAGCGTACCGCCAGCGGTCAGCTCCAGCAGCCCGAGCTTGCCGTCCGGCCGCGCGCCCTCGAAAGCACCGGGGGCGTAGCCGAACAGCTCGGTCTCGGCCATGGACTCGGGAAGACCGGCGCAATTGAGGGCCATGAACGGCGACTGCCCGCGCGGGCTGGACAGGTGACAGGCGCGGGCCAATAGCTCCTTGCCGGTACCGGTCTCGCCTTCGATCAGCAAGGGCGCATCCAGTGGGGCCATGCGCCGCGCTTCGCGCACCACCGCCATCATCACCTTCGAACTCTGGAATATGCGGTCGAAGCCACGCAGTTCCCGCTTGCGCACCTGATAGATGCGTTCACCCACGCGATCGGCGCGATGCAGCGTCAACACGGCGCCGGCGAGCGCCTCGCTGTCCTCATTATCGGCCTGTAGCGGCGCGATATCGGCCAGGAATACGTCACCCTTGATGGTCACTCGCAGGCCGTTGATGCGTGCCCGGTTAGCCCGCACCAGCTCGGGCAGATCGAAATTCTCGGCATACCGCGACAGGCTCATGCCTGGCACTTCGTCGACACGCGCGCCCAACAGTTGCGCCGCCGCTCGGTTCGCCGCGACGATCGCACCGTTCATGTCGATGGACAACACCGGGAACTCCAGCGCGCCGAGCAGCGCATTGAGTTCCAGTGAGTGCCGTTCGCTGGGCATCAGCCCGACCTTACGCACCTCGAAGACGCCCTGCAGCGCCTCCATCTTCGGCCGCAGCGCTTGCAATTGCAGGTTCATCAGGTTGGGGCAGTGCAGATACACGGCGTTGCCATGCTCACCGCCAACCTCGCCACGGGCGACGTTGATGCCGTAGTCCACCAGCAGCGCCAGCATGTCGCGCAGGATGCCGACCCGGTTCTGGCAAAGAATCTTGATTCGCATGCACGCACCTTGTTGTTATGGAGCGCGACCATCTGCCGCACCGCGTTGATTACGTCAAGATTCCTTGACAGTCAACCTGTCGAGCCAGGCAATCATCACGCGGTATCCCGCCGCCGTAATCATTTCGTTACGCCACCAAGGGCCGGACGCCTCATTGCGCGGCTACGGGCGACTACTCAATGGATGTGGAGCAGTGTCAGATGGGGCAGACATAACAACAGGATCCAGGCGCCATCTCGTTCAGGAGATCATATGACACACACGCAATATGTCGCCCGCGAACCAGATGCAAAGGGCAGGATCCATTACCCCGATGCCGAGCATGCGGTCTGGCAGACCCTGATCGAACGCCAGCTGAAACTGCTCGACGGTCGCGCCTGCCAGCAATACCTGGACGGCATCGAGCAGCTCGCCTTGCCCCACGACCGTATTCCGCAGCTGGATGAAATCAACCGCGTGCTGGGCACAACCACGGGCTGGCAAGTAGCCCGCGTACCGGCGCTGATTCCCTTCCAGACTTTTTTCGAATTGCTTGCCAGCAAGCGCTTCCCAGTGGCCACCTTCATCCGTACACCAGAAGAATTGGACTACCTGCAGGAGCCGGACATCTTCCACGAGATCTTCGGCCACTGCCCGCTGCTGACCAATGCCTGGTTTGCCGAATTCACCCACACCTACGGCCAGCTCGGCCTCAAGGCCAGCAAGGAAGAGCGCGTCTACCTGGCGCGGCTGTATTGGATGACCATCGAGTTCGGCCTGGTGGACACGTCGGCCGGACGGCGCATCTACGGCGGCGGCATTCTCTCCTCGCCCAAGGAGACGCTCTACAGCCTGTCGAACGAGCCCGAGCACCAGGCCTTCGATGTGGTCGAAGCGATGCGCACGCCCTATCGTATCGACATCCTGCAGCCGGTGTATTTCGTCTTGCCGCAGTTGCGCCGGCTATTCGACGTGGCCCACGAAGACATCATGGCGCACGTGCACACCGCCATGCGGTTGGGGTTGCATCAGCCGAAGTTTCCGCCGAAAGCGGCGTAGGGGTGGAAAACTGCGAAGCATTTTCCACGCGTTTGTTTCCGCCTCGACGATATCTGACAACGGCGCCGGTCCGTGTCGAGCAATTGGTGGATGAGCCTCTGGCGTCATCCACCCTACGTTGCCCAGGCAATGTGCGGGACCGGACCCGACGCGTGGACAAGCCTGCGGCGTTGTCCACCCTACGCGGCTCGCTCTTATCAACCTCACAAGGACCACACCATGACCGCCCTCACCCAAGCCCACTGCGAAGCCTGCCGTGCCGATGCGCCGAAAGTCAGCGATGAGGAACTGGCCGAGCTGATCAAGCAGATACCCGATTGGAACATCGAGACGCGCGACGGCCATCTGGAACTGGAAAAGGTCTTCCTGTTCAGGAATTTCAAGCATGCACTGGCCTTCACCAACGCCGTAGGCGAGATCGCCGAAGCCGAGGGCCATCACCCCGGACTGCTGACCGAGTGGGGCAAGGTCACTGTCACCTGGTGGAGCCACTCGATCAAAGGCCTGCATCGCAACGACTTCATCATGGCGGCACGCACCGACGAGGTCGCAAAAACCGCCGAAGGCCGCAAGTGAAGCGTTTCAGCGATGTGGCACGGGCGCCGGCGACCCGATGCTCGGGTTGATCGTTGCCTGCCGCGCCGCCCGAACCTGGCCAAGCTCCACCTGGCCGCTGCGTCTACGAATGCGCCAACCGCCTGACACACCATCCCCAAGGCAGTGGGATGTTCTCCTCACCGCCTTGACGGCCGCGCAAGTGCCACGCCGGCGCCTGGCGGATTCGGTCTGCCGGAGCAAAAGTGGCCGCGCCAATATTGCCGGTCTGGACGCCGGACAGCTCGATGAGCGGCCGCGGCCACCGCGCCCTTCGCCGGCAAAACAGGCCCGACGCTCGGCAATGGCAGGGCGGTTTCCCCCGGCCTTGCAATCAATCTCTCGATATCTCAACCGCCTGCCGTGCCGAATTAGCGCTGCTTTGTACTACCATTGCACAAAAGCCGACGAACGGCCTTTAGCGCAGCCAGAGGGGCCGTTACCTTTCAGCGACTCCTCCTTGAACGAGCGAACCCATGGTCGAAAGCAACACCGGCATCAACCCTGCACCCGATCAATATGGCTGCCACTCGGAGAGCGAACACGGAGCCTGCTCCAGCTGCGCCAATGGCGAGCGCCTGGGTTTCCGCTTCAGCTACGCCTACCAGCCAATCGTCGATCTCGCCAGCCGCGAAATCTTCGCCCACGAGGCGCTGGTACGTGGATTGAATGGCGAACCAGCACCTAGCGTGCTATCGCAGGTTACCAATCACAACCGCTTTCGTTTCGATCAGGCCTGCCGGGTCAGGGCGATCAAAACCGCGGCCAAGCTCGATATGCAAAGCCGACTTTCGATCAATTTTCTGCCCAACGCCATCTACCGTCCGGAGCTGTGCATCCGGTCTACGCTGGAAGCGGCCAAGGCCCATGATTTTCCCGTCGAGCGGATCATCTTCGAAACGGTGGAAAGCGAGCGCATCGACGACGCCGGCTGGCTGGCCGACATCTTCCGCGAGTACAAGCGCATCGGTTTCCTGACTGCCATCGACGACTTCGGTGCCGGTTATGCCGGGCTCAACCTGCTCGCCGACTTCCAGCCCGACATCATCAAGCTGGACATGGGCCTGATCCGCGGCATCGATCAAAGCCCAGCTCGCCAGGCCATCGTCCGGGCTGCCGTCGCCATGTGCCAGGAGCTGAGCATCACCGTGATCGGTGAAGGTGTGGAAACCCTGGACGAATGCAGCGCCCTGCATGACCTGGGCATCACCCTGATGCAGGGTTATCTGTTCAGCAAGCCACTGTTCGAATCCTGCAGCCAGACCGAATCCCTGGCCTGGCCCGGTGGCCTGCCGAGCTAACCTCTACCCTCTTTTTTCAAGCAGCTTGAGCAGCGTCCGCGCGGCCTCCTCCGAGGAAGCCGGGTTCTGCCCGGTCACCAGCAGACCGTCGACCAGCACGTAGGATCCCCAATCCGGGCCCTTGCTGTACTGCGCGCCCAATGCTTTGAGCTTGTCTTCCAGCAGGAAGGGCACCACCTCGGTGAGCTGCACGGCTTCTTCCTCGGCGTTGGAAAAGCCGGTCACGCGCTTGCCCTTGACCAGATGTTCGCCATTCTCGCCACGAACCCCCACAAGCGCCGCTGGCGCATGGCAGACCGCCGCTACAGGCTTGCCCGCCTTGAGGAAGGACTCGATCAGCGCAATGGACGTAGCGCTGGTGGAAAGATCCCACAGCGGGCCATGGCCGCCGGGATAAAACACCGCATCGAAATCAGCCGCGGAAACATCTTCCAGCCGGCGGGTATTGGCCAGCTCCGATTTGGCTTCGGCGTCCCCGTTGAAACGGCGAGTCACGGCGGTTTGCGCATCGGGCTCGTCGCTTTTCGGATCGAGCGGCGGCTGGCCGCCCTTCGGTGAGGCGAGCACTAAGTCGGCGCCGGCATCCTTGAAGACATAAAAAGGCGCGGCAAACTCCTCCAGCCAGAAGCCGGTCGGCTTGCCCGTGTTGCCGAGCTGATCATGGGACGTGAGCACAATGAGTATCTTCATGGAGCCTCCTGAGGGATGCACGAGGTAAAGAGGTTTGACTGCGCGATGCAAGCAATGCTCCGCGGTGCGACACGCCCATGAAGAAGGGCGCCGCAGCGCCCTTTAATAGCGTCAGATGCGGAAGCTGCCCACCAGCTGCTTTAGCCGCTCGGCCTGCTGCTGAAGGTCGCGACGGCACGTGCAAGCAAGGCGCAGGAGCCTATTGCACGTCGGGCTGTTTCTCCGGGGCGGCGTTGCGGAAGGCTTCCAGTGCTTCGCAGCGCTCGACCATGAAGCCGATGCCAGGGAAGGGTGCGAGATCACAGCCGAAACGCCTGGCGTTGTACACCTGGGGAATCAGGCAGGCTTCCAGATACCCCGGCCGCTTGCCAAGCGAGAGCTCCCCGTCGAATGTCGCCAACCCCTGCTCGATGTTTGCCAGGCCGATGGTGATCCAGTGTCGGATCCACTGCTGCTTCGCCTCCTCCTCCACGCCCAGGGGGTCGCTGAGGTATTGCAGCACCCGCAGGTTGTTCAGCGGATGCACTTCGCAGGCGATGTGCAGGGCCAGCGAGCGCACCCGCGCGCGGTCGAGCGGATCATCGGGTAGCAGCGGCGGCAGCGGAAATATCTCTTCCAGATACTCGATGATGGCCAGCGACTGGCCGATATACGCGTCGCCATCCACCAGCACCGGCACCAGCTCCTGCGCATTGAGCGCCCGGTAGCCGGCCGAATGCTGCTGACCGCCGTCGTTCAGCAGATGCACCGGCACGGTCTCGTATGCCAGGCCCTTGAGGTTTAGCGCGATACGCACGCGGTAGGCGGCGCTGGAGCGCCAGTAGGAATAGAGGGTCAGCATGAAGGGTCTCCAGGGGTCAGCTGCCAGCTTGCCGTGCGCGCCGGACTGACGAAGAACGCCGCCAAGGCCTACACGACATGAGCAGTCGCTTGCCTACTCGGCGCTGATCACGCCGCGACGCAGTTGATCCTCCTCGATGGATTCGAACAGCGCCTTGAAATTGCCCTCGCCGAAACCCTGATTACCCTTGCGCTGGATGATCTCGAAGAAAATCGGGCCGATCACCGTATTGGTGAAGATCTGCAGCAGGATGCCGTCATCGTCCGGCGCGCCGTCGATCAGCAGGTTCAGTGCGCGCAGCTCGTCCAACGGCTCGCCGTGGCCTGCGACACGGGTGTCGACCTTCTCGTAATAGGTGTTCGGGGTGGCCATGAAATCCACGCCGTTGGCGCGCAGCTGGCGCACGGTGGCGTAAATGTCGTCGGTGGACAGGGCAATGTGCTGGATGCCCTCACCGTGGTACTCGCGGATGAATTCCTCGATCTGCGACTTGTCGTCCGCTGACTCGTTGATCGGGATACGGATCTTGCCGCAGGGTGCAGTCATGGCACGTGAGAACAGCCCGGTGAGCTTGCCCTCAATATCGAAATAGCGAATCTCGCGGAAGTTGGCGATGCGCTCGTAGAAGCCCGACCAGACGTCCATCTGCCCGCGCATGACGTTGTGGGTCAGATGGTCGATGCACATCAGCCCCACCGCATTGTCATTCGGCGTGCAGCCCTCGGTGTACTCGAAGTCGACGTCGTAGATGCTCTTGTCGCCGTAGCGGTCGACCAGATACAGCAAGGAGCCGCCGATACCTTCGACGCAGGGAATGTTCAACTCGCCGAAGTTGGCATGGCTGCCGACTAGTTTGGCGCCCTGGGATTCGACATAGGCGGCAGCCTGGGCGGCATTCCTTACCCGGAAAGCCATGGCGCATGCGCTTGGGCCGTGCTTCTCGGCGAACTCGCGCACATGTCCGGTGGGGCTGCCGTTGAGCACGATATTGATGTCGTTCTGCTGAAACAGCCAGACTTCCTTGGAGCGATGCTTGGCTGTTTCGGTGAAGCCCATCTGCCGGAACAGCGTACGCAACTGTTCGATGCCTTCGGCATTGGGCGCGGTGAATTCGACGAACTCGAAGCCGTCAGTGCCTATCGGGTTGTGCTGTTCGATCTTGATCACGGCGTTCATCCGGCCTCCGGTTTTTTGTTCTGGGATGCCTCGCTGCACGCAGGCTTGGACCTCATGACAAACCAGCGATGAGGGCGGCACAAGCCCCGGCCTCGGGCTGTTGTCGCAAGCCAGGGCGATAGGGCGGAAAGTTTTTCTTACAGCCCGCCAGGCCAGCGCCAATAGCGAATCAGCATTGGCCAGGCGTAACGAAAAACTGACAGCGAAGTACACTGGCAGCACCGGGCTATCCAAGGCGCGGTCAACGGCCGCGCCATGCATCGCCCTCAGGCATGCAGCCGCTGCTGGGACAGCGGTGCCTGCAAGCGCTCTATCGCCAGGCGGTCGGCAATGATCGAGGTGGCACAGCCTTCCTTCACGGCGCGAGTGAAGATCTCTCGCAGAGTCCCAGCGATGCTTCTCACGTGAGCATCGCATTGCGCGGCGCTACCACCGATGCGCTGGTAGTAGATGTCGATGATGCCCCCGGCGTTGATGGCGTAATCCGGCGCCCAGAGCTGGTCGCGCCGTTGCAGTTCGGCACCGATCTCAGGCTTGGCCAGTTGGTTGTTGGCCGCGCCGGCGATCACCGGGGCGCGCAATACCTCCAGTGTCTGCTCGTTGAGGATGCCGCCCATGGCACAAGGCGCGAACACATCCACGTCGAGGCCATAGACATCCTGCGGCCGGACCACGTGGGCATCCAGCTCCTCCATCGCCTGTTGCACGTTGGCATCGAAGATATCCGCCACCCAAAGTTCTGCGCCAGCGGCCTTTAGACGCCGCGCCAGGCTCAGCCCGACATGGCCGACGCCCTGGATCGCCACCTTAAGCCCGGTCAGGTCATCGCGCCCGAGCCGATGTTTTACCGCCGCCTGCAGCCCCACGAACACACCGAGTGCGGTGGAAGGCGACGGGTCACCGCTGACGATGCTTCCATCCAGCGTGGCACGCGGTGCCGCTCCCAACACATGGCGCGTACGCTGGGCGAAGGCCTGCATGTCGGCGTCGCCGGTGCCTGAATCCGCAGCGGTGATATAGCGCCCGCCGAGACCGTCGACGAAATCGCCCATGGCATGCAGCAGCGCCTGACTCTTGCCGGTGTGCGGATCGCCGATGATCACTGCCTTGCCACCACCGAGCTTGAGCCCAGCCAACGATGACTTGAGCGTCATGCCGCGCGACAGCCGCAGCACATCGCGCAGGGCATCCTCGTCGCTGGCATAGGGAAACATCCGACAGCCGCCCAGCGCCGGACCGAGTTGCGTGTCGTGGATAGCGATGATGGCTCTGAGCCCCGAAGCCTTGTCATGGCAGAAAACCACCTGCTCGTGACCGTCGTAATCGGGATGGGTGAAAACGGACATGGTTTACCTCATTGTTGTTGTCGTTGTGGCCTGCGCTAGCGGCCTGGTGGAAGCTGGTCTGAAGCGAAACAGGGAACAGGCGCCGGACAACAGGCACCACCTGATCTTCTTCATGCCGCAGGCTGGAACAACCGTACGCTCTGCACCTCGTCCCCCCTGGCTAGTTGCTCGCGCAGCAGCTTCTCCTGCTGGCGGACCTTGGCAATGGCGCGCTCCTTCACGGGGCCGTAGCCGCGAATCTGTTCAGGCAGTACGGCGATGGCCACGGCGGTGCGGTAGTTGGTCGGCTTGAGCTGGGCCAGCAGGTCGTCCACGGTTTTCTCGTATTCAGCGATCAGCTCACGCTCCACCCGGCGGTCGTGACCATAGCCGAAGGGGTCCAGCGGCGTCCCGCGCAGGAAACGAAATTTCGCCAGCACCCCGAACGCACTGAGCATCCAAGGGCCGAACTCGCGCTTGCGCGGCTCGCCGGTGACGCTATCGCGCTTGGCCAGCCACGCCGGCGCCAGGTGAAATTGCAGCCGGTAGTCGCCGTCGAACTGCGCCTCCAACTGCTGGCGAAACTCCGGTTCGCTGTAGAGCCTCGCGACTTCATACTCGTCCTTGTAGGCCAACAGTTTGAAGTAGTAGCGGGCCACGGCCTTGGAAAGCGCCAGGTCGTCCGCCGTATCGGACTCGCGAACCCGCTCCACCAGGTACCGATAACGCCGCGCCAGGACATCGTTTTGGTACTGGGTAAGAAAGTCCACGCGCCAGTCGACGATTTCTTCCAGCGTCTTGCAGAGCGGCTCGGCCACTTCCACCGGCCGCGCCAGCCGCTCCACCGCATCGCGCTCAAGCACCGCCCTGCGGCCCCAGCGGAAGGCCTGCAGGTTCAGCTCGGCCGATACGCCATTGAGCTCGATGGCCTTTTCGATGGCTTCGGCCGACAGCGGCAGCAACCCCTGCTGGTAGGCAAAACCGAGCAACAACAGGTTGGTGGCGATGCTATCGCCCAGCAGCCGTGTGGCCAGCCGCGTCGCGTCGATGAAATGGGTCCTCTCCGCGCCTGCTGCATCGCTGATGGCCTGGCGCATGGCCTGGCCTGGCACATGGGCGTCCGGATTGCGGGTGAATTCTGCCGTGGCCGCCTCGAAGCTATTCACCACGGCGTTACTGTTCAGATCGTTCAGGCGGGTCAGCGACTCATCCCCAGCGGCGACAATCAGGTCGCAACCGAGCAACAGATCGGCCTCACCGGCGGCGATGCGCACCGCATAGATGTCGCTCTGTCTCTGGGCGATACGCACATGGGTGGTCACCGGGCCGAATTTCTGCGCGAGCCCCGCCTGGTCGAGCACCGTACAGCCCTTGCCTTCCAGGTGCGCCGCCATACCGATCAGCGCGCCAAGGGTGGTCACGCCGCTGCCGCCGACGCCGGGAATCAACAGGTTCCACGGGCGCTCCAGCGACGGATGCCGAGGCTCGGGCAACTCGGCGGCCTGGATACCGCTGGCCACCGCCTGCGGCTTGCGCAGCTGACCGCCGTGGACGGTGACGAAGCTCGGGCAGAAGCCTTCGACACATGAAAAATCCTTGTTGCAGGCGTTCTGGTCGATCTCGCGCTTGCGCCCCAGCTCGGTTTCCAGCGGTAGCACCGCCAAGCAATTGGATTTCACGCCGCAATCGCCGCAGCCTTCGCAGACGGCCGGGTTGATGAAGGCGCGCTTGGCCGGGTCTGCGAGCTTGCCGCGCTTGCGCCGCCGACGTTTTTCCGTGGCACAGGTCTGGTCGTAGATGATCACCGAGACGCCCTTGAACTCGCGCAGCTCACGCTGCACCGCATCCAGTTCACGGCGGTGATGGAAGCTGGCAATGGGCGCGAAGGTCTCGCGGCTGGGGTATTTCTCCGGCTCGTCGCTAACGATCGCAATGCGCCTGACCCCTTCGTCGTGCACCTGCCGGCTCAGCTGATCGACACGCAGCTCGCCATCGATAGGCTGGCCGCCGGTCATGGCCACGGCATCGTTGTAGAGGATCTTGAACGTGATGTTCACACCTGCAGCCACTGCCGCGCGCACCGCCAGGCTGCCAGAGTGGAAATAGGTGCCATCACCCAGGTTCTGGAACAGGTGCGGCGTTTCGGTGAACGGCGCCTGGCCGATCCAGTTGACACCCTCTCCGCCCATCTGGGTGAAGGTCTCGGTGCGGCGATCCATCCACTGCACCATGTAGTGACAGCCGATGCCAGCCGAGGCGCGGCTACCTTCGGGCACCTTGGTCGAGGAGTTGTGGGGGCAGCCAGAGCAGTAATGGGGCGTGCGAACGGTGTCGTAGCTACGCGCAGCCAGCGCCTTCTCCTTGGCGTCGAGGAAGGCCAGGCGGGTCAGAATGCTGTCGCTGGTGTAGATGGGTGCCAGGCGCCTGGCAATCACCCGGGCAATCATCGCCGGGGTCAGTTCGGACAGGTTTGGCAGCAGCGACGCGCCCAGCTCGTCGAACTCGCCAACCACCCGCGGACGCTTGTCCACGGGCCAGTTGTAGAGCTGGCCGGTGAGCTGGTCCTCGATGATGCTGCGCTTTTCCTCGACCACCAGGATCTCGTCCAGACCGTTGGCGAATTCGTGCACCGAGACCGGTTCCAGCGGCCAGCTCATGCCGACCTTGAGCACCCGCAGGCCAACCGAGGCGCACAGCGTTTCATCGAGGCCGAGGTCATCCAGCGCCTGGCGCACGTCCAGGTAGGACTTGCCGGCCGTGATGATACCCAGGCGCGGATTGGGCGAATCGAGCATCACCTGGTTGAGATTGTTGGCGCGCGCGAAGGCGCGGGCGGCGTAGATCTTGTAGAGGTTGAGGCGCTTTTCCTGCGCCAGTGGCGGATCCGGCCAGCGGATATGCACGCCATCATCGGGCAGCTGGAAATCCTCTGGAATGCGCGTCTGCATGCGCAATGGATCCACTTGCACCACGGCGGAAGAATCGACGTTTTCGGCGATGGTCTTGAGCGCCACCCAACAGCCGGAATAGCGCGACAGCTCCCAGCCGATGATGCCGTAATCGAGGATCTCCTGAACGTTGGACGGATTGAGCACCGGAATCGAGGCGGCGATGAAGGCATGTTCACTCTGGTGCGGCAGCGTCGACGACTTGCAACCATGGTCGTCGCCCGCCAGCAGCAGCACGCCGCCGTTGGGCGAGACACCCGCCGCGTTACCGTGCTTGAACACATCACCCGAGCGATCCACGCCCGGGCCCTTGCCGTACCACATGGCGAACACGCCGTCGTACTTGGCGCCGGGAAACAGGTTGGTCTGCTGACTGCCCCATACGGCGGTGGCGGCCAGTTCCTCGTTCAGTCCCGGCTGGAAATGAATGGCGTGCTGCTTGATGTAGTCGCGGGCTTCCCAGAGGCTCTTGTCCAGCCCGCCCAGTGGCGAGCCGCGGTAGCCGGAGATGAAGCCAGCCGTGCTCAGGCCACGGGCCTGATCGCGCTGATGCTGCAACATCGGCAGGCGGGTCAGCGCCTGGGTTCCGGTGAGGTAAAGATGTCCGGTCGCAAGGCGGTATTTGTCGTCCAGACGGATCTCGGCCAGTGACATGGGGCGCTCCTGTTTGTTGTTATCGGAGTCGGGGCGGCTTACTGCGCCCCCCGCCTGGCACATGCGTGAGGGGTGGCCTCTGCGCAGCGCAGTTGTTTGAAAGTGTGGCCGTGACGAACAGGGATTTTCTTTCTACTTTTGTAGGGAAACGGTCATTCAGCGCATGATCCATTCACCATTAACGCCCAAACAGGAAGAACCATGCAGACGCCCCTGAGCAGCATCGACCGCAAGATTCTTCTTTTGCTGCAGCACAACGCCGACCTCTCCGCGGCCGAGATCGCCGACAAGGTCGAGCTGTCGCAATCGCCGTGCTGGCGACGGATCAATCGCATGCAGGAAGAGGGGCTGATCGAACGCAAGGTCGCCCTGCTCAACCCGAAGAAGCTCGGGCTGAACATGACGGTATTCGTCAACATCAAGCTCTCCGCCCACGGGCGCAGCAACCTGCTCGAGTTCGAAAGGGCTGTGGTGGGCTACCCCGAGATACTGGAGTGCCACACCATGGCGGGCGACTCGGATTACCTGCTCAAGGTCGTGGCCAAGGACATCGACAGTTACGAGCGCTTCCTGCGCGACCAGCTATTGCAGCGCCCCCACGTGCAGGAGGCGCACTCGCACATTGCGATGAGCGAGGTAAAGCGAACCACGGAATTGCCGCTGGATTGAGCACATGCGCGGGTCGATGGCGCAACGCGTCATTGCCCTGGCATGCCCTCCACACGATCGCCGACGGCCACCCCGTTGCCGTCGAACCACCCGCGATTGGCCTCCAGCGCATAACGCGCCGGCGCTTTCGCGCAGCGGATCTCGGTGCTGAGCGGCTCCAGATCGATCAGGTCAACGATGGTCCCCGCCTCGTCCATGAACGCCGCCGACAGCGGCAACGGCGTGCTCTTCATCCACAGGCAGTGGGGCCGGACGTCGTCGAAGCGAAACAACATGCCGTGGTCCACCGCCAGTTCGGTGCGCCCCATCAGCCCGCGGGCCCGCTCGGAGGCGGTGACGGCATATTCGGCGTGCAGCACGGCCTCACCGATGCGCAACTCCAGCAGGGACTGCGCGATAGCCAGCGACGGCAACAACATCAGCAACAACAGGACGATGGGCATGGTGATCTCTCGAAACGCCGGGCAGCGCCTATCCTCTACTGCAGGCAGCGGAGGGGCAAGCATGCGACTCGACGGTAAGACCGCATTGGTCACAGGTTCCACCAGCGGCATCGGCCTGGGCATCGCGCGCACGCTGGCCACCGCCGGGGCTGATCTGATCCTGAACGGCTTCGGCGACAGCGACGCAGCGCAGGCGGAAGTCGCCCGACTCGGCGGCAAGGTCGGCTTTCACCACGCCGACATGGCCTTCCCCGAGCAGATTGCCGACCTCTTTGCTTACGCCGAGCGTGACTTCGCCGGCGTCGACATCCTGGTCAACAACGCCGGCATTCAACATGTCGCGCCTGTGGAGGAATTTCCGCCGCAGCGCTGGGACGCGATCATTGCGGTCAACCTGTCCGCCGTGTTCCACGCGACCCGGCTGGCGCTGCCGGGCATGCGCCAGCGAGGCTGGGGGCGCATCATCAATGTCGCCTCGGTTCACGGCTTGGTGGGCTCGACGCACAAGGCCGCCTATGTTGCCGCCAAGCACGGCGTGGTCGGCCTGACCAAGGTGGTGGCGCTGGAAACCGCCACCACCGAGATCACCTGCAATGCGCTCTGTCCCGGTTGGGTGCTGACTCCGCTGGTGCAACAGCAGATCGACGCCCGCGCTCAAGCTGACGGGGATGTTCAGCGCGCCCGACGCGAGCTGCTGGCCGAAAAGCAGCCCTCACAGGAGTTCGTCACGCCCGAACAGCTGGGAGAACTCGTCCTGTTCCTCTGCAGCAACGCCGGGCGGCAGGTACGCGGTGCCGCCTGGAACATTGACGGTGGCTGGGTCGCGCAGTGAATCAATGCGCCTCGGCTGGCGGTATCTTTTTTGGGTCATGGCCGTACAGCGACCGCACCAGCGGCCCCACGGTCAGACCCTGCAGCAGAATGGAGATCAGCACCACGATATAAGTCAGGCTGAGCAAGAGGTCACGCTGCTCTCCCAACGGCAGCGACAGCGCCAGAGCCACCGAAACGCCACCCCGCAGGCCGCCCCAGGAAAGAACGGTTACGGTGCCTTTGGCCAGGTGCCGGCTAGGGATCAGCTTGCGCACGACGAGAACCAGCGGCGCCACGGTCAGTACCCTCGACACCAGGACGGCGCCGCTCAGCAAGATCGCGGCTACCACATACAGCCAGCCGAACGGCAGCACCAGCAGTTCGAGACCGATGAGCGCAAACAGCAGGGCGTTGAGGATTTCGTCGATCACCTCCCAGAAGCCGTCGACGTAGCGCCGGGTAGCGTTGGTCATCGCCTTCATGCGGCCCTGGTTGCCAATGATAAGGCCAGCCACTGCCATCACGATCGGCGCTGAAACGCCCAGATGGGTGGCCGCTGAGGCGCCACCGAACACCAGCGCCAAGGTCAGCATGATCGAGGGTTGATGCTCGTCGACCTCCTGCAGCAGGTAAAACACGCCGAAGCCCAGCGCGATGCCCAGCAAGACTCCACCGACCGCCTCTTTGACAAACAACAGGCCGAAGCCGCTCAGAGTCGGTACTTCACCAAGACTCAGAACCCCCAGGAGAACGCTGTACAGCACGACCGCAGTGCCGTCATTGAACAGCGATTCGCCAACGATAGTGGTCTGCAATGCCTGTGGCGCGCCGCTGGTCTTGAGGATGCCCATGGCCGCGATAGGGTCGGTTGGCGAAATCAGCGCGCCGAACAGCAGGCAGTAGACCAACGAGATGTTCCAGCCAAACAGTTCCAAAATATAGAAGGCGATTCCACCCACAACGACGGTGGAGATCAGCACGCCGGCAGTTGCCAGGATGCCAATGGACCATTTGTAGCTACGCAACTCGTCGAGGTTGACGTGCAACGCGCCGGCAAACAGCAGTGCCGGAAGAAACCAGGTCATCAGCACCGTCGAAAAGTCTATGCTCCGCACCAGATCCCGCATCTCGGTTTGCAGAATCGTATAACCCAGCGCCGAAAAACCCTGTGCGATCAGCGACAGGACTAACGCCGTCAGCATCACGCCGATGGTCGGCGGCAGGCGAAGAAAGCGGTAGTTGATGTAGGTCAAAAAGGTAGTGAGGGCAAGGAACGCCGCGGCAAGGTCAAGCATCGATAACTCCAAAAATAGTTAGGCTGCTATTTTCCATCGCTCCAATCTGCGGACGCGACGATTGGTCATGTGGCGACCGGAACCTCGGCGTAATCCTGGTAAATATCACCATAGCGCTTCTGGCAGCGCTCGCAGTAAAAAGCCCGCCGCCTGGCACGCCCCAGCGCTTTCGCCTTGCTGAAGGGAATCTCGCAGCGCGGGCAAACGGTGCGGGTATGGGCGAGCCAGTGCGCCTTGAGGGTGCCTTCGCGCTTCCACTGTAGAAACTCGAAACTGTAATGGCGTGCCTCACGCACCAGCTCACGCTGCTTGGTTGCCGGCAGTTCGCCGATCAGCGACAAGGGATGGACGCGAATGCGGAACAGCACTTCGTTCTTGATGATGTTGCCGCAGCCGGCGAACAGGCTCTGATCCAGTAGCGCGTCGCAGGCCAGCATCTGCGGATGCGCACGCAGGCGCTCCAGCGCAGCACCTGGCCTCCAACTGTCGGACATGACATCGACGCTCCAGTCATAGACGGCATCCAGCGGCCCTTCGATCGGCTGCACCGAGCAGCCGTAGAAATTCAGCTCGCCCTCGGCAAAACCGAGGCTCAGGCGCGGCGCCGTCTCCTTGCGTTGATTGATCCGATAGCTGCCAAACAGCAGGAGGTGAATACGCAGCGACACGTCTTCCAGTTCGATGAGGAAATGCTTTCCCCAACTGCGAAACGAGCGCACCGACTGGCCCACCAGTCGCCCCTTGTCGAGTTTCGCGCTGCCCTGCGCACGCTCGATCGTCTGCCCGACGAGGACAGCGGCCTGCTCGCGAAGAATGACGATGGAAGGGCCTTCGGGCATGACGATTCGCTCGGCGGGACGATATCGCTATGACTGAGGGTGACAGCCAAAGGTGCGCACTTTCCGATCAGGTGCACTCCTGCGGCGATGACTGATAGCTACAGGCTCGACAGCCATGACGCAGAGCCTCGCGGCTGACATTCCGGGCGCGGGCTTGAGGAAATCACCAGTCCAGTTGCAGTTGGCTCTCGAAGCGACGCGGCTCACCGCTCAGCGGGTCGTCGAAGGCTAGGCCCCGGGCCAGCAGTTTCAGCGGCTGCGTGTAATCGTCCCGCTCCCGCTGGCTGCGCTCCAGCAAGTCGGGATAGAAAGGGTCGTTACAGATGCCGGCACCCAGCGAGGCCATGTGCAGCCGCAGCTGGTGCTTCTTGCCGCTGATGGGATACAGCGCATAGCGCCAGTATTCGCCGCGGCGCTCCAGCACCTCGATGCGCGTTTCGCTGTTGGGCTCGCCATCGCCTTCGCGCATCAGGAAGAACGGCTCACCGGGCACCATGCGCAGCTGGCGGTGCAAGGGAAACTCAAGATGCGGCAGCGCCGGGCAGATGGCCTCGTAATGCTTATGGATGGCACGCTCGCGAAACAGCGCCTGATAGGCATCGCGACTGTGCGGATTGACCGAGAACAGCACCAGCCCGGCGGTCAGCCGGTCGATACGGTGAATCGGTACCAGATCGGGATTGCCCAAGCGTTTGCAGAGCCTGGCCAGCACGGTCTCGTTGACGTATTCCCCCGCTGGCATCACCGAAAGGAAGTGCGGTTTGTCGGCCACCAGCAAGTGCTCGTCGAGGTGCAGGATACGCTCCTGAAACGGCACCGGCGTTTCGTTCTGCACCTCTCGAAAGTAGTGGATGCGCAGGCCGACCCGGTAGGCATGCTGCGGCCCGATGGGTTGCCGCTGCGCGTCCAGCACACGACCGCGAGCCATGCGATCCAGCCACGTCGTTCGGTCGATCGCGGGGAAGTGATCGCACAGGCAATCGAGCACCGTACTCCAGCTGCCGGCGGGCAGATGCAAGGTACTTGGACGGGAATTCGAAGCGGACATGGGACGAGAGCTGCCGACGAACAGAACAGGCCATCGATGATACCCGCTATGGCCCCGCGCCCGTTATCGCGGCCCGCGTACCGATGAGTGCGGCACTCGCCGGTCACTCCGATGGTTTATGAGGAAACCCTCGCGGCCTCGTCCGGTCCAGATCAGGCATTGGGGCCGCGAAGTTCGCGTCCATTACACGTCGAGTTACGTGTTCGGTACGCCTCCACTGAAACAGCCCTTCCTTTTGCTGAAAGATTTTCAGCTCAGACGAGGTATGCATGGCAACGACAGTCGGCGACTTTCTCGTTGAACGCCTGTATCAGTGGGGCGTTCGACGCATCTATGGCTATCCGGGCGATGGCATAAACGGCGTATTCGGCGCACTCAACCGGGCCAACGGCAAGATCAAGTTCATCCAGGCCCGCCATGAGGAAATGGCGGCATTCATGGCTTCGGCCGACGCCAAATTCACCGGTGGCCTGGGCGTTTGCATCGCAACCTCCGGTCCTGGCGCCTCGCACCTGCTGACCGGTCTCTACGATGCGCACATGGACCATATGCCTGTGCTGGCCATTGCCGGCCAGCAGGCGCTTACCGCATTGGGCGGGCATTATCAGCAAGAGCTGGACTTGCCGGCGATGTTCAAGGACGTCGCGGGTGCGTTTGTCCAGCAAGCCAGCGTGCCAGGGCAGGTGCGCCACCTGGTTGATCGGGCGATCCGCATCGCCGTAGGCGAACGCCGGGTCACTGCCATCATCCTGCCCAACGACCTGCAGGAAGCCGAATATCGCGATCCGCCGCGCGCCCACGGCACGAACCATTCCGGCGTTGGCTATTCACAGCCGAAGATAGTCCCCTATGACGCCGACCTGCAGCGCGCCGCCGAGGTACTCAACGCCGGTGAGAAGGTAGCGATTCTGGTCGGTGCCGGCGCACTGAATGCCACCGATGAAGTCATCGCGGTGGCCGAAAGACTGGGAGCCGGCGTTGCCAAGGCGCTGCTGGGCAAGGCTGCGTTGCCGGACGACTTGCCTTGGGTCACGGGTGCCATCGGCCTGCTCGGCACCGAGCCCAGCTACAAGCTGATGAATGAGTGCGACACCCTGCTGATGATCGGTTCAGGCTTCCCTTACTCCGAATTCCTCCCCGCCGAGGGTCAGGCACGCGGCGTACAGATCGACCTAAAAGCCGACATGCTCGGCATCCGCTACCCCATGGAAGTCAACCTGCACGGCGACTCGGCCGAAACCTTGCGTGCCTTGTTACCGCTGCTTACGCAGAAGACCGAGCGTAAATGGCGCCGCGACATCGAGCAGTGGCGCACCGATTGGGAAGACGAGCTCGAAACGCGGGCCATGGCCACGGCCGACCCGATCAACCCTCAGCGCGTTGCCTTCGAGTTGTCGCCCAGGCTGCCCGACCGGGCGATCATCACCTGCGATTCCGGCTCCTGCGCCAATTGGTATGCGCGCCATGTGAAGATCCGCCGCGGCATGATGTGCTCGCTGTCCGGTGGTCTGGCGTCGATGGGCGCCGCCGTGCCCTATGCCATCGCGGCCAAGTTCGCGTACCCCGAGCGCGCGGTGGTGGCGATGGTGGGCGATGGCGCCATGCAGATGAGCAACATGGCCGAGCTGATTACCGTGGCCAAGTACTGGCAGGAATGGCAAAACCCGCAATGGATCTGCTGTGTATTCAACAATGAGGATCTCAATCAGGTCACCTGGGAGCAGCGGGTGATGGAGGGCGACCCGAAATTCGAAGCCTCGCAGAACATCCCCAACGTGCCCTACCATCGCTTCGCCGAATCCATTGGTCTGAAGGGCATTTATGTGGATCGGGAAGATCAGGTGGCGACGGCATGGGAAGAAGCCCTCGCCGCAGACCGCCCCGTGCTGATCGAATTCAAGACCGATCCAGACGTGCCGCCCCTACCGTCGCATATCAAGCTGGAACAGGCGAAGAAGTTTGCCACCACGCTGCTGCATGGCGACCCGGATCAGGGCGGGATCATCAAGCAATCGGCCAAGCAGCTACTCGGCAAGATCATGCCGGGTCACGGCAAGGATAAGAAGTGATTGCTACTAGCGCCTGAGTTCAGGCGCTAGTAGCAGAAGCGTGGTGATTCGGCAGGAATTCGAGCGAACCGAGATGGGCAATGGGTGGTGCGGCAGTTAGATTGCGCTTCTGGCGCCGCGCCCCTGGAAGCCTTTTGGCGCGCTCAGGGCACCCTACGAGCGCACCCTAGGTCAGGTAAGCATGATCAAGCTGGGATTAATCTTCCCTGTCCTTGATCACCGCGCCGGTCTTGCCGTCGAGCTTGAACTCGTACCGTTTGCCATCCTGCTTTACACCTTCGCCTTCCCAGCCGTCTCTGTCGGCTTCGATGGAGTACAGCTCGGTATAACCGGCCGCCTTGGCCTTTTCCACGGCCTGTTCAAGGGTGAGCCAGCCGGTGCCGGGCTTGTCTGCCGCGAACGCCGCTCCTGAGCCAAGAATTGCTACGGCGAAAGCGGCGGTAAGAGTCTTGTTGTACATCTGATTCTTCCTTCTGCGTGGTGAGCCACTGTTGCGGCTCATATCAATTACGAACCCAGCCCCAAGCGGAAAGTTCCAAACGCCATGCCCGGCCGGGCCTACGACCCAGAAAATTCGCGCCTCTGTCGATTTTGCCGAACGCCGTTCGATCAGAACGAGGGCCATTACCGCGCGGCGATGGTCTGCCGCTGCGCCTGTTGTCGCGCCATTGGAGGTTTTCCATGAACACGCAAAACGTCGTATCCGAACAGGACTGGCTGGCTGCCCACAGCGCCCATCTGCTTGCCGAAAAAGGACTCACCCACCAACGCGATGCGCTCAGCGCGAAACGCCGCCAATTGCCCTGGCGGTTAGTGGAACAAGATTACGTCTTTCAAGGTGCCCAAGGCCCGGTCCGCCTGAGCGAGCTGTTCGCCGGCCGCAGCCAGCTGGTCATCAAGCATTTCATGTTCGGCCCGGATTGGAACGAGGGCTGCGTCGGTTGCTCGTTCGAAGCTGATCACATACAGGGCGCGCTGGTGCATCTGGAACACCACGACGTGAGCTTCGCCGCCGTATCGCGCGCGCCCTTCGACAAGCTCGACGCCTTTCGCCGCCGTATGGGCTGGCAGTTCCCCTGGGTGTCGTCTGTCGACAGTCGCTTCAACAGGGACTTTCACGTGTCCTTCGAGCCGGACGACATCATCGATGGCAAAGTCTTCTACAACTACTCTTGGCAACCCTTCGTCTGCGAGGAGCTGTCCGGTTTCAGCGTGTTCTACCGTGACGGGCAAGGCGACCTCTTTCATACCTTCTCCGCCTACGGGCGCGGTGCGGAAGAGTTGCTGGGCACCTATGTCCTGCTGGACATGACGCCAAAGGGTCGCAACGAGCCCGGCCCGCACGGCAACCTCACCGACTGGGTACGCCACCACGACCGCTATGACAGCAAATCGGGCGTGGCACCAAGCGGGCGCCCCGAGTCTGACACTGGCAGCTGCTGCCACGAGCGATAACGCCTTGAACGTTGGAGACCACGGTTGAAGCGGCGTTCAGTTTCAGTTAAGCCACACCCCTTAACCTGCGAAGCGTCGAAACCAACCACAGGTAACTCATCATGAAAACACTCGCTACCCTGTTCACCGCCGCTACCCTCGCCCTAACCGCCAACCTGGCCATGGCCAAGGACATCGGTCCCGACGAGGCACTCAAACTGCGCGACGCCGGCACCATCCAGTCCTTCGAGAAGCTCAACGAAGCGGCGCTGGCCAAGCACCCCGGCGCCACCGTCGAGGAGACCGAGCTGGAAGAGGAATACGGTCGCTACGTTTATCAGCTTGAACTGCGCGACGACAAAGGTGTGCAATGGGACCTCGAGCTCGACGCCAAGACCGGCGAAGTGCTGAAGGACCAACAGGACGACTGATGCGCCCCGCTACTCTTCTCTTGACGCTTCCCCTGGCTCTGCTGCTCGCCGCCACCCCGGCGGCGAGCCGCGACCTGGATCAGGACGAGGCCCTACGACTGCGTAACGAAGGACTCATCCTGCCGCTGGAAGTCCTCCTGCAGCGTGCCCTGGAGCGCTATCCCGGGGCCAGGCTGCTGGAAGCGGACCTGGAAGAGGACGATGACATTTACATCTATGAAATCGAGTTGCTGACCGCCGAGGGCATCACCCGCGAACTGGAGCTGGATGCTCGCGACGGTCGCGTAATCAAGGACGAGGAGGACTGATGCGTCTGCTATTGGTCGAAGACAACGTACCGCTGGCCGACGAGCTGATCGCCAGTCTTGGCCGCCAGGGCTACGCCGTAGATTGGCTGGCCGATGGCCGAGATGCCGATTATCAGGGCAGTAGCGAACCCTACGACCTGATCATTCTCGACCTGGGCCTGCCCGGCAAGCCGGGTCTTGAGGTGCTGCGCGACTGGCGCGCCCGCGCCCTACCAACGCCAGTACTGATTCTTACCGCTCGCGGCTCCTGGGCCGAACGTATCGAAGGCTTGAAGGCCGGCGCCGACGATTACCTGACCAAGCCCTTTCACCCCGATGAACTGCTCCTGCGCATTCAGGCATTGCTGCGCCGCGCCCACGGCCTGGCCAATCAGCCATTGCTGCAAGCTGGCGGGCTGGAACTGGATGAGGCGCGCCAGTGTTGCCGCCGCAATGGCGAAGACATTCAGCTGACCGCCGGCGAATTTCGCCTGCTGCGCTACTTCATGTTGCACCCCGGCCAGTTGCTGTCAAAAAGTCAGCTGACCGAGCACCTGTACGATGGCGAGAGCGAGCGCGATTCCAACGTCATCGAGGTACACGTCAACCGGCTGCGCGGCAAACTCGGTCGCGAGCTCATCGAAACCCGTCGCGGTCAGGGTTACCGCTTCGGCGCGAGCGCTTGAAATCCATCCGACGCAGCCTCAGCCTGGGTCTGGTCGCCGGATTGCTGGTGGTCGCCCTGCTATTGGTGCAGACCAGCCTGTGGTTGTTCGAGGCCGGGTTGAAGCGCAGCCTGGAAAACGACCTGCGCGAGGAAACCGAAGGTCTGCTGATCGCCATGGTCAAGGGCCCGGACGGCATCAGACTGGACACCCAGCGCCTCAATCCGCGTTATCAACGGCCGTTCTCCGGTCATTATTTCCGTATCGAACTGCCGGATCGTACCTGGCGCTCACGCTCGCTCTGGGACGCCGTCCCGGCGTGGCCGGAAACCTCGGGGCTGGCGGACGATCTGTTGGAAGGCCCGCAGCAACAACGGCTGTTGGCCTATCGCGCCGTGTACAGACGCGACGGCCAGCCCATCGTCATCAGTGTGGCGCAGGACTACACGCCGATTCTGGAAAGCTTCGCCCGGGTGCGCCTGAGCGGCCTGGGTCTGGTGGGCGTGGCGTTGCTGGTGTTCCTCCTGCTGCAACGCTACGCCATGGCCCTCGCCTTTCGCCCGCTGGAGCGCGCGCGCCAGCAGATTGCTCAACTGCAACAGGGCCAGCGCCAGCAGCTCGACAACCAGGCACCCATGGAGCTGCAACCGCTGGTCGAACAGATCAACCGGCTGCTGACGCAAACGGAAGAGTCCCTGCAGCGCTCCCGGCACGCCCTGGGCAATCTCGGCCACGCGCTGAAAACCCCGCTGGCCGTGCTCGGCAGCCTGGTTCAGCGCGATGAACTACGCGCTCATCCGCAATTGCAGGCATCCCTGCAGGAACAACTGGAGCAGATCCGGCAACGCGTCAGCCGCGAACTGACGCGAGCGCGCCTGGCTGGCGAGGTGTTACCCGGTGCTCACTTCAACTGCGCGGTTGAGCTGCCGCACCTGCTCGACACCTTGCGCATGGTCCACCAACGCAACCTTCAGCTGCGCTGGTCCGCACCCAGCGATTGCCGGTTGCCCTGGGATCGCGAAGACATGCTGGAACTGCTTGGCAACCTGCTGGACAACGCCTGCAAGTGGGCTCGTTCGGAAGTGGTGCTGAGCATCAAGCCAAGCGCGGAAGGTTATCGGCTGAGGGTCGATGACGACGGCCCCGGCATACCCGCGAACGAACGCGCACCCGTGCTCGAACGTGGCGTCCGGCTGGATGAACGGGCCGAGGGTCATGGCTTGGGGCTGGGGATCGTGCGGGATATTCTCAATGCCTGGGGCGGCACCCTGTCGCTGCAGGACAGCCCGCTCGGCGGTCTACGGGTAGAAATCGAACTGCCGGGGAAGTGAGGGCGTGGGATCAAGCCAGAACTGAATTCGGGAGCAAGGCTTGAACACCTCCGAGGCGCGGGGCGCAGACGGAACTGGAAGCTCGCGTTGGGCGTTTCGTTACCGCAACCGTGCCAGTTCGTTGCGCATGTCTTCGAGCATGGTTTCCACCAGCAGGTCATTCTGTACCTGGTGACCGGACATCATCCGGGTGGCCTCGGTGGCGCTGTTGCGAAGTCCGACTCGCACCAGCAGATACCCATCGGAAAGGGGTTCGACGCGAGTCGAGTAAACGGCGGGGAACTGGTCTGCGAGATGACGGGAGAGTGTTTTCATGGAGCATCTCATGCAAGGAGCCTGTCTCAATGACCCCATATTTCACTCGGAGATTCCAACCGCCCATCGGCTGGGAGCCAATTGTCATACCTATGCAATCTCGGTCAGCCTGGCGCATCAGTGCCCACTCCGTAGTAGGCTCCGCTCGCTTGCACCCGGCTCTTGATACAAGGCGGCTACTGCCAGGTGCCCGAGCGCGGCTATCGCGACGCTCTATGATCAATTGCTGCAACCTTTGGCCGGACGAAGGTGGAATAGACCCACCCATTTCGCCAAGATCGCCCTAATACCACCGGCCTGCGCCGTCTCGCTTCTTCCGCTGACAGAAAAGTCCTCAAGCAAATGCGCCTGATCCACACTTCCGATTGGCATCTCGGCCAGAGCCTCCACGGCCAGGACCGTGATTACGAACATACGCAGTTCCTCGCCTGGCTGCTCGACCAGCTCGTTGCCCACGCGGCAGACGCCCTGCTTATCGCCGGCGATGTCTTCGATACGGTCAACCCGCCGTTGAAAGCTCAGGAGCGACTGTACGACTTCATCGTCCGCGCTCACGAAAGGCTGCCATCGCTGGATATCGTGATGATTGCCGGCAATCACGACTCGGGCGGGCGCATCGAGTTGCCCGGCCCGCTGATGAAGCGCCTCAATGCCCATGCCATCGGCCGCATCAGCTGGATCGAAGACGGCCAGCTGGACCACGGTCGCCTGCTGGTGCCGCTGCACGACAGCAAGGGCGAGGTAGCGGCCTGGTGCCTCACCCTGCCCTTCCTGCGTCCGGCCGAAGTCACCGGTGGCGAAACCGGTGACGATTACATCGCCGGTATCCGCCAAGTGCATGAACGCCTGATCGCCGCTGCAGAAAACCTTCGCCAGCCCGGCCAGGCGCTGATTGCGATGAGCCATGCGCACATGGCCGGCGGCGCGGTGTCGGAGGAGTCCGAGCGCAACATCGTCATTGGCAACGCCGAAGCACTGCCGGCCAGCCTGTTCCCTGATTCCGTCGCCTACGTCGCCCTCGGCCATTTGCACAAGCCGCAGCAGGTCGCCAGTCAGGCGCGCATCCGCTACAGCGGCTCGCCGTTGCCGCTGTCGTTCGCCGAGGTGAACTACCCGCACCAGGTGCTGCTGGTGGACTTCGATGGCGAGCAATTGGCGCGCATCGAAAGCCTGCCAGTGCCCCGCGCGGTCGAGATGATCCGCATCGGGCGCGCATCGCTGGGCGAGGTGATCGCCGCGCTGGAGGCATTGCCGCCGACGGGTCTGTTCGACGACAACCTGCCCTGGCTGGAAGTGCGCGTGCTGCTGGACGAACCGCTGCCGGATCTGCGCCAGCGCATCGAGACAGCGATCAGCGGCAAGGCCTGCCGGCTGGTGCGAATCGCCAGTGAATATGCCGGCAAGCGCGGCGAAGCGGATTCGCAGGTGCTGGCCGGGCTGGATCAGGTCAGCCCGCAGGCACTGTTTGTCCGCGCTTGGGAAGAGCAGTTCGGCAACCCTCCGGACGAGCAGGCGGTGGATGATTTCGCCACGCTGCTGCAACGGGTCGAGTTTGCCAACGAGGAGCTGCAATGAAGATTCTCGCCATTCGCCTGAAGAACCTCGCCTCGCTGGCTGGCGAGCAGGTCATCGACTTCACCGCAGAACCCCTGGCCAGCGCGGGCCTGTTCGCCATCACCGGGCCGACCGGTGCCGGCAAGAGCACCATCCTCGACGCCTTGTGCCTGGCGCTGTTCGGCAGTACGCCGCGCCTCGACGGTGCCTCGCTGCTGAGCAAGGTTCCGGATGGCAGCGATGAAATCGGCAGCGGCGATGAGCGCAACCTGTTGCGGCGCGGCTGTGCCAGCGGCTACGCCGAGGTCGATTTCATCGGCGTCGATGGCCGGCGCTACCGGGCCCGCTGGGAGGTCAAGCGCGCTCGCGAAAAGGTGGACGGACGCCTGCAGGCCAGTAGCCAGAGCCTGCTGGATCTGGACAACGGGCAGTTGCTGGCCAGCGGCAAGAAGCGCGAATTCAAGGAACTGCTCGAAGCCCGGCTGGGCCTGACCCTGGCCCAATTCACCCGCGCCGTGCTGCTGGCGCAGAGCGAGTTCTCCGCCTTTCTCAAGGCCGACGACAACGAGCGCGGCACTCTGCTGGAAAAGCTCACCGACACCGGCCTCTACAGCCGCCTGGGGCAGGCCTCGTTCGAGGCGGCCAAGCGCACCCGCGAAGCGCTCGCGCAGCTGCAGCAGCGACTCGGCGGCGTACAACCGCTGGAGCCGGAGACCCGGAAGGCGCTGGAGGCTCGCCATCGCCAACAGCAGAACGAGCTGAAAGCGGCCCAACAGCAGCTCAGGGCGCTGGAGCAGCAACGCCAGTGGCTAGCCGATCTGGCGCGGCTGCATGGTGAACGAGCAGCCGCGCAGGCACAGCTGCAGGAAGCCGAAGCCGAACACGAGAACCTCGCCGATGCCAGGCGCATCCTCGCCCTGTTCGAGCAACTGGCGCCCCAGCGCCACCGCTTCATCCGCCAGGCCGAGCTGCAGCAATTGCTGGCCAAGGCCGACGAAACCCTGGCGCAGCAGCGGATCGCTGCCGACCGTTTGCAAAACCGACTGACCTCACTCGAGCAGGAGTGCCAGCACGCCAGCGCCCAGCTGAAAATCGCCGAGCAGGCTCAACGCGACGCTGAACCCCGCCTTGCCCAGGCACGCCGCGAGGAGGAGCGCCTGCTCCACCTGAGCGCCGATCTGGCGCCGATCCGACAGGAAGCGGAGCAGATCAACACCGCCAGCATGGATGCGGATGCCCTGCTTGGGCAGCTGCACGGTCAACAACAGCGCAGCGCAACCCAACTGGCCGAGCTGACCGCGCAACTGCAAGCCAGCGCCGCCCTTCAGCCGCTGTGCGCAGCCTGGAGCGGCTATCGACCGCGCCTGCAGCAAGCCGTGCAGCTGGCCGCGCGCCTGCAGCAGGGTCGCGCTGAATTGCCTGATTTGGAGCAACGCGCCCAAGCCGCGGAAGCCGCGCAAAGCAAAGCGCGCGCGGCACTGGATGAGCTGCAACGGCAGCTTGGCGGTGACGCCGGGCTGGGTGAACAGCTCGCCGAGCTCAACCAGCAACTCGTGCACTGGCTCCAGGCAGAACGCGATACCGAAACCCTGCAAGCCACCTGGACGAGCCAACAGACCCTGCTGGCGCGGCAAGTCGCATTGCAAAACGAGTGCAATAGCCTTCAGGCCGAGCAGGAGAGCCTGGTTCCCGCCGGCAAGCAGGCTCGCCGCGAGCGCGATGCTGCCGAGCAGGCGCTCGAAGCCATCCTGCAACTGCTGGAGCGCCAGCGCCTGGCCCGCAGTGACAATGTCGAAGCCCTGCGCGCCGCGCTGGTGCCGGGCGAGCCCTGCCCGGTGTGTGGCAGCGGCGAACATCCCTGGCATCAGACCGAGGCCCTGCTGGCCGCTTTCGATGCGCAGGATGAAAGCGAAGCCGAGCGCGCCCGACAGGCCCTGCAGGCGCATGACCAGAACCTGCAGGAATTGCGCGACCGCCACACCGTCCTCACCACCAGCCTCAAGCAGGCCCAGCAGCGCCAGGCAGAAATCGCCGCCGAACTACAGGCACTGGCGACGCGACTGGACGCCTCGCCCTTGCATGCCAGCCTGCTGGCACAAGCGGAAGCCGAACGCGCCCGCTGGCTGAACGAAGAGCTGCAAGCACTCAGAGAACGTATCACCAGCGCCAGCCAACGACAGAGCGACCTGCTTGGCCTGCAACGGCGCAGCGAGACCCTGCAGCAGGCATGGCAAACGGCCCGCGAAGCCTGCGTGCAGGCCACCCAACTGGTCTCACAGCAGCGTGACGCCCTCGCCCGCGACAACCTGCGGCTGGAAGAAGAGCTGGCGGAATTCGCCGAGCTGCTGCCAAGCGAGCAGCTGCAACGCTGGCGCGAGAACCCGGCGCATACCTTCATGGCGCTGGACAGCGAAATCGCCACACGCCTGCAGCAACTACAGGCGCAGGCTGAACTGGTCGAAGAGCAACGCCAGCGTCAGGACAAGCTGAAGGAGGCCCAGCGCGAGCGGCAGCATCTGCTGGAAAAACAGACGGCCTGCGCCACACGACTCGCCGAGCGCGAAAGCCAGCTACAAGCCTGTCGGCAACGCCTGCACGCCAGTCTCGGCGAACAGGAAAACGCCAGCCTCTGGCAACAGCAGCTGGAAGCTGCCATTCAGGCGGCACGCGAGCAGCAGGCAGCTGCCGACCGCCAGCTCAACGAAACCAAAGTCGAACTCACTCGCCTGACCAGCGAACTGGGGAACTGCCGCGAACGTCACGATGAATTGCAGCGGGAAATCGCCAGCCTTCAGGAAGAACTCAGCGCCTGGCGTGCCGCCCACCCGCAGTTGGACGACGCCACCTTTGCGCAGCTGCTGCATATGGACGACAGCCTCCTCGCCGAAGCGCGCCAGCGACTGCAGCATAATGCCGAAGCCCTTGCCCGCTGCCGCGAACGCCTGGAAGGCAGCACCCAGCGCCTCACTGCGCATCAGGCGCAGCACCCCGATGCGCCGGACTTCGCCGAGCTGGAGCGCCGCTTCAATGAACAATTAGCCGATTGCGAACAAGCCGATCAACGCTGCGCCGAAACCCGCGCCGCCCTGCTCGACGATGACAACCGGCGGCAGCAGGGCCAGGCGCTGCTGACGCAGATCGAAGCGGCCAACACCGAACACCAGCGCTGGGGGCGCATTGCAGCACTGATCGGCTCCAGCGACGGCGGCGCCTTCCGCAAGATCGCCCAGGCCTACAACCTCGACCTGCTGGTGCAACACGCCAACGTTCAGCTGCGCCAGCTGGCCCGACGCTACCGGCTCAAACGTGGCGGTAGCCCGCTGGGGCTGCTGGTGCTGGATACGGAAATGGGCGACGAGCTACGCTCGGTGCATTCGCTGTCCGGCGGCGAGACCTTCCTCGTCTCCCTGGCACTGGCCCTGGGCCTGGCCTCGATGGCGTCGAGCAAGCTCAGGATCGAGTCGCTGTTCATCGACGAAGGCTTTGGCAGTCTCGACCCCGAGTCGCTGCAGATCGCCATGGATGCGCTGGACTCACTGCAGGCCCAGGGCCGCAAGGTCGCAGTGATCAGCCACGTGGCGGAAATGCACGAACGCATTCCGGTGCAGATCCAGGTGCAACGCCAGGGCAATGGACAAAGTGCCTTGAAGATCGTGGGCTAAGCCCCCGGACGCAGAGCCGCGCAACAGGCGTTCCCACGCGGAAGAATGGGAACGATCAAAAAATCGCCGCTGATACTGCCCATGTCCGTAGGGTGGAAAACCGCGAAGCGTTTTCCACCGGCCGGCGTCACATGGGAAACCGACTCTTGCGGGGCGCGCCGGCCATGAACAATGCCACCCTCACCACTCAACGGCTCGAAGCGATGCACCGCGAGGGTTTCGTACTGCTGCCCGGCGTGCTCGATGCGGCCAACATCACCGCGCTTCGGCAAGCCATTGATCGACTTGCCCCGATCGGCCTGGACTACCAGGGCCTGCTCGATGACCACTACACCTGTGTCTTCAACCGCGCGCCGTTCTGGCTACACTTTCTTGACCTGCCTGGCGTCATCGAGCTGGCCGAAACGGCGCTGGGGCCGGACTGCCACATCATCGGCCAGACCGCCTGGCGCAGCCGGCCGGGGTTTATCGGCGGCGAGCTGCACGCGGACCATCTGGTGATGGCATTGCCCGAGCACCTGCTGGCCGACCCCGGCCTCGAGCTGCCAATGCAGGTCTGTACCGCGCACCTGTATCTGGACGACATCGACGCCGACCTCTGTCCCACGCTGGTAATCCCCGGCAGCCACCGCGCCGGCCGCAAGCCGCAGCCCGGCGAAACCGCCTGGTGCGGTCGCGCACCCGAGCCGGTGCTGTGCCGCGCCGGCGACGCGCTGTTCTTTCGCAGCGACCTCTGGCATGCCGGCAGCCGCAACCGCACGACCGAGCGCAGCCGCTACCTGCTGCAGGTGCATTACGGCCGGCGCATGGTGGCGCAGAAGTTCTCTCCCTACCTGGCGTTCGCCTTCAACCCCGCCGTACTGGCCGCAGCCACAGCGCGCCAGCGCCGGCTGCTGGGGGAGCACGAGCCGGCCGAATACGACTGAAGGGGCTGGCACGCCTGCTGCAAAGGCAATCACAGGGGGCCGCGTCGCGGCCTTAATGCTCCGGAGAACATTGCCATGATTAGCAGTCGCGACCAGGTAACCGAGATGATCATCACCGCCAAGGTGCTCAAGGGCCTGAAATGGACCCACGCTGCCGAGGCCATCGGCAAATCCAAGGAATGGACCACCGCCGGCTGTCTCGGCCAGATGGCCTTCGACAAGGCCCAAGCCGAGGCGCTGGGCAAGCTCTTCGGCTTGCCCGACGAGGCGGTCGCCTGGCTGCAGATCGTGCCCTATAAAGGGTCACTGCCCAGCGCGGTGCCCAGCGACCCGCTTATCTATCGCTGGTACGAGCTGGTGAACGTGTACGGCACCACCATCAAGGAGCTGATCCATGAAGAGTTCGGCGACGGCATCATGAGCGCCATCGACTTCTCCATGGATATCCAGCGCGAGTCGGACCCCAAGGGCGACCGCGTGAATGTGGTGCTCTCGGGCAAATTCCTGCCCTACAAGAGTTACTGAGCCGGCGGCGCGGTACGTATTTCGCCGCGTGCCAGGCTCTCGACGCTGTTGCCCAGCGGGTCGATGGCGTCAAGATCGGCACCACGCTCGCGCAGTGCTTCCAGCAGCGCACCACGCTGAAACAGCGCGGCGTACATCGCCGGGGTCTGGCCAGCGGCGTTGCGCTGGTCCGGGTTGCATTCGGTGGCCAGCAGGCGCTTGGCGATATGCAGCTCGCCCTTGAAAATCGCCCCCATCAGTGCGGTGTTGCCGCGTTTGTCCTCGGCGCAGGCGTCGGCACCGGCGGCTAGCAGTCGTTCCAGGGTGTCGCCGTGGCCGTTGTAGGCGGCCAGGATCAGCGCCGTGTAGCCCTTGTCGTCGACGCCGTTCAGGTCGAACCCCGCCTCGATGAATTCGTCGAGCATCTCGTTATCGCCAAAGCGCGCGGCGTTGAAGAAATAGTCACGCAGTTGAGCCTGGACCTGCTCGGCATCCGCAGGCGCAGGCTCGCTCTGGGCCAGCGCCAGGCTGCTGCCCAGGGACAGCGCGATCAGAAGGAAAACAGCTTTCATCGCTTCTCTCCGTTACAAAAAGCCCGCGACCTGCGTCGCGGGCTGTGAGCCGGTTGCGTGGACCGGCCGGTACATCAGTCTTCCAGCTGTGCGGCCAGTGCCCGGACCCGCTTCAGATCGCTCTTGGCAACCCGGGTCAGGCCTTCGCCGTACTTGGCGTCAGCTTTGTAAAAGTACGACAGCATCTGGTAACGGGCTTGCTCGTCGGTCTTGCCCAGCTCGCCGCCCAGGGTGTTGATCAGGTCCTTCTGCTCCTTGGCCGTGAAGGAACGGAACAGCTCGCCGGTCTGCTTGAAGTTCTGCGTACGGTAGATCGGCGCTTGCTGCGTGCTGCCCGACAGCAGCAGTTGGCTGTACAGGCCGCGCTGTTGTTCCTCGCGGTTAATCCGGCGGCTCGGCTGGTAGTTCACGCTGGCAGTGGTCTTGCCGCTGTTCAGCTGGCCATCCTGGTTACCGTTGTTGACCGGCACCTTGGGTTGGTTGATCGGCAGGCTCGCGTGGTTGGCACCGATGCGGTACATCTGGGTATCGGCATAGGAGAACAGGCGGCCCTGCAGCAGACGGTCCTCGGAAGGCTCGATGCCCGGCACGATGTTCGATGGCGCCATGGCGACCTGCTCGGTCTCCTGGAACACATTGTCCGGATTCCTGTTCAGCACCATGGTGCCGATCTTCTGCGAGGGCACCAGTGCCTCAGGCCAGATTTTGGTGGCATCCAGCGGATCGAACTCGAACTTAGCCAGTTCCTCCGGCTTGACCACCTGCAGGTAGAGGTCCCACTTCGGGTAGTCGCCCTTTTCGATGGCGCCGATCAGGTCGCGGGTCATGTGGCTGTAGTCACGACCCTGCATTTCCTGCACTTCTTTCGGGTCGAGGTTCTTCACGCCCTGCTGCGATTTCCAGTTGAACTTGACGTAGTGCACCTGGCCTTCGTCGTTCACCAGCTTGTAGGCGTGGACGCTGCTGCCATCCATGAAGCGGTAGCCGGCCGGCGTGCCGTAGTTGGAGTACAGGCGGGTCAGGGTCTGGATCGACTCGGGGTGATAGGACAGGAAATCCATCCGGCGCGTGTCGTCATCCAGGTTGGTACGCGGGTCGGTCTTGAACGCGTGGACCATGTCCGGGAATTTGATGGCGTCGCGGATGAAGAACGTCGGGAAGTTGTTGCCCACCAGATCCCAGTTGCCATCGGCGGTGTAGAACTTGGTGGCGAAGCCGCGCGGGTCACGCAGGGTTTCCGGCGAATGGCTGTTATTGGTCACACTGGAGAAACGCACGAACACCGGGGTGGTGCTGCCTTTCTCGAAGACCTTGGCCATGGTCAGGTCGGAGAGGTCGGCGGTGGCAGTGAATTCACCATGGGCACCGGTACCACGGGCATGCACCACGCGCTCCGGCACGCGCTCACGGTCGAAACGCTGGAGTTTCTGCAGCAGCTGTACGTCTTGCAACAGCACCGGGCCGTTCGGGCCGGCGGTCTGGGAGTTCTGGTTGTTGCCGACCGGTGCACCGTTGTCGCGGGTCAGGGGGGAGGCTTGGGCAGAGAATGCAAGCAGGCTCGCGGCAATGACGCCGAGCGCGAGGCGTGCCGGCGTGGAGCCGTACGAGTTGCGGGACATGGTGATTCCTCTTCGATTTCTTGGTGCGCTTTTGGCGCGCCGTGAAGCCTAAGCGGAGCGGCAGTCCCGACCCAATTGCATAAGCCAAACACCCTGATAGATAAATGCAGCTTCGTTATTGGCCGACAACCCGCTAGCTAGAGCGGATTGCACCGATTAGACGCAGCCAGGAGGAAGGCGACCCATCGTAGTGCGACGAGCGCAGAAACGGCCGACCCCCAGGCAGCGAAGGCTGCCGTTGGCGGTGTGTGGCATGCAACCTGCACCGGCCTGGGTCATTCCTTGATATACGGAGCGACTGGCATGACCCGACCTGGCGACAGCGATTTCCCCTTGAGCGAAGTGCCCGACGGTGCGCGCAAGGGGCTCTGGTCCACCTCCATCCTGCTTTTCGGTTTCACCTTCTTCACCGCCACCATGTTTGCCGGCGGCAAGATCGGCCTGGCGTTCGACTTCAAGACCATGCTCTGGGCAGCCGTGATCGGCAATCTGCTGTTGGGCGCCTATGCCGCCGTGCTTGGGCTGATAGCCTGCCGCAGCGGGCTGAATTCCGTGTTGATGGGGCGTTTCTGCTTCGGTGAGACCGGCAGCCGGCTTTCCGACTTCCTCCTGGGGTTTACCCAGATCGGCTGGTACGCCTGGGGTACCGCGACCATTGCTATCCTACTGGTGCGTCTGTTGGAACTGCCAGAAAGCTGGAGCATGCCGCTGATGGTGGTGTTCGGCTTCGGCTTCTGCCTGACGGCCTTCGTCGGCTACAAAGGCCTGGACCTGCTCTCGCGCGTCGCCGTGCCGGCCATGCTGGCCTTGCTGGTCGCCTCGCTGTGGCTCGCAACGCGGGACATCGGCGGGCTGGACGCCCTGCTCGCCGCAGAGCCGGTCGAAAGCATGAGCCTGGGCATGGCCATCACCATGATCTTCGGCACCTTCGTCAGCGGCGCGACTCAGGCCACCAACTGGACGCGCTTTGCCAGGAGCAGCAAGATCGCGGTCTGGGCTAGCCTGGTGGGCTTCTTCATCGGCAACGGCCTGATGATCGTCGCTGGCGCCTATGGCGCGATCGTCTATCAGCAGCCGGACATCGTCGAAGTGCTGGTGCTGCAGGGCCTGTCGATGGCCGCCGTGGTGATGCTGTTCCTCAACCTCTGGACCACTCAGGACAACACTATCTATAACTTCGCGGCCGCCGGCTGCAACCTGCTGCGCACCGAGCGGCGACGCCTGGTTACGCTGGTCGGCGCCGGCATCGGCACGCTGTTGGCGCTGGGTGGCATGTACGAGCTGCTGATCCCTTTCCTGATCCTGCTAGGCTCCATCATCCCGCCATTTGGCGGCGTGATCATGGCCGACTACTTCTACCGCCACCGCGGCCACTATCCGAAACTGGCCGAAGCGCGCCTGCCGAAATACAACAGCCTGGGCCTGGCAGCCTATTTTCTCGGTGCCGCCTGCGCGTACTTTTCGCCCTGGATAGCACCGATCGTAGGCATATTGGTAGCTGCCACGGCCTATATTGTGTTGCACGAAGGCCAGCGCATGGCGCTGGCACGCAGGGTGCTGTCACAACCGAGCGCACGCTGATTAAGGAGTCTGCATGAACATTTTCAACGCCCGCCTGCGGGGTCGCGACGGCCTCTACCGCATCGAGCTGAATAACGGCCGCATCGCCGCAATCGCGCCGCAACCTGCGCCTGCGGAGGTCGCCGCGGGCGACCTGGACGCTGCCAGCAACCTGGTGGTGCCGCCCTTTATCGAGCCACATATTCACCTCGACGCCACCCTCACGGCCGGAGAGCCAAGCTGGAACATGAGCGGCACCCTGTTCGAAGGCATCGAGCGCTGGGCCGAGCGCAAGGCTCTGGTCACCCACGAAGACACCAAAACCCGC
>Ga0233377_1000077_pt1 | contig 64635 bp, 61 predicted proteins | sample ElkDunMinimDraft_6_FD_191540 | JGI IMG/M metagenome (GOLD analysis project Ga0233377, IMG submission 191540) | Fecal eukaryotic communites from dung pellets of Tule Elk in California, USA - Elk Dung E36 | ecosystem: Host-associated > Mammals > Digestive system > Large intestine > Fecal | place...
CCCGACCCCCACCCCGACCCCCACCCCGACCCCGGGCACCGGGTGCAGGGTCACCTACCTTCCCAACAGCTGGAACAACGGCTTCACCGCCGATGTCACCGTGACCAACACCGCGTCGACCCCCGTCAACGGCTGGACCGTGACCTGGACGTGGCCGGGCGGCCAGCAGGTCACCAATGCCTGGAACGCCACGGTGACCCAGTCGGGTTCCCAGGTCAGCGCGCGCAATGTCTCCTACAACGCCGCCATCGCCCCACAGGGTCGTACCAGTTTCGGGTTCCAGGGCACCCACAGCGGTACGAACTCGGCTCCGACCGCGTTCGCGCTGAACGGAACCTCCTGCGTCATAGGGTGAGTTCGTCCAGCAGGCCGCCGGCCACCTTCAGCGCGGGCCGTTCGTACTGTTCGGCCCGCGCGCGGAAGACCTGTTCGGCCCGGATCGCCGGCCAGTCGGCGGGAAGATGCTCAGCCGGCAGGTGAGGATCCTGCCGGACGAGCTGTAGCCAGTCGGTGTGCAGCACCAGTTGCCGTACGAGATCGTCCGGCGCGTCGGGAAGCGGCCGGGTGAGGTCCCACCTGGCGAGGAAGGCCCGATAGCGCTGGGCGATCTGCTCGATGTCGAAGGCCTTGGCCACCAGGTCGGCGGCCTCGGTGGGTTTGAACGCCCTCGCGGTCAGCACCGTGACGTGATCGTCGACGTCCAGCGACTCGAACACGCCGGAGACCTCCTTGGCGCCGGGAGCGATCCACAGCCCGCTCTGCAGCGGGCCGAATCCGGCCCAGACGAGCCGGGAGCGCAGGTCGTGGCGGGTGCTGCGGCGGCTGTCCGGCAGGGAGAACCCGACGACCGTCCAGGTGCCGTCCCAGTCGCGGTTCACCGCGCCGGTCTCCCAGATCCGCCGGCGCCCGTCGCGCAGCACCGCCTCGGCGTGTGGGGTGAGCCCGACATAGGCCCTGCGTCCCACCCGGTACCGGGTCAGGAGGTCGCGCTTCACCATGCGGGCGAGCGTGGAGCGGACGGCCTCCTCCGAGACGCCGAGGCGGGCGAACACCTCGATGATGCTGCCCGAGGAGATGGCGGTGCCGCGATCCAGGGCGTAGACGCCGAGGAAGCTGAATATCAGGGACTGCGGGCGCGCGGACGGCGCCGCCGGTTCGTCTTCGCCGCCGATGCTCACACGGAAAGCGTAGACGGGCCATATGTCAGGCACATAATTGACGGAAGTCAAATATGTGCACAAGGAGAGCTGATGAACGTTGACGAACTGGTCGCCGTCGACGTGCACACGCACGCGGAAGTCTCCGCGGACGGGCACGCCTCGCTCAGCGACGAACTGGCCGGCGCCTCAGAGAAGTACTTCAAGGGGCGCTCACGGCCCACCATCCCGCAGATGGCCGCCTATTACCGCGAGCGCAGAATGGCGGCGGTGGTCTTCACCGTCGACGCCGAGCACGCCACCGGGCATCGGCGCATCTCGAACGAGGAGGTCGCGGAGAGTTGTGCCGCCCACGCCGACGTGCTGATCCCCTTCGCCAGCGTCGATCCGTGGAAGGGCAGGGCCGGTGTCCGCGAGGCACGCCGGCTCGTGGCCGAGTACGGTGTGCGCGGTTTCAAGTTCCATCCGAGCGTCCAGGGCATCGCGCCCGACGACCGGGTGGCCTACCCGCTCTACGAGGCGATCGAGGAGATGGGGGTGCCGGCGCTGTTCCACACCGGTCAGACCGGTATCGGGGCCGGCCTGCCCGGCGGAGGCGGGATCCGGCTGAAGTACTCCAACCCCATGCTGGTCGACGACGTCGCGGTGGACTTCCCCGAGCTGCGGATCATCCTCGCTCATCCGTCCTTTCCCTGGCAGGACGAGGCTCTGGCGGTCGCCACGCACAAGCCGCAGGTGTACATCGACCTGTCGGGATGGTCGCCGAAGTACTTTCCCCCGCAGCTCGTGCGGTACGCCAACACGCTGCTGAAGGACAAGGTGCTCTTCGGATCCGACTACCCGATGATCACGCCGGACCGATGGCTCGCCGACTTCGACGCCCTCGACATCAAGCCCGAGGTCCGCCCGAAGATCGTCAAGGACAACGCCGTACGCCTGCTCGGGCTCGGCACCTTTTAATGCTGGGCAAAGGATTGACGTTCGTCACAAAAATGCCTAACCTCCGGGCAAGCAAGCGCAGTAGCTCGCTCTCGGACTGAGGAGCTCAGTCATGACGAACCCGTCGGTCTTTCCCCCCAACCAGGTTCAGCTCCGCCGCGCGGTGGCCTCCAGCTTCCTGGGCAGCGTCATCGAGTACTACGACTTCCTGCTGTACGCCACGGCCTCGGCGGTGGTCTTCAGCAAGATCTTCTTCTCCTCGCTCGACCCGCTCACGGCCACGGTCGCCAGCTTCGGCACCTTCGCCACGGGATACCTCGCCAGGCCGCTCGGCGGCGTGATCTTCGGTCACTTCGGCGACCGGCTCGGCCGCAAGCGCATGCTGGTCTTGACCATGACCCTGATGGGTGTCGCCAGCTTCCTCATCGGCGTGCTGCCCACCTACGAGCAGGTCGGCGCCCTCGCCCCCATCGCCCTGGTCCTCCTTCGCGTACTGCAGGGCGTGGCCATCGGCGGCGAATGGGGAGGCGCCGTGCTGATGTCCGCCGAACACGCGAGCAGCCGCCGCGGCCTGTGGGCGAGCTTCACCAACGCCGGCGCCCCGTTCGGCATGGTGCTCTCCACCGGCGTGCTCAGCGGCACCGCGGCCCTCGTGGGCGAGGAGGCGTTCTTGAGCTGGGGCTGGCGGGTGCCGTTCCTGCTCAGCATCCTCCTGCTGGGGGTCGGCCTGTTCGTCCGGTTGCGGGTCGAGGAGACCCCCGTGTTCGAGGCGGCCGGCGGCCGCGCCACCCGGATGCCGCTGCTGGAGGTGTTCCACAACCACCCCAGGACACTGCTTCTCGGGGTAGGCGTCGGGCTGTCGGCGTTCGTGGCCCAGGGCACACTGACCACGTATCTCATCGCCTACGGCGTCCGGACCGGTTTCACCCGGCAAGCCGTGCTGAACGGCCTCACGCTCTCCTCCGCGCTGGCCGTGGTGAGCATCATCGCCTGGTCGGCGCTCTCGGACCGGGTCGGACGCCGTCCGATCGTGCTGGCGGGCGCGCTGCTCATGGCCGGGTTCGGCTTCGTGCTGTTCCCCATGGTGAACACCGGCAGCGTCGCGCTGCTCATCGTCGCGCTGGTGCTGGGCCAGGCGCTCATCCACCCGATGATGTACGGCCCGCTCGGGGCGCTGTACGCCGAACTCTTCCCCACCAGGAACCGCTACACCGGCGCCTCGCTCGGATACCAGCTCGCCGGACTCGGCGCGGGCCTGGGCCCCCTGCTGTTCGCCCAGTTGGACGCCTCCTCCGGAGGCGGCAGCACGATGACGATCTCAGTGATCATCGCCGCCTGCTGCCTGCTCACCGTGCTCTGCGTCCTGGCCCTGCGGGAGACCAGCGGCGACGACCTCACCTCGGACGCTCCGGCGGTCCGCGCCGCCACCGATGCGTAACGCCGGGCTCGGCGGCTGGCCCGCCCGCCGAGCCCAGATGAGCCCTCACCGCACGGCGTTCGTCTTCGCGGGCCGATCGGTCAGCTACACCGAGGTTCACGAGCGGGCGACCCGCCTGGCCTCACGGATGCGCGAGGAGGGGATCGGGGCAGGGGAGCGGGTCGCCTACCTCGGCCCCAACCACGTCGCCTTCGCCGAGACCATGTTCGCCACCCACCTGCTGGGAGCCGTCTTCGTCCCGCTGAACTTCCGGCTGACCGCGCCCGAGATCTCCTACATGCTCCGCCACTCGGGCGCCTCACTCCTGGTGTACGACCCCGGCTGCGCGCAGACCGTACGCGCCCTGCCCGGACCGTACACGGTCGTGGCCCTGAACTCGCCCGCGCGGGGGGAGCACGACTTCGAGACCTGGATGTCGCGGGGCGATCCCGATCCCCTCGACGTCCCGGTGGCGCTCGACGACCTCGCCCTCATCCTCTACACCTCCGGCACGACCGGCAGGCCCAAGGGCGCGATGCTCAGCCACGCCAACCTGGTGTGGAACTGCTTCAACATGATGGTCGGCGTGGACGTGACGAGCACGGAGGTGACGCTGATCAGCGCGCCGCTCTTCCACGTCGCGGCCCTGAACCAGACGCTGCTGCCGACCTTCCTCAAGGGCGGCACCTCGGTGATCATGCCGTCCTGGGACACCGAGGCGTGCTACGACCTCATCGAGAAGCACCGCGTGACGTGGATGTTCGGCGTCACCACGATGTTCGCCGACTTCGCCAGGTCACCGCGCTGGGCCGACGCCGACCTCTCCTCGCTGCGCACCCTCATGGCCGGCGGCGCGGCCGTTCCCGTGACGCTGATCCGCACCTATCAGGAAAGGGGCCTGGTCTTCTGCCAGGGCTACGGACTGACCGAGACCGCCCCCGGCGCGACCTTCCTGGAGGCGGGCGAGAGCGTGCGCAAGGTGGGCTCGGCCGGGGTCGCGGTCTTCTTCTCCAGGGTGCGGGTGGCGCGCCCCGACCTCACGACGGCGCCGGCCGGGGAGCCGGGCGAGGTGCTCATCCAGGGGCCGAACGTCACCCCCGGCTACTGGCGGGACCCGGAGGCGAGTGCCGCCGCGCTGACCGAGGACGGCTGGTTCCGCTCCGGCGACATCGCGACCATGGATGAGGAGGGCCATCTGAACGTCGTCGACCGCGTCAAGGACATGTACATCTCCGGCGGGGAGAACGTCTACCCGGCGGAGGTCGAAGACGCGCTCTTCGCGCACCCGGCCGTGGCGGAGGCCGCCGTGGTGGGGATGGAGGACCACAGGTGGGGCGAGGTGGGCCGCGCCTTCACGGTGCTCCGTCCCGGCGCCAGCGTCACCCCCGGCGAGCTGACGGACTTCCTGCGTCCCCGGCTCGCGAAGTACAAGATCCCCGTCCGTTTCGAGATCGTCGACGCGCTGCCGAAGACGGGGTCGGGCAAGATCCGCAAATCCGAACTCCGCGACCGTCCCCTGCCCGGATGAGGATCGGCGCGCGGGAGGAGGAATCCCCCTGATCACAGGTCCCACAGCCCTTTGCCCAGCGTGGTGAGTCCGCCGCCGAGCGCGAGCAGCAGCACCACCAGCCGGGCCGGTCCTTCCCGAACCCGCCGCGCGAGTGCCGTGCCGATCGCCGAGCCCGCCGCGATCGAGGCCGCGACCAGTAGCCAGACCGGCGCGGGCAGTTGCGGCACGCCTTTGGCCGTCACGGAAAGGACGTTCACCACGACCCCGTAGAACTGGGCGTTCGGCACGAACTCCCGTACCGTCCAGCCCGCGTTCACCGCGTACAGGGAGACCGCGGGACCGCCCACCCCGGCCGAGGAGTTCATGAAACCGCTCGCGGCACCGGCGGCCAGCGCGCCTTTGACGCCACGCAGGGCCGGCACTCGCGCCCCCCACATCACCAGCGCCACGGCCACGCTCACCAGCACCCCCATACCGGCCAGCAGGATCGGCTCGGGCAGGCGGGCGGCCACCCAGGTCCCGGCCGGTACCGTGCAGGCGGCCGCGGCGACCAGCGGGACCATCGCGACCAGGCGCACCTGGCGCCAGGTGCCGGCGAGCCCGACCGCGCTGATGGCGCCGGCCGCGCAGTTGGCGAGCGCCACGCCCTCGGCCGGGCCGAGCAGCAGCACCAGGGCGGGCACCGACACGAGCGCGAACCCGATTCCCGCCAGCCGCTGCACCGAGGCTCCCACCACCGTGATGACGCCCAGCACGAGGACGACCGTCCAGTCACTCGCCACGGACCGCTCCTCGCGGGTGCTCCTCACCGATGATGCGGTACAGCTTCCCCTCACGTGAGGAGGGTGATCAACCGCATTTCTCCGCCCCGGCCGGACTCGCCGCGATCCGTCCGGCCGTTCACCCTTGCCGGTGGTGTGCGAGCAGCTGGGTGAGCAGGCGGGTCAAGGTCTGCCTGTCCTCGGCCGTGAGCGGTGCAAGCAGGTCCTCCTGCACCTTGTCGAGTGCCCCGTCCAGGCGTCGCAGCCGCCGATCACCCGCCGGGGTGAGGGTCACCAGGTTGCGCCTTCGGTCGTCCGGGTCCGTCGCCCGCTCGACCAGGCCCTGCCCGGCCAGCTCGTTGATCGCCGCCACGACGTCGCTGCGGTCCATGGTGCACCGGCGGCCGAGCTCGGCCTGACTGGTCACCCCGAACTCGTCCAGCGCGGCCAGGATCCGGTAGTGGTATCCACGCGCCCCCACTTCCCCAAAGCCGTCGGAGGCCAGGCGGTGGGCGTGCACCGCCAGCTGAGTGAGCAGCCAGCTTGGCTTCGCGGTCAGGCGTGCGGGCGTTTTCTCCACAGCAGACACCATACATCGTTGGTTTGACCAATAAATATGTATATAGTGGGCGACGCCAACGTTGGACTCGCCAACGAAACGGACGGACCACACCCGCCAGGACACACGAGAACCGATCACTTCCCGGCGAGCCGTGGACACCCGCGGGAGCGTGACCCGACACCGGCCCCCCTCACGCCGTCGCCGTCCGCGCCGGCCTCATTGACACCGGCCCCTTCCCAGACATCCGGGCGCCGGATGAATCCCCCTGGAGCCAAGACCATGATCGAGCCGTTCCGCATCGACATCCCCCAGGCAGACCTCGACGACCTGAGCGACCGGCTCTCGCGCACCCGCTGGCCCAACGAGGTCACCGACGCCGGATGGGACTACGGCTTCCCGCTGGCGCGGCTGAGGGAACTCGCCGAATACTGGCGCACCGGCTACGACTGGCGCGCGCACGAGGCCAGGCTCAACGAGCTCGCGCACTTCACCACCGAGATCGACGGCCAGAACATCCACTTCGTCCACGTCCGCTCTTCGAGACCGGACGCGCTCGCGCTCATCCTCACCCATGGCTGGCCGGGCTCCTTCCTGGAGTTCCTCGACGTGATCGAGCCGCTGTCGCGCGACTTCCACCTGGTGATCCCTTCCATCCCGGGCTTCGGCTTCTCCGGGCCGACCCGCGAGCGCGGCTGGGACATCGTCCGGGTCGCGCGGGCCTGGGCCGAGCTGATGCGTCGCCTCGGGTACGAGCGCTACGGCGCGCAGGGCGGCGACTTCGGCTCGGGCATCTCGCTGGCGCTCGGCGCGGTGGCGCCCGAGCAGGTCGTCGGGGTGCACGTCAACTACCTGCCGACCCGGCCGGACCCCGAGGCCGACGTCGAGCTGTCGGAAACGGATGAGGTCCGGCTGGACAAGGTCAGGCGGCTGATGGCGAACCGTCCGCCCTACCAGGCCCTGCAGGCCACCACCCCGCAGACCATCGGCTACGCACTCACCGACTCGCCGGTCGGCCAGCTGGCCTGGATCGCCGAGCGCTTCGCGCAGTGGACGGACCCGCGCTCGCCGATCGGTGACGAGCGGATGCTCACCGACATCTCGCTGTACTGGCTGACCGCCACCGCGGCCTCCTCGGCGCGGCTGCACCGCGAGACTCCGCGGCGGATCGAGCCGTGCCCGGTACCGGTCGGCGTGGCGGTGTTCGCGCACGACATCACGCAGTCGGTGCGACCGCTGGCCGAGCGGCTGTACGACATCAGGCACTGGTCGGAGTTCGAGCGCGGCGGCCACTTCGCCGCGATGGAGGTGCCGGAACTGCTCGCCGAAGACGTCCGGGACTTCTTCCTCACCCGCGCCGAGGACGACCGGGTCACCACCCGCTGACAACCGTCCAGAGGGGGAGAGGCTTCGGTGAGATTCCCCCGGGGCCAACCCGGGGGCACCCGCCTTCACGGCCCCGCCCGGCGATCGCCGCGGTGTCGGGAGGGCCTCCCTGACCGGAGGGAGGTCGCGATCCCCACCGGACAGGAAGGCCCCCTCCGTCAGGACTCCGGCCGCTGGTCGCCCAGCCCCTGGAACCGGTTCTCGATGAAGTCTCCCCAGGTCGCGTCGAGCGTCACCACCTCGCCGTCGACCATCTTCCACTGGGGCGCCTTGTGCGGCGGATAGGCGAACAGCACCGACGACAGGCGTTCGTAGCCGGGCGGCATGGGCCTGGTGTGCACCCGATGCGTCGACGGCCGGAAGCGCCCGTCGGAGGCGCTCGTCAGCATCCGGCCGATGTTGCACAGGACCACGTCGGTGCCGGCGATCACCGGCTCCACCCAGGTGCCGTCGTGCAGCACGTACTGCAGCCCCTGGTCGGAGGGCGGCAGCTGCAACCCGAGCATCTGGATGCCCGAGTGCTCGTGAGCGAGCACCTCGCGGTCGCCCACGTCCCGGTAGCGGATCACCCGCAGGTTCGTGGCCTCCCGCGACAGGTCCAGCTCGGGAGTGCCGGGCGGCATCATGCCGCGGACGACCTCGCCGAACAGGGAGATCAGCCGGAAGGCGGTGTCGAACACGCCGGCCGCGGCCGACCCGAACGCCGGGAAGGCGCGCAGGACGTCACCGGCACCGGGCGGCTGGTCGGCCAGCAGCGCCCCGCTGACGTGGATGAACTCCTTGGGATCGGGCACGCCGTTGGCCAGGCGAGGAATCTCCGAGTTGTAGGGGAAGAACCCGTGCGTGCCGCCGACGGACAGCTGGGGCACCGACGACTGCGCGTAGTCGGCCAGCCGCGGCTCCTGCGATCGGCACGCCGAGGCGAACTCTTCCATCATGGTGCGGACCCGGGCGCCGATGCCGGGGACCTCGGCGGCCATGAAGCCCCAGTCGGTCAGCTGAGTCCTGATGGCTTGTGCCGCCTTCTCCATGTCGGCGTCGAGACCGTCGGCGCGCACGAGGGGAACGCGACCACTGAGTTCCATGGGGGGGACGTCCATTGTCGCTCCACTTCTCTTCGATCACTGCGGGGTGCGGGTGATATGCGAATTCGGGAAGGGCCGCGCGGTGCCGCCCTTCACCTGACCGCCGGGTTGACGCGGGGGACGCCGGTGGCGGAGCTGAGTCCCAGCCGCTGCGCGACCAGCGCCACCTCCGTCCGGTTGGAGCAGTCGAACTTCACGAGCAGGTTCGAGACGTGCCGTTTGACGCCGTGGATCGAGATGCCCATGGCGCGGGCGATCTGGCTGTTGCTCATTCCGCGCAGCAGCAGGGCGAGCGCCGTGTGCTCGCGTTCGGTCAGCCGGTCGGTCAGCTCGGCGCCGGCGGTCCCGGGTGACGGCGCGACCGGCTGACCGACCGGCGCGGTTGGCGCGACCGGCAAGGCGGGCAGGTCGCCGCTGAGCAGGTGCGCGAAGGCGTCGGACAGTCCGGCGACGTTGACCACGTCCCACAACAGGCAGCCGTCGACCCCGTGGTCGCCGGCCACGGGGGACAGGCGGCGCGCCTCCTCCGTCCGCATCAGTGCCAGCACCCTGGTGCGGCCACAGGGCGTACCGGCGGCGGCCACCACCTGCGGCACCGTCGCGACCGGCAGCACCACCACGTCGAACCTCCCTCCGCCGAGCGCCTGGCCGGCCTCCGCCACGCTTCGGCCGACCGTCGCCCTGACCACGTGCGGTACCCGGCACAGCAGCAGCGGCAGCCCGTAGAAGGAGATCTCGTCCTCGGCCAGCCAGAAGACGGACAGGATCCGGCGGCGGCCGAAAAGAGGCACGGCGATCCGCTCGCCCGCATCCATCGTTCTCGTGCTCATCGCATGATCCTTTCTGTCGTTGAGGTCATCGCCCGCGCGGGGCGAGAGTGGTGACGAAGTGCCGGTAGAACCGGTCGGCGTCGACCGACCGGGCACAGCGGACCGCGCGTCCGTCGGCACTTCGTACGATTCGTCCCTGGCTCGCGCTCCGGGTCACGACATCGCAGCGCACCGTCTCGAAGGTGCAGATGTCCTGGTCGGCGAGGTAGGAGGTGGTGAGGCTGTCCCAGCAGCAGTAGGGCAGTCCGGTGGTCTCCAGCGTGCCGAAGGTGAGCGCGAGCAGCGACCCGGCCAGGTCGCTCACGTGCTCGCCGTACGCGCGTCCGAAGATCTCGACGAAGTCGGCGGTCACCGGCACCCGGTTGGTCACATCCAGCGGGAACATGGTGATCGGCACGTCGGAGTCGAACACGCGCTTGACGGCGTCGGGGTCCCAGTAGACGTTCCACTCGCCGGTGCCGTCGTGGCCGGGCTGGTGGACGTTGCCCGCGACGTCCAGGGCGCCGCCCATGAAGACGATCTCCTCGATGCGCGCCGCGAGCCGAGGGTGGTGCTCCAAGCACGAGGCGAGGTTGGTCAGCGGGCCGGTGACCAGCACGGTGACCGGCCCGGGCGCCTGCGCCAGCCAGGTGGCGAGCTGTTCGTGCGCCGGGGGCGCCTCCCCGGCGGGGGCGGCGCGGCCGCGCTGGTTGAGCACGGGCAGCGCGTCCGCACGCAGGGCGTCGATCCGCCAGGCGAGCGGGAAGGGGTTACGGCCGGGCAGTACGCCCAGCGCCGTCGGTACGTCCCTGCCCATCAGGGCGAGGATCTTGCGGGTGGCCGACAGGCCGGGCGCGGGCAGGCAGTCGGCCGGGGTGACGGCGACGCCGCGCAGATCGACGTTCTCGTAGCAGGTGAGCAGCAGGAGCGCCAGCAGGTCGTCGGGTGCGCCGTCGTGGTCGAACAGGACGTGGCGACGGCGCGCGACCGGAGCGGCACCGGTTACCGGATGGTCAGTCACGGCGCCTCACCAGGTGGAAGGAGAAGTCGGTGCCGCGGTGGTAGTCCTGCGAGAACAGCAGGGGCCGCCCCGCGCTGTCGTGGTGGGTCTGGATGAGCAGCAGCCACGCGCCGCCGGCCTCGGTGCCGCCGATGCGCTCGGCCTGCGCCGCGTCGAGGGTGACGGCACGGACCTGGGTGACCGCGTACGCGATCGTGTGACCGTGCTCGGTGAGGAGCTGGAACAACGACCCCGACCAGTCGACCTCGTCCATCGGCACCGGGACGAGCCGGCGCGGGAACAGGTCGATCGAGTAGAGCAACGCGTCGTCGCGGTGCCGGCGCAGCCGCTCCAGGCGCACGATCGTCTCGCCGGGCGCCAGCCGCAGCACCTCGCGCTGATGGCGGTCCGGCTCGGCCGAGGTGACGTCCAAGACGGTGTCATCGGCGGTGAAGCCACGGCTGGCGAGCATCTCCGTCACGCCTTCGAGGCGGGTCAGCGGACGGTCCAGGCTCGGCTGCGCGGTGAGGTAGCGGCCGTCACCGTGACGCGCCTGGATGACGCCCTCCTGCTCCAGGAGCTTGAACGCCTCGCGGATGCTGGTGCGGCCCGCGTCGAAGAGGTTCATCAGCTCGTTCTCCGACGGCAGCTTGTCGCCCGGTCGCAGGCCCTGCTCGACGATGAGGAGACGGAGCCGGTCGCGGATCCGGACGGCCAGGGTGTGCGGTCGTGATGTCATGCGGATATCTCCTGGGCCGGGGGACCGTGGAGAGGGGCGAGGCCGAGCTCTCCGGCGGACGGGTAACTGGGCGCGCAGAAACGGCGCGTGACCGAGACCGCGGCCACCCTGCAGGCGAGTCGAACCCCGGCAGCCAGACTCAGCCCGGCGCGCAAGGTGGCGGCCAGCGCACCGGTGAAGGCGTCGCCCGCTCCGGTCGTGTCGACAGCGTCCACGCGGGGTGCGTCGACCAGCATAGTGCCGTGATCGTCGCTCACCTCGGCCCCCCGCTCGCCCCGGGTGACGACCACGGCGCCTCCTCTCCTTCGAAGGCCCAAAGACCGTGAGGAGTCCTCGGCGCGGCCGCCGGTCAGCACGCCCAGCTCTCCTTCGTTGAGCACCACCACGTCGGCCCTGCTCAGCAGGTCCGCCCCGTCTGCGCCCAGGAACGCCCGGGCCGGGCTGGGGTTGACCAGGACGCGGACCCCGGGCGAGACGGCCGCCGCCGCCGCGCACGAGGTCACCACCGGGATCTCGCCCTGCAGGACGAGGACCGACCCGGCCGGCAGGCGCGCGGCCGCCGCGGCCGCCCGCTCCGGGGCCAGCAGGTCGGCCGCCCCCGGCCAGGTCATCACGATCTGCCGCCCCTCGGCGTCGACGTAGACGAAGCTACGCCCGGTGGCCACCCCCTTGGCGATCGCGCAGTCGTCCACCTCGACGCCGTCGGCCCGCAGCGCCGCCAGCGCCGCCAGCCGTTCCGCGTCCTCGCCCAGGCAGCCGGCGAAACGCGCGGGCGCGCCGAGCCGGGCCGCCGCGACCGCCACGTTCGCCGCCTTGCCGCCGTGCGCGGTGGCGTACTCCGCGGCGTTGACGCTCTCACCGGCGGACGGCAGACGGCCGCCGAACATGTAGAGGTCCAGGGTGTAGGCGCCGAGCGCGAGCACGGTCACGCGCCCAGCCCCACCGCGCACGGGGCGATGCTGTCGGCGTCCACCGAGACGCGCACGTCGGGGTGCCGATGCGTCAGCGTGACCGGGAGCGACACCTCCGGTTCGGTCGTCAGCAGCAGTACGCGCACGATGTACCGCTTCCACGCGCCGCCGTCGGTGACGAGGTGCAGCCGCCGGGCGGAAAGGATCTCCGCCATGCCCAGCGTGATGGCCATCGGCGGGATGGGCTGGGTGTAGCCGCCGGTCACCCGGTGCGAGATGGCCACGAGCGTGTCGTCGAGCAGGGTGACGATCCGCGTGGTGGAGGCGGCGAACTCCTCGACGCTGTACTGGTGCCAGCGGGTCGAGGGCGGCTCGTTGAAGGCGAGGTGCCCCCGGTAGCCGAAGCCCGCGAAACACGTGTCGGCCCCTCCGACCTCGCGCAGGCGGGCGCCGTAGGCGTCGGGGTCGAAGACGTCGGGATAGACGACGTTGTCGGGGTGAGGGCGCAGCGCGGGGTCCAGCGGCTGGTAGAGGTTGCGGTCGCAGTAGCCGCGGAAGCTGAACGGGTGTGACGGCTCGACGGGGCGGCCCTGCCAGTCGAGGAACTCGTCCATGTGGAAGGCGTGCACCTCGGCCCAGCTGATGCGCTCCTGGTTGCAGATGCGCGCCAGGAGCGGGTAGTGCGCCTTGGGGCCGACGGGCAGGATCCAGCGGGTGGGCTCGCCGCGCAGGTTGTTGTCGCGCAGTTCGTCGGCCATCTCACGGGCCAACCGGTGGTAGAGGGCGGTGGTGTCGGGATACACGGTCACCGGGTGCCGCGCGATCGCCGTGAGCGTCGCGGTGGGCATGCTCAGGTGCTCCTCGGTGAGCTCACCCGAGGTGCGGGGATAAGGGTAGCCGTGCGTCTTTGTCCTGACGAAGGTCACGTCACTCCTCAAAGGGTTTCGGTGCAAGGAACCGGGACAGGACGTTTCGAGTGACGCGCCGGACGTCACCGTCACAGCAGGCGAGGGTGGCCACCCAGTTGATGGATCCGGTGGCGAAGACGGCGCCGCCCGATCGGGTCAGGCGCAGCGTCATGTCGGCGCGGACGGCGTCCGCGCCGAGACGGGCCTCCTCCGGCGCGTTCTGGTAGTGGCCGCTGTGCCCGCCCGCGGACGTGGCGAGCAGCAGGGTGCCCGGCGGGGTGCCGAGGCCGGGGTCGGCGCGGTCGATCTCGTCTCCGGCGGCGCCGCCGAGAGCGAGCCCGTGACGGCCGATGACCGGATCGGAGATCCCGGCGAACACCCAGGCCGCCTCGGCGCGATGGCTGTCGGGCAGGCGGGTGAAGCCGGGCGCCGGGCCCCAGCCCTGGGCGGCGAAGCCGACGCCGAGCAACTCCTGGGGGGCCAGGCCGCGCTCGCGCCACAACCCGCCGGGCGCCCCGGTGGAGGTGAGGATGTCCTCTCCCAGCTCGTTGTCCCACCAGGCGCCGGTGTGGCCGCGCCGTACCTCGATCGCGTTCGGGTGGCGAGGGTCGACGCCGGTCACCCAGTAGAAGCCGTTGCCGCCCAGGTACATGAGCCGTCCGCCGCCGGACACGTACGCCGCGACGGCCTCGCGTTCGGGGGCGCTGACGTACTCGGGGTGACTGCCGGTCAGCACGACGCGGTAGCGCGCCAGCAGGGCGGCCCCGCCCGTGTGCACGTCCTCGTCGGCCAGGACGTCGAAGGCGAAACCCTCGGCGCGCAGCCAGCGCAGCAGCAGAAGGTCGGCCGCGAAGTGCCGGGGCGCCCCGGTCATCCACCACCGGTAGTCCGGCGTGTGGTTGAGCACCGGGCGCCGCCCGCAGGAGTGGTAGACGGGTCCGCCCTCGCGTCGCTGGTCGTAGAGGGACAGCCCGAGGTCGCGGTGCTCGTTGAGGTAGACGTCGGTGCCGGACAGTTCGATGCGCCGGTCGGTCACCCGCGAGTAGTCGCCGAAGTAGTCGGCCTCGCTGGACTGGCGGTGGTTGGCGTAGGCCAGGTAGGTGAACGTCGGCAGGACGACCGCGATCGGGCGCGCCGGGCCGGCCGGGTGTACGACGAGCGGGACGACGTGGGAGTCGTCGCCGGCGCGCACCCGCACACCGAGCACGGTCGAGCCGGTGGTGGCGGGCACGGTCACCGCGCATGTCCGCGGCCAGCGGGCGTCGTCCAGGTCTTCGGGGCTGAGCTGCAGGGCGGTGCGGGTGCCGTCTTCACCGGGGCCGATGAGCCCGGCGAGCGGCCGGTTGACGGCACGGGCGTGCCGGGCGTTTCCGCTGATGTCCAAGACGACGGGGGAGCCCGGATCGACGGACGGGTCCCACAGGGCGAGAAGGCCGGCGCCCAGGTGCCTGGCCAGGGCCGGGCCGCTGGTCAGGCCCGTCAGGATGTCGCAGTCGCCGAAGGTGAGCGCGTTCCCGGTCAGCAGGGGCAGCGCCAGGCGCCCGGCGTAGGGGGCGCGGTGCTCGGAGTCCGCGCCGAGGCGCAGGGTCGCGGTCGCCGGCGGCAGCGGCAGGTCCGCCCGGTGCGCGACGGCGTCGTCGCGCGCGCCCCCTCGGACGGTCAGGCGCAGCCGGGTGCCGGACGGCTGCGCCGCCCAGGAGGCCACCAGCAGCGACCACGACCCGTGGGGCAGGGCCGAACCGAGTCCTGCGCGCAGAACGCCGGATCCGGTCTCGACGGTGGCCTCGGGACGGCCGACCTCGTCCAGGGTGATCAGCAGCCGCCGGTCGCCGGTGTCCAGTTCCGCCACGACCTGGCGGGCGCCGGGCCCGTGCGGGCGCAGCCACAGCGCGACGCTGCCCCGGGCGGGCGCCGGCACGCCGGCGGCCTCCAGGTGGGAGCCGGCCCGCAGGCGCCGCGGCTCGACGGTGACCGGCGTCGCCCGGCCGAGCACGGTCTGGCTCACCAGGTCGACCAGCTCGACCCGCGCGGCTCCGGCGGGCCCGCTCGCGTGCACGCTCACCCGCTGTCCGGGGGCCGCGGACCAGCGGTCCAGATAGGCCAGCACCCGGGGCCTCGGCGCGTGTGTCATGGTCAGGCACCTCCCCGCCGGTAGGGCAGACCGACATAGGCGGGCATGCGCAGCCGCTGGGCGACCGTGGCCAGCACCAGCAGCGTGGTCAGGTACGGCGTGGCGTAGATGAGCTGGGTGGGCACCGAGCCGGTGCTCTGGAAGAGCGCGAAGGCGGCAGCGCCGAGCAGTGCCGCGCCCGCCGCCAGGCGGGGTCGCCGTCGCGCGACGGCGATCGCCGCCGTCCACGCCAGCATCGCGCCCAAAAGCAGCAGGGTGTGCGCGGCGCTCGCCTGGCGCAGCTGCACGGCGTCGGCGTAGCCGAACAGCAGCGCCCCGCCCGCGGTGCCGGCCGGCCGCCAGTTACCGAAGATCATGGCGGCGAGCCCGATGAAGCCGCGCCCGCCGGTCTGGCCCTCCTGGTAGAGGCCGGAGGAGACGGTGACGAGATAGGCTCCGGCGAGACCGGCCAGGCCGCCGGAGATCAGCACACCGCAGTAGCGCATGCGCTGGACCGGCACGCCGAGCGAGTCGGCTGCGGCCGGGTGCTCCCCGGCCGAGCGCAGCCGCAGCCCGAACGCGGTGTGCCACAGGACGACGACGCTGACCGGGACGAGTACGACGGCGGCCACGGTGAGCCACGACACCTCGTGCAGCAGCCCTCGCAGCAGGCCGGCGGCGTCCGCGAGGAGGAAGACGCCGCCGCGTTCCAGATCGCCCAGCAGGTCGCCGCCGCCCGCGCCGCCCGCCAGCAGCGGCACGCTCACGGTGCCGACGTCGCCCGTGACGGGGGGCGACTGGGTGGCCCCGGCGCCGGGCAGGCCGGTGAACACGACGACGCACAGAAAACGCGCCACCCCCGCCGCCAGGATGTTGACGGCGATGCCGCACACCACCTGGTCGACGCCGAAGGTGACGGTGACGACGGCGTGCAGCAGGCCGGCGGCGGCGCCGCCCAGCACCCCGGCCAGCACCCCGGCCCAGACGCCGTGGAAATGGCCCGCCCACGCCCCGCACACCGTCCCGATGATCATCATGCCCTCGATGCCGAGGTTGGCGACGCCCGCGCGCTCGCTCCACAGCCCGCTCAGCCCGGCCAGCCCGATCGGGACCGCGAGGCGGAGCGCGGCGCCGACCGTGCCGGAGTCGGTGAGCGCCTCGCCGGTGAGGGCGCGGACGCCCGCCACCGCGAGCAGCACCAGGAGGGCGATCAGCGCCGGCCGCCGCGTCAGCGCGTTCACGGGACCCGTCCCGGGGCCGGGGCCGGTGCGGCCTCCGGCTCGGTCCGCGCGCGCACCAGCCGTGCGGCGCGCCGGCGTTCGGCGCGGCGCACCACCTCGTGCGCGACCACGACACTGATCACGATGACGCCCTGCATGATCGTGACGATCTCCTTGGGAACGCCCTCGATGTCGAGGATGAGCGCCGAGCGCTCCAGGAAGCCGAAGAGCAGGGCGGCCGGCGCGATGCCGAGCGGGGTGTTGCGGCCGAGCAGGGCCACCGCGATGCCGGTGAAGCCCGCCCCGGCGGGAAAGTCCAGGCCGAAGTGGTGGGCGGTGCCCAGCAGGTGGGGCAGCCCGGCCAGTCCGGCGATCGCGCCCGAGACGAGCATCGTCACGATGATCATGCGGCGTGGGTCGACGCCGTGGACGCGGGCCGCCGCGGCGTTCAGCCCGCTCATCCGCAGGTCGTGCCCGAACAGCGTCCGGGTGAGCAGCAGGTGAACGGCCACGCCAAGGACCGCGGCGCCGAGCACCGCTCCGCCGAGGCTCGCGCCGCCCGGGAGCGTCACCCCGGCCAGGGCGAGCAGGCCGTTCAGGTCGGGCAGGTGAGCCGAGGGCGGCAGGTCCGCGGTCGATCCCGTCGTGCTGCCGGCGGCGAACACCTCGGCCAGCAGGTAGGCCACGACCCCGGTGGCGACGTAGTTCAGCAGCAGCGTCGACAACACCTCCGACACGCCGCGCCAGACCTTGAGCAGCGCGGCGATCGCGGCCCACGCCGCCCCGGCGAGCATGGCGACCGCGCACATGACGGCCACATGCAGGGGCGCCGGCAGGTCCAGGTGCGCGCCGGCGGCCGCGGCCAGCAGCGCGGCGAGGCGGTACTGACCCTCCACGCCGATGTTGAACAGGTTCATGCGGAACGTGACGGCCACCGCGAGGCCCGCGAGGAAGTAGACGACCGACCGGTTGACGGCCGAGACGAGCGAGTCCGGCCGCGCGCCGAACTCCAGCATCGTCACATACGTCCTGCCCGGCGACGCACCCGCCGCGGCCAGCAGCGCCGTGGCCACGACGAGTGCCAGCAGCAGCGCGAGCGCCGGCGCGGCGAGCGCGTGCGGCACTTTCCTGATCCGGGCGGCGAGCTCGTTCATCATGTCCCCGTCATCAGCCGGACCAGGCGCGGCCGGGTGAGTTCTCCGGCCGGCAGGGCGGGCGTCAGCCGGCCGCGCAGCATCACCTGTACGCGGTCGCTCAGGCCGAGCACCTCGTCGAGGTCGGCGCTGACCAGCAGGACGGCCAGGCCCGCGTCGCGGGCGTCGCGCAGCAGATCCCAGATGACGGCCTGGGCGCCGACGTCCACGCCGAGGGTGGGGTGGGCGGCCAGCAGCACCTCGGGACGGCCGCGCAGCACCCGGCCGACGACGAGTTTCTGCTGGTTGCCGCCGGACAGCGCGGCGGCGGGGAAGTCGGGAGAGGGCGCGCCGACGCCGAGGCGGGCGCCGATCTCCCCGGCGGCCTCCCGGGCGGCCGCGCGGTCGAGGCGCCACCGGCTGCGGCGGCGCAGGTCCTCGCTGCCCAGCATGACGTTCTCCCACAGCGTGGCGGGCAGTGCCAGCGCCTGACGGTGCCGGTCCTCGGGGATGCACGCCAGTCCGAGGCGGCGGCGCTGGCGCACGCCCAGCCGGGTGGCGTCGCGGCCGCCGATGCGCACGGTGCCGGCCGTGATCTCGCGGGTGCCCACCAGCGCGTCGATCAGCTCGGACTGCCCGTTGCCCTGGACGCCGGCGATGCCCAGGATCTCGCCTTTGGCCAGCTCCAGGGTGACCGCGTTGACGGCATCGGTGCGCAGGCCGTCCAGGCGTAACACGACGGGGCCCTTTCCGCCCCGCCCGCCGCGCGCGGCGGGCGGCAGGTCGCCGCCGGCGATGAGCCGGGTGAGCACGCCCGGGTCGGCGTCGCCGGTGGCGAACTCGCCCACGGCGGTTCCGGCGCGGATGACGGTGATGTGATCGGAGACGCTGAGCACCTCGTCGAGCTTGTGTGAGACGAACAGCACGGCCAGGCCCCGCGCGCGCAGCTCGGCGAGGCTGGTGAACAGGCGGCTCACCTCGCCGGGCGCGAGCACCGTGGTGGGCTCGTCGAGGATGAGGACGCGCGCGCCCCGGTACAGGGCCTTGAGGATCTCCACCCGCTGCCGCTCGCCCAGGCCCAGGTGCTCGATCCGGGCGCCGGGATCGACGGCCAGGCCGTACCGCTCGCCGAGGTCGCGCAGCGCGTGGGCGCTCGTGCGGCGGTCGAGCAGCCCTCGGCGTGAGGTCTCGGCGCCCAGGATCACGTTCTCCAGCACGGTCAGGTTCTCGGCGAGCAGGAAGTGCTGGTGCACCATGCCGATGCCGGCCGCGATGGCGTCGGCGGGCGACCTGAAGCGTACGGGGAGGCCGTCGAGCAGCAGGTCGCCGGAGTCGGGCCGCTCCTCGCCGTACAGGATGCGCATGAGGGTCGACTTGCCGGCGCCGTTCTCGCCGACCACGGCGTGCACCTGGCCCGGCCGCACGAGGAGGTTCATGTCGCGGTTGGCGGTGACGCCGGGGTAGTGCTTGGTGATGCGGCGAAGCTCGACGAGCGGCACGCCCGGGAAGGGGTCCGTGCCCGAGGAGGCCACCGAAGGCCGCGTCACGGGACGACCGGCACGTCGATCTCGCCCGCGATGATCCGCTTTCTGATCTCGTCCAGCCGGGGCCGGATGTCGGCGAGGTCAGCGCCGGTGGCGGCGTAGCCGACGCCGTCCTCGTCGAGGCCGAACTCGCGCAGCCCGTAGACCGCCTTGCCCGCCGCCTGCTCCTCGATGACGCGCCGCACCGCGACGTCGATCTGCTTGGTGGCGCTGGTGAGGATCACCTCGGACAGGTCGGGGGCGACGGTGCGGCGCTGGTCGACGTCGACGCCGATGGCCCACTTGTGCGCCGCCTTGGCCGCCTGGAAGACGCCGAGCCCCGAGGCGCCGGCCGCGTGGTAGACGATGTCGGCGCCGCTGTCGTACATGCCGCGGGCCGCCTCCCGCGCCTTGTCGGGGGCGGAGAATCCACTGAAGTCGGGCGGCTGCGTCATGAAGACGCTCGACAGCCGGATCTTCGGGTCGATCGCGCGGGCGCCGGCCGCGTACCCGGCCAGGAACTTCTCCTGGGGTGGCGTCTGCACACCGCCGACGAAGCCGATCCGTCCGGTGGCGGACTTCAGCGCCGCCGCGGCCCCGACCAGGTAGCTGGCCTGCTCCTCGCGGAACACCACGTTGGTGACGTTGGGCAGCTTCACCGTCGCGTCGTCGATGATGACGAAGTGGGTCTGCGGGTAGGCGGGCGCGACCTTCATGAGCGGCTGGGCGTAGAAGAAGCCGACGGCCAGGACGGGGTTGTGGCCCGTCTCGGCCAGCAGGCGCAGGATCTCCTCCAGGTCGGAGCCGGCCGCGTTCGGGCTCAGCTCCTTGACCTCGATGCCCAGCTCGGCCTTCGCCTGATCGACGCCCGCCCCCGCCGAGTCGTTGAAGGACTTGTCGCCGCGCCCGCCTCGGCTGTAGGCGACGCCCACCAGCAGGTCGGCGGCGGCCCCGTTCGCTCCCGCCCTCGGTGCGGTGTCCTGCGGGCTCCCGCAGGCGACGAGCGCGAGCAGGACGCACAGAGCGGTTGACAACCGGGCGAACAGGCGGGTCATGCGCACCTCCCAAACCGGAACTTTGTCCAGAATGCGTACTCGTCAGACAAGTGTCAATACTTCTCCGATAACCGCTCCAGCCATACGGCGACGCCGTCGTCGTCGTTGGACGCGGTCATCTCATGGGCCGCCGCGAGCACCGCCGGATGGGCGTTGGCGACCGCGACCGCCGTCCCCGACCAGGTCAGCATCGGCAGGTCGTTGGGCATGTCGCCAAAGGTGATCACGCCCGCGCGGCCGAAGCCGAGCCGGTCGGCCATCGCCTCCAGGGCGGCCGCCTTCGTCACCCCGGTGCGGGTCACCTCGCAGAACACGTCCGCCGACACGGTGACCTCGCACCCGGGCAGCAGTGTGCCCACGCTCTCGTAGTACCGGCGGGCCTCCCCCCGCAGCTGGACCACGATCTTGCCGACGCGGTGCCAGTCGATCGCCTCCTCCAGCCTCGGCACCCGCCGGGCGTCGCGGGCCAGCGCGGGGGCCAGCTCGAAGGCGTCCTCCAGCAGCAGCTCCAGATGGCACTCGGCGCCCAGCCGGACGCCGGGAAAGCGTTCGCGCAGCGCCCTCAGCGTCGTCGCCACGTCCGCCTCGGCGAACGGGTGGTGATCGACCACCTCCTCCCGGGCGAAGTCGTAGACGACGGAGCCGTTGCCGCAGATCGCGCTGTTCGCGTCGCCCGCATCGCCTGCGTCGTCTGTGCTGTTCAGGGCCGCGGCCACGTGCCGGGTGTCGCGGACGGGCCTCGCCGTCGCGATGACGAACACGTGACCGGCGGCCCGGACGCGGCGCACGGCCGCCCGGGTGCGCTCGGACAGCTCGCCGCGCGAGTCGAGCAGCGTGCCGTCCAGGTCGCAGACGATCATTCGGCGTTCCACGGGCGGCGCACCCCTCACGGCCCGCACGGCTTCCCTGACGAAGCCTCCGGCTGATGGTTCACGACCCGGCCGACCGGGGACACCACGACGTCGGCCGCGCCCGCGGCCAGGAGGCCGTCGATGGTCTCGGCCACGCCGCGCCGCGCCGCCAGCCCCTGCACCACCACCGAACCCTCCTCGCGCGGGTCGCCGACGCGCCAGGAGCGCGGGGGCAGCGCCGGCGCGACACGCGGCAGATCGCGCGCCGACGTGCGTACCGTCAGCAGCACGTGCGCCGCCCCCGCCCGCACCGAGGCCAAAAGCAGGGCCACCTTCTGGATCCGGGCGCGTTTGCGGGCGTCCCGCCAGGCCTGCGGCCCGGCGATGAGCCGCGGCGCGCAGGTGCGCACCGTGTCGGCGACCCGCAGGCCCGGCGCGAGGGACGCGCCCGGTTCGAGCACCTCGATGACGGCGTCCGCGAGCTCGGGGATCTTGGCCTGACTGGCGCCGTAGGAGTGCACCACCTCGGCGGCCCACCCTCGGCCGCGCAGATACCGCCGGCCGATGCCGGGGAACTCGGTGGCCACGCGAGCGCCGGGGGACAGCTCCGAAGGGCCCCCGGCCGGTACGGCCAGCACCATGCGCCACGGATGGCCCGCCGCCACCGGCTCCACGGTCTCGACCTTGGCGCCGGTCTCCTCGATCCAGTCGCTGCCGGTGACGCCGAAGTCGAAGGCGCCCTCCTCCAGGACCAGCGGGATCTCCCGCGGCTTGAAGAAGACGACCTGGATCGGGCCGCCGTACTCGATGCTCGCCCGGTAGCTGCGGCCGGAGGTCCGGTGCACGCCGAGCCCGGCGGCGGTGAAAAGGCCCAGAACCGGCCGCTCCAGAGCGGACCCCTTGGGCAGCGCGAGCGAGATCATCTGAGCTCCTTGGACGTGGGGACCCGGCCCCTCGGGGCCGGGAGGAAACGCGGCGCGGCGCCGTGACGCCTGCCGCGTGCCGCGCCTTCCGGCAGGGTCCGGACGTGCGCACGGCAGACGAGGTGCGGGCCTGTCCCACCCCCGAACGGGCGGCCATGTCGAACCGCGCGTTCGGCGGCGTACGCGTGATGAGGAGTGGTCAAGTGTTCAGCGTCTCCAGGTAGGCGGGGCCTCCCCCTCGGGGGAGCGTATGGCGAGGGCGCGCAGGGCCAGATCGATCATGCCGGTCTCCTCGCCGCCGACGGCCAGGGCACGCAGCCGCGCCGCGTCCAGCCAGCCGGCCTCGACGAATTTGTCGTGTTCGACGCGGGGCCGTTCCAGGTCTCCCGAGACGGTGGCGAGCACGTCGATCTCACGCCGGCGGGTGCCGTCGCCGCCCTCCCAGTCGAACACCTCGACCAGGTCGCCGACCCGCTCAAGGCGCCAGCCGGTCTCCTCGGCGATCTCGCGGGCGAGCGCCGCGCACAGCGTCTCGCCGGCCTCCACGTGCCCGCCGACGATGTCCCAGCAGCCGGGGAAGAGCCGGACGTGCGGGGCGCGGCGCTGCAGGAACACCTCGCCGCGCGCGTTGACCAGGACGGCTCCCACCACGCAGCGCACGCCCTCGGCCGAGGCCTGCCGCTGGATCGTGTCGAACTCCGGCGGGTGCGGCGCGCAGCGGCCCGGAGGCCGCGGGCCCCTCACGCCGTCTCCTGGTGGGCGTAGTAGGTGGCGTACAGGGCGGCGAACGGCCCGTCGCGGCGCAGCAGCTCGTCGAAGGAGCCGTCCTCGGCGATCCTGCCCCCGTCGAGGACGAGGATCCGGTCGGCCCGCCGGATGGTCGACAGCCGGTGCGCGATGACCAGGACGGTCCGGCCGGCGAACAGCCGCGCCAGCGCGTCCTGGATCCCCCTCTCGGTCAGGGGGTCGACACTGGCGGTCGGCTCGTCCAGGAGCACGATGTCGGGCTCGCGCACGAACATCCGCGCCACGGCGATGAGCTGCCGCTGCCCGACCGACACCCCCCGGCCGCCGTCGGCGAGCCGGTCGTGCGGGGACATCGGCATACTGCGGGTCCACACCCGGCGCCCGATCCGGTCGACGGCGCGCTCGACGTCGGCCGGACCGGCTCCGGGACGGCCGTAGGCGATGTTCTCGGCGAGCGTGCCGGAGAACACGAACGGGTGCTGGGGGACGACGCCGACGCGCCGCCGGTAGGCCGTCAGGTCGAGGGTCCGGACGTCGCGGCCGTCGACGAGCAGCTCGCCGCCCTGGAAGTCGTACGCACGGGCGATGATCTTGGCGAGGGTGGACTTGCCGCCTCCCGTGCGCCCGACGATCGCCACCGTCTCGCGCGCGGCGATCCGCAGGTCCAGCCCGTCGAAGACGGGAGCGCCGGAGCCGTAGCCGAAACGCAGGCCGCGCGCCTCGATCTCACCGTCCAGGCGGGACACCGGCTCCCGCCCTCCCCGCACGACCGATCCCCGGTCGTCGATGAGCGCGAACACCCGTTCCGCGGAGGCCAGCCCCTGCTGGAACAGGCTCCAGAACGCCGCCGCCTGGGTGACCGGCTGCCACAACATGCCGAGCGCCTGCAGCGCGAAGTACCATTCGCCGGGCGAGAGCCGGCCGAGCATCGCGAAACGCCCGCCCTGGTAGAGCACGACGGCCGTCGCCAGCCCCGCCAGCAGGGTCAGCACCGGCAGGATGACCGCGTAGATGAGCCCTTGGCGCACGTACACCCGGTACGACAGCCGGTTGACCTCGTCGAAGTCGTCGTACACGGTCTGTTCGCGGCCGAAGCTCTTGGCGACGGCGATGCCCATCATCGACTCGTGGACGTTGGCGTTGACCTTGGCCATCACCCGCCGGGTGGCCGCCGCCGCGGTGCGGGCGATCCGGCGGAAGGCCAATGCCGTGCCCAGCAGGAACGGCAGCGCCGCCACGATGATCAGACCCAGGCCCGGGTCGGTCCAGAACACCACACCGCCGAGCAGCAGGACCAGCAGCGACTGGCTGAGCAGGTTCAAGGTGAGCGTCATCACCGAGCCGAAGCCCTCGGTGTCGCCGGTGACCCGGCTGAGCACCCGCCCGACGGAGTTGTCGTCGTGGAAGGCGACGTCCTTGTCCAGCGCGGCGTCGGCGGCCTCGCACTGCAGCCGGTAGACCACGTCGCCGACCAGCCGGGCGGTGACGGCCTGGCGCGCCCAGTTCATCGCCCACGCCAGCACCGCGGCGGCGACGACGAACAGGCCCAGCCACAGGCCCGGCCCGGCCCCGCCGCCGACCTCGTCGATCAGCCGGGCGATGACGACGGGCACCGAGGCGGTCAGCAGGGCCGCCCCCACGACGAGGACGGCGCAGCCCAGCATCGTGCCGCGCCGGGCGCGCAGGTAGGCCAGGATGCGCGCCAGGAGCCGGCGGTTGCCGTACACACGGTCGTAGGTGTCGGCGTGCAGGCCCGCGAACAGGTCAGTCACTGTAGATCTCCCGGTAGAGCGCGCAGCGTGCCATCAGCTCGTCGTGCCCGCCGAGGTCGGCGACGTGCCCGGCGTCCAGCAGCACGATGAGGTCCGCGCGGCGGATCTGGTCCGGACGGTGCGAGACCAGCACGGTGGTGCGGCCGGCGGTCGCCCGCTCGATCGCCTCGGTGATGGTCGCCTCCGTACGCGCGTCGATCGCGCTCGTCGCGTCGTCCAGGGTGAGGACACGCGGGTCGGTGAGCAGCGCCCGGGCGATGGCCAGCCGCTGCCGCTGCCCGCCGGACAGCGTCGTGCCGCCCTCGTTCAGGACGGTGGCGTAGCCGTGCTCCATCTCCTGGACGAAGTCGTCGGCGCAGGCGAGTTTGGCGACGCGCTTGACGTCCTCGTCGGTGGCCCCCGCGGGGGCGCCGAAGGCGATGTTGTCCAGCACGCTCTTGGAGAACAGGAAGATCTCCTGGTCCACGTGGCCGATCTGGCGGCGCAACGCTCCCGGCTCCCAGTCGCGTACGTCCCGGCCGTCGATCAGCACCCGCCCCTCGTCGGCGTCGTACATGCGCGCGACGAGTTTCAGCAGCATGCTCTTGCCGCTGCCGGTGGGGCCGACGACGGCGAGCGTGCGCCCGGCGGGCAGGTGGAAGGACACCTCACTCAGGATGTCCTCGCCGTCGTGACGCAGGGTCACCCGATCGAAGGTGATCGCGCCCTCGACGGCCACCGTGACGCCGGTGGTCTCCTCACGGTCGCCGGGGCCGTCGATGATCTGCCGCATCCGGGCGGCGGCGGCCAGTCCCTCCTGGACGACCGGCACGGCCTGCTCCGACAGGGTGACCGGCTGCGCCAGCGCCACCAGCCAGCCCAGGTAGGTGACGACCTGCGCGAGCGTCAGCTCACCCTGGCCGTACAGGTGCAGGGAGTGCAGGGCGCCGACGGCCATCGCGACGGCGAAGCTGAGCGCGGGCAGGTAGACGGCCTGCGCCCGGCCACGCCGCACGAAGGCGTCCCGGTAGGCGGCGGCGGCCCGCCGGAACGCGAGCCGCTCGTGCTCCTCCTGGGTGGCCGCCTTCACGGTGGCGATGCCGGTCAACGTGGTGGAGAAGCGCTCGTTGAGGTCGGCGAACGTCTCCCGGATGCGCATCGTCAGCGGTTGCAGCCGCCGCAGGTGCCGGCGCAGCGCGATCGCGAACACCACGATCAGCGCACCGGGGGCGAGCAGGAGCTGGGCGTTCAGCGAGGCGATGAACGCGATCGGGACGACCAGGGCGAGCAACGCGTTGAACGCGGTGGAGACGCCCGGGCTGAACATGTAGTCGACGAGCCGCGCGTCGTTGATGGCACGGGCCATGATGTCGCCGATGCGCTGCTGGTCGTGAAACGACATGCGCTTGGCCAGCAGGGCGCGGTACAGCTCGTCGCGCACGTTCCGTTTGACCCGCTGGGCGAGGACCTCCATCGAGCCGTGCGAGAGCAGGTCGGCGGCGAACCGGCCGGCCGCCAGCAGTGCGGTCGCGACCGCCGCGGCGGCCAGCACGCCGAGGTCGGCGCGCCCGCCGGTCGCCTCGGCGAACGCCGTGCCGATCTGGACAGGCACCAGCGTCGTGCACACGTTCGCCGCCACCGCCGCCACGGCGAACACCAGCAGCAGCGGCCGGTGTAGGCGCAGCCGGGCGGCGATCCACCCGAGCACGGCCGGTGACGCGACCGGCCGTGCCCGGGTGGCCCGGCCCGCCGGTCGCGTCCGGTCCATGGACCCCTCCGTGGTCACCGGCCCGCCTACACCGAGGCGCGGACCGTGTCCGGCAGGTATCCCAGGCCGTCCTTACCGGCCCGGTCGATCTCCTCCATCACCTGGTCGGCCAGCACGGAGGCGGCGAGCGCGTCGGCGATCGACGGCGTGCCCGCGGGAAGGGCGTTCCCGCAGGAGGCCACGAACGCCTGCAGTTCCGGCCCGAAGCCGCTTCGGCCCCAGCCGTGGTCGAGGTTCTTCGTGCCGTACAGCTCCTGGCCCAGCGGCAGGCCGTCGGCCAGGTCGAGGGTCACCCTCTCCAGGGACGGCGCGCTGTAGCGGCTGCCGTCCATCCCCTGCACCATGACGCCGACCAGGAACCGCTTGACGTGGTTGCCCATCCGCAACGTCGACAGGGACCCGTCGCGGTGCCGGATGAACACGTTCACCTGGAAGCGGTCGTCCTCGCCCGGGATGACGTGCGCGTCCACCTGGACGGCGGGGGAGGGGGTGAACCAGCGGGCCAGGTCCAGGGCGTGCACCCCGTTGTGCCGGATCCACGCCTCCAGCGTCGTGTCCACGCCCCACTGCGGGGCCGAGGGATGACGGCTGTAGAAGTCGATCGTCACCGAGCACGAGGCCGCCCGGGCGTCGCGGCTCAGTTCGTGCAGCCGCCGCAGCGTCTCGGCGTAGCGGAAGTTGAAGCCCACCTGGACGTTGCGGCCGCCGCGGTCCACGACGTGGTGCAGGTCCTGCAACGCGGGCGTCGAGGGCCCGGCCGGCTTCTCCACGAAGCAGTCGACGCCCCCCTCCACCAGCCGGCGGGTCAGCTGGTACGACGGCTCGGGCGGCACCGCGATGACGGCGGCGTCCACGGTGTCCAGGTCGAGTGCCTCGATCGAGTCGGCGCAGAGCGCGGCCCCGGATTCATGCTGCAGTTCCTTGGCCAGGGACAGGTCGGGGTCGACACATGCCACGATCCGGTGGCCGCGCACGCGCTGGAGAAACGGCAGGAGATTCTGACTCATCTGCCGGCCGCAGCCGACCAGGGCGAGGCGCGGGTGGTCAGTCACGGCCCGCCTCCACGTTCGCGTTCCACCGCTCGAAGGCTCGGCGCGCCCTGCCGCGCAGCTCGTCCGGGTCGATCTGCCGGTGTGCCAGGCTGACGAACGACGGGTGCCCTTCGAGGAGCAGGATGCCGGCGCCGGTGAGCGCGGCGAGCAGCGCCTCGCGCCGTACCTTGTCACCCAGCAGCGCGTCGTCGTGGTAGACCAGTTCGAACATTCCGCCGCCGAGGACGGGGCGGGCACCGACCAGGGCCGCCACGCCGGCGTCTTCGGCGGCCGCGGTCAGGGCGGCCGCCACCCGCGTGCCGATCCGGCCGATCTCGGCCCAGCCGTCCGCCGCGTCACCGATGGGTTTGTCCAATATGTCGCGTGTCGCCAGCGCCGCGTACACGGCGATCATCTCCTTGGAGAAGGTGCCGCTGAGCCGGGCCCGTTCGGCGTCGGCCAACAGCTCGGCCTCACCCACCACCAGGCTCAGCGGCGCCCCGTTGGCCAGCGCCTTGCCGATCACGATGAGGTCCGAGCCGATGGCGTGGTCGTGGTCGTAGCCGAGCGGTGAGATACGGCCACCGGTCTTGGTCTCGTCGAAGACGGTGAGCAGGCCGGCGTCCCTGCACATCGCGACGGCCTGCCGCAGCACCTCGGGGGTGGTGAACGAGGCCAGGTAGGCGTCGAAGACGAAACAGCCCAGCCGGTCCCGGTATCGCTCCAGGATCTCGGCCAGCGACTCCAGTCGCAGGTCCACCCAGTTCACCGCGGGCTCGGTCTCGCCGATGCCGCGCATCGCCTCGGTGTAGCGCGGTTTCCCGCGCAGCGGCGAGTGCAGCGGCTCGTGCCACTTCAGGGAGTTGGCGATCTGCGCGTCGTGCCAGCCGATGTAACCGCTGCGCAGCACTCCCAGCCGGCCGTTGCGCATCGCGGCCAGCCGCAGGGTCGCGGTGACGGCCTCGGAGGCGGTCTTGAAGAACGCGCCGCGGTCTCCGGTCCGCTCGCCGAGCAGCCGTTCCAGATACTCCGCGTGGAAGGTCGTGTAGCCCGGCATCATCACGCCGTTACCGAGATAGCCGCACAGAATCTCATTGAAGAGTTCGTCCGAGTGGCCGATTATCACCGGTCCGTATCCCATGACGAAATCGATGTACGTCATCCCGTTCGCGTCCGAAACCTCACCGCCCTTCCCTTGCGTGAACAAGAGTTGGCGCCCCTCGGACCGGAACTTGCGAGTGATCTTCGAGTGAGCTATTCGCTCATTTTTCGACAAGATCTTCTTCCTCCCCGGAAATCACGAATAAGATCAGGAGCTTAATTTCCGAGACCGTAGCCGCGGGTTATAAGCAGGGTCAAGTGAACTTTCTTCTAGGTTTACAACGCCCAGGCGGGGCTGCGACGGTCGAAGTGATGGGGCGAGCCGAACTCCGATATGGAGGCGATGTGGACCACGGATCGAGCCGGCGAATTCCGATCTCCGAAATACCCCGAACGGTGCAGCCGGATATCGTCGGGCGCAGTAAACGCCTGTGGCGGCTGCCCGGCGGCCAGTGCCTCGTGCAGATAGTCCCCAGCCTGCGCAGTTTCACATACCAGCGCGACGAAATAGTGGAGCGTACCGGGCCGCTGCGGCTGGCTTTTTATGAAAAGGCCGCGGCCAGGATCGAGGCGGCAGGAGTGGCGTGCGCGTTCCGTGAGCGGGTCGGCCCCGACTCCTACCTCGCCGACTACTGCCCGGCCCCGCCCTTCGAGGTCATCGTGAAGAACCGGGCCACCGGGTCGACCACCCGCAAGTACCCCGGCCTGTTCGAGGACGGTGCGCGACTGCCGCGCCCGGTCGTGAAGTTCGACTACCGGGTCGACCCGGAGGACCAGCCGATCGGCGAGGACTACCTGCGCGTCCTCGATCTGCCCGTCGAGGAGATGCGCGAGCGCGCCCTGACCGTCAACGAGACACTGCGCTCCTGGCTGCGTCCCGTGGACCTCTGGGACATGTGCCTCATCTTCGGCGTCACCGCCGAGGGCGGCCTCACCGTCATCTCCGAGATCTCACAGGACTGCATGCGGCTGCGGCACGAGGACGGGTCCCCGCTGGACAAGGACCTGTTCCGCGACGGCGCCGGCGCCGACGAGATCGTCGACCAGTGGAGTCGCATCCTCGATGTCATCAGATGACGGCCGGGTGGCACTGATCACCGGTACCAACCGCGGCAGCGGCCGGGCCATCGCCGAGGAGTTGCGCGAGCGCGGGTTTCGCGTCTTCTCCCTGAACCGTTCCCTCGCCGGCGCGGACTGGCTCGGCGAACGGCGCTGCGACGTGTCGCGGCCCGCGGAGATCAGACGGGCCGTCGCCGACGTCCTGGCCGCGACCGGACGGCTGGACGTCTGCGTGTCCAACGCCGTCGACCGGGTCCTGGACCCGATCGCCGACCTGCGCGAGGCCGACTGGGAACGCCTGCTGGCGATCAACCTCAGCGCCTGCTTCCACCTCGTTCAGGCCGCGCTGCCGGCGCTGCGGGCACGCCGCGGCATCTTCGTCGCGATGGGCAGCCACGCCGGCACCCGCTACTTCGAGGGCGGCGCCGCCTACAGCGCCACCAAGGCCGGGCTGAAGGCACTGGTCGAGACGCTGCTGCTGGAGGAACGGCGCAACGGGGTGCGCGCCTGCCTCGTCTCGCCCGGCGCCATCGCCAACCTCGACGGCGACACCGACCCGTACAAGATGAGCACGCGCTCGATCGCCCGCTGCGTCGGCAGCATCGTCGACTCCTGGCCCACCGACCTCGTCGTCGGCGAGATCGAGGTGCGCCCCGCCGGCCTGGCGACGCCGCCGATCACCGGTATCGACCGGCTGTTACACGTCTGACGCGCGGAGGAGGAACCATGATCTCGCTCGCCCTGCCGACGGGATCCCTGGAACGGCGGGCACTGGAACTCTTCGCGGCCGCCGGCCTCGACGTACGACGACCTTCCGAACGCTCCTACCGGGGCACCATCGAGTACGGGGGCACCGCGCAGGTCGCGTTCTACAAGCCGCGGGAGATCCCGCTCGTCGTCCAGAGCGGCTCGTTCGACGTGGGGCTCACCGGCGCGGACTGGGTCGAGGAGACCGGCGCCGAGGTCGAGGTGGTCGAGTCGTTCGACTACTCCCGCAACACCGAGAAACCGTGGCGGCTCGTCCTGGCCGTGCCCGCCGACCACCCGGCGACCAGCGTGGCCGACCTCGCCGACGGCGTCCGCATCGCCACCGAGTACCCCAACATCGGCCGCCGCTTCTTCCAGGACGCCGGCCGGCGCGCCGAGGTGGTCGTCTCGTACGGCGCCACCGAGGCCAAGATCCCCGAGCTGGCCGACGTGATGATCGACGTCGTGGAGACAGGACACTCCCTGCGGCAGAACAACCTGCGCGTCATCGAGACGATCCGCACCTGCGGCGCCCAGCTCATCGCCAACCCCGCCGCGTACGCCGACGAGAGGCGGCGAGCCGTCATCCGGAAGGTCGCCCGGCTGCTGCGCGGCGCCTGGGTCGGCCCGGCGAACGTGCTGCTCACGGTCCGCGCCCCCGCCGAGTGCCTGCCCCAGGTCACCTCGGCCATGCCGGGCCGCTCGTGGCGGGCCGGGGCGGAGCTGGGCGACGAGAACATGGTCGTCCTGCAGGGCGTGCTGCCCAGCCGGGACGTGCCCGTGACGATCGACGTCCTGCTGGAGGCCGGCGCCGTCAACGTCACCGAGACCGGAATCGGCATCCTCGCCACGAACGCGGTACGGCCATGACGCCGGTCCGCCCGATGCCGTCGGTGGACGACCGGCCGCCGCCCACCGACGCCGCCGCACGACCGCGGCGTGTCGCGGCACCGGCGGCCCGCGCTCGTCCGTTTCTCCTTCGCCGGTCCGCGCCCCGTCGCCGTACGGTTGTGCCGGGTTGACCGGAACACGAGGACACGACGAGCATTGAGCCGCCGCGACATCGTGCGAAGGAGAAAGTGTGAAGTCTGAGCCGGCCCCGGACGCGACCGCGCAGCCAGGGCGGCGCTCGACGTGGGTGACCATCGGCGTCGTCTACCTCGGCGGCGTCGTCGCCGCCATGAGCCTGGGCAAGTTCGCCCCCGTCGGACCGGCGGTGACCGACCAGCTGTCGCTGTCGTTGTCCCAGCTGGGCTGGGTCATCTCGGCGATCGTCGGCGTCGGCGCCGTCTTCGGCCTGCCCGGCGGCTACCTGATGCGCCGCGTCGGCGCGCGGGGGGCGCTGGTGTACGGCCTTGTCCTGATCGCCGCGGCGAGCGCGGCGAGCCTCCTGGCCGGCGACTTCGCCTGGCTGCTCATCGCCCGCGTCGTCGAGGGCTTCGGCTACCTGATGGTCACCATCGCCGGGCCGGTGCTCGTCTTGCGCCTGGCCGACGAACGCAACCGCAGCGCCGCCCTGTCGGTCTGGGCCACGTTCGTGTCCGTGGGCCTGTTCGCCAGCACGCTCGTCGGCGGCGCGGCCGGTGACGCCTTCGGCTGGCGAGGCTGGGTCGGCCTGCTCGCGGGTCTCACCCTTCTGATGGCGGTGGCCCTGTGGCTGCGGCTGCCCCGCACGGGGGCGGGTCCGCGAGCCGCCGCCGGGCCCGTCCCCCGGCTGCGCGCGCTGCGGTGGCCGGGCGTGCTGGCCGTCTCGTTCTGCCTGACCGCGCTGGTGACCATCCCGGTGATCGTGCTGCTCCCCACGATCCTCATTGAGCAGCACGAGAACTCGGCCGCCACCGCCGGCGCGAGCACCTCGGTGATCTCGCTGCTCAGCGCGGCCGGCGGGCTGCTCGTCGGCATGCTGCTGCGCCGCGGCACCCGGGTCGGCGTCCTTTCGCTGTTCGGCCTGCTCGCCGTGCCCACCGCCTGGCTCGTGTACGGCGGCGGCCCGCTCGCTGGCGTGCTCGCGGGCGCCGGGGTGCTGTCGTTCACCAACGGGTTCCTCGCCGCCCTCGTCTTCGCCGCCCTGCCCCTCATCCTGGAGCGGCTCGACCACGCCGACGTCGGCAGCGGCCTGGTCGCCCAGGCGGGCAGCCTCGGCTCGCTGCTCGGCCCGCCGATGTTCGGCGAGGTCGCGGCGGCGTTCGGCTTCGCGGCGCTCGCGCCGATCATCGCCGTCGGGCTCGTCGCCGCCGTCGCCGCCCTGCTGCTGGCCGGTGGCCGCGCCGTGGGGCCTCACCCCAAAGCCGCCTGAGTCACCCCTCGCCTCCCAGCCCCTTCGGGGGGAGGGCCCCGCTCTTCGCGCGACGCCTCCCCGGCGACGGCGCCACCCGTGCCGCCTCCGGCAGCCCTGCCGGAGGCGGCACGGTCGCATCACGCGACGGCGGTTCCCTCAAGCTCGACCATCAGGTCGGGGATCGCCAGCCGTGTCACCCCGAGCATCGTGGTGGGCGGTGCCACCCCGACGACGCCCAGCCGTGACGCCAGCACGCCGTAGTGCTCGAAGAGCCGGTCGACGTCGGTGGTGTAGACGTTGAGCCGGACGAGGTTCGCGAGGGACATGCCGGCCTCGGCGAGCACGGCCTCCAGGTTGTCGAGGCTCAACGCCAGCTGCGCCGCCATGTCGTCGGCGTGCTGGGGCTTGCCGTCGCCGCTCATCGCGGTCTGCCCGGAGCAGTACAGGGTCCGGGTGTGCCCGGAGACGACCTCACCCTGGTTGTATCCCAGCTCCGTCGACCACGTCCACGGGTTGAGCGCCGTTCGCTCCATTGCCATATCGACTCCATTCGATTCGTTGACATCACACGTCGGCCGACTCGTAGCCGCCTTCTCCGACGTCGCGGTGATAAGCATCCCGATAAATCACGACATCCTGTGTCGTGTATTTCTGTAGGGTTTCCGCATGCGCGCCGACCGGTTGGTCTCGCTGGTGCTCCTGCTGCGACAGCACGGCCGGCTGTCCGCGGCCGCGCTCGCCCGCGAGCTGGAGGTGTCCACCCGCACCGTGCTGCGCGACATCGAGGCGCTGTCCGCGGCCGGCGTTCCGGTCTACGCGGAACGCGGCCGGCACGGCGGTTTCGCGTTGCTGCCCGGTTTCCGGACCGAACTCACCGGACTGACCTCCGACGAGGCCCTCGCCCTCCTGATCGCCGGATCACGGCGCGGCGCCCAGACGTTCGGCCTCGGCTCGGCGCTCGCTTCGGCGATGCTCAAGGTGGTCGACGCGCTGCCGGAAAGCTATCGGGACACCGCGGCCGGCGCGGCCGAGCGACTGCTCATCGACCCGGAGACCGATCTCCTCTCACGCCGGCTGGTCGCGGAGGAGGCGCCTGACCCCGTGGTGGCCGAAGTCCTGCGCGCGGTGCTCTCCGGACACAGGCTGCGCATCCACTACGCGGCCGTGGACCAGACCCCGACGTGGCGCACGGTGGACCCGATCGGCCTGGTCACCGTCCGCGATCGGGGCTACTTGCTGGCCACCAGGTCCGGCGCGGACCGCACCTACCGGCTGTCCCGGATCTCGGCCGCCGAGGAACTCCCCGAACCCGCACAGCGACCGGACCGGGTCGACCTGGACCGGGCCTGGCAGGAACGCGGCACGCGGTTCCGGGCCGGCGCCGACCAGGTCACCGTACTGGTACGGGTGGATCCCGCGCGGCGGGAGGATCTGGTCGGCACCGCGCTGGCCGTCCGCGCGGAAGAGGCGGACCCGGACGGCCGGCTGCGGCTGGAGGTGACCTTCCAAGATCCGAGACACGCCGAATGGGCGCTGTGGCAGCTCAGCACGAACGCCGAGGCCCTGGCTCCGCGGTGGTTGCGCGACTCGCTGCGCGACCGCGCCACCGCGCTCGCCGCTCGCTACCGGGAACGCTCCTGAGAGCTGCCGCCCTCCCCTCCTGAGTCCGGGTGGCGGGGGCGGGCGCCGTTGAGGAAGAGGTCGACGATTCGCGGCGCGCTGTCGTCTGAGGTGAGGTCCGAGGCGCGGGCGAGGTGAAGGAAGGTGTTCATGAGGAACTCCGGGTCTCCGGTGACGAGGCCTTCCCGGACCGCCTCGGAGAAGAGGACGACGACGGGGGCCAGGAGGGCTTCGACGTAGCGCCGGGAGATGCGGTCCTTGGTGGAGGGGCTCACGAGGTCGAGGGCGTCATAGACGCGCTGCTCGAACGAGATCGTTGTGCCCCCGTGCTCCGCGGCGGCCCGGACGAGTGCCGTCAGCCGCTCCTCGAAGGTCGTTCCGCTGGCGAGCGCGTCGGTGATCCTGGCGTGCGAGGTGTCGATGAACCGGTTCGCCACCGCGGCGTAGAGTTCCTCCTTGCCGCCGGGGAAGTGATGGTAGATCGAGGGCTTCTGGATTCCAGCGGTGCGTGCGACGCCGACGAGGGAGATGCCGGGATACCCGACCGTGGAGAGCTGGTCGCTGAACGCGTCCATGAGCTGCGCGCGGGTGTCGGTGGTGGTCATCGGTTCCTCCGGGCGTGGTGGAGCGCGAGGCCGCAGGCGGCGAACCCCGCCACGATCAGCGTGGTCAGGAAGATCGTCGCGAGGGGACCGGCGGTGAGGGGGCTGCCGCTCTCGATCTGCCGGGCGGCCTCGATGACGTACGTGAGCGGGTTCACCGTGGCGATCGCCCGCATCCAGCCGGAGAGCTCGCTGACGGGGGCGAACACTCCGGTGAAGAACGACAGCCCGAAGAAGCCCAGCGTGACGAGCCCGGCGGCCGACGACGAGGAGGTGCGAACGGCGACGGCGACGCCGCACAAGGCGACCGAGATACCGAGGATCAACATGACCGCGAGCATCCCCAGCGTCCCCGTCCACGTGTTCGGCCGGTATCCGGCGATCATCGCACCGCCGACGGTGAGAAGGGCCTGCGCGGTGACGGCGACGAGGGTGACCAGAACCGTGCCGGTGAGGAACGGGGTGACCGTGCCGTGCGCCATCCGGAGCCGGTCGAGATAACCGCTGGTGAGGTCGTTCGAGGTCAGCGTTCCCGCGGCGCCGGCGCCGGTCGCGACGCCGGTGAGCAGGATCAGCGGCAGGAGGAAGGCGATGAAGTCCTGGCCGTCGAGATAGCCGGCGCCGACGTTGCCGAGCTGTCCTGAGTAGATCAGCAGGAAGAACAGCGACTGGGCGAGCGGGCTGATCAGAAGGGCCGGTGAGCGGAGAACGGTCCGCAAGGCTCGCGCTGTGGCCGCGACGGTCACGGGGAGGGCTCCGGCGCGGCGGGCACTCACGGCGGGGACGGCGGCGGTCATGCCGGTTCCTTCTCGAGGCGGGTCGTCGGTGTGGTGAGGACGGCGAAGACGTCATCGAGTGACGGGTCGGTCAGGCGCAGTTCCTCGACGGACGCCGCGACGGCACCGATGTCGTCCAGTGCCGCGCGGAGCACGGCGGGGCCACCGGGGAGCGCGAGGCGGACCGTGGCCGGCCGGCCTGGCTCCGGGACGAATCCGGCACGGGTGGCCTCGACCAGGTCGCGTGTGGCCTCAGGGGTGTCCAGGGTCAGCGTCAGGGTGCGTGCGCCGACACGGTTCTTGAGCGCCTCCGGTGAGTCGTGCGCGACGACTTCCCCCTCGCGCAGGACGACGATGTCGGTGGCCAGCACCTCCGCCTCGTGCAGGTCCTGGGTGGAGATCAGGAGCGTACGCGGCCCGTCTTCGGCGCTCAGTCGTTTGAGTTCCGCCCAGAACTCGATCCGGGCGAGCGGGTCGAGGCCCGTGGTGGGCTCGTCGAGCACGATGAGCGACGGCTCCCCGACCAGGGCGACCGCGAGATCGACCTTCCGGCGGGTCCCGCCCGACAGTTTCGCGATCCGCGTCTTTTGGTGGTCCCCGAGCCCGAACAGCTCCACCAGCTCGCCCGACCGGCGACGCGCGGCCCGCCTGCCGAGGCCGAGGGCCGCGCCCTGGAATTCCAGCACCTCCACCGGGGTCGCCAGCGGATCGAGCGCGTTGGACTGGGGGGCCAGCCCGATCAGCCGCCGCGCCGCCCGGACGTCGGTCACGACGTCGTGCCCCTCCACCACGACCGTCCCCGACGTCGGGGTGCGCAGCGTCGAGACGATCTCCAGCAACGTGGACTTCCCGGCCCCGTTGGGACCCAGGACGACCGTGCGGCCGCCCTGCCGGACGTCGAGGGAGACATCGTCGAGGACCGTTCGCTCACCGTAACGCTTCGTGAGGCCCACGATGCGGACCGAGATGTCTTTTGTCACCCCGCTAGCCTACCTACCGGTAGGGCGGCTACCAAATCCGGCGAGATCCGGGAGCCGGGGAGGGGGGTGCGCCGAACCTCCGTCCGGTGGCGTTCGGCGTTCCGATCTTCCACTTTCGAGCGCGGTGAACGGCCCTCGGGTGCGGCTGGGGCCATTCACCTGTCGCGCGGGGACCCTTCTCGCCGGTGGATGCGCGCCGAGGGCCCAGGCGCATGGGGCGGGTGCGGGGTTCGCGGCCCCGGGTCCACGGTCGCGCCTACCTCGGCAAGGTGAGGACTTCGGCCCCGTCGTCGGTGATGGCGATCGTGTGCTCACTGTGTGCCGTCCGACAGCCTGTCGCGCTTTTGAGCGTCCATCCGTCGGCATCGGTGACGAGTTCGTCGGTATCGGCCATGACCCACGGTTCGAGTGCGAGCATCAGCCCGGGGCGCAGCCGGTATCCACGGCCGGGCCGTCCGGTGTTCGAGATGTGCGGGTCCTGGTGCATCGTTGATCCGATGCCGTGCCCTCCGAACTCGGTGTTGATCGGATACCCCGCCTCGCTGAGCACCGAGCCGATGGCGTGGGAGATGTCGCCGGTGCGCGCTCCGGGCCCGGCGGCCGCGATGCCCGCGCTCAATGCGCGTTCGGTCGCACTGATCATCGCGACGCTCTCCGGGGGCTTCGAGCCGCCCACGATGAAGCTGACGGCGGAGTCCGCGGCGACTCCGTTCTTGGAGACGGCGAGGTCGAGGGAGAGCAGGTCGCCGTCGGCAAGGGTGTAGTCGTACGGCAGTCCGTGGAGCACGGCGTCGTTGACGGACGTGCAGATGTAGTGGCCGAACGGCCCGCGTCCGAAGGATGGTTCGTAGTCGACGTAGCAGGACAGTGCTCCGGCCTCGACGATCATCGCCTGGGTCCATTGATCGATGTCCAGGAGATTCGTGCCCACCACGCTGCGGCTCTTCAGCGTCTGCAAGATGTGAGCGACCAGGGCGCCGGTCTCCTTCGCGCGGGCCAGGTCCGGGGGACTCAGGATCTCGATCATGCGGCGCCCTTCTCAATAACCAATAACTATCCCGGCAATATTATCCCAACGCTGGAGTCCGTACGGATTTCGGATCTTCGACGGGCCGCAGGCTTCGACCCCTCGGGATGGCTCCGGGTAAGACGAGGGCCCGCCGGGGTCTCGCCGAAACGGAAGCCCGCCCGCGGCCCCCGGATCCGGTCGATGCGCCGCTCGGTCGTATCGCGCCGCTCGCGGAGATCCGGATCACCGCTGACCAGGCGGTCTCGCGGGGGCACCGCACGGCAAATCCCTCTGCTCTCCCGCCCGTACAGGCCCTAGAATCGAAGCCATGGTCAGATTGCCGCTCACACCGGCGGAGGTCGAGCGCGGACAGCGCCTCGGCGCCCTGTTGCGTCGCGCCAGGGGAGAGCGCTCGATGCTCGACACCGCACTGGACGCGGGTGTGTCGCCGGAGACCCTCCGGAAGATCGAGTCGGGCCGCGTCGCGACCCCCGCCTTCCCGACCATCGCGGCGATCGCCGATGTCCTCAGTCTTTCCCTCGACGCGGTGTGGGCCGAGATCAACCAGCCCGACGACGGGGTCGAACCCACGAGATCGGGTCGCAACGCCCGTGAGCGATTGGCCTCGTAGGCCCCAGGCCCGCCACCGCGTTGCCCGGCCCGGTCAGTCGACAGAGGGCGGGATACCGGGCCGCTGGGAGTCGCGGTACCGCGACTGGAGGCGGCGGAACCGTACTTCACCCGCGAGACGACAGGCTGAGTGAACGGCCGCCGATGACGAGGGAGCAGGGGCAGCCGGCCGTGCTTCGTCCGTGTCAGAACGTCGTCGGAGGCGCACTGCTCCGCGCCGCGTGGAAGGGCCGTCTCCGACCATCGCCGTCCTGATGCAATTTGCTGGCAATTGCCATATATGTGCAGAATATGGTGTTTTGGAACATGGCGATCGTTTGACCTCGAACCTCCGGAGACTCACCATATGAGCCGCCCGCCCCGTCTCACCCCTGCCACTGGCGGCAACGCGCCACTGAAGGCGGTACCTCGATCATGAGAAGACTGCTCGTCCTGGCAGTGGCTCTGACGCTGACCGCCTGTTCACCGGCTCCCGCCCCCCAGAAGGCCGGTCAGGAGGTCGAGCAGGCGTTGCCGCAGGCCGGTTTCCCGGTCACGGTGGAGAACTGCGGGCGTGAGCTCACGTTCGACAGGCCGCCCGCCAAGGTGGTGACCGGCTACCACCCCGCCCTGGAGACCCTGCTCGCCCTCGGCCTGGGCGACCGGATCGCCGGGCGCACGAACTTCTCCGAGAGCCCGTTCCTGCCGGGGCAGCAGGAGGGGTACGCCACGATCCCGGAAATCTCCGACACGATCATGCTGCCGCAAAAAGAGGTCATGCTCTCCCAGGGCGCCGACTTCGTCCTGGACAACGCGATGGCCAGTTTCGACGCCGCCGGCGGGTACGCCACCGTGCAGGAGCTGGACGCGGCCGGCTCGCCGGTGTACATCCTGGGCGGCTGGTGCAGCCCCGAGGAGGTGCTCGAGTTCACCATCGACGACACCTACGCCGACCTGCGCAATCTCGGCGCGATCTTCGGTGTCCCCGACCGCGCCGACGCGCTGATCGGCGAGCTTCAGGGCAGGCTCGCCGACGTCACCAAGCGCGTCGCCGACCGCAGCCCGGTCAAGGTGCTCGCCACCGACGGCGGCAGGGGCCCGGTCAACGCCTACGGCGGCTCGGGCGTCACCCACCAGATGATCACCGCTGCCGGTGGGACGAACGTGCTGGCCGACGTCAAGGGCGACTACACCGAGGTCAGCGCGGAGAAGGTCAGCGCGGCCCAGCCCGAGGCCATCCTGATCAGCGACTACGCCACCCTGCGCGGCGAGGACATGCCAAGCTCACCCGCCAAGGCCGCAGAGGCCTTCGCCATCGCCAGGAACAGCCCGGCCGCCAAGGAGCAGCGCTACCTCGCGCTTCCCGTGGCGGCCCAGCACCCCGGCTACCGCAACATCCTGGCCATCGCTGACATCGCCCGCTTCCTGCACCCCGACGCCTTCACCCCGTGACCACGACAACCCGGCAGAGCCCGGTACAGACCGGGCTCGTGCCGAAGAAGCGCCGCGCGAGCGGGTTCCCCCTGCTCATCGCCGCGCTCGCCGCCGCCGTCGTCGCTTCGACCTGGCTGGCGGTGAGCATCGGCGCGGTGCACGTCGCGCTGCCCCAAGCCTGGGGCATCGTCGCCGACCGTCTCCTGCCCGGTTTCCTGACCGATGGGACGCCGCGCACCTGGACCCCGGTGCAGGAGCAGATCGTCTGGGAGTTCCGGCTGCCCCGCGCGCTGCTGGCGCTCCTGGTCGGGGCCGGGCTCGCGGTGGTCGGGGCGGTGCTGCAGGCCCTGGTACGTAACCCGCTGGCCGACCCGTTCCTGCTCGGCATCTCCTCCGGCGCCTCGTTCGGCGCGGTGCTCGTGCTAGTCCTGGGCGCCTCGGCGCTGGGCGGGCTGTCGCTGTCGGCCGCCGCCTTCGCCGGATCCCTGCTCTCGCTCGCTCTGGTGTACACGCTGGCGCAGAGATCCGGCCGCCTGTCCCCGTCCCGGCTCGTGCTGGCCGGGGTGGCGCTGGCCTACCTGTTCCAGGCCGCCTACAGCTTCGTCCTGCAACTGGCCCAAAGCGGCCGGGCCGCACAGCAGGTGCTGTTCTGGCTGATGGGAAGCCTCGGGGGCGCCCGCTGGCACATGCTGCCGCTGCCGGCCGTCGTCCTGGCCGCCGGGGTGACGTACCTGCTGCTGCAGCACCGTCCGCTGAACGCGCTCGCCGCCGGAGAGGAAACGGCCGTCTCGCTCGGAGTGAACGTGCACCGCTTCCGCCTGACGCTGTTCGTGCTGACCTCGCTGCTGGTCGGCGTGCTGGTGGCCACCAGCGGCGCGATCGCGTTCGTCGGCCTGATCGTGCCACACGCCGCCCGGCTGCTGGTGGGCGCCGACCACCGCCGCGTGCTGCCCGTCAGCGCCCTGCTCGGAGCCGTGTTCCTGCAGCTCGTGGACATCGCCGCGCGCACCGTCAACGCACCGCAGGAACTGGCGCTCAGCATCGTCACCGCCCTGTTCGGTGTGCCGTTCTTCCTGTGGCTGCTGCGCCGCCGCTCGGTGGACCGGGCGGTGAGCGTCACGTGAAGCTCGACCTGCGCGGGGTGTCCGTCACGCTCGACGGCCACCCGATCGTGCACGAGGCCGACCTGCGGGTGGACGACGGCGAGTTCGTCGCCCTGGTCGGGCCGAACGGCTGCGGCAAGTCCACCCTGCTGCGTTCGATCTACCGGGCGCTGCGCCCGGCGGCCGGGCTCATCACCGTCGACGGTGACGACGTGCACCGGCTGCCCGCCCGCCAGGCCGCCCGGCGCACCGCCGTACTCGCCCAGGAGAGCCCGGCCGACCTCGACTTCACGGTGGCCGAGATCGTCTCCATGGGCCGTACCCCCTACAAGGCCGACGCCGCCACCGACGAGGAGCTGTGCGCGCGGGCGCTGGAACGCGTCGGCCTGACCGGCGCCATCGAACGGATCTTCGCCACCCTGTCCGGCGGAGAGAAACAACGCGTCCTGCTCGCCCGCGCCCTGGCCCAGCAGACCCGCCTGCTCCTGCTGGACGAGCCCACCTCCCACCTCGACATCCGCCACCAGCTGGAGATCTTGCACCTGGTGCGCGAGCTGGGCATCGCCACCCTGGCCGTGCTGCACGACCTCAACCAGGCCGCCGCCTTCTGCGACCGCCTCTACGTGATGGACGCCGGCCACATCGTGGCCGGCGGGCCGCCCGATCAGGTCCTCACCCCGGACCTGATCTGTCAGGTGTACGGCGTGCGCGCCGTACACCGCCCCCAGCTCGTCTTCGAGCGGCTCAAGGGGGAGTGATGATCTCCTGACTGCTGTCGGCCATCGGTTCCCGAGGTCACCCCTCCGTTTCGGAGGGCTATCGTGTTCAGCGTGTCTGATCGCGCGCTGAGTTTCGGAGTGATGGCGCAAGCCTACGAACGGTTCCGGCCGGGGTATCCCGAGGAGCTTTTCGACATGGTGACGGCGTACGCCGCCCGGCCGGTCAGGACCGCCCTCGAAATCGGTGCCGGCACAGGCAAGGCGACCCGTCTGTTCGCCGGGCGAGGGGTCGCGGTGACCGCCACCGAGCCCGATGAGGCCATGCTCACGGAGCTGCGCAAGCACGTGCCGTCGCATGTCAGGACCGTGCGAGCCGCGTTCGAGGATGTGCGGCCGGGTGAGAGATACGGCCTGGTCTACGCGGCCGCGGCGTTGCATTGGACGAGCCAGGAGGATCGGTGGTCACGGATGGCTTCGCTGGTGGAGCCGGGTGGGGTGGTCGCCTCGTTCGGCGGGCCGATCGAGCCGGCCGACCCGGCTGTGACGCGAACCGTCCGCGCGGCGCGATCGCCGTTTTTGGCGAGAGATGATGTCCCGTCCCCGGACGGGACGCCTCCGGAGGCGGAGATGCAGTGGCCGGGCACCGAGCTTCAACGGTCTGAATGGTTCGCCGATGTCCGGCAAGCCGTGATCGAACGTCGCTTCACGCTGACCGCCGACGATTACATCGGCTATCTTTCGACGGTCTCGGCCTATCTCGTCCTGCCCGCCGCGGAGCGCGAGCAGGTGTTCGGTCAGATCAAGAGGGTCCTGCCGGAGACGGTCCAGATCACCGCCGACCTCACCGTTCACCTCGCACGCCGCCGTCGCGAGCCGTAGCCGAAGTCTGAGGCGATCGATGCCAAGCACAGAGATCACAACCGGCGAAGCCCCATGTGATGCGTCATCCGGACTGATCGGTCAACGCTGAGGTGCCAGGCCAACAGGAAGAACCGAATCCGGTCGGTTCTCCCCGCCGCGCGTCAGGCTTCACGTGCTTTCAATATCTCCGGATGGCGCGCCTACCTGGTTCTGGGCGTCCCGCAGAAGGGCGGGCTACCGGGAGCTTTCGAACGGGAAGGCGTGAGGCGTCACCGTCGGCGGGGCGGCTTCGCCTCAGGTGTGCATCCGCCTGCCCAGGGCGCTTTCGTAGGCACGCATCGTCCGCACGATCGTGGCGCGCTCGGCCGGCGTGAGGCCGGCCAGGACCTCGGCCCACGCCAGCGCGCTGCCCGCCAGCCACTCGCGGATCGACTCGCTGTGCTCCGGTGCGATCGCGACGACCCGCCGCCGCCGGTCGGTGTCGTCCTCCTCCCGCGTCAGGACACCGCCTCGAGACAGGTCACCCACCATGAGGCTGACGGTCGTCGGGGCGACCTCCAGTCGTTCCGCCAGCCGGCTCACCGTGGCGGGACCGTCGTACTGCAGGTGGGCCAGCAGTGCCAGGTGACGGGGTGCGAGATCGAGCGTGCGCAGCGACTCGGGAACGGGCATTCGCTTGGCCCGCCCGACGAGCCTGGGCATCAGCAGCAGCATGGACCGCACCGCCTGCTGGGTCGTCATGCCGTCCGAGTCGTTGACCATCTGGCACCTCACCGATTACCTTTGCATATAAAGCTAATTTGATAACAAACAGGAGCCCCTGGATGCCACATCTGACGGTCCGAGTACTGGAGCCGCAGCTCGAAGGCAACGAACCGGCCCTCATCGCCGCGCTGACCGACGCGGTGGTCGAAGTGTACGGCGAGTGGGCGCGCGACGTCGTGGTGATCCACCTCGACGGCGTACCCGCCGGACGCTGGGGCCTGCGAGGCAAGCCGGTCGACGAGGCCCCACCCGCGATCACGTTCGGTATCCGCGAGGGGGCGTTCACCCGCCCCGACAGCGGTGAGCTCATCGCCAGACTCGTGCGAACCGTCACCGACGCCACCGCCGACGTCCTCGGAGCACACCTGCGCGACACCATCGCGGTCGAGCTCGTCGCGACCCCGTCCGGCCGCACCTCGATCGGAGGTGTGATCGTCGACGACTGATCCCGTCCTCGCACGTCGCGGCGGTCGCACGTCACCCTCTGGGACACCCGCATGATCGCCGAGGGCGTCAATACACGCCAGACGGTCCTCGCCCCCGACCGGCTGGGCGAGTTCCAGGCCCAAGCCGCCATCGCCGCGCCGCACGCCGACGCCCGCACGGCCGAAAACACCGAGTCAGGCGGTCCTCGCCCGGCCCCTCGCCGCGGGAGTTCACGGAGGTCGTTCAGGGCCTGCGGCCGTGAAAGGTACGGCGCAGGTCGTTTACCCAGGCGTCGGGGTTCTCCCAGGGGATGAAGTGGCCGCCCTGGTCGTGGGCGTTGACGTTGACGTGGTTGAACCACTCGCCCTGCGGGCCGGTCTTGAACGCCTGGACACGCTCGGTGGTGGTGTGGATGCCGGGCGGGTTCTCGTACGTGACGAAGGTGAGGCCGACCGGGGCCTGCACGACCGGGGTGCGGTCGTGGGCGGGGGTCCAGGGGTAGCGGTTGGCGTTGGCGTAGTAGCGCATCGACGTGGCGATGGAGTTGTTCGCCCAGTAGATCGTGGCGTGGGTGAGCAGGTCGTCCTTGGTGAAGACGGATTCGATGTCGCCGCCGTTGTCGCTCCAGGCGTTCCAGCGCCGCAGTAGCCAGGCGAGCAGTCCGGCGGGTGAGTCGCTCAGCCCGTGGGCAAGGGTGGCACCGTCGAGCATGTGTACGGCGAGGTGGCACGCCCAGCGGTGGTCCAGCTCGATGATCCGGGCGCGGATATCGGCCGGCTGGTCGTCGGTGAGGGGCTGATTTCGGGCAAAGTCCCAGGCCCGGGGGCCGGCGAAGAAGGCGAGCGGCAGACCGGAGCCGATGTGGATGCCGTACAGCTCGTCGGCGTACTTGTGGCCGAGCTGGCTGGAGACGAGCCCGCCGATGTCGCAGCCCCCGGCGGCGTACTTCTCGTACCCCAGGGTCTCGGTCATCAGGGTGTGCCAGAGGTCGGAGACCTTCCAGAAGTTGACGTCGGGAAAGCCGGTGAGCGGCCCGGGGAAACCGAAGCCGGGCAGAGACGGCACGATGACGTCAAAGGCGTCGGCGGGGTCACCGCCGAACGCGCCCGGGTCGGCGAGCGGGTCGATCACCTTCGACCAGTGCCAGAACGTCCACGGCCAGCCGTGGGTGAGGATCAGCGGGATCGGACGAGGGCCGCGGCCGGCCTCGCGCATGAAGTGCACCGGGACACCGGCGACGCTCACCTGGTAGTGCTCGTAGACGTTCATGGCGGCCTCGGCCTTGCGCCAGTCGTAGCCGTCCCGCCAGTAGGTGACCAGCCCGCGAAGATAGCCGTCGGGGACGCCGTAGGACCAGTCCTCGTTCCCCTCGTCCAGCGGCGGACGGGTCAATGTGAGACGGGAGCGCAGGTCATCGAGAACCTGGTCGGACACGTGGAGCGGAACGGGCTTCAGGGGGAAGTCGTGCGAGGTGCTCATCGCGTGGCTCCTTTCCGGCTCCTGGTTCGTCACGCCTTGAGGATGGCGTCTTGGGCCCGGTGACGGCAAGCCACCGGAGCCCCGGAAGGTCGGGGCGAGGGCCGTTCCGTCACCGTTCATCGACGTGTTCCTGCTCCGCGGCCGCGGCGTAGGCGGCCTCGAGGCGTTCGAACGGGCCTGGGCCGTCGTGCGACCTCGGGGGGGCGCCCAGATGGCGGACGCGAAGCTCGTCCATGAGCTCCTCGATGAACGCCGGACCCTCCTCGCGCATGAGCTGCTGCCGGCTTCGGAGCTCGGCGCTGCCGGAGCGCCAGTCGAGACCCCAGTTGCCGAGGGCGTAGATGATCGGCAGAGTCTGGATGCCGGCCTCGGTGAGGCTGTAGCGAGCGCGCTGTCCTCGCATGGCGGTGCCGCGGGTGAGGATCCCCGCCTCGACGAGCCGCACGAGGCGGTCGGCGAGGATGTTCGAGGCGATGCCCTCGATCGACCCGGTGAGCAGCGCCCGAAAGTAGCGGCGGTCACCGAAGATGACGTCACGCAGCACGATTAACGACCAGCGATCTCCGAGCACCTCGACGGCGGCGTTGATCGGACACCCGGACCGTGGTTCCACGACTCCTCCTTGACAGGTATTTCGCTCCCAATATAGTAGTTGCAAAATGCAAGCACTATGGGGGAGGGGAGCTGATGGGCCGCTTCGTTTACGCGATGCAGGTATCCCTCGACCTGCGGATCGAGCAGGTTCCAGGGGACAACGGCGCCGGCGAGTGGCTGCGCGTCGACGAGGAAGTGCACCGCGAGGCCAACGCGCGGACGCGGGCGCTCGCGCTCATCGTCCACGGCCGGGTCTACTACGAGGTCATGGAGGAATACTGGCCGCAGGCGCACGAGGACGCGTCGCTGCCGGATGTCATGCGTGAGTACGGCGAGATCTGGACCGCCAAGCCCAAGGTGCTCGTCTCCCGCACGCGCCGCAGCGCCGATCACAACACCCGGATCATCGGGGGAGACGACGCGATCGAGCAGCTCGCCGCCCTGCGAGCCGAGACCGACGGCAGTATCGGCGTCGGCGGCGCGGCGCTCGCCACCCAGCTGCTCCGGGCGGGGCTTCTTGACGAGTTGCTGCTCTTCACCCATCCGGCGATCCTCGGCTTCGGCAGGCCGCTGTTCGACGGCTACGACCTGCCGATCGATCTCGACCTGCTGGAACAGCGATCGTTCGAGCAGGGCGTCACGCTGCATCGCTACGCCATCGGAGACGCGAAGGAGGCGAGCTCGTGCTGAGGCGGGTCGCGGAGGGGGTGTGGGTCCATCAGAGCGAGCTGCTCCAGAACAACACCGTTGTCGTGCAAGGCCGGGCCGGCGTGTTGCTCATCGACCCCGGCATACAGGGCTCAGAGATGGCCTGCCTCGCGAAAGATCTTCGCGAGGCGGGGCAGTCCGTGGTGGCGGGCTTCTCGACGCATCCTGATTGGGATCACGTGCTCTGGCATGCCGAGCTCGGCGAAGCGCCCCGTTACGGTACAGCCCGCTGCGCTGCTTATATGCGGGATCTGCGGTCGAACGCGGACTGGAAGGCCCGCGTCGCCGAGGGGTTGCCGCCGGAAATCGCCGAGGAGACACCGCTGGACCTGTTCGGCCTCATCACCGGGCTGCCTGCCGGAGCCGCGCGGATTCCCTGGGATGGCCCTCACGTCCGGATCGTTGAGCATCCGGCGCATGCCCCGGGGCATGCGGCGCTGTTGATCGAGGAGCGCGGGGTTCTCGTCGCCGGCGACATGCTGTCCGATGTCCTGATCCCGATGCTCGACGACTCGAACGGCACCAACGACCCGGTCGAGGAGTATCTTGTCGGGCTGCGGCTGCTCGAGGGGGTGGCGGGTGACGTCGATGTCCTCGTCCCCGGTCACGGGTCCGTCGGCGGAGCCGATCAGGTGCGCGCACGGATCGAACTCGACCGCGCGTACGTGCACGCCCTGCGTGACGGCCGCGCTCCCGATGACCCGCGGCTCGGCCCGTCGGCCAGGCCCGGCTGGGAATGGGTGAGCGACATACACGCGGGGCAAGCCCAGAGCCTCGCCCGAAGAGGCGAACGCCGAGATCACCGACGTCCACGGGGGAGTGGAGCCTGAAGCGCGGCTCCCAATGTCGAGATTCGAGACCGGGTCTACCGCGTCGATCACGGCTTCCGCAACGGTATTCCGGAGATCTCCACCGATCGGTGCGTACTGCGGGAGTGGTGTTTCGTCAAAACAAATTAGTAATTTACTTTGTAAAGGCGATCGGCTGTATATAAAACAGCAAATAAAAGCAAAAAACAGCAAAACTGCACCTAATTAAAGGGGGCGAACATCGAACTGTCATGTCATAAGGGATGAGTCCAACGCGGTGCGGGGTCAGAGCGCTGGAACGAGTTGGTCGCGTATCCACGTGCGCAAGGTCGTCGGTGTCGTGGTCGCGACAGAACGTCGTTGCTCGGGAACGAAGTCATCGCGGAGCCCGGTCGACATGCCCAGGACCGCGTCGGCCATCGCCGCGGGCATGCCGAGTGTGAGGTAGTGCTGGTACATCTCCGTGTCGGCGACCCGCTGCACGACGATGTCGCGGTTGAGCTCGTTCTTGAGGATCTGTGCGACCTGGGACCAGCTGAGGTCCTCGGGTCCGTGGACGGCCTGGACGCGTTGGCCTTCCCAGCCGGGATTGAGAAGGGTCGTGGCTGCCACTTCGGCGATGTCGCGCGGAGCCACCCAGCTCATCGGTGCGTCCAGTGGCAGCACTGTCTGGAGTCTGCCGTTCTTCACCGACTCGATGTCGAGCAGCAGGTTGGTGAAGAAGTAGCCGCATCGCAGATGGGTGACGTCGATGTCGAGCTTGTCGAGGGCGACCTCGGTCGCTGCCAGGCCGTCGATCTCGCCGGCGCCGTGGCGTTTCTCCGCCCCGACGCTGCTTTGGAACACGACTCGGGCGATCCCGTTCTGTGTGACCGCTGCCGCGATCGCGTGGGTGGCTTGTGCGTAGCAGGTCATGGGATCCATGGACTCGGCAGGCGGGTCGACCCAGTAGATCGCGTCTATACCGCGAGTCGCGGCGATGACCTGGTCGGCATCCCTGGAATCGGCACATGCCACGTCGACGTACTGGGCCAAACTTTCGGGGAGATGTTCTGGATGGCGGGTCAGCAGCAGTGGTCGGACGCCGGCTCGGACCAGCATTCGGGTCAGGTGATGGCCGACATTCCCCTTGGGGGTTGTCACCGCGATTCGCACAGCGAGTCCTTCCGTTGAGGTCAGAGACACACTAGGACTGGATGCGGCCTGATCCTGGCCGCATCTTCGCCGATTATGGGGTGATGGACACACCATCGACTCGGACCCTTCGGCTGCTGTCGCTACTTCAGACGGGCCGCGAGTGGAGCGCCGGCGATCTGTCTGTACGGTTGCAGGTGAGCCGGCGATCGGTGCGTCGTGATGCCCAGCGACTACGCGAGTTGGGTTATGACGTGCAGTCACGTCCAGGTCCAGGCGCCGGTTACCGTCTGCGCCCGGGCATGAGGATTCCACCGTTACTGCTCAGCCCTGATGAGATCTCGACCGTCATCACGAGCCTGTTGGTGCTCGAAGCGTGGGCGCCTGGTGACTCATCCGTCAGTGCCGCCCGGTCCAAGCTGGAACGGGTGCTTCCTCCCAGCCTGCGGCAGCGCGCTGCCGCAACCGCGATCTCCACGCAAATCCTGCATGAAGACCCGGCACCCGTGGACTGGGCGCTCGTCGGCCTCCTCGCCGACGCCGTAGCCACCGGCGCCCGTGTCCGCTTCGGCTACATCGACCAGCACAGCGGCGAGTCGCAACGCACCGTCCAGCCGTACCGGCACCTGCTACGGCAACGGCACTGGTATCTCGTCGCCTACGACACCGACCGCGACGACTGGCGTCTTTTCCGACTCGACCGTATGCACGCAGCCACCATCATCCCAGGGCCGCATCCCTCTCAAGAATTCCCGTTCGGCTCCATCGGGCTCTGGCTCGCCAGCAACTTCGGCAAGGGCGACCAGCGGCCGTTTAGCGACAGGTAAGACTGGTTATCTGAAGTACGGTCCTGGTGTGACTGCAGATAACGCGCGCCAGCGCGGTCCGCAGGCCACCGAAAGCACTTCAGATGACGCGAAGCCCTTCTCGGTGGCGTCGGCCAACGGCGAAGCCGTCGGTGTGCTGACGGCCCAGGGTGCCGCCTTCCACTACTGCGAAGACGATGTCGGCGGCGAGGAGTGACCGGGGCGGCGAGGGGTAGGGCGAGGCAAGCCTTGCGTCTTCACGTACGGGTCTTGAGGCCGTCCAGGATGAGGTCGAGGAGGCGCTCTGCCTGCTGTCGGTGTTGTGTGCCCGCCGATGTGAGGGCGATGCCTTCCAGTGCGGCGCTGATGTCGGTGGGGGGGATGTCGGTTCGGATCTTCCCGGCTGCCGCGCATGCGTCCATGAGGGTGGTGATGGCAGCCTGGATCATCTCCCTGCTGTGGCCGTAGGGGTTGCTTCCCGTTGCGGCGATGGCGCGCAAGGCGTCGATCATGCCGTACTTCGTGGTGACGTAGTCCAGGAAGAGGCGGGTCCACGAGCGCAGGGCCTCGTCGGGTGATTTCTGCGCCAGTAGGGGGGCGACGGAGTCGCACAGCTGGGCCACCTCGTTGCGGTAGACCGCCTCGACTAGAGCTTCCCAGGTGGGGAAGTTGCGGTACAGAGTCGCGCTGCCCACGCCCGCTTCCTTGGCGATTCGGTCCATCTGCGCGTTCAGGCCCTCTGTGGTGAACACGCGTGCGGCAGCGGTGAGGATCTTGTCCCTGTTGCGCTGGGCGTCGGCGCGCAACGGGCGGCGCGCTTCGTCGGCCATCTTTTTCGGTTTTCCTTCCCGGGGGAGCCCTGATTTGCTAAATGGGGACTTCCCCACTTAGCTTCGAATAAGTGGGGATGACCCCGTTTTCACTGTAGGTCACACGATGGCCTGCACCCGCCTCTCGAAAGGGACTTGATCATGTCGGCCATCCAGGGCAAAGTCATCGCGATCACGGGTGCCAGCAGCGGCATCGGTGAGGCGACCGCGCACTTCCTCGCCGAAAAGGGGGCCCGGCTCGTGCTCGGGGCCCGGCGCGAGGACCGGTTGAGCGCCGTGGTGGACGGCATCACGGCCAAGGGCGGAACCGTCACCGGCATCATCGTCGACGTCACACGCCGCGAAGACCTCCACCGCCTTACCGATACCGCCGTCGAGCAGTACGGCCGCCTCGACGTTCTCATCTCCAACGCGGGCACCATGGCGGTCTCCCCGTTCGACGAACTGCGCCAGGACGACTGGGACGCCATGGTCTCCACACACATCACCGGCCTGCTCAACGGCATCGGAGCGGCCCTTCCCGTCTTCCGCCGGCAGAGCTCCGGTCACTTCGTCAATGTCGCCTCCACCGCGGCCTACGTCGTCAAATCCCCCCAGGCCGTCTACGCGGCCACCAAGACGGCGGTGAAGGTGATCTCCGAGGGCCTGCGCCAGGAATCGGGTCCCGATCTGAGCGTGACTGTGGTGTCGCCCGGTTTCACCCACACCGAGGGGGTCGGCAAGGGAGCCACCCCGGAGGTCTCCTCCGCGATGATTCAGACGCGCGACGAGATCGCGATGCCGCCCTCCGCCATCGCCTCCGCCATCGGTTACGCGATCGAGCAGCCCGCCGGTGTCGATGTCAACGAGATCGTCGTCCGGCCCACCGTGCAAGCCTGACGACGCTGTCCGGGAAGGCCGCGACGAACGCGGCCGAGAACCTCCGTTCCTCTCGCTGAAGCTCGCAGGCCGTCTCGACCAACCGCTGGAAGCCCCGCCAGGGGTCGGGGTCGGCCAGCGCCTCGGTGAGCGCTCGGGCGCGGGTCTCCATCTGGTGGGCGAACGCGGCCCGCACCGGGGCGTCCCGGATGGGAAAACGCCGGTACAGCGTCGCGACGCCGACTCCGGCCCGTCGGGCCACGGTCGCCATGGGCGCGTCGATCCCGTGCTCGGCGAAGACCGCACGGGATCGGACAGGCATATGGTGCCGAAGTCACGGCCCTGGCCCGCGGCAACCGCCTCCATCTGCGCCGACGCCGCATCAAGGCCGTCATCCCCGAGAAGACCTACCAGGCGGCCAACCGCACGAAGCGCGGCTCCCATGGCGGCCGCCCGGTCAGTAAGAACCCCACGTGACCTGGTAATTCCCGTCCCTATGGTCGCTTTGATGCTTGCGGAGTGCTGACAAGGACGAGGCTTTCGTCCAGGGCTCGCATAAGTTTCGTCGGTTCACACAAAAGTCTGGGTGCAATTGAGGCTACCTTTCGCCGGGACTGGCGGTTAGTGTCTGCATTCGAGACCTGGACATTTGTGATATACGGTCCCGTCCCCCCGGTTCACACCATCCCCCACATCTCACAGCGAGGTGAACCTTTGTCTGTGCTGCCCTCGTCTCGTCGGAGCACTCAACCAGGCCTGATCACGCTGGGCCTCGCCGGCGCGCTGACCATCCATTCGGGCTTCGCCTCTCCCGCGAGTACGGTCGCCCCCGCCCCGAACGGGGCCGTGCCCCACGCGTCCACAGCGACCGGAGTAAGGAGGATCAAGTGAGATTGCGACAGCAAAGGTCGCGCCACCGGCTGATCCGGAAGGGGAGAGGTGTCGCGGGCCTGGCCTTGGGCGCGCTTCTCTCCGTCTCGTTGGCAGCGACACCCTCGCACGCTGCCGACGAGCAGCTCAACGAAGGGCTGGTGCACCACTTCGCCCTCGACGAGACCGGTGGGACGACGCTGGTCAACTCGGGTAGCGCGGGCTCGGCGGCGAACGCCACGCTCGTCAATCCGCAGAAGGCGACCTTGACCGGCAACGGAGTCAGGTTCAACCCCGACTCCTACGCGAGCGCCCTCGACGGTGCGTACGTGGCGCTGCCGAAGGACATCACCGCCGGCATGTCGAACCTCACGGTCGACTATGACGTGTGGATCGACCCGGCGAACGTCGGCGAGCACCAGATGTGGGGCTTCGGCAGGAAGTCCGGCTCGTGCGACGTCGACACCGGCGCCCAGGGCTCCATCTTCGCGTCGAACACCCAGCGGTTCCGCGTCGCGGTGGGCTCGGCGAACCTCCAGCAGAACCGGGTCCGTATGACCGAGGGAGCCTGGACGCACGTCACCTACACCCAGTCCCTGAACGCGAACGGCGCGAGCTGGACCGGCACGCTTTACCTCGACGGCGTGCAGCACGCGACGTCAACGAACCTGACCACGCCGCCGTCGGTGAACGCCGCGGGGACCAACTGTAACTTCCTCGCTCGCTCGCAGACGTCGGGCCACTACTCATTCCGCGGAACGCTCCGGGACTTCCGGGTCTACGACAGGGCAGTGAGCCCCGAAGAGACACTCGCCCTGGCGAAAAAGACCGTCTCCAATGGCGTTAGCGCCGACGCCGCCGCCATCGACCTCGGCCTGACCAGTGCGATCGTACGCGACATCGTTCTGCCCAAGGTGGGCTCCGTGGCGGGCTCGGCCATCACGTGGACGAGTTCGGACCCGTCGGTCGTCGAGGTCTACACCCCGCCGGCCGTCCCCAGCGCACGCAAGGTCGCGGTGACCGGCAAGATCACCCGACCCGCGCAGGGGCAGCCCGACGCGACGGCCACGCTCACGGCGACCGTCCGCAAGGGCGCCCAAGAGGTCACCACACGGGAGATCTCCATTGTGGTGAAGGCCGAGTTCGACGACGCGCAGGCGGTCGACCGTGACGCGTTCGACCTGGCCCTGTACGCCACCGACGACGTGCGCGGAAATATCAACCTTCCGGCCGGCGGCGAGTTCGGATCCACGATCACCTGGAAGTCGACCACCGACCTCGTCACCCCGACGGGTGAGGTGACCCGCCCGGCCTTCGGCCGTGCGGATGTCACCGCCACCCTGACGGCGACCATCACCAAGGGTTCGGCCTCGAAGATAGAGTCGTTCCCGGTGACCATCACCGCGAAGCCCCGTTCCGAGAAGCACGAGCGGTACTTCATGGGGTACTTCAAGGGCGAGGGGATCGCCGACGGCGAGCAGATCATGTTCGCGACGTCCAACGGAAACACCGCTCTGGACTGGACCGGTCTGACCGGGGGCTGGCCGTCGCTCGTCTCCCAGCTGGGCGACCAGGGGCTTCGTGACCCGCACATCGTCCGCTCGCCCGACGGCGACACATTCTACATGATCGCCACCGACCTGAACTGGTACGACCAGGGCGGATACGCGATCAACGACACCCAGTACATCGAGGTGTTCGAGTCGCACGACCTGGTGAACTGGACTCCTCAGCGGCACGTGAAGGTCGCGCCCGACAACGCGGGCAACGCCTTCGCGCCCGAGTCGCTGTGGGTCGAGGAGATCGGCGCCTACGCCGTGTTCTGGGCGCAGTCGCTGTGGAACGACCCCGTGAACCGCACCGGTCAGGGGAACGCGCAGATGTGGTACGCCACGACGCGCGACTTCCAGACGTTCTCCGCTCCCAAGGTCTGGCAGGACCCGGCCCCGCTGTCGCGGATCGACACGACCGCGATCCGGGTCGGTGACCACTACTACCGTGTGACCAAGAACGAGGCCGGCAACCAGGGTTCGGACATCTTCTCGGAGAAGCACACCGACTTCCTGGACAGCAACATCAACAACTGGACGTCGCTCGCTCCGGCTCTGGGGCGCACAACGTGGGTCGCCGACCAGGGGTACGAGGGGCCGGTCATCTTCAAGGCCAACCCCGGTGACACCTCCTGCCCCGGCCAGTTCTACCTCTGGGGTGACCGGTACACCAACGGTGGTGGGTACCAGGCCGCGTGCCACGAGAACATCGAGGCTCCGACCTGGAACGCCAAGCCGCTCACGATGACCAACGCGGGCGTCGTCCGTCCGCGTCACGGCACCGTGATCCCGCTCACCGTCCGTGAGTGGAACGACATCCGCGGGATCCCGAACAGCGACGTCACGACCACCACCAAGGTGGCCGTCGAGCCGTACGCGAGCGGGGCCCAGACGACCACGGCCACCGCCACCGTCGAGGCCGCTGACGGGTTCGAGACCGGCGGTCAGGTGCGGTTCAGCGTCGGCTCGTGGTCGGAGCTCGCCCACCTGAAGGACGGCGCGGCCACGGTCACGCTGCCGGAGGGTCTGCCTGCGGGTACCCGGACGGTCAAGGCCGAGTACCTCGGCTTCGACTATCTGAAGGCGTCGGAAGCTGCGGCGTCGTTCACGGTGCCGGGCGCTCCGGAGCTCGCGCTGACCGTGACCGCCACCGCCCGCTGCGTGGGCACCACGGCGTACGTGGCCGTGACCGCGGTCAACAACGCCGCCGTGCCGGCGAACGTGACGCTGACCACCCCCTACGGTTCGAAGGCCGTGGCCGACGTCGCCCAAGGCAAGCAGGCCTACCAGTCCTTCAGCGCCAGGGCCGGGCAGATCGCCATGGGCAGTGCGACCGTGACGGCGACCGCGACGATCGATGGTCGGCAGGTCACCTCGACCTACAACCCCTCCTACACCGCCATCAACTGCGCCTAACCCGACCGGCCACGGCGCATTCCCGCTACTGAACCGGGGCCGGTCGCGTACCGGTCGGCCCCGTCCCCATAGATCGATGTCGCATGAAGACCCGGTGACCGGAACAATCCACACCGATCACCGGGTCGCGACGATCCCCCATAGCGCGTCACAGCAGAGCAGCGTCGCAGACATCCGCAGAGCCGAGGCTCGCGCGGGCCGCGATCGACACCGAGCTCGGCGTCCTCAAAACGGGCAAGGAAGCCGACGTCTTCCTGCTCGAACGGGCCGTCGAAGCCATCGGCGACAACCCGGCGAAGTCCTCGCTGCTGGCCGCGAAACGGTGCCGCTCCGAGGAGCACCGGTCCTTCCGCCGCAGCACGTCGTACGTCGAAGGCCGCCATACCCGCAACAGCCGCGACAGCCGGGCGATGGCGAAGAAGATCTCGCACGGCCGCGGTGTCGCGGCCGGTCAGTGGGCCCACGCCGAATGGGACGCCCTCAACCGATTGTGGAAGGCCGGCGTCCCGGTGCCATATCCCGTGCAGTCCGCGTCCGTACCGGTCCCGCTGATCCTGCTCGGCCACCCCCCGCTCGGGCTGCGCAAGATGTACCCCCGGCTCTCCGACAGCAACTTGCGGGAATTTCCATTCCCGGTAGTTACCTTGACCGGGGTATGACGCAACGAATCTTGTTTATTTATTTTTGATTTCCAGAAAATCAAGGATGCTAGGCTGCTGCGCATGCCGGAGCCGGGCGCGATGACGCCGTGTAAGCACTGTGGGACGCCGATCGAGCAGAGGCCTGGCCGAGGACGGCCACGGGCCTACTGCGCGCAGGGAGACTGCCAGGCGGTGGCCAAACGCGATCGCGAGATGCGGCGGGCGACCCCGGGGCTTGAGGGAGCGCTGGCCAGGGCCGAGGAGTTCTATGAGCGCATGGAGAAGGGGATGACCGCGGCGATCGCGCCGCTGGCGCAGGTGCTGGCCCAAGAGCTGAGCCCCGCGGGGGTGGAGGCCAAGGTGAGCGCGGTGCAGGCCGAGGCGCACACCCGGGTGGCGATCGCGCGCACCGAACGCGAACAGGCCTTCGAGCAAGTACGCCTGGCGCGGGAGGCCTCCGAACACGCCCGGCGCGAGCGTGACGCGATGACGCGCCGCGTGGAGGAGGCCAACACCGAACGCGACAACGCCCTGGCCGACGCGGAGACCGCCAGGGAACAGGCACTGGCCGCGTTGCACGAGGCGGCCAGCACCGAACGCCGGGCCAGGCAGGCCGAGCAGGAGGCCACCCGCAGGGCCCAGCGGGCCGAAGCGGCCAGGGACGCGGCGCTGCGGGAGATGGCCGAGCGCGTGGAGGCCGCCGAAGCCGAGACGCGCCGGGCCCAGGCCCAGGCCGTTCACGAGCAAGAACAGGCCGAGCGGGCACGCGCCGAGCGCGACCAGGCGTTGCGGGAGACCGCCAGCGCACAGGAGGCCAGAGAACAGGCCGAGCGTTCTGCTTCGGCCGCCTCGGCGCGCGCCGAGGCGGCCGAAGCAGAACGGGACCGGGCCCTGGCGCGCGCCGACGCCGCGGCGACCGCCCACGCCGAAGCCCTGGCCGAGGCGGCCGAGGCGCGCACCCGGGCCGATCGAGCCGACAGGCAGGCGGCCGAACTGGAGAAGCGGGCGGCACGCCGGGTGGCCACAGCGGAGGAACGGGCCGCCGAGAAGATCGCCGAGGCCGCAGAGCGAGCGGCGGCCAAGGCCGCCGAGGCGCTCGCCGAGCGCGACGAGATGCGCATGCGACTGGCCATGGAACAGATGCGCCTGTCGGATCTTCGCGACCAGATGGAGGCGGTGCGCGCCGAGTCCGCCCAGCTCAGGGAGCGCGCGGTCACCGCGGAGCTGCGGGCCGAGCCCAGCGGAGCCGAGGGCTGAGGAGCGTCTGGGCGCAGGCCTTGCCACATGACCACGGCAGGTCGGGGATCACCAGGGGATCACCAGGGGATGACTTCGTCCCCGTCGGGGGTCTCGGCTGCCCCGGCGGCGCCGTGGGCGGTGAGGAGTCCCAAGACTTCGGTAAATACTCCTCGCATGGAGTTTTTCTGTTATCACCGGGATCGGCCTGACTCCGCGGCCCTGCGCGACGAACTGCTGGAAGAGCACTGGTCCTACATGGACCGGTACGCGGCGCAGATGATCGCCCGCGGCCCGACCTTCGGCCGCGGCGGCGAGACGGCCACCGGCAGCGTGCACATCGTCGACCTGCCGGATCTCGCCACCGCGCGTGCTTTCGTCTTCGAGGAGCCCAACTACCAGGCCGGCGTGTACCGGGACGTGATGCTGCGCCGATGGCGCAACGTGCTGGGCCGCACCATGTGGGATTTTCCCGGCGACCGGGACGCAGGCAACCGGTATCTGGTGGTGGGTCTTGGCTCCGGGCAGGCTGCCGACCTCGTCCCGCCGCCCGACCTGGACGACCTGATCGCCTATGGGCCGCTGCTGTCAGACGACGGCACCACCTGGCTGGGGACGGCGCTGCTGGTCCAGGCGCCGGAACCGGACGCGGCGCGCGCCGTGCTGGCTCCGGACCGGTACGCCGACATCGAAGTCCACGACTGGAGGTTCGGCGGGCGGCGGTGAGGACCGTTTGACCGGCGTCGACGGCGCCGAGGATCGCCCTCATCGACGGGGTGGCAGGCGGCGCCTAATGGGGGGGCAGCCCACATAAGCCCAAAACCCACATTGAGATGATCTTGAACTGTGTTTCTCCTGGTCAGCCGGATGGCTAGTGCGTTCGTTTCGGCGGGGCGAGGATGCCGGTGATCTCGGCGACCGCTTCGCCACCAGGGCGGGTGTAGCGCATGGCGGTGCGGGGGTTCTTGTGGCGGGTCTTGGCCATGATGAGTTGGAGCGGGACCTTCTGTTCGCCGAGGTGGGTGGCGGCCGAGTGGCGTAGTTGGTGGGGATCGAGGCCGATCTGCTGTTCCATGAGGACACGAACGCGGTCGTATCCAAGGCGGGGCCGTCCGGTGTGGGGACAGATGTGTTCTGGCGCGGGCCGGCGTGCGGGGACGGGGCGCCGTTCGGCCAGGAAGAGGGGCCCGCGGGTCCGGGTCTGGCCGTCGGGCAGCCGCAGCAGGCGGGGTAGGAGTCGGGCAGTGCCAGCGTCCCAATAGACCCACTCGACATCGCCACCCTTGGACGTGAGCGGGGCACGCCGGTTTTCCAGATCGAGGTCCTCGACGTTGAGGGAGAGGATCTCGGCCGCGCGGGCGGCGGTCTCGTACAGCATTCGGTAGAGGGTCTTGTCGCGGAGCGGGATGTCGCGGCGCGACAGGAGCCGTTCCAGCGTGGTCTTGCCGACGGCCTTGGTGTGGTCGACGTTCTCCCGCCGCCGTTCGGCGTCGGCCGGGACGGACGGCGCGGCCCACCTCTTCTTCGTGGCGCACCAGGTGAGCCAGGACGAGACCGCGGCCCGGTTGCGGTTCCAGGTCGCGGGCGCGCACCCGTCCCACAGCGCGGCGAGCGCGTCGCCGATCTCGCTGTCGGTGACGTCTGCCAGGAGTCGGCCGCGGCCGCCGACCGAAGTGATGGTGCGATCGATCGCCGAGGCGTAGGGCCTTGAGCGACAACGGAACGGCCAGTGGCGTTAGCGAGTGAACTCGGGTGGAGTTGCCGCCATTCACCGTTCCGATGTCGGTGAACGGCGAACCGGCAGGGATCTTGTAACGGTTTGATCACTGTGCGTTGGTTACTGGTGGGTCGGTCCTACTTTGCGGCGTATGCCGGTGGAGTTCTTGACTGACGTTGAAGCGGCGAGCTACGGCCGGTACGCCGGACCGCCATCGCGGACGGATCTGGATCGAGTGTTTCTCCTCGATGAGGACGACCTGGCGCTGATCGGGCTCCGCCGGGGCGAGCACATGAAACTCGGCTTCGCCCTCCAGCTGGTGACGATCCGGTGGCTCGGGACGTTTTTAGAAGATCCCCTCGATGTGCCGGTCGAGGTGCTGGACTTCGTGGCCGAGCAGCTCGGCATCGCTGATCCGTCGCAGGTGAAGAGGTACACCGAGCGGATCAAGACGCGGTTCGATCATCAGTGGGAGATCCGCCGGGTGCGGGGGTGGAAGGAGTTCGCCGAGGTCGAGGTGGAGTTCGGTGAGTGGGTGGCGGCCCGTTCCTGGACGTCGGGAGACGGGCCGAAGGCGATCTTCATTGATGGGGTGGGGTGGCTGCGCGAGCGCAAGGTGCTGCTGCCCGGGGTGACGACGTTGGTGCGGCTGGTGGCGAGGGTCCGCGACGACACGACGCACCGGTTGTGGGGCGTGCTGGAAGGCCTGCTGTCGACGGGCCAGCGGTATGTGCTGGATCAGCTGCTGGAGGTGGCGCCAGGGTCGCGGGTCTCTGACCTGGAACGTTGGCGTAAGGGGCCGCCGCCGCGCGGTAGCGGGCCGACGCTCATCAAGGCGCTCGAACAGGTCGCGGAGATCACCGGGCTGGGCCTGGCCGCGCTGGGCGCGGAGGGGCAGGTGCCGCCGCGCCGGTTGGGTGAGCTGGCCAAGTACGGGATGAGTGCGGACGCCTCGCTGATCCGCCGCCACGGCGATGGCCGCCGGCTGGCGACGCTGCTGGCCACGGTCCGGCTTTTGGAGGCCAAGTCGGTCGATGACACGCTGGAGCTGCTGGATCTGCTGATGGCCACCGAGCTGCTGAACAAGGCGCACACGGCGGCCGACAAGGACAAGGTCCGCAAGCATCCGAAGCTCGCCAAGGCCTCGGCCCGGCTCGCGGTGGCGGTGGAGGCGTTGTTCGAGGCCGAGGGGTGGGGCGGCCCGGATGAGGAGCCGCGGGTGTCGGAGGTGTGGGAGGCGATCGAGGCGGTCATCTCCCGCGCGGAGTTGCGGGCCGCGTTGGTGCTGGTGAATGAGAACGTGCCGCCGGCCGATGCCGTCGATCCCGACGACTGGCGCTCTGAGCTGGTCGGCCGCTACACCACGGTGTCGGGGTTCCTCAAGCTTCTGCCCGTGGTGATCGCGTTCGGTGCGAACGCCGAGGGAGCCCCGATCCTGGCGGCGATGCGCAGGCTGCCGGAGGTGCTGGCCTACCGCAGTCGCCTGGCGGCGCCGCTGATCCCGGCCAAGGTGATCGAACCCGCGGTGGTGAACGGTCCCTGGAAGCGCCTGGTGTTCGGCCACCCCGCGCACCAGGGGGGCGCGGTGAATCGGCACGCCTACACCTTCTGCGTGCTGGAGCAGTTCTATCGCCACCTCAAGCGCCGTGAGATCTACGCCGAGGCCTCCACCAAGTGGCGTAACCCTCAGGCCCAGCTCTTGGAAGGCGAGAAGTGGCAGATGATCCGGGGTGAGGTGCTGACCACGCTCGGCCTGCCGGAGGACCCGGACACCTTGCTGGCTGAACACGCCCGCACCCTGGACTTTGCCTACACCGAGGTCGGCGGGCGCCTGGCGAGCAACACCGAGGTCCGCATCGATGAGGTCGGGAAGATCCATCTGACCGGGGTGAAGGCGGTGGAGGAGCCGCCGTCGCTGGTCGACCTGCGCAACCGCACGACGGCGATGCTGCCGCGCGTCGACCTACCCGAGGTGATCTTGGAGGTGATGTCGTGGGAACCGTCGCTCGCTGAGGCGTTCACCGCCGCCTCCGGCGGCCGGTCCCGGCTGAGCGATCTGCCGACCTCGATCGCCGCTTGCTTGGCCGCGCACTCGATGAACGTGGGGTATCGGCCGATCGCCAAGAAGGGCGTGCCCGCCCTGGAGCGCTCACGGTTGTCGAACGTGTTCCAGAACTGTTTTCGGCCCGAGACCCTGAGCGTGGCGAACGTGCCGCTGGTCGCCCGCCAGGGCGGGCTGAGTCTGGCCCAGGCGTGGGGCGGCGGCCTGGTCGCCGCGGTCGACGGGATGCGGTTCGTCGTCCCGGTCCCGGCCGCGTTCGCCCGCCCCAACCGCAAGTTCTTCGGTTCTAAACGCGGTATGACCTGGCTGAATGCCATGAACGATCGTGGAATGGGGCGGGGTGCGAAGGTCGTGTCGGGGACGGTTCGCGACTCCCTGCACATGGTCGACGTCATCTTCGGGCTGGACGGCGGGGAACTGCCCGAGATCGTCGTTTCCGACACCGGATCGTACAGCGACTTGGTCTTCGGGCTGTTGGAACTGCTGGGGATCTCCTACCGGCCGGCGCTGGCGGACCTGCCCGATCAGAAGGGCTGGCGGATCAGTTCCGAGGCCGACTACGGCCCGCTCAACACTCTGGCCCGGGGAAAGATCGACCTGCGGAAAGTCCGCCGGAACTGGGAGGACATCCTGCGGGTGGTCGCCTCGATCTACACCGGCACCGTGCGCGCCTACGACGTGGTCACCATGCTCCAGCGCGACGGGCACCCCACCGCGCTCGGCGAGGCGATCGCCGCCTACGGCCGGATCTTTAAGAGTCTTCACATTCTCGCCTACATCGACGTGGATGAGACCTACCGCCGCGACATCAAGCACGTCCGCAACCTGCAGGAAGGCCGCCACGCTCTGGCCCGCAAGATCTGCCACGGCAAGAAGGGCGAGCTGTATCACCGCTATGAGCGGGGTCTGGAAAACCAGCTCGGCGTTCTCGGGCTCGTCCTGAACTGCGTCGTTTTGTGGACCACGGTCTACCTGGATGCCGCGGTTCGCCAACTGCGCGCGCAGGGCTATCCGGTCCAGGAGGAGGACATGGCCCGGCTGTCGCCGTTCGTCAATCGGCACCTGGGCGTGCACGGCGCCTACAGCTTCGTGCTGCCCGATCTGGCGCCCGGCGCGATCCGCGAGCTGCGCGACCCTGATGCTCCCGATGACGATGAAGACGAGGTCTGAAACCCCGGCCAGCCCCGTGGGCTTAGCCGGGGGCATGGGTGACGATTGATCGGTTGCCTGGGGTCCAGGCCAGCGTCACGGCGCCGAGGTGATCAATTCACCAGCCGGGCTTGGGTCCAGGCGAGCGCGGCCCGCGCAGCGTGCGCCTGGTAGGCGCGTAGGTGCGGCACCCCCGGCGGCGCAGGTAGCCTGCTGGCCCGCGTCCAGTACCCGGCATAGGCGGCGGCGTAGCTGGTGACCACCAGATCGGGCAGGTCGTGCCATGCGGGCACACCGAGGAGCGCTTTTTCCGCATCGGGCGGCGTGTGTCCGGCCATGATCATGTGGGGGATCAGGTCCACGACGTCCTGCCAGGGGGCGCCGATCGACGGCTGCGCCCAGTCGACGACCATCAGCGTGTCGTCGGTGTCGTCGGTGTCGCGGATGAGCAGGTTGTCGGGCCGGATGTCGCCGTGGACCAGCGAGGGCCCGGCCGCGTAGGGCACCCACACGCCTTCGAGGTCGGCCAGCGTGCTCAGCCGATCTCGTTCCCACAGGCCGAGGCCCGCGGCGGGATCGCCTGCGGCGCCGCGGCGCAGCAACTCGCCCCAGCCGTGCAACAGTGCGCCGCGCACCTGCGGCGAGGCCGCTACATCGGCGGGACTCGGTGTCAGGGTCGCGGCCAGGCCGGCGACCCCGGCGACGGTGACGGGCACATCTGCCGAGCCGGGCGCCAGATCGGGGTGGCGGCCGTTCACGTCGTCGAAGATCAGCACCACCCAGCCGTCTACCTCGCCGGACCAGCGGAGCCGCGGCGCGGGCGTTCCTGCGGGGAGTTGGCCGGCGATGGCGGCCTCCGCCCGGTACTTTGGCGCGAGGACGTGATCGGCGCCGATCGCCTTGACGAACGCGCGGCTGATGCGGCCGTGCCCGGTACTCAGACGGGCGGCGACGCCGGGGGTGAATCCCCCCGACTGCACGGCCGCGTGATGAATGGGGCCGAGCCGGTGGGTCAGCGCCTCGCGCAGCGCCTCAGGCAGGTCGCTCCAGGAGGGGCGCACAGCAGGGGACATGGGATGAGCCTTCGTGATCGGCGGCGGATGGGCACGGGGCATGGCCAGGCGCCGGAGGGGATCAGGCCGCAGCCCGTGCCCCTCCGGCGCTGGTAGCTCGCCGATCACCGGTCATACCTGGACGCTACCGCAGGCCCCGTGCGGCACGAGGCCGAACGCGGTCAGGCCATGTGGTGCAGGTAGGCGTCGAGGTCGAGAGCCAGGCCGTCGACGATCTCGGGGGCGACGCGGCGGGCGAGGGCCACGACGACCTCCAGCGCGCGGGTGAGGGAGGCGGGGGTCGGCACCGGCGGCGCGTCCATCAGCGTGGTGAGATCGTTCAGGCAGGTCCGGCCGAGGTTCGACGCGCCGATCTCGTCTTCCAGGTGGTACCAGCCGTAGGCGGCGCGGTCGGGTTGCAACGCGGTGCGGATTAGGGACCGTACGGCGGTGACGAGCATGTGGTACTCGGCGTAGGCCATCATGTACTGCCGCCGCAGGAGGCGTTTGCGCAGCATGAACGCCAACACCAACGCTTCGATGAACGCCTCACCGCACGTCGGCTCCGCGGCCAGGCGCTCGCGGACGAACGTCTCAACGGCGCAGTCATCACGCGGTTCGGCTGCCGCGCCGGGGGCGGTGTAAACGATGTAGCCGCGCGTCAGGTCCGCGATGTCGACGACGCGGGCGGCGGGCGCCAGGTACAGATCGAGCTGCTGCAGGTGCCCGCGGTGCTCGACGAGGTGGACGCTGCCCAGCCCGCCCATCGAGGGCACGATCCGATCAAGCCAGCCGGGCAGTATCGCGCCCAGCTCGATGCGGACCAACGTGTCGAGCGCGGACGCGTAGGCGCCATAGCGCGACGGCTGGACACCGATGACGAGGTCCACATCCGACAGGCGGTCGGAGGTGCCGTAGGCCAGGGATCCGCGCACGAGCAGGTGCGTGACGGCCGGGCTCGCCGACAGCAGCGCGACGAGGCGATCCAGCAGGTCGAGCTGGCCGGGACGGTTCGCACTCGCCAATTCCTCCAGCGCGCTCGACGGGCGGGTGATGCTCACGCTGCCACCCCCGTCAGCATGAGGGTTTTCTTGGCCTGCCAGGCCGCCGCCGTCGGGGCGTCGCCGAGCCCGGCGTGCAGGTCGCTGATCATGTCGTAGGCATGGCCTTCGGGCAGGGCGTACCGATAGGGCAGCTGCAGCAGGGACCGCTCGGCGACCTCGGCCCAGCCCAGGATCGCCAGGCGCTCGGCCTCGTGGGCGTGCCGGGCCAGATCGTCGGCGGTGGCGCCCGGCAACGGCCGGATCGCGGCCTTGGGCAGCTCGGCGGCGCGGGTGAGGCGGCTCAAGGCGTCGCTGGCGTAGCAGTCGGCGATCAGGTGGAGTCGCGCGGGCCCGCGCAGGTTGCACACCCCGTGGGCGTAGGTCGGGGTCAGCCGCCACCAGCGGCCCGCCGTCATATGGACGGCCGTGCCGGCGGTAACGAGGTAGGCCGAGGAGTTCGTGCAGATCGGCAGGTGCAGCCGGTAGCGCTCGCGGGCCGACAGCTCGGTGTAGTCGCGGTGCTCCCACAAGAATGCGTTGCCCTCCAGACGCGCCAGCCGCACCCACATGTAGGTCAGGTCGAGGTCGGCGAGCAGGGCCTGGGTCGCGGGCATCCGTTTCAGCAGGGACGTGGCGACCGGCTGCGAACAGTCGGTGATCGTCACGTCGGCCGGCTCACCGCTGCCGTTGAGCAGCGACAGGGTGGCCCAGCCGCCGGACTGGTAGGCGCCGTAGGACAGCTGCCAGTCGGTGGGCACGGTGAGGACCTCGTGACGCAGCCGATCGAGCAGTGCGTCGTCGATCGCGCTCAGGCAGGCCACCTGGTCGGTGCTCAGGGGCGCAGGCGGCGCCGTCGTGTCGTGCAGGTCGGTACGGATCATTCGATGCTCCGGCTCCGAGCGTGACCACCCCCAGGGCGGGGGATCACTCTCAGGGAACGCTCCGAACCACTGTCTGACCAGGCGTTCGGGTTTTGCGTCGTTTTTCTCGTATTGCTTCGTTTCACTGGCCGCAGCACGCTGGAGCACGCACTGTGGAAGAGCCGGACAGCAGACGAAGCCAGGGGAAGGGGGACCATGCCACGGCCACGTACCAGTCCCATCCGCAATACCCTGCTCGCGGCACGGATCGCCGAGCTCGGCGGCGGCTACGCCTCGATCGCCGCGGCGATCCGGAAAGTGTCAAGTCAAATGCGACAGGGAGCCTGCTGGTCTGATCGCTAGGCGGCCTCCTCCCCGGGCTGGTTGATGTAGGCGACCTGGGGAATCTCGGGGAGTCGGGGTGCGCGGGTGAACCGGT